>FMJZ01008844.1_pt1 | contig 39850 bp, 39 predicted proteins | sample 1987881 | NCBI WGS metagenome assembly FMJZ01 (sample SAMEA4378227, study PRJEB15110) | soil metagenome | biome: soil; feature: Field; material: Soil | place: India | collected 2015-03-11 | depth 0 m
TTTTTTTATCCTTAAATTAAGGAAAAGTTAAAATGATAAATGTAATTCTTATTGATGATAGTAAAGATTTTATCATTTCTGCTAAAAAACTTTTAGAAGAAGAAGGAATAAAGGTTATTGATTTTGCTCTTTCTGGGAAAGAGGGGATTGAAAAGGTAAAAATCTTAAATCCTGATTTAGTTTTTGTTGATATAGTAATGCCAGGATTAGATGGATTTTCGGTAATAAGGGAGATCAAAAATATAAATGATTCCATTAAAACAGTTATTCTTACTCTATATGATAATGAAGAGTATAAAAAGGCAGGAGATGAGGCAGGAGCAGATGGATTTGTTTCTAAATCAGAATTTTTTTCAGGGGTGAAGGAGACTATTAATAAGATTTTGGAGGAGAAGAATATGAAGACTGTCTTAGTTGTTGACGATTCAAAAACTATAAGAAAAATGGTAATTACATTGTTATCTAAAATCCCCTCCTTAATCTTTGAAGAGGCGGAAAGTGGGCTTTTTGCTTTAGAAAAACTTGCTATTAAAAAAATCGATTTGATGATTCTTGACCTCAATATGCCCGATATGCATGGCTTAGAAGTACTTAAATTTGTAAGAAGTCACGATAATTTTAAGAATCTTCCTGTAATAATTCTTACTACTCGAGGAGATGAGGAAATGAGAGAAAAAGCCCTAAAAGAAGGGGCAAATTATTATATGACAAAGCCCTTTAATCCTGAGGAATTGATATCAAGGGTAAAGGAGTTTTTAATTTAGGAGTTTTTTATGGGGGAAGATAAGGAATTTTTAGAATCCATATTAAAGGATTACTTTGCAGAATGTGATGAACATCTTCTCTCTATAAAGAGGAATATTTTAGCTTTAGAAAGCTATATTGGAGAAGAAAAGATAGATGATAAGGTTGTTAATGAGCTTTTCAGAAGTTTTCACACTATAAAGGGACTTTCTGCAATGGTGGGAATCTCTCCAGCAGAAAAACTCTCCCATGATTTAGAGAGTTATTTAAAGCTCTTAAAATCAGGCAAAAAAACCTTAGAGGATAAGGATTTTTCAATTTTAAAGGAAGGGGTCAAATATTTAGAAGAGGTTATATTAAATACAAAAGAGAATAAAGAAATTCCTGATTTGTCTATTATTATTGATAGATTAAAGCTTCTTCTTTTAGAATCTTCCACCCAAAAAGAGGAAGAAAAGAAGAATAAGAATATAAAGATAGAAAAAGATTTAGAAGATATTATCTCCTTGAAGACAAAAGAAGGGAAAAATATATACCAGGTAATGTTTTATCCATCTCAAGAGCTTTCTGAAAAGGGAATTAGTGTGGAGTATATTAAAGAAAAGCTTTCCTATGTATCAGAGATTCTTAAAGTATCTCCAAAAATTGATGAGGCAAAAAAAGTATACTTTGAGTTTTTTATTGCCTGCGAGGATAAAGAGAAACTTAACTTTCTCTCAGAGATAAATGTTAATTTTAACTTAGTTAGGGAAAAACTAACCCTAAAGGAGGAACAAAGAGAAAAACCTTCTATAACTTCCTCCCTTCCCTCTTCTTTTATTCGAGTTGATCTTTCAAAGCTTGATGAGCTGATGAGAATTTTAGGAGAGCTTGTAATTGCAAAATCAAAACTTCAAAATAAATTGAAGGATATTGAGACTTATCTTCCCCCTCAATTATTTAAGGATTTTTCTGAAGCAAATAGAGGTTTAGAGAGACATTTAAAAGATTTAAGGGAAAGTCTTATGAGAATAAGACTTATCCCCATAGGAGAGGCCCTTGAAAGGATGCAATTTGTAATAAGGGATTTGATAAGGGAAAGCAATAAAAGGATAAATTTACATATATCGGGTAAAGAAACAGAAATTGACAAATATATCGTGGAAAGAATTATAGAGCCTCTTCTTCATTTAGTAAGAAATGCTATAAGTCACGGTATAGAAGGCGAAGAGGAAAGAGTTAAAAAAGGAAAAGATCCTACTGGAAATATTTATCTTAGGGCTTACACTGAAGGAGAGGAAGTGGTAATAGAAGTAGAAAATGATGGAAGACCAATTGATCCTGATAAAATAGCAAAAAGGGCATTGAATCTGGGACTTATAAAGGACAAATCTGAAGTAAATTCCGAAGAAAAGATATTAGAAATTATATGTTCTCCTGACTTCTCCACAAGAGATGAAGCGGATAGAGCCAGTGGAAGGGGAGTGGGAATGGCAGTTGTAAAAAATACAATAAGGGAACTGGGCGGAAAACTCCTATTAAGAAGTGATGAGAAAAGCACTTGTTTTACTTTAAAACTTCCCCTTACCCTTGCTATTTTAGATACGATAATAGTAGAGGTCTCTTCAGAAAAGTATGCAATTCCCCTCTCCTCTGTAAAGGAGATAATGGAGATTAAAAATGAAGATATTTTTGATTTTAGAAATATGAAGTTCATCTCCTATAGAGAAAAAAGTTTACCCTTAATATTTTTGTCAGATATCTTTAATTTGCAAAAGGAAAATAAAGATAAGTATTTTGTACTTGTAGTTATAAGAGAGAATAAAGAATGGGGAATTATAGTAGATAAATTAGTTAATATAAGAGAGGCAGTGATAAGACCCATTAATGATCCTATTATTTTGAAAAATCCTTCCATTTCAGGGGCTACAGATTTTGGGGATGGAAAGGTAGTTCTTATTCTAAATATTGATGGAGTTTTAAAAGGAGGGTTGAAGTACCATGTTTAATATTCTTGACGAAGACAATTCCTATGTAATATTTCAGCTTGGTAAGACCCATTATGGAATAAGAAGTAGATATATTCAGCAAATTGAAATGATAGAGAATATAACCCATGTGCCCAATGTGCCCAATTATGTAGATGGAGTTGTTTTTTCCCGAGGAAAAGTAGTTCCTGCTATAAATTTGAGGGCAAGATTTGGGATGGAGAAAATTTCTTATGATATTAAGACGAGGATGATTGTGGTAAAAGTTAAAGATAGAGAAGTGGGATTAATTGTGGATTCTGCAAGGGAATACCTTACTATCCCAAGGGAAAATATTCAGGAGTCCTTTGAAGATATCTTTGAAATTTCCGAAAGATTTTTAGAGGGAATTGCTAATTTAGGAGGAAGATTAATATTGATATTGAACTTAAAAGAGATTTTAAAAGAAGGAGGGATTGAAAGTGAAAAGGAAAAGGAATGAAGATTTAGGTTATGAGAGTCTTGATGAAACATTGAGGGGTTTTACCGAGGAATTTAGGAATACACAAGACCAAGCAGAAAGTATAAGTAGATCTACAGAGGAGCTGGTTTCTTCAGCCAATGAGATGACTGCATCCATAGAAGAGATGAAGGAAAATCTTGATGGTCTTGCCACATCGGTAGAGGAAATTTCTTCAAGTATTGAAGAGCTATCGAATTCCATTCAAAGTGTAAGTCAGATGGCTCAAGATATGGCAACCTCTTCCATAGAGGTTTCTGCTAGTATTACAGAGATGGTAAGTTCCATAAAGAATGTAAGTTCCGATGTGGAATCCTTAGCAACAGCAGTTAGTGAGACTGCTACATCTATAGAAGAAATCTCAAAATCAATTGAGTCTGTTGCAAAAAATGCAAAGGAGCTTTCTGAATCTGCAGAAATAACCACATCATCTATAAATGAGATGGCAAGCTCTATAGAAGAGGTAAATGCTTCTATTGAAAATCTTTCAAGCTTGGTTGAGGATATAGCAACAGCAATAGAAGAGATGGCAAGATCCATAGAGAATGTAGCAAAAGGTGCAAAGGATATAAGTGATATGGCATCAAATAGTGCCACCAGTGCCCTACAACTTGAGAAGTCAATAAAATCAGTGGTGGATATTACTAAGAGAGCAGATGAAACCTCAAAGGTTCTTGAGAAAGAAGCAAAGGAGGGAGGATCTACCGTTGAAAAAGCTATTCAGGGCATAAATAGGATAAAAGAAGTAATGGAGCAAATCTCCTCAGTAATAAAAGAAGTAAGAAAAAGAGCAGAAGAGATAACTGAGATTGTAGATATTATAGATTTAATTGCAGAAAGGACGAATCTACTTTCCCTTAATGCTTCCATAGAAGCTGCAAGGGCAGGAGAAGCAGGAAGAGGATTTGCGGTAGTTGCTGAAGAGATAAGAAATCTCGCTGATAGATCCACAAGGGCAACATCTGATATAGCAAAGATTATTAAAGATTTGCAAAAGGTAACAGAAGAAGCAGTTGAATCCTCAAGGGAAGGAATAAGGGTAGTTGATGAAAGCACACGTTTATCTGAAGAAGGTGCCAGTGCTATAAAAAGAATTCTTGCAGGAATAGAGGAAACTACTAAGATGATTTCTCAAATTGCAAGATCCAGCGAGGAACAGCTTATTGCAGGACAAAATGTGGTAAATAACATAAATCTTACATTAAAACAGTCAGAAGAGATTACAAGATCCACCTCAGAACAAACAAAAACTGCCCATACTATTGTGCAAAATATAAATAATATAAGAAAAATATCAAAGGAGATGGTAACAGCAATGCAAGAGCAGACTAAAACTGCAAGGGAAATATTAAGATCAGGTCAAGCCACTTCTCGCCTTGCAAATCAAGTGGAAAAGGCTACTTTAGAACAATCCCAGGGAACTTCTCAAATTGTGCAAGCAGTAGACTCCATGAGAAAGATCTCCCTTTCCACAGCAAAAGCTATGCAGGAACAAAGTATAGCCAGTGATCAGATATCAAAAGAGACCGATAGGCTTTCTAAGACAATTAATAATGTAAGTAAAGCCTTAACGGAACAGGCAGTAGCATCATCTCAAGTGGTAAGAGCAGTGGAGGATATAAGAAAACAATTAGAGAATATAAGAAAGGGAATGTCAGAACAGGTTTTGTCCAACAAGACTACTTTAGAAGCTATGACTAATATATCAAAGCAAATTAAACTTATAACGGACTCCAATAAAAGAAATATTGAAAATTTAGAATTAATTTTTAAAAATATTTCTAGTATAAAAAAGTTAGTGGAAGAGTCTAAAATAGAATAATATATTTTAAGGAGCATTTTATGCCAGAAAATTTAGAAATAGGTATTATCATTACCGATAGAGATCTGGTCATCACCTATTGGAGTCCTTGGCTTGAGAAGATTACAAATATCTCCTCAGAATATGCCTTAGGAAAAACCCTTTTAGAAGTCTTTCCAGAGATTAAAGAAAGAAAACTTGATATTTACTTTGAAGAAGTATTAAATTCTGGAATAGTAAGGGTTCTCTCTGCCAAAATTCATAGATATCTGTTTTCTGCGAAGCCTCATTTTTCCTCAGAGTATTTTGAAAAAATGCAACAATTAGTAACCATATCTCCATTAAGAAAAGAGAAGGAGATAATAGGGATTATAATTACCATTAAGGATGTTACTCCAATTTTAGAAGAGGAATTTAAATTAAGAGAAGACCTAAAAAGCCCCAATGAGAATGTAAGACTTCAGGCTTTAGAAAAATTATCTCAAAAGGAAATTCTGATGGATTCAATTTCTGATGAAAATTGGAGGATAAGAAGAGGTGCAATAGAGGAGATAAAAAAATCTTCAAAGGAAATGGCAGGAGAACTATTGAGAAAAATGAAAGAAGAATATAAAAATCTTAGTGTATTAAATAGCATTATTCAGGTATTAACTGGTATAGACTTAGATGTTATAGACACCCTCTCTGATATGCTCTCTGATCCAGATCCTGACTTAAGACTATATACCGTCCAAATCCTTCAAAGTCAAAGGGATGAGAGGGCAGAAGATTTGCTAATAAAAGCTCTTGATGATGAAAATCCCAATGTGGTTTTTTCTGCTATAGAGGGACTTGGAAAAAAAAGATCCCAGAAGGCCATTCCTAAATTTTTAGACATTCTTGAGAAAAAAGATTTTTACCTTGTTATTCCCACTTTGGAGGCCTTAAAAGATATAAGGGACCCAACAATACTTCCAAGAATTTATCCCCTTCTTAAGGAAGACCTTTTTTCTCCCTATGTAATTGAGCTCTTGGGAGAGATAGGAGATGATTATAGTTTTGAAATTTTAGTGGATTATCTTAATCAAAATACTGAAAATGTAGAAGGTATATTAACAGCCTTGGGGAAAATATATAGAAGATATAATGAGGAAGAATACATTGGAAACTTATTTAAGGATAGAATTAACCCCTTTGGCCTAAGAAATATTATTGACCATATATATAAATTGAAAAATGACGATTCTAAAACCATAATTCCTCTATTGGGATATGTAAAAGATCCTTTATTGGAAAAAGCTATTGTTAAATTTATAGGAGATCCCAATATAAGAAATGAGGTAGTAAGTACTTTAATAAAATATGGGAAGGATATAGTTCCATTACTTGTAGAGAAATTAAAGGATGAAGATATAGAGGTAAGACTTTCTGCGGTACTTGCCTTGGGAAGAATAGGAGATAGTTCAGTATTACCATATCTTATTGAGGCTTTAAAGGAAGAAGAATTGGCAGTAGCAAGTGCAGGAGCTATTGCAAAAATGGGAGATAAGGAAGCCTTTGAACCTTTAATTAATATGTTGGGACATCCTAATCCCTATATAAGACATGCAATAATTTCAGCTTTAAACTCCATAGGACATCCAGAAATGCCCAAGAGAATTAAGGAATTACTAAAAAGTGAAAATCCATGGGAAAGAGAATCTGCAATTAAAATAGCTGGATATTTTGGATATGAAGAATGTAAAGAGGAAATATTCAACTTGGTAAATGATGAGAATGAGGAGATAAAAAGAACAGCCTACGAAAATATAGTATTTTTTGAGGATGAAAGAGTTCCAGAAATATTAAATAGAGGACTTGATACAGAAAAGAGAAAGGTAAGGGAATCCATAGCTAAATCTTTAATCTTTTTAGATAGAGAAAAATCAATTCCCCTTTTGGAGAAGGCTTTAAAAGATTCTTCTCCTTGGGTAAGATATTATGGAGTAAAATCCCTTGTTTTTCAAAATCCTTCTAATTTATTTGAAATACTTAACTCTCTCCTTAAAAAAGAAGATACTAACTTAGTAAAGGTTATTGTGGTAGAATCCTTAGGGAAATTAGGAGATAAGAAATCTATACCCATATTAAAATCCCTTTTAGATTCTAAGGATAAGGATTTATTAGTAAGTGTTATTAGAGCGCTAGGAAATATAAATCATCCTGAAACTATTTCTCTTCTTATTCCCTTCCTCTCTTCAGAAAAGGATCTTAAGAAAGAAGCTTTAAAAGCCTTAGGAAATAAGAAAGATAACTCTATAATACAGAATATTTTGTGGGTTATTAATACCGAAGAGGATAAAGAGATAATTAAAGAAGGTCTATTGTCTCTTCTAAATATGGATACAAGGGAGAGTCTTAAGGCAATTCTATCTTTATCTATAGATTCCTATAGAAGGGATCTTTGCATAGAAATTCTTTCCCAAGCATCAAAGGAAAAAATTCCCATTCTTTTAGAAGAAGCATTAAATATGCATAAAATCGTAAAGAAATCTCTAATTTTAGCCTTGGAAAAGAAAAAAATCGAGGTTTCTTCTTTTATAGGAAGATTTCTAAGGGATATAGATAAAGAAGTTAAAATTCAAGCAATTTTATCCTTGGGAAATCTTAAATGCTTTGAAGCTGAAAAATTGTTAAGGGAATGTATGAGTGAGGAGAAAGATACTGAAATTATTAAAATTATATTAGAAATTCTTAAGAAGGAGAAAACATGAGATTTTTCCAAGAATCCTTAAGCTTTCCAGGAAATTCCTTTTATCTTTTAAGAGACCTTATTAAGGAAAACATAGGAATATTTTTTGATGATTCTAAAAGGGATCTTTTAGGTGATAAACTTTCTTCCCTTGCCCTGGAAAGAGGTTTCTCTAATTTTTTAGATTACTATTATTATTTAAAATATGATCCTGAGGGAAAAGAGGAATGGGATAAAATTGCAGATGTTCTTTCAGTTCAAGAAACCTACTTTTTTAGAGAAATAGATCAAATTAAAGCCTTAGTAAATATAATAATTCCAAAGATTTATCAGGAAGGATTAAGATATTTAAAAATATGGAGCTGTGCCTGTGCCTCAGGAGAAGAGCCCCTTTCCATTGCCATTATGCTCAATGAGGAAAACTGGTTTGACAAAATTTTTATTGAGATTTTTGGAAGTGATATAAGTACTTCAGCTCTTGAAAAGGCTCAAAAGGGAATTTATAAAGAAAGATCCTTTAGAAATTTCCCCAAGGAATTAATTAATAAATATTTTATAAAAGAAGAAAATGGTTTTAAAATAATTCCAGAAATACATAAAAAATAATTTACAAAAAAGCAAATTTAGTTAAAGAAGATGAGGTCAAAGAATTGGCAAGATCAAAAGTAATTTTTTGTAGAAATGTATTTATATATTTTTCTGATGATATAATACGAAAAATATTAAAGATTTTTGAAGAGAAGATGGAAAACCCAGGATATTTATTTGTTGGAGCTTCGGAATCCCTTTTAAGATTCTCCCACTCCTTTGATTTACAAATTTTAGGGGAGGCTTTTGTATATGTTAAAAAATATTATTAGGGTATTAATCGTAGATGATTCTGCCTTTGTAAGAAAGGTTCTTAACCATACTCTTTCAAAAAGTCCCTTTATTGAGGTGGTGGGAACTGCAAGAGATGGAGAAGAAGCATTAGAACTTGTAGAAAAATTAAATCCTGATGTTATCACATTAGATTTAATTATGCCCAATATGGATGGTATCTCCTTTTTGAGGGAACAAATGAAAAGAAAACCTATCCCAGTGGTAATTGTAAGTATAGCCAGTGAATCAGGAGAGCTTGCCATTGAGGCCTTAAACTCAGGAGCACTTGATATTATTCAAAAACCCACAGCTCTTGCTACGGAAAAGCTTTATGAAATTGCAGATGAATTGGTAGAAAAAGTAAAAAATGCAAGCCAGACTCCTATGGAAAAAATATTTAATATAGCAAAAATCTCTCCTGAAAAGATAGAAATCAAAAAGGAAATAGTAAGAACTACAGTAGATATAGTAGTTATAGGTATTTCCACAGGAGGACCTCAGGCTCTAAGATATATGATTCCTAAATTTCCTAAGAACTTTCCCGTTCCCATAGCAGTAGTTATACATATGCCTGTGGGATATACTAAGATTTATGCAGAAAGACTTAATGATATATCAGAGTTAGAGGTTGTGGAAGCAAAAGATAAAGAGTTATTGGAAAAGGGAAAGGTTTATATAGCTCCAGCTGGAAAACATATGCTTTTTGAGAAAGAAGAGAAAGTATATATAAAGCTTGACCTAAAGCCCTTTAATACTTTACATAGGCCATCGGTAGATGTAACCCTTAGATCTGCAGGAGAGGTTTTCGGAGAAAGGGTATTGGGTGTTATAATGACAGGTATGGGAAATGATGGACTTTATGGCTCTGAATTTATAAAATCAAAAGGTGGTAAAATTTTTACAGAGGCAGAAGAGACATGTATTGTTTACGGGATGCCCAAGGTAATAAATGAAAGGGGATTAAGTGATAGGATAGTTCCTTTATATAGAATGCCAGAGGAGATACTTAAATTTGTATTGGAGGGATGGAATGAAAATTCTTTTAATCGATGATTCTTCTCTTGCAAGAAGAATCTTAAGAAAAATACTAGAGAAAGAGAATCACGAAATAATAGAGGCAAAGAATGGTATAGAGGGTTTAGAAAAATATTATTTGGAAAAACCCGATATAGTCTTTTTAGATCTTACCATGGAAGAAATGTATGGTCTTGACGTCTTAGAAAAAATGAAAGAAATGGACCCTTCTTCTAAAATAATTATAGCTTCAGCTGATATCCAGAAAAAAACAAAGGAACTTGTCTTTGAGAAAGGGGCTTCTGCATTTATAAATAAACCCTTTGATGAAAAGGAAATATATGAAGTATTAACAAAAATCATGGAGGAAGAGACATGATTTTGACAGAAAAACAGAAAGATGCCCTCACCGAGGTCATCAATATTGCCTTTTCAAGGACTGCAAATTCCCTTTCAGAACTAACAGGGGATAGAATATTGTTGGACCCTCCCAAGGTAGATATTTTACCTATAGAGGAAGTGAGTAAAAGGTTGGGGAAGGAGCTAACGGGAGAAGTGGCAACAGTGCACCAGATTTTTACAGGATCATTTTCAGGAGATGCATTACTTCTTTTAGATTATCAGGGGGCAGTAAAACTTGTTAACATAGTATCAGAGGAAGAGATAGAAATTGATTATCTTACCCCTTCCCTAAAAGAGGTTTTAATGGAAATGGGAAATATCCTCCTTAATGCCTGTCTCGGTATGTTTGGAAATATCCTTAATACCCAAATAATATTTTCCGTGCCTAAGCTTCATTTAGACGAGCTTCATGCAATCTTGAATACTCTTATTATAATACAAGAAGAATTAAGATATGCCCTCATTGCAATGACAAAATTTAAGGTAAAGGATAGCTCTATAAATGGATATTTAGTGATAATTCTGGGAATTGCATCCTTAGAGAAACTTTTAGAAAGTTTAGAATTTTTAGGATAAAAGTTTATGGAAAAGTATTTTGAATGTTATCACCAGTGGCTTGAAGAATATATACCCTTAGGAATTTTTACAATAGATAGGGAATTTAGAATTGTCTTTTGGAATAAGTGGCTTGAAATAAATACAAAAAAGAGAAAAGAAGAGGTTTTAAATAAAAATCTATTTGAAGTTTTTCCTGAAATAGAAAAATTTAAAGATTATTTTCTTCAGGCTTTAGAGGGAGGCTCAATTATATTATCCCAAAGATTCCATAAATATCTTATTCCCATAGAGATAGAGGAAAAGGATTTAAAATTTATGCAACAAACGGTCCAAATTTTTCCCCTTATAGATGATGGAAAAACAAAAGGGGTAATAACGGTAATCGAAGATGTTACAGAAAGAGTTAAAAGGGAAGAGAACTATAAAAGACAGATTCTAAATCTTAAGACATTAAATGATTTTCAAAACTCTATTTATATTTTAGATATAGAGGATTTTATTGAAAAATTCTTTGATGGCATACTAAAACTTACTAATGCACCATTAATTGCATTAATTTTAAAAGAAGATGATAAACTCATATTAAAAAAGTCCAAAAAAACTTTTGAAATCAATCTTCTTTATAAATCAACCTGTATAATACAACAAGTTATGAAGGAAAAAAGGACCATATATATTCCCAATATAAAAGAAACAGAAATAACACCTCTTAATCCTAATTCCAATTCTATCCTTGCAATTCCTTTATTGGGAAAAGAGGATTTAATGGGGGTTTTACTTTTAGAATCCTTTGATAGAGATGCCTTTAAAGGTGAGGATATTCTTAATTTAGAAACTATAGCTAGGCAAGGAGCAATAATCCTTGAGAATGTAAGACTTTTTTCTGTTTTAAGGGAGTCTGAGAATAGATATAGAATCTTTGCAGAGAGTTCATTAGTAGGAATATTTTTAATCCAAGAAGAAAAATTTGTTTATGTGAATCCAAGATTTATAGAGATTTTTGCCTATCCTCCAAAATTAGAAAACTTAAATGATTTTTTAAATCTTATATCTCCAGAAGATAGGGAAAGATTTAAGGAAAGATATAATATGGTATTGGGGAAAAGCTTAGATTTTATTATCGATGAATTTAAGGGGAAGAAATCCTATAATGAGACCATTTATTTTGAGATTTCAATGGTTAGTATATTATACAAGTCAAAACCCACCATATTAGGGACAATTCTTGATATTACATATAGAAAGAAGTTAGAAGAGGAGCTAAAAATTTTATCCATAACCGATTCCCTTACAGGGCTTCATAACAGAAGGGGCTTCTTTACTCTTGCGGAACATACCCTTGGGCTCGCCAAGAGACTAAATAAAAAGGCAGTAATATTATTTATAGATCTTGATTATATGAAATGGATAAATGACAATTTGGGACATAGTATAGGAGACCAGGCTTTAATTGATACTGCAAATATTCTGAGAAATACCTTCAGGCAAAATGACCTTATTGCAAGAATAGGAGGAGATGAATTTGTAGTTCTTGGGGTAATTGGAGAGGAAAATAATAAAGATAAAATTTTAGAAAGGCTTATTAATAATCTCAAAGAATTCAATGAGAAAAATGAAAGACCATATGAGATATCCCTTAGCATTGGAAGTGTGGTTTACGAACCAGAAGAAAATTTATCAATTGAAGATCTTCTTGGAAAGGCAGATCAATTAATGTATGAGAATAAAAGAAGAAAGAAGAAAATATGGGAAATGAGGTGAAAGGATCTGCCTAAAAAGACCTTTTTTAATCTTCCAGAGAAAAAGAGAGAGAAAATAATAAATGTTCTTATAAAAAATTTTGCAGAAAAACCCTATAGCCAAGTAAATATAGAAGATGTAGCGAGGGAATGTGGTATTGCTAAGGGGAGCATGTATCAGTATTTTGAAGATAAAAGGGAGATGTATCTTTATGCTATTGAGATTGCTACAAAAAGGATTCTTGAGTTAACAGAGGATTATAACTTTGAAAAGATAAGCCTTTTTGACTACATAGAAAAATCCTTTGATGATTCTTGGAACTTTATTTTGAAACATCCCCATGAATATAACCTCCTTGAAAAATCGGCCTTCTATGATGATTCCCCCTATAGAGAAGAAATAAAAGAATATTATGAGAAAATGACAAGGAATATTTTATATAATTTGGTTTTAAAAAATCAAAAAGCAGGATTTATAAGGGATGATCTTTCTCCTGAAATGATTGAGCTATTTATTGAAAGCTCCTCTTGGGGACTTAAAAGATTCTTTATCTATCTTATGAAAAGTAAAGGAATAAAGATAACTGATCTTTCTCCTGAATATATAAAAAATATTCAGAGAGAATATATAAAGCTATTAAAGGAAGGAATTGAGAAAAAGAAAGATCAAGATTAAATTTTTACTCTTTTATTCCTATTTTCTTCAACCAAGAAGAAATTTTCTCTTTTAAGTCTTTATCATCACCTTCATTTACTGAAAAAATTTCTAAAATTTCAGTATTGGGACATAATTTCTCAATATCTTTTACAATTCTTCCCTGTCCTCCTCCCCCATGGGTACAGAAGGGAGCTATAGTTTTTTTGGAGAGATCATATTGGGTTAAAAAAGTAGCTACAGGAGGCGCCATAGTGCTCCACCAGTTGGGAGTCCCAATAAATACAATATCAAAAATATTCATATTTTCAACCTTTCCCTTTATAGGTGGTTTATATTCATCTTTTATTTCTTTTTTTGCCTGATCCACTGTTGCCTGATATGAGGAGGGATAAGGAGTTTCAGGTTCTATTTCAAAAGGAACACCTCCAACTTCTTCCTTGATAATTTCCGCAATTCTTTTGGTATTCCCTGACCAGCTGTAATATGCAATAAGGATATTTTTCTTCAATATTAAATCACCTTCCCTTCTTCCTAAATTATAAATCTTAGAGTTAACTCCAAATCAAGGGAAAAATTATCTAATCTGTAATCACCTTTTGAAAAAGGATGAAAAATGATTACAGATCAATGGATTTTTTATATTGACTTCTTTTGGTTTCTTTTTTATTATTATATCAACATGACAATAAAAGGGGAGTGAAGAATGAAAAAAGAATTGCCTCTTCCCTTATATTACAAGCTCAAGGAAAGTATAAGGGAGAAAATATTAAAGGGAGAATATTCTCCGGGATCTAAAATTCCTTCAGAGCAGGAATTAATGCAGGAATATAATGTTTCAAGAATGACTGTAATAAGAGCGGTTAATGATTTAGTTCAAGAGGGATTATTATATAGGAAGCAGGGTAAAGGAACCTTTGTAAATGTTCCCCAGGTTCAGCAAAGATTAGGAAAGATTACCAATTTTACTCAAGATATGCTATCAAGAAATTTAAAACCCGATAGCATCATCTTAAATTTAGAGCTTATATTTTCTCCCTTTGTAATTCAAGAAAAACTAGGAATAAAGGAAAATATAAGGGTTTGGAAATTAGAAAGATTAAGACTTGCAGATGATAATCCCATGGGACTTCAAGTGGCTTATCTTCCTTCGGATATATTCCCTGTTATTGATGAAAATGAGTTGGGAAGGGGTTCATTGTATGAGTATTTGAGGAAAAAATACAATATATTTTTTAAGAGGGCAGAAGAAACCTATTGGGTGAGGTTACCCAATAATTATGAGGCAGAAAAATTAGAAATAAAGAGAAACACTCCTGTTTTTTATGTTCAGAGGTTAACCTTTTTAGAAAATGAAAGGCCCGGAGAATTTGTGGAATCTGTTTTAAGGGGAGATAGGTATCAACTCTATGTAGAATTAAGTGTATAGGAGAAGGGAATGAAGTTTATAAAGGATATATCCCCCCATGAAAAGAGATTAGTTTTAGGAATGATGTCGGGAACATCCTGCGATGGAATTTCCTGTGCCTTAATAGAGGTTAAGGGATTAAGGGAAGAAAAAAAGATTAAATTTATAGGCCATCACCAATATCCCTATCCCAGGGAAATTAAAGAAAAAATTTTTCAAGTTTATCCTCCAAATTCCTTTAAGGTAAAGGATTTAGTAAGGCTTCATCATTTAATTGGTGAAATCTTTTCTGAAGCTGGATTGGAATTGTTAAAGAAACTAAATATTAAAAAGGAAGAACTTTTTGCAATTTCCGCCCAAGGACCAATTCTGTATTATGATCCTCCATCAGAAGAGAATAACTATCAAGGAGCTCATATGGAGATAGGGGAATCAGCAGTTATTGCAGATAGATTAGAAACTATTACCGTTATGGACTTAAGAGCAGCAGATATTGCAGGGGGAGGACATGGAGCTCCCTTAAGTTTATATGTAGATTATATTCTTTTTAAGGACAATAATATAAATAGAGCAGTTCAAAATATTGGAGGGATTGCCAATGTAACCTTTCTTCCTAAGGATATTTCATGGAATTCTTTAAAATCCTTTGATTGTGGACCTGGAAATATTCTTATTGATTACGCAGTAAAATACTTTACAAAGGGAGAATGGGATTATGATCCTGATGGAAGCATAGCAAAAAAGGGAAAAATTGATAAAGAAATCCTTTCTAATCTCTTAAATCATCCATATATTAAAAGGAAACCTCCAAAAACCACTGGAAGGGAGTTATTTGGAGAAGAATTTTTAAAAGAAGTATTTGAAATGGTAGAAAAGAATCTTTCCCCTGAGGATATCATTGCCACATTGACAGTCTTTACTGTAGAAGCCATTGCCTACAATTATGAAAAATTTTATCCAAAGGGTTATGAACTACAAGAAGTTATAGTTGGGGGAGGAGGAACATATAATAAAACTATGATGGAATGGCTTAAAAAACGTCTTTATCCCGTTAAGGTTAAGACCAACGAAGATTTTGGAATCCCCAATGATGCAAGGGAAGGGATAACTTGGGCAATATTAGCTGACGAGATGCTTTTTGGAATTCCCAATAATGTTCCTTCTACATCAGGGTCAAAATATCCTGTTTTAGGAGGGAAAATTTCCCTTCCACCTTTTAAAAAATGAAAATAATTGCTATGGGTGCCCATATCATGGATATGGAGTTTATGACAGGAGGGCTTTCTGTTAAATACTTTACCTTTGGTCATGAAATAAAATTGATCTCTCTTACTGGAAATAAAAAGGATCCTTTTAAAGAGAAGTCTTATTTTCTGATTATCCATTGGGGTGGAGGCTGGCATTCTACCCATAGAAAAGCCCATTTTTTAATTTTAGAAATCCATATAAAGGATTCCCTAAGTCCATGGTTAGGGTTCATGGATTGGAAATTGGAGTAAACTATGCTATGGTTTTTAAGAAATGGCATATATCAAGATTAATATAAAAATGGGGGAGGAATTACTATGAAAAAGGGACAAAGGGTTTTAAATTTAGGTTTAGGAATTGCCTTCTTAATTTCCCAAGGTATTTTGAAAAATGGGAAAGAATTTTCTTTAAAAAATGAGAATTTTAGCAAACTTGATATTCAAAGAATTATGCAGAATTTATCCTTGGAAACTACAGGAACAAATCAAAGGATCTCAGAAATTGCTCCAGTTAGCATAGTAAAGGAGAAGGATATAAAGCAGTCGGTTAGAGTTGCAGTTAATATGGTGGGAGGTCTTAACTTTATAAAACCCCAGGATACAGTTCTTATAAAACCTAATGTGAATTCTGACGACCCCTATCCCGGAACCACAAATCCTGAAGTCTTAGAAGAAGTAATTTTGATGGTAAAGGAAAGGGGGGCAAAAAGAATCATAGTTGCTGATTGTTCAGGGGTGCCCTGGCCCAATACCATGAGAAATATGGAAAAGGTAGGAATTGCAAAGGTAGCAAAAAAATTAGGGGTAGAGTTGTATGCATTGGATAATATGGAGTGGGTATGGGTAAAACCTGAAAAGGCAAAATATTGGAGTAATGGTTTTAGAATACCAAAAATATTAAAGGAAGTGGACCATATTATTAATGTGGCAGTAGTTAAGACCCATTCCATTACAGATTTTACTATGTCCCTGAAAAATTTTGTAGGTTTTATCCATAGACAAGACAGAATGGTAATGCATGCTTCAAGATATATAAATGAGATGATATCAGAGTTAAATCTTGCCTTTAATCCAGCCTTGAATATATTAGATGCAAGTAAAGTATTCGTTAGAGGAGGACCTGCAACGGGAGAAATAAGGGAACCCATGATGATTATTGCATCTCCTGATAGAATTGCCTGTGATATGGTGGGACTTTCCCTTTTAAAAATTCTTGGGACAACTCCTGCTATTCAAGATAAAAATATGTGGGCCCATCCCCAGATAAAAAGGGCAGTAGAAGTGGGATTAGGAGTTAAAGGACCAGAAAATATTTTAATAAAGGGATCCAATGTGGATACTGAAAATTTTGAGAAGAGGTTTAAATAATTTTATGATTTTAATTCTTCCTTCTTTTCGGATATTTGTCTTTCCAAATCTTCTATCCTTTTTTGTTGCTTTGAAATGATAAACTTGTTCTTTATTAGTACAGGGATAACAGAAATTAAACTTAAAAAGAATCCTAAGGAAAAGGATATTAATAGAATTAAAGCAGTAGATCCTTGGAACTGCCAAGGACCAAAATATATAGTTATGGATGAATTATTCTGTATTGAAAAGAGAAGAGCCAATATTACCCCTATAAGAAATACCACTAAAAATCTACTCATTGGTCTTCCTCCAAATCTTTTCTTAATATTATATATTCTCACATTGAAAAATTAAAATTGGGAGGTAATAAAATGGAAGGAAAAATTTATGTGGTTCCTGAGCCAAAGAGATTGGAATCTACAGGAAGATTTTTTCCCTTTGATGGATTTGAAAACTTTCCAAATTTTCTTCTAAAGGAGTTTAATATTCCAAGGGGTACCTGGAGAATAAATAAAGTGGAAAAGAAGGGAACAGGAATCAAGATAAGGGAAAGATTAATTAATATTTGGGGAGAAGAGAATATATGTTATGCAACAATTATTCAACTTATTACAGAAAACAAGAATGTTCTTCCCGAAGTAGAAATTGAAGAAGAACTTTCCTTTCCCTTTAGGGGATACCATTTGGATATAGCAAGGGGAGGTGTTCCTAATCTAAATACCTTTAAAAAGCTTTTAAAATGGCTTTTCCTTCTTAAATATAATTATTTTGCTATATATTTTGAGGATCTATTTCCTTGGAGGAAATATCCTCAAATTGGTATTCTCCGGGGAAGACTAAAAGAGGAGGAATTGAGGGAAATTATAGATTATGGGAAAAATTTGGGGATAGAAGTTTTTCCATCTTTGGAACTTTGTGGTCATATGGAACATATTCTTTCTTTACTTGACTTTACAAAATTTAGTGAATGGCATAGACCCCAAGAGGGATGCTTGGATGTCTCCAACAAATCTGCAAGGGATTTTGCATATGATCTTCTTTCTGAGGTTTTAGAATTCTTCCCTTCAAGTTATATTCATATTGGAGGAGATGAAACCTGGGCATTGGGAAGGGGAAGAAGTTTAGATAAGACAGGAGTTTTTGAGGGACCATCTCTTTTTGAAATGCATCATAGAAACATGATAAATATGGTTAAGGATAAGGGAAAAATTCCCATGGTATGGGGAGATATGTTAACGGGGATGTATTTAAGGGAAGAGGAGAAGGAAAGATGGAAGGTGGTATTAGAAAGTGATATATGGGATGAAGTTGTTATTGCCAATTGGGATTATACTGACCTTTCTGAGGAACATTTTGAGAATAAGATAAATATGTTTGGAGAGAGAAAGAAAAAGGAATTGGCATGTCCCGGACTTTCCAATTGGTCAAGATTTTACCCAAACTTCGATATCGCCCTCGCAAATCTTAAAAACTTCTTTACTCCTGCAAAAAGGGAAAAACTTCCTGGATTTTTAATTACCGCCTGGGGAGATGACGGCTCAGAATGTCTCTTTTCCCTTTTAGATCCCCTAATTCTTGTAGGAATGGAAATTGCCGAAGGAAATGGAAAATGGGAAGAAAAATGGATGGCATTATCAGGAGAAGGGCAAGATATTCTTATGGTAAGAAAGGCCTTTGGGGAGACCTTCTTTTCAGAGACCATTAAGCGAGTAGTTTTTGGAGATCTTATATTTAGATACTTTACAGAAATATTGGGAAGAGAATTTCAAAAAAGAAAACCAGAGGGAGATTTTTGGATAGATTATTATTCGAAGAAGATAGGAAATTTAGCTGATAAAGATGGATTGTTGAAAAAATACGAGGAACTTTGGGAGAAAGTATCTTCCATAAATCTTCCTGAGGCTCTAAACTTTATAAGGGAGATGTTAAGGGTTGGAATAAATAGATTAAGGCAAGATTTAAAGGTTTCTGACTTTATAAAGCTTGGAAATATCTATGGGAAGTTATGGCTTTCTGAAAGAAAAATGGAAGGATTGGAGAATGTAATTACAAAAATATGGGGTGCAGGGGGAAGGGTAGATTTAGGAATTAAATAAAAAGGGGAGAGTTTTTTCTCTCTCCCCAAAAAATTATAACCTTATCTTCTCCTTTACCTCTTCTAACATTAATGTGGCCACATCCCCTGTTTTTACCATTGCAGCATTTGCCTCATCGGTATCAATATGTAATTCCCATACAAAATCATTCCTTATCCTAATTAAAACATTCTCAAAGATCAGTGCCCTTATGGTTCCTAATTTCACTTTAACCAGCTGTTTCTCATAGAGTCCCAACTTATCTGCTATTGAAGTTGGTGTGTGGATATGCCTCCATGGGATTATAACGCCCTTTTCAAGGTTTACTTCTCCTTTAGGACCAATAACTTTAATTCCTGGTGTTCCCTCAATATCTCCTGAGTCTTTAATAGGAGGTTTTAAACCAAGGAAAATAGCATCGGTTAAAGATAATTCTACTTGAGTTGATCTTCTTTCAGGTCCTAAAATTCTTAATTTTAAACTTCTCCCCTTAGGACCAAAAACCTCTACCTCTTCTTCGCAGGCAAATTGGCCCCTCTGAGATAAAGGATTTCTTGGGTTAAGTTTATATCCTTGCCCAAAGAGCTTTTCTTTATCTTCTATAGATAAATGAATATGTCTTGCAGATACTCCGATGGGTACTTTAATTTCTTCCATTTTATAACTCCTCCTTGAGATAATTTTCAATTATATTTTACCACTTTTTCAAAAAAATTTTCATTTGTCCTAAAAAATTTTTTAGTATAAAATTCCAAAGAAAAAGGGATAGGGAAAAAATTATGGAATATAAGGAAGCGGTAAATTATTTATATAGCTTTATAAATTATGAAAGACGTTTGGATCAAATGAGCTATGGGGAGAAAAAATTTTATCTTGAAAGGATGAATCATCTACTGAATGTAATGGGAAATCCCCATAGATCTCTTAAAGCCTTTCATATAGCAGGTACTAAAGGAAAGGGCTCCACCTCTACTATGATTTTTTCTATTCTAAAATCTAAGGGTTATAAAGTTGGATTATTTACTTCTCCCCACCTTCAAACCATAAGGGAAAGGATATCCACCCATGAAGGATGGATAAGTAAGGAGGAATTTGTAGAACTTATTGAAGGGGTAAAGCCCTTTATAAAAAAGGCAGGGGAACATCCCATATATGGACCCCCTACTTTTTTTGAAGTTTTAACTGCTTTCGCCTTTTTGTATTTTTATAAGAAAAAGTTGGATTTTGTAGTAATAGAAGTGGGACTTGGGGGAAGATTGGATGCCACAAATACCATTATCCCTATGGTCTCTATTATAACTCCCATAGGTTTTGATCATATGCATATTCTTGGAAATACTTTACCTGAGATTGCCCGAGAAAAGGCAGGGATAATTAAGGAGAAGATCCCATTAATTTGTTCCCCTCAGGATCCCTCAGCCTGGGAAGTCATAAGGGAAGTTGCTATTAGTAAGAAAGCTTTTTATTTAAAGGTAGATGATTTATATACTTGGAAAAAAATAGCATCTAATCTTAAGGAACAGATTTTTGTAATCTCTGGAAATGGAAGAGAGGAGATTTTTAGCATTCCCCTTTTGGGAGCCCACCAATTGGTAAATGCAGTATGTTCCTATGCAAGTTTATCTCTAAATCTTAACTGGGATATTTCTTCGGAGGATTTTAAAAAGGGATTTTCATCGGTAAATTGGGCTGGAAGATTTGAAATAGTAAGAAAAGATCCATTGGTAATTCTTGATGGGGCTCATAATGTTTCTTCCGCTATCGCCCTGAGGGAAACCTTAGAAGATTATATAAAATTTGAAAGGTTATTTTTAATTTGTGGTATGATGAAGGATAAAGATTCCTATTCTTTTCTTAATACCTTGGAACCTTTAGTATATAGTTTTCATTTTTTACCCCTTCCCAGCTCTCGCACAAAAGATCCTGAGGAGCTAGGGGAAAATGTAAAGGATAAAGGAAAAAATATTTATTTTTATAAAGATTTTCCATCTGCCTTTGAAGATGTACATAAAAAAGCCTCACCCGATGACCTTATCTTAATAACAGGCTCTTTATATCTTGTGGGTGAGGCTCGAGACTACTTCTTTGGAAAAATAGATTAAGATTTTATAGCAGATTTGATATATTCTACAAAGATGTCCTCGGGAACTGCTCCTTCTACTTCCACAGTTTCATTTATTATACTCTTGGGAACTCCTGAAACCTGATACTTTTCTGCAAGATGAGGAAACTCTATGGCTTCAATCATATCTGCAGTTATTAATTTATTTTCCATTGCCATCTGATGGGCAAGTCTTACTGCCCGAGGACAATAGGGACAGGTGGGAGTTACAAAAACTTGAATATGTACTGGTTTTGTTATAGTTTTAAGAAAGTTCTTAGTTTTTTCTGAAAGGTGAGTTTCTCCTCGAGAGATATCTACTATATCCTCTATCAATGTGGAAAATTCATAACCTGAAGGAATTCCAAAAAATCTTAAATTTAACACTTCATCATCTTTTTGGAATAAGATTGCAGGAATCTTATCTATTCCATATTTTTTAGCTGATATCTCTTCTGCAAGAAAATCATGGACTTCTAATTCCAATAACTCAGAAAGACCAACAACTTCTTCTAAAATTTCTCTTGTTTGCTGACAATAGGGACATTCTATCCTTCCAGGAATATATAATTTACTTCCAGAAGATTTCTCACTAAAAAGTATTATCTTTACTTTATCCTTTAGATTTTCTTTGAAAAGATCTTCTAAATATTTTCTATCCTCATCTCTTAATAACGCCATATTTAAATTCCTCCTTTAAATCTAATTTCTTCAAGGTATTTAGTTGCAGAAACCCCTGCAATAGCACCATCACTCAAGGCAGTAACAATCTGTCTTAAAGGTTTTACCCTAACATCTCCAGCAGCAAAAATACCAGGGACAGATGTTTGCATATTCTCATTGGTAATGATAAATCCGTTATCATCCAATTTCAATAGAGAAGAATATAGCTCTGTTTGAGGGGTAAGACCAATATATATAAATACTCCATCTATTGGAAAGACTTTTTCCTCCTTTGTTTTTAAATTTTCTAATATTAATCTTTCCACCTTCTTATCTCCCTCTATTGCCTTAACTATATGACTCCATAAAAACTTGATTTTAGGATTAGAAAAGGCTTTTTCTTGGGTTATCTTTTCTGCTCTTAACTCATCCCTTCTATGAATTATATATACTTCTTCTGCAAACCGTGTGAGATATAAAGCTTCCTCTACCGCAGCATCTCCACCTCCCACTACTGCGACTTTTTTTCCTGTAAAAAATGCCCCATCACAAACAGCACAATAGGAGACTCCCTTCCCCAAAAACTCTCTTTCCCCGGGAACACCTAATTTTTTAGGCTTTGTCCCACTACATATAATTACTGAAGGAGCTCTATAAACTCCCTTTGTAGTTTCTACAACCTTCCAAATTCCATCAAGGGTTAAACTTAAAACCTTAGCATCTAAAATTTTTGTTCCAAATTTTTTAGCTTGTTCTTCTAATCTTCTGGAAAGCTCTTCTCCCGTTATTCCTTCTGAAAATCCTGGATAATTCTCAATAGCCGCAGTTAAGGATGCAAGTCCTCCTATGGAGGACTCCTCTATAAGAAGGGTTTTTATGCGAGCTCTTCCTGCATATATCCCAGCAGTAAGACCCGCGGGCCCTCCTCCAATTATAATAATATCTTGTTCCTTCTCTATTTCTTCCTCCTTTTTTGGTATCAAAAGAAACTCCAAAACTTATCACCTACCTTTCTTTAATATCCTCAAATTGTACCAAATAAGTATTGAATTGCCAAATTAAAAAATTATTAAACTTCTAATTTGAATATAGGAACAATATCCTTTGCTTTCTCTCTTAGATATTTTATTTCCTCCCCTGTTATTGATTTAAAATTTTCAGCAATTTCCAATGCCCACATTAAGAATTTATATTCCCCAGGAGGGATAGCTGAGACTATTGGTTGAGATAGGGTAAATCTTAATGCTAATTCAGCCAAGTCCTTATCATCCACAGGAATATACCAACATTTATTATAAGGGCTTTCCTGTCCTTCGGAAACCAAGGTTTTTGCAAAGGGTTTTATAGCTAATATACTTGTTCCCTTTTCCCTTGCCCTTTCTACAACTTGGGGACCAAAATCTTCATTAAAATAAAGCACCCAATTCATGGGAAATAAAATAGAATCAAAATTAAAAGCATCTAAAAGTTTTAAGGCAATCTTAACAGAATGAGCAGAAAAACCTATATATCTTATTATCCCTTCCTCCTTTGCCTTTAAAAAGGTCTCCATTGCTCCATTGGGTCCCATTGCTTTTTCAAAATCCTCTTCTGTGGTCATTGCATGGAGCTGATATAAATCAAAATAGTCCGTCTCAAGTCTTTTTAAAGATTCATGAAGTTCCCTCCAAGCACCATCCTTTGTTCTTTCTTGGGTTTTACAGGCAAGAAATATTTTCTCCCTTTTTCCCCTTAAAGCAGGACCTAATCTTTCCTCTGCGTTCCCATAGGATGGGGCAACATCAAAATAGTTTATTCCCCTATCTATAACTTCTGCTACTAATTTATTTGCAAATTCTTGTTCTTCATCCATTATCGATACTCCCCCAAATCCAATAATAGAGATAAACTCCCTATTTTTATATTTCCTCCTTTCCATCTTTTTACCTCCCAAAATCCTTCTTTTAATATTATAAAATTTGTTTAATAACTTGAAAAGGAAATAAACTTGCCAAGATTTTTAGTTTTAGATTAAAATTTAAGAAATAGATGAAAATTTAAAAATTGTTATGAGAACTGTTAAAGAGCCTGAAATAAGAAGGCAAGAATTAATAGAAACTGCCCTTAAACTTTTTCTTAAAAAGGGTTATGAAAAAACTTCTGTAAGAGATATTCTAAAAGAGGAAGCAATTCAATATTGTGTAGAAATTTCTACTAGAATACTCTTTCAAGTATTTAAAAGAGAGAATTTTTCCTTTATGGAGTCTATGGATTATTGTGGCAAGAAGCAGAAAATATGGGGAATAGAGAAAAACTTTCGCAATTAATACAATTATAGAGAAAAGGTGAAAAATATGGAGAAGATTTGTAGGATAGCTTTTAAATATTCAAAATATGTAATCTTCCTCTCTTTGGTTCTATTCCTCCTATCCCTTTATCTTACCTATCATTTAAAAATTAATTATGATTTGTATTCTTTACTCCCTAAGGATTTACCTTCGGTAGAAGCCATCAACACTCTAAAGCAAAAATTTAAATTAGGAGATGAGGCCTACATCTTTCTTCCCTTTAGTAATCCTAAAGAAGTAGAAGATATCAAAAATAAGATAGAGAAAATAAAAGGAGTTTCTAAAGTATCATGGCTATCTAGTTTTCAGGATATCTTCTTACCCCAATACTTTTGGAGTGGGGATTTAAAGGGAAAATTTATAAAAGATGGTTATACCTTTTTAAAGATAGACTTTATAGAAATCTCTCAAGCTCCTCTTACAAAAAGGGCCTCTCAAGAAATTAAAAGAATTCTACCTAAAGGAGCATACTTTACAGGTAGTGCAGCAATAGCCCAAGACTTAAGTGAGATAACCCAAAAAGAAACTGCCAAATATCTCCTTATAGGAAGTATTTTTGTAATTCTTTTTCTATTTTTTGTCTTCCCCTCTATGTATGTTCCCCTTTTAATATATTATAACATATTTCTTGCAATACTATTAAATACTGCTATTTCTACCCTTTTAGGAGAAGAGATTAGTTTTTTATCCCGTATGATTGTGGGAATATTGCAAATGGGAGTTACCATGGATTATGCCATATTTTTATACCACCGATATGAAGAGGAAATAAAGAAGAGAAACAGAGAAGAAGCAGGATGGATTTCAGTAAAATCTACTACAAAAAGCCTAATAGCAAGTGCAGGTACTACTATAGCAGGTTTCCTTGCCATGACTCAGATGAAATTTGGCCTTGGGGAAGAGTTGGGCTTTATCTTAACAAGGGGGGTATTAATTTCTCTTATCTTATCTTTAACCCTTCTTCCTGTGCTTTTTTACCATTTTTATAATAAATGGGCTAATACAAGAAGATGGGTTCTAAGACTTTCGGGAAAAAGACTTTTTAACTTTATAGTTAAAGGAAGACCTATACTTCTTGTTTTATTCCTAATTGGTTTTATCTCTCTTATCATAAGTCCTAGATTCCCTATGGATTATAAAATTTTAAGGGGACTTCCTGAGGATATGCCTTCTATTGTAGGACAAAGAAAACTTGAGGATATATTTGAGAAGAAATCTACAATTTTCCTTATTGGAAAAGAATCTCCTAAAAACTGGAAAAAGATTATGAATATTTTAAGAGAAGAAGATAAAATAACTGGAATTATGGGATATTATGATATGGTAGATCCCCTTCTTCCTGAATATATGGTACCAGAAAGTGTAAGGGAGAGTTTCTTTAAAGATGGTATATCTTACGCTTCTTTGGATATAAATCTTCCCTATGCCACCGAGGAGTCCTACAATTTTGTGCAAAAATTAAGGGATAATATAGAGAATAAATCTAGTATAAAAATTACAGGAATACCTGTTCTTAATTACGATATGAAAAGTATAACCACAAAGGATCTTAACAGGGTAAACCTTATCTCATTATTTACCATTTTTACTATTATAGCCCTATCCTTCTTATCTATTCCTATCCCTTTTCTCTTAGTAGCCGTTATACAAATGGCTATAAGCTTAAATCTATTTATAGACTATCTAACCTATGGCTTTATATTTTTCTCCTCTAATCTCTTCATAGGAGCAATTCAATTGGGAGCTACCATAGATTACGCAGTTCTTTTAACCTCTAGGTATTTAGAGGCAAAAAGTAAGGGTCTTGATAAAGCTTATTCTGCCCATTTTGCCTTTGAAGGTATAAACAGCATCCTTACCAGTGCAGGTACTATGTTCCTTATTTCTATTCCTTTAGGAATATTATCTAACATATTTATGGCTCAAAATCTCGCAATGCTCGTTAGTAGAGGTGCTATTATAAGTGTACTTTTTGTAACTCTCTTTACAATACCTCTTCTAACTACATTAGATCCTATGGTGGAAAAACTTACCTTTATTAGGAAAGGGAGGTAAAAAAATGAAAAAGATTCTACCTATTCTTGGACTTATAGGTTTATTATTTATTAGCTTTTCCTTGGGTAGCTCCTTTAGTATTACAAATGATGAGACAGTTTATGTCCTTTTAAATTATGATGGGAAAATTCAAAAAATGGATCTTGTTAACTGGATTGAGGTGAGGGGAAGAGGAAATTTTTTCCTATCAAAGGATGTAAAATATTTTAAAAATATAGATCTTTATACTGAAGATATAAAAATGGTTTTATCTTCTAATTCTTTAAAACTCTATGGAACTTCCCATGATGTTAAAAATATCTACTTGAGGGGAGTACCCCTTAAAAAATCTCCTTTAGAATTTAAAATAACCTATAAATATAATGGAAAGATCTCTAATCCCAAGGAATTTATAGGAAAAAAAGGAAATTTAGATATAGAAGTGGATATAAAAACCATAGAAGGTCTTCCTTTTAGAATAGTTATGTCCACAGAGTTTTCTGCTGATGATCTTAACCTGAAAAATCCAGAAAACTTTATGCTCATGATACTGGGAAAAACGGTAAGAGTTACAGGTTTTGCCTATCCCATACCCTATGGGAGGATAATTCTTTCCTTAAGAGGAAATAAATTAAGAATACCAGAAATAACCTTTACGGCTTTTCCCTCTATCCCTCCTATAGATCTTTCCATGGCAAAAAATTTAAAATCCTTTTATACTGGTTTAGAGGGATTTTTACTACTGAATCAAGCCCACCAAAAAATATTGAAAGGAATATTAAAGAGTATAGAAGAAAGTACTCCTTCTATTCCTCAAGAATTCCTTACTCTACCCTTTACTTTAATCTCCTATCAAAACAAAGCCTATTATATAGCAGAGGGTTTAAAATCCCACCCTATAAACTTTAATAAACTCTACATCTACATTAAAGAAAGGGCCGAAAAGAAAGATGATGAGGAGTGGAAAACTGCCTTGAACCTTGCCGAAGAGGTTAAAAAAGAGATGGAAGAAAAAAACTTTTCTAATGAAATCCAAAAAATAGGAGATTTTATAGGAGATCTTGGTTTTCAAAGTAAAAAAGCCATGGAACTTATTGGCTCCTCCATGGAAGGACTACAAAAAATTGAAGAACTATTAAATATTATGCTCTATGGAGGAGAGCTGAAAGAAAGAAAAATTCCAGGCCTTGTGGATGCAGAAAAAGAAATTAAAAAATCAAGGGATATATTAAAAAATAATATACAAGAGTTAGAGAGGGGAGAAAAGAAGATCAAAGAATGGGAAAAGAAACTAAAAAATTATACCTTTACTGGAAAAATAGAAGGAGCAAAATCAGTGGTAAGATTTTACTTTAAATTAAAAGAGATGAAATAGAATTATTTATGTTGTATAAACCTTTTTATTGAGGAGACAAATTCTTCTATATCCTTTAAATCAGACTGAATTATCTGATAAAGTTCTTCATCACTAACTAAGTTATACATATGAACTAATCTATTCCTGTATCCTGCTATCTGTACTAATTTTTCTCCTAATCTCTTATCTACTACCTTTATCTCTACTAATCCTTTAGCTATAGATTTATACTCTGTAGCCATGTCTATATATCCTGTTTTTGCCAAAATATGTCTCCCTATATCAAAAATTGCTTCTAATGTTCTTCTTAAAAAGCTCTCACAGGCTGCAGTATTTCTTTTTTCAAAAATAAAAGAATCTTTATCCAGAGAGGCTAATTCATATAATTCTTTAAGAAAGGAATCAATTAATAGCAATCTCTCATTAATAAATTCCTTGTTTAGCATAATTAGTACTTCTCTAAAGCCTCCTCATAGTATTTATCCAACACATATTTAAAATCTGCAGACCTTCTAAGTATCATCATCTCATAATTATCTCTAAATTCTTCAGATATGTTATATACGCATATACCCTTAATAGCCTCTACTTGAAAAACAGAATGACACTCCTGAAGAAAAACTAAATCCAAAGGATAAGGCTTAAATAAATCCTCCAACTCATTGTATATATCCGCATAGAGTTTATATCTTTCTGAAATATCCTCAATATTTTTAGTAAATACTATTCCCACATCTATATCAGCTAAAGGATCCTTGATTTCTACTTTCTCCCCCTCTAAAATCCTTAGGGCATTATCCTTCTGGGATCCAAAAAGATAAACTAAACCAATATTATAAGTATAACAGATCTTTGTAAGTCTTTTTAGCTTACCCATAAATTGATTATATCATAATAAAAATCATTTATTATTAACTTAGATTGAAATATAATATTTTAAATGGTAAACTCATAAAAAATGAGGTAAATACAATATGAAAGGTGTAATTTTAGCAGGAGGAACAGGTTCAAGACTTCTTCCCCTTACAAGAGTGACCAATAAACATTTACTCCCTGTGGGTATATATCCAATGATTTTTTATCCCATATATAAACTAAAGCAAGCAGGAATTTATGAGATACTAATTGTGACAGGAAGAGAGCATATGGGTGATGTGATGGAGCTTCTTGGAAGCGGAAGAGATTTTGGAGTTGAGTTTACCTATAGAGTTCAGGATGAGGCAGGAGGTATAGCCCAAGCTTTAGGACTTGCAAAGCATTTTGTAGGGAATGACAACTGTGTGGTGATCCTTGGAGATAATATTTTTGAGGATGATATAACCCCATATGTGAATAACTATAAAAATCAAGAAGAAGGAGCAAAAATACTCTTAAAAGAGGTTTCAGACCCTCATAGGTTTGGAGTTCCTGAGATAAAGGATGGAAAGATCCTAAGAATAGAAGAGAAACCTAAAAAACCAAAAAGCAATTTTGCAGTTACAGGAATATATATGTATGATTCTGAAGTTTTTGAAATAATAAAAACATTAAAACCATCAGCAAGAGGAGAACTTGAAATAACAGATGTAAATAATACTTATTTAGAAAAAGAAAAATTAACCTATGATATATTAAAGGGATGGTGGACCGATGCAGGAACTCCAGAATCCTTATTCAGAGCTAATCAACTTGCTCAGAATATAATTATAGATTTTGATAAAATATAGAATTATGAAGATTGTTATATTAGGGGGAAAGGGACAGTTAGGAAAAGAGTTTGAAGAATACTTGAGAAAAAGAGATGAAGTTTACATATTTTCGCATTCTGAGCTTGACATTTTGAATTTAAAGGGACTAATTGAAAAATTATATGAAATAAAACCAGACTGCGTAATAAACTGTGCAGCATATACTAAAGTAGATAAGGCAGAAGAGGAAATAGATGAATGTTTTAAGACAAATGTGATAGGAGCTAAAAATGTATCCTATGCTTCTTATAAAGTAAAGGCAAAGGTTGTATTTTTTAGCACTGATTATGTATTTGATGGAGTAAAAAATACCCCCTATAGAGAAAGTGATAGACCAAATCCAATCTCTATTTATGGAAGAACAAAACTTTTAGGAGAAGAGTATACAAGAACTCATAATCCAGACCATTTAATATTAAGAATATCATGGCTATATGGAATAAATGGAAATAATTTTGTAAAAACAATAACTAAAAAGGGTATTGGGGAGAAGAAATTGAGAATAGTAAAGGACCAAATAGGAAGTCCTACCTATACTTTAGATGTGGTTAAACAGACTTTGAGACTTATCGAAGAAGATAAGATAGGTACTTATCATTCTTCTAATCAGGGAGAGGTAAGTTGGTATGAGTTTTCAAAAAAAATCTTTGAGATATTAAATATAAATGATGTAGAAATCACTCCTATAAAAACAGAAGAATATCCAGGAAAGGCTAAAAGGCCAAAATATTCTGTTCTTGAAAACTACTACTTAAATCTTGAAGGTTTGAATATGATGAGAGATTGGGAATCAGCATTAAAAGATTTTCTTAATACCTATGGCTCAATTCTTATAACCAGTTCTCAAAGGGGAGAAAAGTAAAAATGGATTCTAAGGTATTATTAGTCACGGGCGGAGCAGGTTTTATAGGTTCCAATTTCGTACACTACACTCTAAAAAAATATTCTAACTATAAGGTAATAAACTTAGATAAATTAACTTATGCAGGAAACCTTGAAAACTTAGAAGAAGTTAGAGAAAACCCTAATTATCATTTTATAAAAGGAGATATAGGGAATAGAGAACTTGTAGAGTACATATTTAAAGAATTTAAACCCAATTATGTATTAAATTTTGCGGCAGAATCCCATGTAGACAGAAGCATAGAAGGTCCTGAAATTTTCGTAAAAACAAATATTTATGGTACACAAGTGTTATTAGATGTGGCAAAGGATTATTGGGCTAAGGGAAAAATGGAAGATACAAAATTCATACAAATAAGCACTGACGAAGTATACGGTTCCCTACCTCTTGAAGGTGAGGAGAAGTTCACAGAAGACTTTCCTTTAAAACCTAATAGTCCTTATTCAGCCTCGAAAGCAGGTGCAGATCTTCTCTGCAGAGCATATTATATAACTTATAATTTTCCAGTAATAATAACAAGATCATCAAATAATTTTGGGCCAAGACAATATCCTGAAAAACTCATACCCCTTACCATAAAGAGAGTGTTAGAAGGCAAAGAAATTCCCGTTTATGGAGATGGCCAAAATGTAAGAGATTGGTTATATGTGGAAGATAATTGTAGGGGTATAGATTTAGTACTTCACAAAGGAAAAATAGGAGAAATTTATAATATAGCTGGAGAAAATCAATGGAAAAATATTGATCTTGTAAATTTAATATGTGAGATTATAGCAGAAGAGAATAAAAAGCTAGAAAAAGAGTATAAAAAATTAATCACTTTTGTAAAGGACAGACCAGGACATGATAGAAGATATGCATTAAGTACTGAGAAGATTAAGAAAGAGCTCGGATGGAAACCAGAATGGGAATTTAAAGAGGCTTTAAGAGAAACTATAAGTTGGTATTTAAAAAAATGGGGAAATTTAAATTCTTAGAGGGCCCTTTAAAGGGATTAATTATAATAGAACCAACTGTATACAAAGATGAAAGAGGCTTCTTTATGGAATCTTATAATTTAAGAGATTTCAAAGAGGCAGGTTGTGACGTAATCTTTGTACAGGATAATCATTCAAAATCGAAAAAAGGAGTATTAAGGGGACTTCATTTTCAAAAGAATTATCTTCAGGGCAAACTAATAAGAGTAATTAGAGGAAAAATATTTGATGTAGCAGTAGATATAAGAAAAGATTCTCCTACTTTTGGTGAATGGTATGGGATAGAACTTTCAGAGGAGAATAAACTTATGTTCTACATACCAGAAGGGTTTGCTCACGGATTTTTAGTATTATCAGATGAGGCAGAAGTTTTGTATAAGACAACAGAATACTATCACCCTGAAGATGAGGGAGGAATAATTTGGGATGATCCTGATATAGGGATTAAATGGCCTCTTGAGGAAATAGATGAAATAATTCTTTCTGAAAAAGATAAGAAGTGGGGAAGATTGAGGGATGTTTGACTTTATAATAGTTGGAGCTGGCTTTGCAGGGAGTGTAATAGCTGAAAGAATAGCAAAAGTATTAGATAAAAGGGTTTTAGTTGTTGAAAAAAGAAGCCATCTAGGTGGGAACTGTTATGATTATTTCAATGAATATGGAATTTTAGTTCATAAATATGGTCCTCATATTTTTCACACAGACTATAGAGATGTTTGGGAATATATTTCCCAATTTACCGACTGGATTTATTACTATCACAGAGTATTAGCATATATAGATGGGAAAAAAACACCTATACCTTTTAATCTCAACAGTCTAGAGCTTTTGCTCCCTAAAACTTTATCCTATAAATTAGAACGAAAACTGATAGAAAAATTTGGATATGACAATAAAATACCTATATTAAGACTGAAGGAAACAGAAGATCGTGACTTAAAAATGCTAGCTGATTATATCTATGAGAAAGTTTTTTTGAACTATACTAAAAAACAATGGGATGTGAGTCCTGAAGAACTTGACAATAGTATAATAGAAAGAGTACCCATAAATATTTCAAGGGATGATAGGTATTTTCAAGACAAATATCAAGGTATACCTAAAGAAGGTTATACAAAAATCTTTGAAAGGATGTTAAGTAATAGGAACATAAAATTGTTATTAAACACGGATTATAAAGAGATTGTTGAAACAGATCTCAAAAAAAACGAAATTTACTTATTTGGGAGTAAATTTAATGGTAAAATAATATATACAGGGAAAATAGATGAATTTTTTAATTATGACTTAGGAGAGCTCCCATATAGATCTTTAAAATTTGAATTTAAAACATATAATAAAGAATATTATCAAGAAGTAGCCACAATAAATTATCCAAAGGACTATGAATTTACAAGAATAACAGAATTTAAACATATGACTAAACAAATAAGTAGTAATACTACTATAGTTGAGGAATATCCCCAAAAATATGAAAAGGATAAAAATATTCCATATTATCCCATTCCTAATAGGGAAAATATAGAAGTATATGACAAATACTTAGAAAAAGCTAAGGAGCTTAAAAATATAATATTTATAGGAAGATTAGCAGACTACAAATATTATGATATGGATGATACAATTAAAAGAAGCTTAGAGGTATTTAGAAGGTTAAATTAAATTGATACCTATATATAAGAACACAAAAATATATGTTCTTTGTCCTCCAAATGTTGTTACTGGAGGACCTGAATTGCTACATCAATTGGTTTTTTACTTAAGAAATAATTTGAATTTAAATGCATATATGTATTATCATCCCAATAATTTATCTGATCCTATTCATAAGGAGTATAAAGTATACAACAACCCATTTGTAAGAAAAATAGATGATAGCAAGATAAACTTATTAATGATTCCAGAAGTATACGACTATATTATGTTATCTAAGAGCTATAAACACATAAGAAAAGCGTTATGGTGGCTAAGTGTAGATAACTTTAAAATAAGCAAATTAGCTAAAGAGCAAAAAACTATCTATTTTCTAATGTTTCTAATAAGGGTTATAAATAAAATATTTAAAATTTCTATAGGCAGACCCCTTATAGATTTATATCTTTTCAACTCCAAATATTATTCAAAAAAATCTAATGAAAATTTTAAAGATGATCTTAGGTTTATTGATTATCATTTAGTCCAATCCTACTATGCTCAAAATTACCTTAGAAACTTAGGATTTAAAGATGTATTTTTCTTATCAGACTTTTTAAACCTAGAATTCTTGAAAGAGAAATTTACCTATTCCCAAAAAGAAGATTTAGTAGTATTTAACTATCAAAAGTTCTCAAGTATAACATATAAGTTGATTAAATCTGCGCCTGATATTACCTTTATTGCAATAAAAAATATGACAAGAAGGGAAGTTATAGAGACCCTTAAAAAAGCAAAAGTTTACATTGATTTTGGCCCTCATCCTGGCAAAGATCGAATACCAAGAGAAGCGGCCATATTGGGATGTTGTGTTATTACAGGTAAAAGAGGTTCTGCAGCATATTCTGAGGATATACCAATTCCAGAAGTATATAAATTTGAAGATAAAAAAGACAATATTCCTAAAATTATAGAGAAAATAAAAGACTGCTTAGAAAACTATGAGGAAAGAATAAAAGACTTTGAATATTATAGAGAAGTCATCAAAAAAGAGCCCCATAAATTTATTAGCGACCTAAGAAAAATATTTATAAAAATTGAAAATGCAAAAAATTTTACTTCTTAAAATATACCTCCTTATAATATATTATAAAGGTATAAAGGATACTCTTAAACTAATCGAAAGCCTATTGGCGTTAAATTATCAAGATTTTCAAATAATTTTAGTAAACAATAATCCCTCAGAAGATCTAAAAAATAATATATTAAATTTTCTAAATGCAAAAGGATATAATACCCATTATTACTTTGAAAGAGAAAATACACTTATTTTAGAGAGTAATATTTTTAAGTATCCAATCATTTTAATTAATCAGGAGAACAAAGGATACGCAGGAGGAGTAAATGCTGGATTGAGATATGCATTATATAAGAATGATTTTTCATACGTATGGATATTAAATAATGATTTAATTTTAGATCCTTACTCCCTTAGGGAACTAATTAATTATGTAGAAGATAAAAGAAATAAAGGTATAAAAGTAGGAATTGTAGGTTCAAAATTGCTTTATTTTTGGAATCCTAATATTTTACAGGGTGTGGGAGGTAAACTTAACAAATACTTAGCTTTAACAAAACATATAGGGGGATATGAGGAAGATAGAGGTCAATATGACAAAGAGATTGATAATATTGACTACATTATAGGAGCATCCATGTTTGTATCAAAAGAGTTCTTACTTGTTGTGGGTTTAATGGATGAAAGATATTTTTTATATTATGAAGATGTGGATTGGAGTGAAAGAGCTAAAAGAAAGGGTTATAAAATTTTATACTGTTGGAAGAGTAAGGTTTTTCATAAAGAAGGGGCAAGTATTGGTTCAAGTTCAAAGGGAGAAAAAAAGAGTGAGTTTGCGGATTACTATGGAATAAGAGGTAGAATAATCTTTACAAAAAAATTTTATCCGCAGTATCTGCCTCTTGTTTACTTAAGTTTTATCGGAATTTTATTAAATAGGATTAAGAGAAGACAGTTTAAAAGAATAAAGCTAATTTTTAAGGCTATAAAGGATGCAAGTTTTTCAAAACATAATATTATTTAAAGGTAAAGTTTCCTTTTCATACTTTTAGAAACTAATTCTGTGAGCAAGAAATAATTTTATGATTTTAATAGGGAGTTAACAAATGTCAAATAAAATTCTATTTTTAGTTTACGCTTCCCATCCATTTCATAAAGCTCTTGCAGATTCCTTAGAAGAAAAATTGATAAGTATGACATACTTCTATGTGAAGGGAACTTCTTAATTCCTATTAAGAAATGTAGATCTATTTATCTGTGTAGGAGAGATGGAAAGCTTATTGTTAAGAGAATTCTTACCAGTTTTTCCCTAAGAAAGAATTCAACCATAATATACTCTTTATAGGAAATGGACCCGACTGGTATTGTAAAGGATTAGATATTTTGATTGAATCTTTTAGAGAGATAAAAAAGATTTATAAAGATGCAAATTTACATATTATAGTTTTAAATGACTTTTTATATAAAATGAAAGCTTATCTTTGATTATTTTTAGTACTCAAGACTATAATCCCAAAATCAACTCCAAATACTTTCTTCCTGAATTTTCCCATGTGAAATTTTTAGCTCTCTTAAAACCTTTACTTATTAACTCATCTCTCATTTCTTTATCTTCTTCCACATCTGAAATCCCCTGTGCTATATTCCAAGGATCAAAGGGATTTACATAATAAACTGCATTGCCACATATTTCTCTAATAACTGGAATATCTGAGGCCACCACTGGACATCCACAGGCCATAGCTTCTAATGGAGGAAGCCCAAAACCTTCATAAAGAGATGGAAATAATAATAAATTTGCTATATTGTATATTAAAGAAAGATCTTCCTTTTCTATATATCCTGTGAAAATAATCCTTTTAGAAAGGGATTTATTCCGTCGTAAAATATAAAAGACTTCCTTATCCCCCTTGTAAAAACCTTCTTTCTTGCCAACAATAACCAAATAAAAATCCTTACATTTTTCTGAGAAGATTTCAAAAGCTTTTATAGCATTTTTAATATTTTTATGAGGCTTTACATTTCCAACATAGAGAATAAACTTATCAGGCAAATTGTACTTGAGCCTTACTTTATTTAATATCTCCTTTTCATAGACTTTAAAAATATTTACGTCAACTCCGTTATATATAACTTCTATCTTATGAGGATCTACATTTGTATATTTTATTATTTCCTCTTTTGAAAAGTTAGAAACTGTAATAACAACATCAGAAATCTTAACAGCTGACCTCACAAGAAAATTCACATATTTTCTCTCCCAAAACTTGTAATAATTTGAAAAGGCAAGATGAAATACATCATGTATGGTAACAATTCTTTTTTTAGCCTTTATTGGAAAAAGGGGAGTATTAAAGTGAGGAGACCAAAAAATATCACACCTTTTAATTTTTAATGGAATCTCAATTTGTTCTAAAGGGGAATAAATAGGTGATTTTAAAGGAATAATTTCTACATTATTTATATATTTTCTAATTTTCTTTTCATCCCCAAGAAAAATTAAATTAACCTTTTCCTTCAAAAAAGGAATCAAATTTTGAATATAAGTACCTATTCCAGAAGATTCTATCATCCGAGCATCAAGAAAAAGCTCCATATAAACATTATAACCTATAAATCTTTAGAAGTATAGAAATTAACCACTTACAACAGCTTTAGTTTTTCTAAAGTTTGATAAAGCAAAAAATGTTGAGATCAATGCAATAAATGTTAGAAATATATACATACCCTTAAACCCTATAATGTCTACTATATTGCCTGATATTAATAATGCAATGGTTTGGGAGATTGCCATAGCCATACTCAAAATTCCTTGAGCAGTAGCTCTTTCCTCTTCTAATGTGAGATCATTAATGTATAACAAAGGGATATTAGCAATTATTACAAAGGTAAAGCTATGGGTGAAAAGCTGAATCAAGATAACATCTAATGCATTTCTTGCTAAAGAGTAGAGAAATACTCTTATTGGTAAAACTAAAGAGGTAAATATTAATAGGGGTTTTCTTCCTATTTTATCCGATAAATAGCCCCATAAAAATGTGGTAGGAATCTCTGTGAAGGCACATACAGATAGAGCCCAGCTTATATCGCTGTTGGTTCCTTTTAAGTGCTTTATTAGAAGATTTACATTTCCTGCTATACCCGATAGGGCAATAATATAGAATATGAAAAATACCAAAAGATTTCTTATATCCGGTTTTGTAATTAACCTTTTTACATCTTTAAGTTCAATAATTTTTGTCTCTGCTTTTAGATTTGGTTCCTTTAGTAATGTGATTATAAAAAATCCTGTTAAAAAGGAGGATCCTATTATGGGAAACATAATATTGGGTTCTGTTAATTTTGGATATATTCCAATTATTATCATGATAATTAGAAAACCTATTGGAGCCCATACCCTTGTATTTGCAAATGTCTTTCCAATATTTTCTGATATGGAGTAATCAAAGATGAGCACATTGGATAGGGTTATTAAGGAGTTAAAACAGATTCCCAACAAGAGATATAAAAGTAGAAAAATTATAAAGGAATTTATTCTTGGGAAAATAAAAAAGTATATAAAGGTCAGGAAAAAGGCACTTATTAATAAAAAGGGTTTTCTTTTTCTAAATTTATCAGAAAGATAACCTATAAAAACTTGAGAAATAGCTCCAAAAAGAGAGGCAAAAGCAGATAATGTTCCTATCATTCCCACAGAAAAATTCTTTTGTTCCCTTAAATAGACAGGAACGAAGAAAAAGGTAAAGGCTGAAGTACCAAAGAATATAAATAGAAAAATTTTTAACAAAAATAAGTTTTTATTTTTCATAAATTTATATATTCCTCCTTAAAGATAAATTCTAATGGCTCAGTTTTATTTTAAAAGATATCAATGGACATAATACAAGATAATACTTAGAGTTAACTCTAAGTCAATATTTTTTTCAGATAAAAATTAGAGTAGAGGAGAGAGTTAAAAATATAATAATTAAAGAAGCAATAGATACTCCAAGGGAAATAGTTAAAAGAGTTTCTCTAAAACTTAGTCCAAGAATTCTTGAGAGTATAGCACCAGTAAAGGCTCCAGTCCCCGGTAAAGGTATGGCAATAAAGATGATCAAAGAAAAAAAAAGGCTTTTATGATATATCTTTAGTTTCCTTAACTTATTATTTATAAATTTAGAATAATAAGTCTTCAAAGGTTCCTTGTTTAAAATATTCTTACTAAGAAAATTTATACTTAAATATATTAAAATTCCCATCAGAGAATTCCCAAAGAGACTTAAAATAAAAGTTTCCATAGGAGAAAGGCCATTATAAATCCCATATGGTATGGATGCTCTACATTCTCCAATGGGCGTCATTGAAAGTAAAAAAACCTTCCATATTAATTCTAGCTTCATCATAACTGTAATTAGTATTTAGCAGATTTTATCATTTTTTTCAATAGTCATAAGGGATGAGGAATAGTTATAGATCGAACATTAAAATTCTTTTAAGAAGTTAGTTGTTATGGTATAATTTTTTAATACTATGGAGTTATATCTTTATAATACTTTAACAAGGAAAAAAGAAGTTTTTAAGCCTATAAATCCATACTTTGTAGGTATATATACCTGCGGACCTACGGTATATAATTATGCCCATATTGGTAATCTTAGAACTTATATTTTTGAGGATATTCTGAAAAGAGTCCTTATTTATAATGGATATAAATTAAAACATGTGATGAATATTACCGATGTAGGGCATCTAACCTCTGATGCGGACGAAGGGGAAGATAAGATTGAGTTAGAGGCAAAAAGGGAGAGGAAAGATGCATGGCAGATAGCAAGGTTTTATGAAGAAGCCTTTAAGCAGGATATTAAAAAATTAAACATTTTGGAACCAGATATTTGGTGCAGAGCAACAGATCATATAGAAGATTTTATAGCTCTTATTAAGATCTTAGAAGAAAAGGGATATACCTATAGAATATCCGATGGAATTTATTTTGATACCTCTAAATTTTCTGATTATGGGAAATTAGCAGGACAAGATTTAGAAGAAATTCTTCCCGGAGCAAGAATAGAAGTAAATCCTGAAAAGAAGAACCCATGGGATTTTGCCCTATGGAAATTCTCTACAAAGGATGTGAAGAGGCAGATGGAATGGGATTCTCCCTGGGGAATTGGTTTTCCGGGATGGCATATAGAATGTTCTGCCATGTCTACAAAATATCTGGGACAGCCCTTTGATATTCATTGTGGGGGAGTAGATCATATCCCTATTCATCATACCAACGAGATTGCCCAATCGGAATCAGCTTATGAAGAACCTATGGCAAATTTTTGGCTTCATGGAGAATTTTTGGTCCTTGGAGAAAAAAGAATGGGGAAATCTGAAGGAAACTTTATTACCTTAAGTATTTTAGAAGAAAAGGGATATAACCCCCTTGCTTATAGATACTTCTGCTTTTCTGCCCACTATAGATCTCCTTTAAAATTTACTTGGCTTGCCATAGACTCTTCTCAAAGGGCTTTGAATAGGCTATATGAGAATATAAAAAGATATCCTAAAAAGAATGTGGAATTTCACAAGGAGTATGAAGAGCGATTCCATTCTGCAATTAATGATGATTTGGATATGCCCAAAGCTATCTCTATAGTCTGGGAACTTATTAGGGATAATAATGTAAGTCCAGAAGTAAAGAAATCAACATTGATCCAATTTGATAAAGTTTTAGGTCTTTCCTTAGATAATCCTCCAGAAATTAAAATTGAAGTTCCCGATGAAATATGGGAGTTATTAGAAGAAAGAGAAAGGGCAAGGAAAGAAAAAAATTGGGAAAAGGCAGATAAAATTAGGGAGGAGATAAAAGATAAAGGATATATTATAGAAGATACCCCCCAAGGGCCAAGAGTAAAGAAGTTGATTAATATATAAGGCACTTGGTGAAGACATTTTTACCACCCAATTTATTATTCTGATCTGTAATCGCTTTTCAATATTTTTTGTGTTTTTTAATTTTATTTGATAAAATTAAAAATATCTTTATGAAA
>FMJZ01003460.1_pt1 | contig 39716 bp, 34 predicted proteins | sample 1987881 | NCBI WGS metagenome assembly FMJZ01 (sample SAMEA4378227, study PRJEB15110) | soil metagenome | biome: soil; feature: Field; material: Soil | place: India | collected 2015-03-11 | depth 0 m
CGCGTCGTGGTAGGGGCGCACGGCCGTGCGCCCGTGTTCGGGGGTTTTGCGGACGGGGACGTCCGCGCTCCCAGGTGGCCGCGTTATGGCATCCCGTGCGGGATGCCCGCGAAAGCTTGGCTTTCGCACTCCATATTTCCCTCGTGTTGTGCGGTGCGCGGTTTGGAGTGCACCAGCCATGTTGCCGGGGTCGTAGTGAAGCCCGCGTGGTTTACTCGCCACACCTGGTTTGCTAGCGGTGGCCGCCGACGGCGGAGAGCGAGGGAAAGGCATGCATAGGCGATGGGTGGTGTTGGGGCTTGCGCTCCTGCTGAGCCTCGCAACCACGCTCCCCGCGCAAACGCCGCGGATCGATCGGGTGGAAATCCGGGGAAACCAGCGGGTCGAGGAGCAGGCTATCCGGGTTCAACTGCGTGCCCGCCCGGGTGCAACGTTCGACGAGGCAATGGTCGACGAGGACGTTCGTGCACTTTGGCGCACCGGCTTTTTCGACCGAGTGGAGGCGGACTGGTCCGTGGAAAACGGGCAACACGTGCTCACGTACCGCGTTCGCGAGCGACCGTTCATCAAGGAAGTGGCCATCGAGGGGCAAAAGAAAATTTCCAAGGAAGACATCGATGCAGCCTTGAAGATTCGCCCGAACACGATTCTCGACGTGAACAAAATCCAGCGGGGCATCGAGGAGGTAAAGAAACTTTACGCAAAGAAAGGCTACCTCGATGCGCGTGTGGACTACAAAACCGAGCCCCTACCCGACAACCAAGTGCGGTTGCGGTTCATCGTCGACGAAGGGAAGGTGGTGCGCATTGCCGATATTCGCTTCGAGGGGGCGCGGGCCTTTTCGAAAAGGCAGTTGCTCAAAAACATGCAAACCCAGGAAAAATGGCTGCTGTCGTTCCTGACTGGTGCGGGCAACCTCGATAGCGAGGTGCTCAAAACGGATTTGGAGAGACTGACAGCCTTTTACTACGACCATGGCTATATCGACGTAAAAATCGACGAGCCCAAGATCGAGCGACGCGACGATGGCCTGCACGTCACCATCCGCATCGACGAAGGTCAGCCGTACAACGTCGGACGCGTCGACATTGCCGGTGACTTGTTGCCGGACATGGCTCCCGCCAGGCAGCAGTTGAAACTCAAGCCTGGTGACCGCTTCCGCACCAGCCGGCTCCGGGAAGACATCTCCATGCTCACCGATTTTTACGGCGACGCTGGCTATGCCTTTGTCAATGTTAGCCCCGACACGGACGTCGATCCGAGCGTCCGCACAGTGGACGTGACCTACAAGGTGAGTAAGGGCCCAGAGGTTTTTATCGACCGAATTCTCATCAGCGGCAACACCAAGACGCGCGATAAAGTCATCCGCCGCGAACTCCGGCTCGGTGAGCAGGAACGGTTTTCGGGCACCAAGCTCAAACGGAGCCAGGAGCGGTTACGCCGCCTCGGGTTTTTCGAAGACATTAACATCACCACCCGCAAGGCAGCGCGCGAGGATCGGCTCGATCTCCTCGTCGATGTGAAAGAAGGCTCCACCGGCGCGTTTTCGGCGGGGGCAGGTATTTCGAGCGGTGAGACGTATTTGTTCAACGTGCGCTTGTCGGAGCTCAACTTCCTGGGTCGCGGACAGCGGCTGATTCTGAACGCTGACTTTGGCTCCATTCGCCGGAACATCAGCCTGGACGTTTCCGAGCCGTATTTTTTGGATACGGAGCTCACGCTCGGCTTGACTGCCTTTAACTGGCAACTGATTTTCGACCAATTCACGCGGGGGGGAACGGGTGCTGCGGTACGGCTCCTTTACCCGTTACCGGCTCTGGGCTGGGATCGATTGTGGGGCTACTCGCTGGAAGATACGCGCCTGGGCCTCGAGTATCGCCTCGAGAATGCGGAGATCAGCGACGTGTCCGCTCTTGCCCCGTCGCAAATCGCTGCGGAGCAGGGCACTAGCCTCACCAGCAGCCTGACCCCGAGGCTATACCGTGACACGCGCAACCACCCCTTCGACCCTACGGCCGGTTCCATGCAAGACTTGTCGTTCGAGTTTGCCGGCCTGGGCGGAGAAAGCAAGTTCTATCGGCTCGAGGCGCGTACCCGCTTTTATTATCCATTTTATCGCAGCGAAAATTGGGGCACGTTCGTGTACTCGCTGGGCGCCCAAGTGGGCTACGGTCGCGGTTGGGCCGAACGCACCGAATTGCCATTGTTCGAACGATACTTCCCCGGAGGGATTAACTCCGTGCGCGGTTTTCGCATCCTCTCGCTCGGACAGCGCGTGCCTTTGATGGATCCGTTTGGGAACAACCTGGGACGCACTTCCATTGGTGGTAGCCAGCAGCTCATTTTCAACAACGATCTGATTTTCCCGATCGTGGAGTCCATTGGCTTGAAAGGAGTTGTGTTTTTCGATGCCGGTAACGCCTTCCTCGCTGCTCGCGGCATCGATCTGGGGGATATGCGCCTCGCCAGTGGCGCGGGAATTCGTTGGCTTTCGCCCATCGGTCCGTTGCGCATCGAAGTTGGCTTCCCGCTGAATCCGCGTGTGGGCGACGACCGGCAGACGGTGATGTTTTCCTTTGGCGCACCGCCCTGAGTGTGCTTGCGCCGACGCTCGATTTTCTCGATACAGCCTTGCCCCAGATCCCCCTCAAGGAGTCAGGTATGAAATGGATTCGCCTCGGGTTACCAGTGTTTGTGCTGCTCGCCTCTGCACTTCCTTTGTCGGCAGCAGACGTGAAAATCGGGTACGTCGACCTTCAGCGCGCCCTTAACGAGTCCAACCGCGGAAAAAAAGCAAAAGAAGAATTCAAGGCCGAGGTAGAGAAGCTGCAGGCACAGTTGAAACGGAAAAGGGATCAGCTCGAGAGCCTCAAGGAGCAGCTGGAGAAAAAAGGCGCCGTGATGAAGGAAGAAGAGCGAGCTAACCTGGAGGAAGAGTACCGGAAGAAGCTGCGCGACTTCGAACGGGATTACAAAGATTCGCAGGCCGACCTACAGCGAAAAGACAGCGAGCTGACGGGAGCGATTCTTAAAGAGCTACAAGAGGTCATCCAGGAATTTGGGGAGCGGGAAGGCTACACGATGATTTTCGAGGCGGGCTCGACGGCGGTGCTGTTCGGTGCGAAAGCTGCGGATTTGACGGACTCCATCCTGGAGGAATACAACCGCAAGAAGCGCTGAGCGGCGTGTGCCCGGATCATGACTGGACCGCTGAAGAATTACGAAATTGCAGAGTTGCTCCCGCACCGGTACCCGTTTTGTTTTGTCGATCGGGTGCTGGAGCTGGTCGATGGCGAACGTGTGGTGGCGTGTAAAAACGTTTCCTCGAACGAACCGTTCTTTCCCGGTCATTTTCCGGGTCAGCCACTCATGCCGGGCGTGCTGATTTGCGAAGCTTTGGCACAAGCGGCAGCGTTGTTGGCCCATCACACGCTCAAGGGGGAGGAAAGCAACAAGGTCGTGGTCCTGAGCGGAATCGATGGTGCGCGTTTCCGACGGCCGGTGTTGCCGGGAGACCAGCTTCGGCTGGAGGTTCGTGTGCTGCGGCGCCGCGCGCCGTTGTGGAAATTCCAGGCGGTGGCGAAAGTGGAAGGAGTTGTGGTGGTCGAAGCCGAGCTGCTGCTGAGCGAAACGGAGCTGGTACGGTTGTGAGCGAGGTCAAAATTCACCCGCTGGCCGTGGTCGAGAAGGGGGCAGAGCTCGATCTTGGTGTGGAAATCGGCCCGTATGCGTTCGTCGGTTGCCGTGTGCGCATTGGAGCACGTACCCGCGTAGGGGCCCACGCGGTGGTGACCGGGAATACGACCATCGGGGAAGACAACGAAATTTTTGCCTTTGCCTCCGTGGGGCACGTTCCGCAGGACCTGAAGTACCGGGGCGAAGACAGTCGCCTCGAAATTGGCAACCGGAACCGGATCCGGGAGTTCGCCACGCTGCACCTGGGAACCTTGGGAGGAGGCATGGTGACCCGAGTGGGCGACGACAATTTACTCATGAACTACACCCACGTTGCGCACGACTGCCAAATCGGAAACCGAGTGATCGTCGCCAACGGCACCCAGTTGGGGGGGCACGTGATCGTGGAGGACTACGCGGTGATTGGCGCCTTGAGCGGGGTCCATCAATTCGTGCGGGTGGGTGAATCGGCGATTGTAGGGGGTGGCTCGATGGTCACTCAGGACGTCCCGCCGTTTTGCAACGCCACGGGCAATCGCGCCACACTCCACGGACTGAACGTGGTTGGCCTGACGCGCCGGGGTTTTAGCCCGGAACTCATTCGTCAATTGAAGCGGGCGTATCGGATTGTGTTCCGTTCGGGCCTTACTGTGGCCGAGGCTGTGGCGCGGGTGCGCGCGGAAATGCCCAATGTACCCGAGGTGGAACGATTCATCCGCTTTGTCGAGACTTCGTCCCGCGGGGTTTGCCGCTGAGCCCACTGGCTCCATCGGTGTGCGAGGTGACCGGTCACGCAAGGAAGCCCTCCACGGCAGAATCCTTCGTTTCCGAGCGACCGAAGCATGCGCCCGACGTGGTTAGCGCTCCGCTAGCGCTGCCAGGCGGAGGTGGCGTGCGGTGAAAGCGTGAGAGTCGGTGCCGTTGGCGGGAGCGAGGCACGCTCTCCGAGCGCAACCGCTCAGGCTGATTGTCCGGATGCAGTCCAGCCACGGGCGCGTGCAAAGCAACGACGAACAAGTTAGTTTACACTGCCGGCCATGCAACGAATCGGCCTCATTGCCGGGAACGGTCAGTTCCCGCTCATTTTCGCTCGGGCGGCCCGCGACTTGGGCTACTGCCTCGTGGCAGTTGCGCATCGAGGGGAGACGGACTCCGCTCTCGAAGCGGAGGTCGACGAGCTTACGTGGATTCAAGTGGGAGAACTCGGCCGGCTCATCGAGGTGTTTCGGCGGGCGGGGGTCAAGGAGGCTGTTTTCGTGGGCGGTATCCGGAAAGAGGGCTTGCTCGACCATTTCGCGCCCGACGATCGCGGTTTAGCGTTTCTCTCGCGCTTGCCCCATTTTGGCGACGATGTGTTACTCCGTGGCCTGGCCGAGGAATTGGAGGGCGAGGGAATCCGCGTTTTACCGTCGACGCTGTTCTTGGACTCCTTGCTCACACCGGCTGGAGAGCTCACGGATATACGGCCGGCAGCAGAGCAGTGGGAAGACATTCGCCTTGGGCTGCGTGTGGCCAAGGCAATTGGCGAGTGGGATATCGGGCAAACCGTGGTGGTGAAAAATCGCATTGTGCTGGCGGTCGAAGCGATCGAAGGAACGGATGCCACTATTGCCCGTGCGGGCCGCCGTGGAGCGGTCGTGGTCAAGGTGAGCAAACCTCAGCAAGACTTGCGGTTCGACCTACCGGCCGTGGGTCCGCGAACCATCGACGTGTGCGCCCGCGCTGGGGTTGTGGCGCTGGCGCTGGAGGCGGGAAAAACGCTCATGTTGGAAAAGGATCGCCTGATCGCTGCTGCCAACGCCGCAGGCATTGCCGTGGTGGGAGTTGTGCCGTGAGTCGTCCGATTCGCGCTGCCGTCATCGGCGCCGGATACCTTGGCCGGTTTCACGCGCTCAAGTACGCGAGCATACCGGGCGTGGAGCTCGTTGCCGTGGTCGATGTCGACCGCGAGCGGGCGGCGGCCGTGGCGCGCGAGGCAAGTTGCCGCGCCGCGTATGACCATCGGGAAATCCTTGGCGGAATTGACTGCGCGAGTTTGGCCGTGCCCACACCGCTCCATTACCCGATTGCCAAAGATCTCTTGTCTGCTGGCATCGACGTGTTGGTGGAAAAGCCACTGACACTGACCGCGGAAGAGGGCCGGCAGCTCGTACAGCTCGCGGCTGGGCTGGGGCGAATTTTACAGGTGGGCCATTTGGAGCGCTTCAATCCGGCACTGGAGGCGGTACGGACCATTCTTACCGAGCCGCGCTTTGTCGAGTGCAACCGGCTTGGTCCGTTTGTCGAACGAGGAACCGATGTGGACGTGGTTTTGGATCTGATGATCCACGATCTCGACGTACTGCTGAGTCTGGTGCGCAGCGAAGTCGCCCAGGTGGAGGCCGTGGGCGTGCCGGTACTGACTCCACACATCGACCTTGCCAATGCCCGGCTCCGCTTTGCTAATGGCTGCATTGCCAACCTCACGGCCAGCCGCGTCGCGCTCAAGCGGGAACGCAAGCTTCGACTCTTCCAGGCCGATACCTACGTTTCGCTCGATTACGGCGAGCGCCACATTCGCATCGTGCGTCGCGTGGTGGAAAACGGCACTCCACGCATCGACGTGGAGGAAGTGGATTTGGACGATGGCGATCCGTTGTACGCGGAAATCGACCACTTCTTGCATTGTGTGCGCACACGGACGCGACCTTTAGTCGATGGTGCGACGGCGTTGCGCGCACTCGAAGTTGCAGAACAAATTCGTCAGGGAATGCGGACGGCATGACGCGTACCGTGATGATCGTGGCCGGTGAGGCATCGGGCGACTTGCACGGTGCCTCGTTGCTGCGGGCGCTGCGGGAGTGGGACCCCGCGCTGCGGGCGTTCGGCATCGGTGGTCAGCACCTTGTGGCTGAGGGACTCGAGGTGCTCGTGCCGACCAGCGAGGTAGCCACCATGGGCCTGACGGAAACGTTTGGCAGCTTGACCCGGGTTTGGCGCGCTTATCGGAAAGCGCGCCAAGCGTTGCGCGAGCGCCGACCGCAGTTGATCGTTTTGATCGACTATCCCGAGTTCAACTTGCGCCTTGCCCGTTACGCCAAGCAATTAGGGCTGAAGGTTTTTTATTACATCAGTCCGCAAGTGTGGGCTTGGCGTCGGGGCCGAGTGCGGCTCATGCGCCGGGTGATCGACCGCTTGGCGGTTGTATTCCCCTTCGAAGAAGAGCTGTACAACCACGGTAGCAGTCGACTGGCGTTTTTTGTCGGCCATCCTTTGATTGACCTGGTGCAACCGACGCGGGCACCAGCCGAAACGCGACAGCGTTACGGCTTCGATCCGGACCGCCCTTTGCTTGCGTTGCTGCCAGGCAGCCGTCGCAAGGAAGTGCGTATGCTCATGCCGGCAGCCTTGGAGACGGCCCGGGCGCTTGCTCGCCGCGGGTGGCAAAGTGCCCTAGCGCTCGCGCCAACGCTCGATCGAGCCGATCTGACCCAGGCCTTGGACGCCCGCGCGCTCGACGGCGTGCCAATTGTCCAAGGTGATACCTACAACCTCGTGCACGCGGCCGACGTGGCCTTGGTCGCCTCGGGCACGGCGACGCTCGAAACGGCACTGCTAGGCAAACCCATGGTGATCGTGTATCGGGTGTCGCCTTTCACCTATGCGCTTGGCCGGATGCTCATCCGTGTGGACCATATCGGCATGCCGAACTTGATCCTGGGTCGGCGCGTGGCGCCAGAGTTCTTACAAAACGACGTGCAGCCGCAAACGCTCGTTCCTGCCATTGAGGAAGTATGGTCTGCCCGTGATCACTTTGCCCAAGCCTGGATCGAATTGCGCCAGCGGCTCGGTGCGCCGGGAGCTGCGAAGCGGGCGGCCAAGTTAGCCTGGGAGCTGATCGCATGAACCGCGCCTCGCTGTACGCTCGCTTGCTCCGCTACCTGCGTCCTTACGTATGGCCGTATTTCACTTTGGCTGTCGTGTGCATGCTGTTGTTCAGTGCGACCAATGGCGTCATGCCCTTCTTGATTCGTTACGTCTTCGACGACGTTTTTACCGCCAAGGATCGCACTGTGTTACAAGTGCTGCCGTTCGTCATCATCGGCGTGTTCTTACTCCGCGGTTTCGTGAGTTTCGGAAGTACGTACCTCACGGAGTACGTTGGGCAGCGCATCATCGCGGACTTGCGTCGAGAGCTCAACGAGCACATCCAGCGCCTGCCTTTATCCTTTTTTCACCGGACGCCGACGGGAACGATCGTTTCGCGTGTGACGAACGACGTGGCGTTGGTACGTTCGGCGCTGACAGACGCCGTGGCGGCTATTCTCAAAGACGCCTCCTCGCTGGTGATTTTGGTGGCGGTGGCGTTTTACCAAGATTGGCTGCTCGCTTTGATTGCTTTTGTCGTGTTTCCCGCCTCGGTGTTGCCGTTGCTCAAGCTGTCGAAACGTTTGCGGCAAGTGGCGTGGCGGGGCCAAGTGACCATGGGGCAACTCACGACACTTTTGCAGGAGACGATTCAGGGCAACCGGGTGGTCAAGGCCTTTGGGATGGAAGAGTACGAACGGCGGCGTTTCAATGCGGAGAACGAACGCCTGTTCTTCTTGGCGATGAAGAGTACGCGCATCCGTGCATTTACCACCCCGATGATGGAAATCCTGGCAGCGCTCGGAATCGCTGGCGTGGTTTGGTACGGGGGTTACAGCGTGATCGTAGGGGGGCGAACTCAGGGCGCCTTTCTGGCATTTTTGACGGCGCTGTTTCTCTTGTACGAACCATTCAAGGGGTTGGCTCGCACCAATACGATCGTGCAGCAGGCGTTGGGGGCGGCACAGCGGGTGACCGAGCTGCTGGACACACCCGCGGAAGTGGTCGACTACCCTGGGGCGCTCGAATTGCGAGAGATCTCCGAAGGCGTTCGCTTCGAGCACGTGAGCTTCCGCTACGACCACGACTGGGTCCTCCGAGACATCAACCTCGAACTCCGCCGTGGAGAGGTTGTGGCTCTGGTGGGGATGAGCGGAGGAGGAAAGAGCACGCTGGCGGACTTGATTCCACGATTTTACGACGTCACCGAAGGAGCGATTTACATCGACGGGGTCGACGTCCGCCACTACACCTTGTCTAGTTTGCGCCGGCAAATTGCGGTGGTGACGCAACACACGTTTTTGTTCAACGACACGGTGCGAAACAACATTGCCTACGGTTGTGCCGACACCGACATCGAGCGTATCGTTGCCGCGGCACGCGCAGCCAACGCGCACGAGTTTATCGAGCGCTTGCCTCAGGGGTACGATACTGTGGTTGGCGAACTTGGGGTCAAATTGTCGGGCGGGCAGCGGCAGCGCATTGCCATCGCCCGAGCGTTGTTGAAAAACGCGCCCTTGTTGATCCTCGACGAGGCAACGTCCGCATTGGACTCGGAGTCCGAACGCTTGGTCCAAGACGCTCTGGAGCGGCTGATGGAGAATCGAACCACTTTGGTCATTGCCCACCGTTTATCCACGGTGCGCCGGGCCGACCGGATTTACGTTCTCGTTGCTGGTCGCATTGTCGAGGAAGGCACGCACGAGCAGCTCTTGGCGCTCAATGCGGAGTACAGGAAGCTTTACGATTTGCAATTGCGCGACGATACGACGTTACCTGCTCAGGATACCCTGCTGCACTAGTAGGATGTTGCTCCGGTGCGAACGATGACGCCGCTTCTTGAACGAGTGCTTCTGGCAGTCACGCCACGGCTTGCCAGCGCCGCTTTGGCGGCGTTGGAGCGTAGCCTGCGCGTGGAATTCGTGGGCGCGGAGCACCTGTTCGATCGCTGGCATCGGGAACGGGTGATTCTGGCGTTTTGGCACAACCGCGTACTGCTGATGCCGCTAGCGGCCCAGGGCCAACCGGTTTGCATTCTGATCAGCTACAGCCGCGATGGAGAGCTTGCGGCACGGGCTTTGGCTCGATGGGGAATCGAAGCTGTGCGCGGCTCTGCCTCGCGGGGTGGCACCAGAGGCTTTTTGCAATTGGTGCATGCGTACCGACAGGGCTATCACCTGGCAGTCGTTCCAGATGGCCCGCGTGGCCCTCGTTACCAGGTCAAGCGCGGCGTTCTCCATTTAGCCAAGGCAACGGGAGCTCCCGTGTTCCCCGTGACTTACAGCGCAAGCCGTTTCGTGCAGCTAAAAAGCTGGGATCGGTTACTGATCCCACTGCCGTTTGCCCGCATTCGCTATTACGTGGACGCACCCCTTTGCATTGCTCGAGACAGCACCGAAGAGGAGCTCGAACAGAGCCGTGCTGAGCTCGAACGCCGACTGCTTGCTTTGACCGATCGGGCTGATCGTGAAACCGCTCGACGCCAGCCCGCTTGATGGGGTGGGAGGCAGGATGGACAGGGATTTTATGCCGCCCGTTTCTTCACCTTCCCTGCCGCTTTCCTACGCCTTGTACGATGCGTTGGGAGTGGCCGTGTGGGTGTTGGCGATTCCAGCGTGGCCGGTTTTCGCGTTCACGCGCTGGGGCAAGTACTGGTGGGAGCGGCTGGGGCGCTTGGGGCAAGACGCGCCCCCCAAAGAGGCGCCGGTGTGGATCCACGCCGCGTCTGTGGGCGAGGTGCTGGCGGCAGAGCCACTCGTGCGCGAGTTGCGAGAACGGCGGCCTGGGCTTCCCATTTTGGTTTCGACAACGTCCGTTCCCGGTCGTGAAGCAGCCGCGCACCACTTAGGGGCTGATTCTGTCCGTCTTGCTCCGCTGGATGTGGCGTGGCTGACCGACGCTGCCGTGCGAAAAATTCGCCCGCGAGCCCTGGTACTGATCGAAACGGAATTGTGGCCTGCGTTAATCCGTTCCGCCAAGCGCGCAGGCGTGCCGGTGATTCTTGCCAGTGGGCGGATATCGGAGCGCGCTGCCGCTCGGTATGCGCGGATACCCAAACTGATGCGAGCCATGTTGGGGTTCGTCGATCTCTGTCTCATGCAAAGTGCGGTGGATGCCGAACGGCTTTGCGCGCTTGGAGCCGACCCCGAAAGGGTGCGAGTCGTGGGCAATTTGAAATTTGCCCGCCAGGCTTCCGCGGTGGTAACACAGGAAGCGGAGAACGTGCTCAGTCGCTGGCTCGCGGAACAGCCATTGTTTGTCGCCGCCAGCACGCATCCGGGGGAGGAAGAAATGGTGCTCGCAGCGATGGCGCGGATCTGGCAATCGTGCCCGCAAGCACGCCTGTTGCTGGCACCTCGGCGGCCCGAGCGATTTAAGGCCGTTGCCGGCTTGCTGCAGCACCGGGGCGTGGCCGCCGTTCGGCGCAGCGAATTCCGCGACCCACCAGCAGAGGTACGGGTGGTCTTGCTGGATACGTTGGGGGAGCTTCCCGCGTATTTGGCTTGTGCAACCGGGGTGTTTGTCGGAGGTACGTTCGATCCCACCGTGGGTGGCCACAACATTCTCGAACCGGCGTTGTTTGCTAAGCCTGTGGCCTTCGGACCCCACACGGGCCACGTAGCCGAGGCGGCAAAGCGGCTCCTTGCCGCCCGGGCCGCAGAGCGCGTGCAAGGGGAAGAAGATCTGGCTGCCCATTGGTTGCGCTTGCTTCGGCAACCGGAGGTTGCCAAAGAAATGGGCCTGCGTGGTCGCGAGGTGGTCGCCGAGCAGCGTGACGTTGCAGCACGCTACGCTGCGGAGATTTGCCGATGTATCGAACAAAACCAAACAAACCGGTGAAAGAAACCGTTGCCCGCCTGCTGCGACAAGTGGTGTGGAACCAAAGGGGAGTCGCGGGCCGTTTCCTCGGCATGCTGCTGCAACCCTTCAGTGTCGCCTACGGCAGCGGGGTAGCGCTGCGCAACTGGTTGTACGATTGGGGGCTACTGAAGAGCACGCGAGTGGAAATCCCCGTGATCAGTGTGGGCAACCTTGCTGTCGGCGGAACGGGTAAAACGCCGGTGGCCTTGTGGTTGGCGAAAAAACTGCAGGCACGTGGGCATCGCGTGGCGGTGGTCCTGCGGGGGTACGGCGGAAAGGCCAGAAGTGCTGTCATCGTTAGCCGCGGGCGTGGGCCTGAGGTGGATGTTCAACACGCAGGGGACGAGGCGATCGTTCTTGCCAAAAGCTTTGGCGGAGGAGTCATTGTGAGTCCCGAGCGAGCTCGCGGCGCGGAACTCGCGCATAGTGCGGGTTACGATGTCGTCGTGCTCGATGACGGTTTCCAGCATCGGGCACTCGCCCGCGACTTCGATTTGGTGCTGTTATCCGGCCCGCTGCGTCGTTTACTCCCGGCTGGCCCCTTGCGGGAACCGTACCGTGCCCTAGCGCGCGCTCATGCGTTGGCTCTGGTGGACAAGGGTTTTGGGGTACGCCCCTTGGGCCCGCCTCGCAGTGCAGCGGGAAAGCCCCTGTTCTATGTGCGCTTGGAACCAACGGCCCTGGTCGAGTCGGATGGAGGAAGATGGGTCGTTCGCCCGCTGCAAGAGTTGTCGGGCCGACGGGTGGCGGCTGTGACGGGAATCGCCGAGCCGGAAGCATTTTATCTTGCCCTGCAACAGTGGGAGGTACACCTTGGCGAGATTTTCGAGTTTGGCGACCACCATGCTTACTCCCCGTCCGATTGGCACGTTCTTAGTCGCAGCGCTCAGCAGTTCGATCATTTGGTGACCACGGAGAAGGATTTGGTGAAACTCGAACAGTTCCCATTCGCGCGCGGTAAACTGGTTGCACTCCGCGTAGAACCGGTGGTCGAGCGCGAGGAGGAGCTGTTAGCGATGGTGGAAGAAAAAATCTCCGCAGCGCGGGGCGGCATGGGTGGAATGGCCGAGACGACAGGAGGACAGACGTATGCCCATTAGCGAAGAGCTGTTGAAAATTCTCGCTTGTCCCAAATGCAAGGGTGAGGTGGTTTTAACGGCGAACCAAGACGGCTTGGTTTGCCACGCGTGCAAGCTGCTGTATCCGATCGAAGATGACATTCCGGTCATGATTATCGAGGAAGCCAAGCCCCTTTGAACCCAGTGCTCTCAATCCGAAGGACGCCGGCCCGGCAGTGGATCGCCTCGAGCATGCACCCGGAACGCGAGCCATCGTCCCCGGTAGAGTGGTCCGAAGGCCGCTGGAGCTTTTTGGCGATTGCCGAGGCAGCAGATGCGCTTCCCGAGTTGGTCCGACAAGTGGCTAGCGGGTCTTGCCCGGAATCCTGGGATCGTCGCTCGTGCGGCCGCGATTTTATTGTGATTGCACCTTTAGAGCTGCGAGGTCGAGGTGTGCGGGTGGTGGTGCGCCCGTACCGGCGCGGAGGTGTGGTGCGGAGGATAATCCGGGCGACGTATTGGGGAAGGCGTCCTCGTTCGTTCGACGAGTTTCGCTGTTTGCTGGAACTGAGACGGCGTGGGGTGGCGGTCGTTGCGCCGGTGGGAGCGGCAGCGTACTGGCGGGGCGGCTGGTTCTACCAAGCGTGGCTGGCCACGGAGTACGTCGAAGGTAGCGCGACTCTTTGGGAATGGCTGCAAAAGAAGCCACGGGACGACGAGCGCCAGCGAGTGCTCGAGGCCACAGCGCGAGTCATCGCGCAGTTCCACCGGGCCGGAGGAAGTCACCCCGATTTGAATTTGCAGAATGTGCTGGTGCAGTGGCGCGGTGGTGCGCCGTGCGCATGGCTAGTGGACTTGGATCGCGTCGCACTGCGAGCTGAAGCCACCTATCCCTACTCGACCCTGCAGCGACTGTGGCGCTCTGCCACCAAGCTGGACCGATCGCGGGAGTATTGGTCGGACCGCGATCAGGCCCTGTTGGAGCAAGAGGTGGAACGGCATTGGACCGAGGGATGACCCCGCCTGCCTCGCCGCGCGTGGCTGACGTGCGGAAGATTTTAATTGTTTTGCTGGGCGCTATTGGCGACGTCACCCGAGCCTTACCGCTTCTCCCGCGCTTGCGCGCGCTTTACCCAAAGGCGCGTATAGCCTGGGCCGTGGAACCCGCGAGCCACGCTTTGGTGGAAACGCACCCGGACGTGGACGACGTTTTCCTGTTCGAACGCCCCAAGGGTTTCGGGGCGTTCCTTTCGTTCTTGCGCACGGTACGTAACTTTGCCCCCGAGTTGTGCCTCGACTTGCAACGGCACGCCAAAAGCGGCCTCGTCACCTTTGCGAGCGGGGCCAAGGTCCGCCTGGGCTTCCACCGGGTAAATTCCCGCGAGGGCAACTGGCTCGTCTTGACTCATTACCTACCACCGCAGCGACACCTCAGTTCGAAACTTGAGCAGTTCCAACGCTTCGCTGACTGGCTCGGTGCGCCGGAACTGCCGGTGACCTTTGGCATTTCCCCCACGCGCGCTGAGGAGGAACGGGTGGAGCGGTTACTGCAAGAAGTTCCCCGGCCCTTCGTTGCCGCTTTCGTCGGTTCCAGTTGGCCGAGCCGCGCCTGGTTTCCTTCGCAGACCGCCGAGGTGATGGATGCTCTACATCGTAGAGGCTATGCGGGGGTGATCGTTGGCGGCGTGGCCGAGCAAGAGTTTGCTCGGGCCGTGCGACAGCGAGCGTCGGCGCCGGTGTTCGATCTCACTGGAGCCACCAATCTTCGAGAACTATTCGCCGTATTCCGGCGGAGTGCTGCAGCGTTCGGCCCGGATTGTGGGCCGATGCACATAGCCGCTGCGGCGGGCATTCCCGTTGTGTCGCTTTGGGGTGCTACGAGTCCATTGCGCTCTTCGCCGTGGGGCAGCGAATCGTGGGTGATTACCGGGTCGGCAGCATGCAGCCCCTGCTATCGAAAGCACTGCCCAATTGGGCGCATCTGTATGCAGGCGATTTCCGGGGAAGACGTTCTGGCGCGGCTCGAAGCCGCATTGGTCGCTCGGGGCCATGCTGCCTGAGGGGCGGCATGGCCCCGCCACTGCGGTTCCCCCAAGACTCGGTCGGCAGAACCCAACTCGGTGAAACACGGCAGTGTCTGCGCCAAGAGTCGTGCCCGAGAGGAAACCACCACGTCGGGTTAGGGCGCGCCACACTACCGATTTGCACGCACGTCGACGGTGAGAGTTGAACCGAAGTGCACTTGGATTGCCCTTCCGCAAGAGGTCACTGTTGGTCGAGTTACAGGTGCGCGTAGCCGCGAGGATGAGGAGCCCAGGAAAGGGTCGAGTGGAGTATCCCGTGCCCCCTCCGCTGCAGCGCGCCAGCGCGCGAACGGCCAGAGGATTTTGGCGTCGCCCGCCGTGGCAGACCCAGAGGCTACGGAATTTGCACCGGCCCGGATGAGCCTCGCGGTGGCGATTTGCCACTGGCTCTCGACGGAGCCGGCTGTGGCATGGGCGGGGCGAGTGTTTTTTCGGGACACTGGTGCTCAATCCAGAAACCGTTGCGCTTCGGCAGCGGTGCGCCACGGACAATTGGTTGCCCGGCCGAACACGGCATAACGCAACTTTGCTATGAGGCGGTAGCCGAGGTCCGCGAGTACCGTCGGGATGAGCTGGAGTAGGCGGACCCACCACGGACGAAATTCGAGCACATCGCACAATTCGAAAAAGGCACGGCTGCGAAGAAACACCTCGGTTCGAGCTTTGCCGCGCACCACCAACGCCACACTTTCCAAGTTCTCGGGCAAAGGTACTTGTTCGGCTCGGAGCTGAGCTGCAGTAGCCCCCTGCAGAGGTGCGAACAAGAGCCGTTGGTAGGGATCGTGATCCAGAAGCCAACGTACGCTGCGCTGGCACAAGCCGCATTCGCCATCGTAAAAGACGATGTAAGCGTTTTCGAAACGCTGCATACTTGGGGTCACTGTTCCCAACGTAGACTTGGAGTCATCGAAAACAACGTGAGTAGGGGGCTCGGGCCAGGACGTACGCTTTTCATTTGTTGCGGACGCTGGTAACGATGGGCCGCATGTTCTCGCTGAAAACGCGCACCCGACTTCGAGGGAAACTCGTTTTCCCGTTCATCATCGTTTCCACTTTGGTCGTCGGATGCGCGGATGATGGGTCCCCGTCTTTGCCTTCGATGTCGCCAACTCCTTCGCCTTCGACAACATTGCCTTCGTCCTTCACCGCCACGGCGACGCCGACTAGCGTGCCCCCGTCAATCACTCCCGAAGCGACGCAAACACCAAGCCCGAGCTTGTCTCCGACGCCTGCGCTCTCGCCAACCCACACCGCCACCGCCACGCCGAGCCAATCAGCCACGGCCACGGAGACTTCCGCCCCAACGGCCACACCAACGATCACGGCCTCGCCAACCCCATCCCTCACGCCGCTTGGCTCTCCCACCCCGTCGCTGCCGCCATCGGGCACCGGCATCTATGTCGGCGTAGCAAAGCGCAACATCACGCCGAATACCCCAGTTTTCCTGGGAGGGTATGGCCTGGGGCCAGGGCGACGTTCTACCGGCGTGCTCTCGCCGATCTATGTACGGGCGATGGTGATTTCCGATGGAACGAAAACGGTGGCGTTTGCTACGAACGAAACCCAGGGAACGTTTGCAGCATACAAACGGGGGCCTTTTGGGCTTGCGGACGTGCGCACGGCTGTATCCCAGGCGACGAGTGGAGCGATTCCAGCTTCGCATATCATCGTGAGTTCCGATCACAGTCACGCTGGCCCAGACACGACTGGGGTGTGGGGCGGCTTATCCAATGCGTACATGACCTTTCTCAAGGACCAAACCGTTGGGGCCATTGTCGACGCGTGGAACGCCATGCGGCCGGCGGAACTCCGCGTGGGGAGTGCGGATGCGACCGAGCTCTTGCGGAGTCAATTCGATGAGCCGCCGAATGATCGGGTGGATGGTGAGCTGCGCGTGCTTGCTGCGTACGATGTCGATGACCCGCAGCGTTTGCGTGCCCTCTTGATCAACTTTTCTGCGCACGCCACGGTGATGGGTGCGGGGAATACCCTTATCTCCGCCGACTGGCCGGGCGTAGTGGCTGATCAGTCGGAGAGCGAGTTTGGCCTCGACGGCGCGGTGGTCATGGTGGCCGACGTGGGTCGCACACAACCCGCCGATCGAGGCGACTTGGCAGACGTCGAGCGGCTACAAGAGTATTCTGAGCGCGTGCAAGCCAAGGTACGTGCGGCCTTGCAGAATTTGGTGCCGGTGCAGGGGTCGGCCGTCGAGGCAAGGCAATTTTTCCTACGCGAGCCTTATGGGAATCCGCTGGTCGAATATTCTTTGCTTGCGAGTTTAGTTTCCCGCTCTTTGAACCCGCCTTGGGCCGACATCGAAGGGCCCATTGTGGGTACCGTGGTTTCCGCGGCGCGTGTGGGCGATCTGCTTTTCACAGCTCTACCGGGAGAAGGTTATCCGGCCATTCACTTCGAACTGCAGCAGCGCATCGTGGCGCAAAAGCATTTTGTTTTCGGCTTGGCGAACGACCAGTTAGGGTACCTCATTGCCCCGGAAGAGGGCTATGAACAAGTCAAGGCAGCGGCGCCGGAGAACGATAACGCCATCTTTAACGTGAGCCCATCGATTGGCGATCACGTATTATGCGTGGCGCTCGATGCTGCCGTTGCGGTCGGATTCCCGCGTCGCGAGCCGCTGGCCAAATGTGAGCGCTGGGCCAACGAAGACCGTTCGCTCCCACCGTACTGAGAAGGAAGGTGCCATGGCGGTTACCTATCGCGACGCCGGTGTCGACATCGAAAAGGGAGAACGAGTCGCCCGAGCCGCAGCGCGCTGGGCGCGTCGGACGCAACGCCCGGAGGTCATTTCTGGCGTCGGTGGGTTTGGGGCGTTGTTCCGATTGCCTCGCGGGTACCGGCGCCCGCTGCTGGTGGCTGCCACCGACGGCGTGGGTACGAAGCTTGCCATTGCCAACATGGTGGGGCGTCACGACACCGTGGGTATCGACCTCGTGGCCATGAACGTCAATGACATCTTGACCCTAGGGGCTGAGCCTTTGGCGTTCTTGGATTATTTCGTGACCGAACGTTTGGAGCCGGCAATCGCAGAGCAAGTGTTGCGGGGAATCGCGCGGGGATGCCGCTTAGCGGGTTGTGCACTGGTGGGCGGCGAGACGGCGGAGCATCCCGGATGCATGCGGACCGGTGAATACGACTTGGCCGGATTTGTGGTCGGCGTGGTGGAGGAAGGCAAAGTCGTTGACGGACGTCGCATCCGTGCCGGCGACGTGCTCGTAGGGATCGAGTCGAGCGGGTTGCATAGCAACGGATTCTCCTTGGTGCGGCATGTGCTCTTCGAGCGGGCCCGGCTCGACGTGCAGGCACATTTACCCGAGCTACAGCGATCATTGGCAGAAGAGCTGTTGGAACCAACTCGCATTTACGTACCGGTCATTCGTTCGTTACCGGTTCCCGACATTCACGGCATGGCCCATATCACTGGTGGGGGGCTAGTGGAGAACGTACCGCGGTCGTTCCCTCGGGCTTTGGGTGCACGCATCGTGCGCGGATCTTGGCCGGTGCCGCCGATTTTCGAGCTCGTACAGCGCTTAGGCCCAGTGCCGGAGGAGGAGATGTTGCGCACGTTCAACATGGGGATTGGCTTTGTGCTCGTTGTGTCCGCTGCTAACGCCAATCACATCGTGGCCGCGCTGCGCCGCCGTCGCGTCCGATCCTGGGTGATTGGCGAAGTGATTCGTCGGCGCCCAGGAGTGCCGAGGGTGGCTTTCGTACACTGAGCCGTGCGTTTGGGGCGCTGATGGCAGAACGGAAGACGAGCAGTATGGGTCAAGTCGGAAGGAAAATGCCGCCACGATCGGAGGTGGAACCGGAAGCAGGCAAGGCGCACACAGCCAACCCGGAGCTGCCCCACGTGGCGATTTACACGGACGGCGCCTGCAAGGGCAACCCAGGCCCTGGAGGTTGGGCGGCCGTGCTGGTTTCGGGGAGGCACCGGCGGGAGATGAGCGGTTTCGAAGCGCAGACGACCAACAATCGCATGGAGTTGAAAGCGGCGATCGAGGCTTTGCGAGCGCTCAAGCGACGCGCCGTCGTGGACCTCTACACGGATTCTCAATACTTACGGCAGGGCATGCAGGAGTGGTTGCCACGCTGGAAGCAAAACGGTTGGCGCACGGCCGATCGCCGTCCCGTAAAAAACGCGGATCTTTGGCGCGAGCTCGATCGGTTATGTTCGCTCCACGATGTACGCTGGCACTGGCTCCGTGGCCATGCCGGTCACCCGGAAAACGAACGCAGTGACCGCCTAGCACGCGCGGAGATTTCCAAACACGTGCAGGTGAGGTGAGCATCTTGGCAGCGTGTGTCCTCGCTCAGGAACACACTTGCCCTGACAAAAACCGGATCGACCAGTAAACTCAGCAAGCAGTTCTCCATCGGAGGTCGAACATGAGGCCCACAGAAAGTAAGCCTTGGTCGCCGCCAAAGGCCGTGTTAGTGGCTATGGACTTTTCTAGTCCTTCGCGCCGTGCCTTGGAGTTAGCGCTGAGCTGGCTGCCCGAAGCGGAAATCACGGTGTTGCACGTGGTGGACACCGAATTTGCCGAGCGCGTCGATGCCGAAGGCATCGCCTCACGGGCCCAGGTGGTCGAGCGCTTGCGCGGGCAAGCAGAAAGCGAACTGGCAGCGATTGTGGGTAATTTTGAAGGCGACAAAGTAGAAACCATGATTGTCGAGGGTAACCCTTTTGTGGAGATCGTGAAATTAGCGCGCGATCTCGACGTTGACTGTATCGTCATGGGGATGCGGGCTGCCGACCGTGGGCTGGGAGAGTTGTTGACTGGCAGTACGGCAGAGCGCGTCTTGCGGGCCAGTCACTGTCCCGTCATTTGTGTTCCATGACTTGCAAGCTGGCTAAGGATTCGTTGCATGGGTGAGCGACGCTGGCAAATTTCGCTGTGGTACGTGCTGGCAGCCGTGTTTTTCCTGGTGCTGCTGTATTCGTACGGCGTGCACGAGGCGCCTCAGGAGATTTCCTACTCTCAATTCAAGGCCCTGCTGAATGCTGGCAAAGTGACGGATTTGGTGCTCACGCCCGAGGAAGTGCAGGGGCGGTTGACCGATCTCGAAGTGGGTCAAATTCTTTCGGCAGAACAGGTGGCGCACTTTCGTCGTTGGGGCCAGCGGGAAATGAGGTTCCGGGCCGTCCGTGTGGAGGACCCAAAGCTCGTGGAGCTCTTGGAAGCCAAAGGAGTTCCGTTTGCTGGGCGTACGGCCAGCACGTGGCTGATGAACATCCTGTCATGGGTGCTTTCTGCGGCCTTGTTCATTGGGATTTGGCTATTTGTCCTAAGGCGGCTGGCAGGCTCGGGAGGACCGGGTGGGCTCATGGCTGTGGGTCGGAGCCGGGCCAAGGTGTACGTGGAAAGCGAAACGAAAGTGACGTTTGCCGACGTTGCCGGCATTGACGAAGCCAAGGAAGAGCTGCGGGAGATTGTGGAATTTTTAAGGACCCCCGAGCGCTTTCGTCGGTTAGGAGGCAAGATTCCCAAGGGCGTTTTGCTGGTTGGCGCTCCGGGTACGGGCAAGACCTTGCTGGCCCGTGCGGTGGCGGGCGAAGCAAAGGTGCCATTTTTCAGCATCAGTGGCTCCGAGTTCGTCGAACTGTTTGTTGGTGTCGGTGCGGCGCGGGTGCGTGACCTGTTCGAGCAAGCCAAGCAAAAGGCACCGTGCATTGTGTTTATCGACGAGCTGGACGCCTTGGGGAAGTCGCGAGCGATCAATCCCCTCGGCACGCACGACGAGCGAGAACAAACGCTCAACCAGCTTCTCGTGGAGATGGATGGGTTCGACCCCAATGTGGGGGTGATCATCATGGCGGCCACGAACCGCCCCGAAATCCTCGACCCGGCCTTGCTCCGCGCGGGGCGATTTGATCGTCATGTGGTTTTGGATCGTCCGGACGTACGGGGCCGAGAAGCAATTTTGCGGGTGCATACCCGCAACGTGAAACTCGGCCCGGATGTGGACTTGCAAGTGGTCGCTCAGCGAACCCCAGGATTCGTGGGCGCCGATCTCGCCAACGTGGTGAACGAAGCTGCACTGTTAGCTGCGCGGCGCAACCGCGAGTACGTCACCATGCAGGATTTCGACGACGCCGTGGACCGGATCATTGCCGGACTGGAGCGCAAGTCACGCGTGATGAGCCCTCGGGAGAAGCGCATCGTTGCCTACCACGAAGCTGGGCATGCGGTGGTGGCGTCGCTGCTTCCTAATGTCGATCCGGTGCGCAAGATCTCTATCATTCCGCGAGGCATCGGTGCGCTGGGTTACACGCAGCAGTTGCCGACCGAGGACCGCTATCTCATGACCCGTTCGGAACTGGAAAACCGTCTCGCGGTCCTCCTTGGCGGCCGGGTAGCGGAAGAGATGGTGTTTGGCGATGTGTCTACGGGGGCACAGGACGATTTGCAAAAAGCCACGGATATCGCTTTGGCCATGGTTAGCCGCTACGGCATGAGCGAGGCCTTGGGGTTACGGACGTTCGAGTCGGAGCGTCGGTCGTTGTTCTTGGAATCTGCCGCGGCGAGCCGGCGCGACTACAGCGAAGCGAAAGCCGCCGCAATCGACGCCGAGGTGGAACGAATCCTCAAGTTGGCTCACCAGCGTGTGCGGGAGCTGTTGCAGGCGCACCGGCGAGAGCTCGAGACCGTGGCCGAGTGGTTGCTCGAGAAAGAGGTGTTGGAAGGGGATCAATTACGTTCCTTGCTCGAGCAATGCGCAGCCCAGCGGGAACCGCGCACCGCAGCCGGAAGTTGACGGAAGGGGCCGAGCCCCGCAATTGGTGCTCGGCCCCTTCCGTTCCTTTCTGTGCGTGTTCCCTTCGGGGTCAGGCCGCTTCGGCCAAGGGTGTTGCTTCGAAGGTGAGTTGGCCGTTGCGGTAGTCGACGAACACGCGCGAGTGGTCGTGAATCTGGCCCGCGACGATTTGCCGCGCCAGGGCGGTTTCCAGCTCCCGCTGGAGTAGCCGCTTGAGCGGGCGCGCGCCGTAGACAGGGTCGTACCCCGCTTCGGCAAAGTGCTGAATTGCGGCCTCCGACAGCTCCAGCTCGATCTTGCGTTCACTCAGGCGTTTGCGCAGCCGCTCGAGCTGGATGCGGACGATTTGCTTGATCTGATCGCGTGTCAGGCTGTGGAACACGACGATGTCGTCGATCCGGTTCAGGAATTCGGGGCGGAAGTGGCGGCGCAGAGCTTCCAGCACTTCCTCTTTCATGCGCTCGTAGTCCGCAGCAGTGTCGCCCCGGTAGTTCAAGATCAAATGACTTCCGATGTTGGAAGTCATGATGACCACCGCGTTCTTGAAGTCCACGGTGCGGCCCTGACCGTCGGTAAGGCGACCATCGTCGAGAATTTGCAGCATGATGTTGAACACGTCGTGATGCGCCTTCTCGATCTCGTCGAACAGGATGACGCAGTAGGGTCGCCGACGCACGGCCTCGGTAAGCTGGCCGCCTTCTTCGTATCCCACATAGCCCGGCGGTGCGCCAATGAGGCGCGCTACCGTGTGCTTCTCCATGTACTCCGACATGTCGATCCGCACCATGGCGTTTTCGTCGTCGAACAAAAACTCCGCCAACGCTCGCGCGAGCTCGGTTTTTCCCACCCCAGTAGGGCCGAGGAAGATGAACGACCCGATCGGGCGGTTCGGATCTTTGATGCCAGCGCGAGCACGCAAAATCGCGTCGGCAACAGCGCGCACTGCCTCATCTTGCCCCACAACGCGCTTGTGAAGCTGTTCCTCTAGGCGAAGCAGCTTTTGCGTTTCTCCCTCCATGAGGCGGCTAACAGGAATGCCCGTCCACCGAGACACAATCTCGGCGATATCGTTTTCGTCCACTTCTTCCTTGATCAGACGCAGGCCACCGTCTTGCTTGGCGAGTTTCTCCTCTTCTTCGGCAAGTTGACGCTCCAACTGCGTGAGCACGCCGTACTTGAGTTCCGCCACCCGGTTGAGGTCGTACTGCCGTTCGGCCTTGCCGATCTCCACCTTGGTTTCTTCGATTTTCCGCCGCAGCTCTCGGAGCCGCTGGATGGCAGCCTTTTCCACCTCCCAACGGGCTCGCAACGACTCTTGCTGTGCCTTCAGCTCGGCGAGTTCCTTTTCCAATCGCTCGAGCCGCGCCTGGGAGGCCTTGTCGGTCTCCTTCTTGAGAGCTTCGCGCTCGATTTCGAGCTGCATCACACGCCGCGATACCTCGTCGAGTTCGCTTGGCATCGAGTCGATTTCTGTGCGCAACTTGGCCGCCGCTTCGTCGACCAGGTCGATGGCTTTGTCGGGGAGAAAACGGTCAGTGATGTAACGGTGCGATAACACCGCCGCAGCGACCAAAGCGCTATCCTTGATACGCACCCCGTGGTGCACTTCGTAGCGTTCGCGTAACCCACGCAAGATAGAGATCGTGTCCTCTACCGAGGGCTCATCGACGAACACCGGCTGGAAACGACGCTCCAACGCTGGGTCTTTCTCAATGTGCTTGCGGTACTCGTCGAGCGTGGTGGCGCCAATGCAGTGGAGTTCTCCACGGGCGAGCATGGGTTTGAGCAAGTTCGAAGCATCCATGGCTCCTTCGGCCGCACCGGCGCCGACTACGGTGTGAAGCTCATCGATGAACAAGATGATCTCCCCTTGAGAGTCTTGCACTTCCTTGAGCACCGCTTTGAGCCGCTCTTCGAACTCTCCCCGGAACTTGGCGCCCGCAATGAGTGCCCCCATGTCGAGCGCGATAATGCGCCGGTTTTTCAGTCCCTCCGGTACGTCTTTCCGGACGATCCGCTGCGCTAAACCCTCGACAATGGCGGTTTTTCCCACACCCGGCTCGCCGATCAGCACGGGGTTGTTCTTCGTGCGCCGCGAAAGCACTTGAATGACGCGGCGAATTTCTTCGTCGCGGCCGATGACGGGGTCGAGCTTTCCTTGCGCTGCAAGTTTGGTGAGGTCACGCCCGTACTTTTCCAACGCTTGATAGGTCGCTTCGGGGTTCGGACTGGTCACTCGCTGCCCTCCTCGGACTTTTTGCAAGGCCTGCATCAGCGAATCGCGGGTCACCCCGGCTTCTTGAAACATGCGTTCGCTGGTGCGGTCTTGCAGCATGGCTAACAGCAGGTGTTCGATGCTGACGTACTCGTCTTTCAGCGCCTGCGCCTCTTCTTCTGCACGCGTCAGCACCCGGCTGAGCCGCTGCGTGATGTAAATCTGGTCGGGTGCGGCAGCCGGACCAGTCACTTGCGGCAACTTTTGCAGCTCTTGCAGCGCGCGCTCCTTGAGGCGTGGGATGTTCGCGTTTGCTGCCTGCAAGATCGCAGTCGCCAACCCGTCGTGCGGCTCGAGCAAGGCAAGAAGCAAGTGCTCGACGTCGATCCCTTGATGATTGCGCCGCGCCGCCAGCGACTGTGCTTGCCGTAAAGCTTCTTGCGATTTTTCTGTAAAACGCGCCAGGTTCATAAAAACTCCAATCGGAGGCGCAACCTAACCACACTTTTGTGCTTGGCAACCGCGGCCCCAGCGGCGATGCGGCTCCGGGTGAACGCTTAGCTTTGTTTGGGTGTTTGCTCTTTGTGGGCGAAGGTGACTACGGTCGGCTGCACCAAGCGCTCGAAGTCCGCATATCGCATGCGAACCGTTTGCGTGTGGCTTCCGGCGTTAAACACGATCGATTCATCCCGCGACAGTTCGGGGTCCACGAACACCGGCAAGCCGAACAGGTTGCCGAACGGTGGCATGGCGCCGACTTCGCACCGGGGAAACAAGTGGCGGAACTCATCCTCGGTTGCCAGTCGGGCCTGCGCGTCTCCCAGGATGGCACGTACCCGTTCGAGATCGACCTTGTAGGGAGCTGGCGCCACGAATAGCGCAAAGCCTGCGCTGCTGCGGATGACCACGACCTTGGCAAACTCGCGGCCTGGGACATGCTCGGCCTGGGCGACTTGCTGCGCCGTGTAAGCCGGTGGATGGTGAGAAATCTCGTAACGGACACCCTCGCGATCGAGCAGCTCCTGAAGCTGCGGTAGGATGGGCATGGGAGCAACCTCCTTCAGCGTCGCGCTTTCGGAACTGAAGGCTACCATGAATCCGTGCAGCGGCATAGAGTACCGCTTGCAGGTGGGGCATCCGGGGCCTGTGTGGGCGCTTGGCCTCGGTCTTCCGCCAGCAAGCCCCCGGGCCCTGCAAAAAGGAGGGGGAGACGGAACGGAATCGCATCGGGCCAACCTAAGGGTGGTTGCCCGCGTAAGCGGTGGTCGCTGCTGCTTCAGCCGGTAGTGGCTGGCGCTTCTGTGGCCCGGGCGTTTCGCGCGCAGGGTTATGACGAAGACCAAGATTCCACCAAAAGCCTGACAAGCATCCTGGCCTCGGATTCGGCCTTTGGGTTTAGCGCAAGTGCGATAGCTTCGAGGGCTGCTCTCCCGGGTGACGACGCCGAAGGAGTCGCGAGATCACGGAAACGGAGGCGGCAGTGGAGGCGCCAGGCGAGAAACCAACGGTACGGGCACGGCGTATTGGCGCAAAGTGTCTTCCACGCGGATCGACGCCTCGATGGGTGGAACCGTGGTGTCGATAAAGATCACGTCGGACTCATCTTGCCCGGGAGCCTCTTGCTCGTCGCGTTGCCGCACGTAAACGTTCCAGTCGGCATCCGACACCTCTTGCTTGTCGTGACTTCGTGCTTCGAGACGGCGGCGCACTTCCTCCTCAGGACAAGTGCACCACACGAACAAGAGCGGGGCGGAAAACTTCTCGGCCAGGGCCCGCAAAAGATCGCGCTGCTCGCGACGCAGATGGGTGGCGTCGAGAATCGAGCCCAGCCCCTGATCGAACAAGTGGACTGCCCGTCGCCGCAACTCGAGGTAGGTACGGGCCGTAAATTCCGGTGAATAAATGCCCTCGCCAAACGGGACCTGACCTTGTTCCTGGGCCATCCAGCCCGCAAGTTCTTTGCGCACGACGTCGGACCGAATCCACGGAAAACCCGTTCGTTCCGCCAACAGCCCGGCCAGCGTGGACTTTCCAGTGCCGCTGAGTCCGGCCACAGCCACGATGGCGCGGAATGGCTCCCAAGTATACCGGTAGGCGAGGGTGAACCGCTTCTGTGCCACTGCGCGTGCTTGCGCTCGTGCGGGTTCGGGCACGTCGGGTTCTCGGCTTTTCAGACCCTCCACCTTGCCGCGCACGTAGGCCCGGTAGCATTTGTAAAACGGCAACAAGCGGGGGAGGTCGTGGTCCTGCATCACGGCGTTGTAGGCCAGAAGGAAACGGTCGTGCAGATCTCGGCGCCCGAAGTAATCGAAATCCATCGCAAGAAAGGCCACGTCCGAGACGACATCGCAGCAACGCAGCCGGTCGCTGAACTCGATGCAATCGATGATCGAAAGCGGATGAGTGGCGTAAATGTGGTCGGCGTGGAGGTCGCCATGGCCGTCACGAATTCGCTCCTCGGCCTGACGGCGACGCAACACGCTGTCCTGGGCGCGCAAGAACTGCGCGACGAAGGTGCGGATCTGGTCGTCATCGTGAGCAAGAATCAAGTCGCCGCGCATGCTTTCCGCATCGGCAAAGTTCTCTTCCCAAGTGGCCGCCAGCTCCTCCGGAGCGCCGAAGCGGGCGATGGACGGTCCGGCAGCAGCGCTGCGGTGAAATTGCGCGATCAGGTGGGCGGCTTCCTCGATCAACTCGTTGCTTACGCGGCCTTGAACCAGTAAACGGTCGAGCCGCAAGTCGTCGGGAAGGTATTCCATCTCCACCGCGTAGTCGACCGCGTTGGTCGCAGTCTCGATTGGCTCGAGGGCAAAGCTGCCGTCTTTGCGCACAATCGCCACCACGCGCCGGTATACGTTCGGGGCAAGCCGCCGGTTGAGTCGCACTTCTTGCTCACAAAATCGGCGGCGCAGTTCCCGGGTGGAAAAATCGAGGAACCGAAAGCGTACGGGCTTTTTGCACTTGTACACCAGAGGTGGCGCTAACACGAGGTAAGAAATGTGGGTTTGCTCGAGCCGAACCCAAGCGGGCCGATGGGGAAAGAAGGAGGGATCCAACATCGCGCGAAGAAACCCCGGTAGACGCAGGTCCTCCACTGTGGGTTTGGCTTGCTGTGGGCTTGCTATGGGCTCCTGCATGGGCGCTATCATGACTCGCTTCGATTCCTTGTGCCAGGGGAAGGCTGGGCCGGGTACGCGCCCGGGAAACCCGACATGTTGCGAAAGCGAGACACGAGGCGTTGTCTCGCGGGCGTGTTACTTTCGGGTTGAAGCTTAGCTACGCCGTGCTTTTATGCCCCTGATGCGTTGGTGGAGATACCTCGTACTGCGTAGTTCCGAAAGGTATGCCGTTCTGTCCATGGCAACTGTCGCTCTGCTGAGTTGGGTGCTGCTGAACCGAGCGGTGGCCGAGGGGCGGAAGTGGTCCGAGGAGGTGTTTTATCGTAAGCCCCTGGGCCGGCCGTATATCGTGATCCCGGGCCGCGACCTGCACAAGGCGAACACGGTGATCGGTTCCCTGCGGTATTACCAGGCTCAAAAAGGCGACACCTTTCTCGATATCGCCCGCTATTACGACCTTGGCATTAACGAGCTCGAAGACGCCAATCCTGGCATCGATCCGTGGCTCCCCCCGCCGGGCAAGCCAATTTTACTGCCGACGCAATGGGTGTTACCCGACGTGGAATACAAGGGGATCGTCGTCAACATTCCGGAGATGCGCCTCTATTACTTCCGGTCAGCGGGTGCCGACTCGACGGTCGTAACGACTTACCCTGTTGGGCTGGGGCGGGACGACTGGAAAACCCCCGTGGGGAAATTCACCATACGAGAAAAGACGGTAAACCCAACATGGGTTTTGCCTCAGTCGATCAAAGAAGAACATCGCAGAGAGGGCCGACCTGCCCCAGACTTCATCCCCGGAGGCCACCCCGATAATCCCCTCGGAAAATACCGGCTCAGGCTCAGTATGCCGCTGTATGGTATTCACGGGACGAACATCCCTTGGGGTGTGGGAATGCAGGTGAGCCACGGCTGCGTTCGCTTGTATCCCGAGGACATCGAGCAATTGTTCCCCTTAGTGCCTGTGGGCACCCCGGGCGAGTTCGTTTATCAGCCAGTTAAAGCTGGCATTCGCGATGGGCGTGTGTATTTGGAGGTCCACAAGGATATTTACGACCACACCCTGGCCTTGCACCGCGAGGCTCGGCGGGTATTGGAAAAACTTGGCTTGGCGCCCTTCGTGGACGCGGAAAAGGTCAAAGAGGTCGTAATGAAGCAAAACGGTGTGCCCGAGGATGTCACCTCCGACAGGGTGGCACGAGTCCTGCGGCCGATCGATTCCCAGGATGGTGCCCGAAATGCCGAGACTGCAGACGCCGGGCGCCGACTTGTGCTGAGGGATTCAGCGCGGATTGGTCTTGCTCCCCGCGACAAGGAGCAGCCGCGGCGCGATCTGGAGGGCTCCAGATAGGGCGTCGAGAGCAGCGCACCGAAGCTTTCGGTCGCGTCCGCCGCCGCGGTTCGCAGTGTGCTCGCCGTGCCGCCGACCTCTCCGCGGAAGCCGTTATCCACGAACTGAGCAGCCGTAACCGCCGGCCGGTTGAGTCTAGCGCGCACGTCGGACACAAGCATCCCTCACCTAGGGTCGTGCGTGAGCCTATGCCGTACTCGATTGTACTGGGGGCCGGGGGTAGCCCGCGGGACGGCACCAGCACTGCGGGAACAGCCCCCGGTCTCTCGGTAGGCACCCTTGCCGCCGGAGTCGGGGGTGGATTGGCGCGATGCACCTCAGCTCGACGAAAGAGACCCTGGCTCGGAGCGCCCGCCGTTGCCACGTAGCAACGGTGCGAGGCAGTTCAGCGGTCTCTCGGCGGATACCCGTCATGTTCCCGAGCGCGTTTCTTGGTAGCGCGTCCCGGTGCAACCGGGCTAGCAGCGCACGGGAGAATCGCCGCGGGGCATCACGATGGACGATCGGATTCGTTGGCCCGCCCCCTGCGCAATGGGCAAGCTAACCCCAGGGGCCTGCGGCACAAAAACACAATGACCCGGCTGTAGGGTCCACTCGCCGCCCCAGCTCGCACTCGGGCTGGCTACGAAAAATGCGCCCCGCGCTGTCGCTGACCACGACGACCCGGCGTGTTGCCGGGTAAGTATTGGGCCGGGGAAAGGAGTAGTAGCCCCAGATGGTACAGGGGGGCAGCGTGCCCAGCCGGAGCCGCAATGCCTCCAGTTCGTCCGACATTGCTCGGTTTTGCCGACGGACTTCGGCGAGCTGCTGTTCCAACGAGGCGATGTGTTCCGAATCTTGGTCTTGGGTGCTCGATAAGGCCTCGAGCTGAGCCAAAAGCTTCTCGCTTTCCTCCCGAAGGGCCGCGTTCTCTTCCGCCAGGGATTGCATACGCTGATTGGCCCGCTCGCGTGCAGCCCGAGAAGCTTTGATTGCGCGTAGAATTTCTTTTAGGCCCACGCCCCTTTCTTTCTTCGGGAGAACAGCCTCGTTCGCTGAAGGTTCCGCTGGCACAGAAGCTCGCGCGAACACCTCAAAATGGCGTCGAGTGGAAATCCATGAACCGAAACGCGGTGCGCGAAGTTCCAGTTCGTAGCTGCCATCACGCGGGAAGACATGCGCGGGCAGAAAGGTCGGAGAAGTCCGAACGCCTAAGTCCAAGGGGGCGCCACCCGCGGGCCGCAAAAGAATCCGCATCTCTCGGGGCCCTTCCCATTGGACTTCGACCGGAGGATGGTAGACCCTCCCTTGCGTCGGGGTCAGCAAAAGGGGCCGAATGTGCTTGACGACGCTGGTACGAAAAAGGCTGTCTGCGGCAAGGATGCTAGCTCCACAGAGAAGGGCGGTTACGAGGATGCGAAGGGCGCGCACAGCGACTCGAATTTTGGCACAAAAGATTGCACGCGTACAACCCGCGGCGATGGGTTGTCTGGTGCGTTGCCTTGCCCGGCGCGGCCAATTCCGATAGACGAAGCGGCGATGATTCTCGACTTCCTTTTGGGGATGTTTTCGAATGATCTGGCCATCGACCTAGGCACGGCCAATACGCTGATCTACGTCAAAGGCGAAGGGATCGTTTGCAACGAACCCTCGGTAGTAGCCGTACAGAAGGATGCTCGCGGAGGCCGTCGGGTGCTCGCTGTGGGTGCGGAGGCCAAGAAAATGTTGGGGCGCACCCCGGGGTCGATCGTGGCGATTCGGCCTCTCAAGGACGGTGTGATCGCCGACTTTGAAATCACCGAGGCGATGCTTCGCTACTTCATCCACAAAATTCACAATCGCAAGGCGCTGGTGCGTCCGCGCATCATCATTTGTGTACCGTTTGGCGTCACCGAGGTAGAGAAACGAGCGGTGCGTGAGTCCGCCGAGTCGGCCGGGGCACGCGAGGTTTACTTGATCGAGGAGCCCATGGCTGCGGCCATCGGTGCGGGGCTACCGATTACGGAGCCTACGGGCAACATGATCGTGGACATCGGCGGCGGTACGACCGAAGTGGCGGTGATTTCGCTCAAAGGGGTCGTATTCTCGAAGTCGATTCGTGTCGGTGGCGATAAGATGGACGAGGCGATCGTTCAGTACATCAAGCGCAAGTACAATTTGCTGGTCGGGGAGCGGACCGCGGAGCTGATCAAGATTACCATCGGTTCGGCGTACCCCGGAAACGAAATCCAAACCATGGAGATCAAAGGGCGCGACTTGGTGGCGGGCGTGCCGAAGACGGTGGAGGTTTCTGACGAAGAGATCCGCGACTCTCTTCTCGAACCCATCAATCAGATTGTCGATGCCGTGCGCATTGCTTTAGAGCGCACTCCACCGGAGCTCGCGTCGGACATCGTCGACCGTGGCATCACCCTGGCGGGCGGAGGTGCGCTGCTGCGAAACTTGGATGTCCTCTTGCGCGAAGAAACGGGCCTACCGGTTATGTTAGCTGAAGATCCGTTAACGGCTGTGGTGATGGGCGCGGGCAAAGTGTTGGACGAGCTGTCGTTGCTGAAGGACGTGACGATCCAGTGAAGAGTAAAGCCCCAGGGCGAAGGATCTCTGGAGGCGCAGTGGAACAGTCCACGCCGTTGCGGGCGCGGAAAAGAGAGCAGCGTGGGCGAGGGTCATGTGGGAATTCCTACAACGCAACCGCGTCGGACTCGTAGCAGCGGTGCTGATGGGGGTGTCGCTTCTGCTTCTGACGTCGAGCGTCCGCACCTACCGTAACGATCCCCTTGGCTACCTGGTTCTCGAAATCTTGCGACCACTGCAGGGTGCATTGGCTTCAGGCTGGAGCACCGTGCGTGGAGCGTGGGAGGCGTACATCGACTTGGTCCGAGTGCGAGAAGAGAACGCGCGACTTCGCCAAAGGGTGGCCGAACTCGAGCATCAAACTTTGCGGATCGCGGAAATTATCGAAACCGATCGTCGTTTGTCCGAGTTGTTGAAGTTTCGCACCCATTTCCTGGGGGAGCCGCAGGCGGCAATGATCATTGGTCGCGACGCTTTCCCTGGCTTCGGCACGGTGATCATCAGCAAAGGGGAGGCCGACGGCGTGAAAAAGGGAATGCCGGTTGTTTCCTCTCAAGGGGTGGTCGGGCGCATCTTGGTCGCCAGTCGCAACTCAGCGCGGGTGCTGCTCATTACGGACCATAACAGCGGCGTCGACGCGCTAATTCAGCGCACCCGTGCCCGCGGAATCGTCGAAGGGTCCGTAGACGGACGCTGTACGATGAAATACGTCCCGCGCGACGAGGATGTTGCCGTCGGAGATCGGGTGATCACGTCCGGGCTGGACGGGATTTTTCCCAAAGGATTGTTGATTGGCGAGGTGACCCACGTTACCCGCGGCACGCGCGGGTTGTTGCAAGTTGCCGAGGTGCGGCCGGCCGCAGCTCTGGATCGGCTGGAAGAGGTGTTGGTTCTAAGTCCTGGCACCCGATTGAGAGAAGAAACGCAATTGGAGGAGGGGCAGGTCGATGAAAAGCCAGCACCTCCGAGGTCGTGAGGGTGCGACAGGCCATTCTCTTCGTGGTCTACGTGCTAGGTGCACTCCTGGCTCAGACCACGCTGGTGCCCCTTGTAACCAGGGGGGCGTTCACCGTCGACTTGCTCATGGTTTACGTGGTTTATCTCGGTATGCGGCGCCACACGGTAGGGGCTGTGGTTGCAGCTTTTTTGGTGGGGTATTTGCAGGATGTCATTTCCGGCACTCTCTATGGACTCAACGCGTTTGCTACGACGCTGGTGTACGTCGCGGTTTACCGCACCTCGCGGCACCTTTGGGTCGACAACGCCGTGAGCCAAATCTTTGTGGTGGGCATGGCTGATACATTGAAGCACTGCGTGGTGGGTTTGGTCCTCGCGTTCACTTGGGGGCCGGATCAGCTCGGCAGCTTGCTCGGAGTGGCATCTTGGTCTGTTCTGGCCACAGCATTGTGTAGCCCCATTGTTTTCGCCATTTTGCAGCGAGCCGAGGAGTTCATGACGGTAGGGGGAGACTGAGGTGGCTTGGGCAACCCTGAGGCAGCGCGAGGCGCCGAGCCTGCTGCGTCGCCGCGTGCGATGGAGCTTGGTGTTGTTTGCACTCGTGTTCCTGCCCATTGTGGCTCGGCTGTGGTACCTGCAGGTGCTGCGGGGCGAGGAAATGCGCTTGTTAGCGGAAAATAACCGCGTCCGCCTCCATCGCGTACAGGCTACGCGGGGGACTGTCGTCGATCGGTATGGGCGGGTCGTAATCGACAGCCGCCCTTCCTTCGACGCCGTGTTCGTTCCGGAGGACGCGAAAGACCCAAGCTCCACCATCGAGAATTTGGCGTCCTTGCTGGGTTTGAACTCCGCCGAGCTGCATCAACTGGTGAAGCGAAGAGGTGCACGTCCCTTCCAGGAAGTGTTGGTGAAGCGGGACCTGACCTTCGAGGAGGTCGCGGCCATCGAAACCCACCAGTGGGATTTGCCTGGTGTGAGTCTGCAAATTACGCCCCGAAGGAGTTATCCTCACGGCCCCTTGTTGGCCCATTTGACCGGATACGTTGGCGAAGTGGGCCCGGAGGAACTCGAGCGGGACCCTTCTTACCGAATGGGCGACATGGTGGGCAAAAGCGGCTTGGAGCGTGGATGGGAAACTTATCTTCGCGGCATCGACGGGGGCCAGCAGGTGGAGGTGGACTCGCTTGGGCGTCGCCTGCGGGTACTGAGCGAAGTGGCGGAGGTTCCGGGCCACACGGTAAGACTCACGATTGACTTGGACTTACAGCAAGCGGCCCACCGCGCCTTGGGCGAGCGGGACGGTAGCGTAGTGGCCGTGGATCCCAGGAATGGGGAAATCTTGGCCATGGTCAGCCATCCGAGTTTCGACCCGAACGCCTTTGCGCGAGGCATTCGCTTGCAAGAATGGCAAGCGCTCACCGGCGACCGCTCGCGCCCGTTGATGAATCGCGCTGTCCAGGGGCTTTATCCTCCTGGGTCCACGTTCAAATTCATCGTTGCTGCAGCCGCGCTCGAAGAGGGCGTAATCAACCCGTTTACTCGTGTGTTTTGCCCCGGGGGGATGTCTTTCGGAAACCGTTACTTCCGGTGCTGGCGCAAAGGGGGGCATGGCAGCGTGGACGTGCACGAAGCGTTGGTGCAGTCGTGCGACACGTTTTTTTATCAAGTGGCGCAACGGCTAGGGGTGGATGTGATTGCGGCGTACGCCAGGAAGTTCGGGCTTGGCCTGCCCACGGGTGTGGCGCTGGAGCACGAGCGTAGCGGCACCATTCCCGACACAGCGTGGAAGCTGCGCCGCTTCCGCCAGCCCTGGTACGCGGGGGAAACGCTGTCCGTCGCGATCGGTCAAGGTTATGTGACGGCCACGCCTCTGCAAATGGCCAACGCCATAGCCATGATGGCCACCGGACACCGATTCCGCCCTCACTTCGTGTTGCAGGTGGAAAGTCCGGAAGGGGACGTGGTGGCACGCGAAGAACCGGAGGAACTCGCCCGGCTCGAACTCCGGGCGACAACGTTGAAACAAATTCGCGACGCCTTGCGCGACGTGGTGGCTACGGAACGCGGTACGGGCAAAAAAGCGCGGCTTCGTGGCATTGCTGTGGCCGGCAAAACCGGCACCTCCCAAGTGGTCAAGCTTGGCAAAGACCGTTCAAAGGCCGGCAGACTTCCGCGACATCATCGGGATCATGCTTGGTTTGTTGCCTACGCTCCCGCAGACGATCCGGAAATTGCGGTGGCGGCCATTGTGGAACATGCCGATGGAGGCGGCGGGCAGGTGGCAGCGCCGCTGGTCCGAGAAGTCTTGGAAGAGTACTTCGCCCTCAAGGAAGGACGGGGAAAGCGCACGTATGCTGAAAATCGATCGCAGACTGATCGCCCACTTTGATTGGCCCCTGCTGTTTGCGTTGACCTTACTGCTCGGTGCGGGGTTGCTCACGGTTCTAAGTGCCACACACACCCAAGAGCAGTTGGTCAGCGGGTTGTTCCTCCGGCAGCTCCTTTGGGCAGCGGTGGGCGCTGTAGCGATGTTTGCCATCCTGCTGTTTGACTACCACACGCTCAAGCGTTGGGCGTGGCTGTTTTACGTGGTGACGCTGGTTCTCCTTTTGCTCGTGCCGCTCTGGGGGATCAAGGTGGGCGGAGCGCGGCGATGGTTGAGTTTTGCCGGCGTCTCGTTTCAGCCTTCGGAACTTGCCAAGCTCTCGGTCATCGTGATGGTGGCAAGCTTTTTCCAGCACCGAGTCAGTGAACACCTGTTGCACTGGAAAGCGGCACTCGTGGGCTTGGTCTTGGCCGGCGTTCCGGCCCTACTGATTCTCCGGCAGCCCGACCTAGGAACCTCCCTGGTTGTGCTCGCCGTGGCGTTGGCCATGGTGATAGCCGCAGGCCTGTCGCTCTGGTGGCTGGTTGGAGCCGTGTTGTGTGCGTTGCCCATACTGCCTTACGTGTGGCATCACTTAAAACCCTATCAGCAGCGGCGACTCCTGATGTTCTTGAACCCGGAGCAGGATCCTCTTGGCAATGGTTACCACGTGATCCAATCGAAGATCGCCATTGGCTCCGGCATGTGGAGTGGAAAGGGCTTGTTTCACGGAACGCAGTATCGGCTGAATTTTCTTCCGGAACAGCACACGGACTTTATTTTTGCCGTGTTCGCCGAGGAGTGGGGTTTCGTTGGTGCCTGTGTGTTGTTGGGGCTGTATTTGTTCCTGCTGTACCGCTGTTGGATTGCCATCACCCGGGCCCGTGACGCCTTTGGCTTACTCTTGGGATTTGGCGTCACCGCTATGATTTTTGTCCAAGTGCTGATCAATATCTTGATGGCCGCAGGGGCGCTGCCAGTGGTGGGGGTGACTCTGCCGTTCCTCAGTTATGGCGGCTCATCGCTACTGGTTTGTATGGTCGGGGTCGGCTTGCTCCTCAACATCAGTATGCGGCGCTTCATGTTTTAGCCAGTGGTTGCGCTGGTTGCCGTGGACCAACGCCGCGACCGTCTCCGCGCGTTTCGCGAACCGAACAGAGCAAGGTCAATGTCTCGCGGACTTAGCTGTGCCGTGCCCACTTTTGCCGGCGCTTCCAAGCAACGTAGGCATCGGCAATGCGATTGAGTCGGCGGATTGCCAACAACGCGAATTCCGGCCCGAGATCGATGACATGTGCTGGGTCGTAACGATGGACCAAGGCGCGGAACGCTTCGTCGACCGCAGCCGGCGATGCATCTGGCGGCAGGCCTAGCACTGCGAGTGCGCTCTCTACCTCCGGGCTCAAGCCGTTGCCGGCTGGGGCCACCAGAGCTTGCTCGGCTTCCGGCTCTCCTGCCGCACCAGAACGATCCTCTGTCGCTATGGGGACACGCACCCCTTGGCCCCGTGGCCTGGGTTGCGCCTCCGGTGTTGCAGCCGAGGGCGTTCGCCTGGAGGTTGGAACTTCCAAATCCCATCGCGTTGCGAGCCTGTCCAGGAGAAGAGCCTCCTGATCGCTGAGTTCTCCATCTGCAGCCGCTAGCTCTGCCAAAACCTCGAAGATAACGGCACGCGCCCGCGGGGAGAGGTGGCTCATCGCTGCGACCGCCGGCTCTAGGTCAAGCCCTTCGGTGCGGGCCCGCTCTAACTCCGCCAGCAGTCGTTGCCGGATTGGTCCCAGTCCCAGTTGGTCGAGCACGTCGGCCGAAACTAACTCCGCGGCGCTGACTCGTCCGTCGGCAGCGATGATGCCAGCCGCCAAGCGGGCCAAGGCCGAGGCAGGGTCGAGTGTAAGTTGCATGGTTGCTCCTCCCTGCAGCCCACTATGACACCCGTGGGCAACGGCGGCAATCTGAGTTGCGCAAAATCCTGTCTGGCCTGGTCAAAGCGCTGGCTTTGCCTTTGCGGGGTAAGCGGCAAGCGGTCGCTCTGTGCTGCTCCAGATGGTTCGGTTGGGTCATCCCAATGGCGAGTGGAGGCGCCACGCGGCGAACGCAAGGGGGGCTTGTTGGCAGTGACGGAGAGATCGCCGGAAAGTCACTCGGGCATTGGGCGAATACGCTTGCCCACGTTTTTTACCTATTGGGGGGCCCGAGGATCGAACGAGCGATGGTTTGCAGTTGGATCTCGTTGGTGCCCCCGCCAATCTCGAACATCTTTGCGTCGCGCATGAGCTTTTCCAGTGGCAGCTCGGCCATGTAGCCGGCCCCGCCGTGGATCTGAATGGCATCGAGGGCGACGCGCACAGCCTTTTCCGCACAATAGAGCTTTGCGATCGAGGCGAGTTGAGGGTGGAGCTTTCCGGCGCGCTGCGCCCAGGCCAATTTGAAGACGAGGTTACGCGCATTTTCCAAGGCTACCGTCATGCGCGCAAGCTTGAAGGCCACAGCTTGGAACTCGGCAATTGGTCGACCAAACTGCACTCGCGTTTTCGCATAGCGCACCGACTCCTCGACACATCGTTCGATGATGCCCAGACACATCGCTGGCATCGCCGCCCGCTCGAGGTTGAGAGTTTCGAGGGCCGCGCTGCCTCGAGCTTTCTCCGTGGGTTCGATGCGGCCAATGAGGTTCTCGCGTGGCACACGGCAGTCCTGCAGGAAGACCTCACCCGTGGGTGAATCGTGCATCCCCATTTTTCGCATCGGTGGACCAGTGTCGAGCCCCGGTGTGCCCCGCTCGACCACGATGGGACGAATGACCGGATTGGCGTCCCCCATCTTCACGCGAGCATAAATGACGAACACGTCGGCAAAAGGAGCATTGCTGATATAGGTCTTGTGCCCGTTTAACACGAGCGTGCTCTGCTCCACGCGAGCTGTGGTTTGCATACTGCCGAAGGCATCGCTGCCAGCTCCCGGCTCGGTCAAAGCCCACGCACCGATCTTCTCGAAGCTGAGGACCGGAACAGCGTAACGTTCGATTAGCGGCGCCGAGCTGCTGGAAAGAATGGCCATGCCGCATCCGACTGTGGCAAGCAAAACCATTCCAAAGCCGGGAGAGATCCGCGAAATCTCTTTCAAGAGGACGCTCGTGACCATGGGGTCGTCGGCCAAACCACCAGCAGGCTCGGCTTCCATCTCGCGCTCGCCGCTCCCCACAGCTTGCAGCTTGGCCAGCCGGCGCCTCGCCAGGCGCACCAGCGCTTCGTCGAGTCCGAGTTCCTTTCCCATACGGCGCAGCAGGGGGTAGGGGAGATGCTCGCCCCGCTCCATTGCCGGAACTGCCGGTGCCAAGTTCTGCTCACACCAGGATCGCACCGCCTGCTCGACCGCGCGTTGAGTCTCGTCGAGCTCGAACACGCCGTGCTCCTACGCCAGCGGGCACTGGTGGTCAAGCACGGGCAGATTCGGAGCGGTCAGCACGCCAAATTGCTGGCCGATCGAATTTCGAGTCGAACGCTTCTCCGCACCGCACAGGGGAAAGGGCCCTCGGCGTTAGGCCGTACGTGGAGGGCTCGAACGACTGGTCGTGCTTCGTGGTGTGGCTTCGCCACGCGCGACCGCCGCGCCCCTTTCGCGTACTCACTAAGCCGCAAATATCCACGAAACGGCAAGAACGAGAGCTGTCGAGTTTTCCGCCGCCCCGGTCGGTCGCTCTTATGCTTGGCGCGGCGGGACAGGACCAATGGGCTTTGACCCTTTTTTACGATGCTGTCTTTGGCGTTGTGTCGTCCAGATTCCTGTGCGCCTCTGATATGCGTTCGGCTTCCGATCGCATGGGGCTGGAGGTTCGTCCGCCAGCATCGACGGTCGTAGGCTCTTCGATCGAACTCTGGACGACCAGACGGAAGCGGAGCTGGCTCCTGCCTGAACCACGTTGGTCTTTAAGAGCGATTTGGTCGTTTCGACGATGCTCTCGTATCGTTGAACTACGAGGTGATCGGAGGAGGCTGAGGGGCATTCGCGAGCGGCCCCGAGTACCAAAGTCGAATTTGGACGCGAGACCTCCCTAGGAGTGTCGGCTTTCAGCCGTGCTCTCGCCTGTAACAATGCCACCCCCCGCACGAGTGAAAGGGAAAGTGGTTCTTTGGGTCGCGCCTTTGCACGAGGGGCAGCCGAAGGTCGAAGAAGTTGCGAGGGCTTGAAAAAGGGTAGCTTAGGTCCCCTGCGAGTAGTTCGCCGGAAAGGCACGTCGGCAGTGGTCCCGCAGCAGCTCTCTCTCCTGTGCTCGCGCAACCCCTTGTGGAGCTGCCAGACTCCCGACATCCGCACGAAACGTCGCCTGCCGATCGATCCGGCCAGGGTGTATAAAGTACTTCGCCGAAGCCCCGCCGACTTCACTGAGTTTGGTATGGCAGTCGCCTGCTAGCTCCACTGCGGGACGCAATGAGCCCGGCCAGAGCAATCAAGTTGGCGTGCAGTCGTGGAACGTACGGATGCCGTACCAAGAAGCTCTTTATCTCCGGGAGGGTCGGTCTTTCACTGAGCAACGAGTCGTATTGTGATCTCGATGTCTCCAAGCGTCTGCTGGCCTAGCGCCGGGAATGCTCCGCCCAAGGTGAATCCCGTGAGGTCACCACGCGCTAGCGCGTCGCAACTGACAGGTTGCCCAACCACACAACTTGGTTGTGCCGGGTGGGTTGGGTCGTCATTCTTGCAGAGCACAGTGGCGCAAGCCTGGCCGGTAGTGAGGACGAGCGGGTTCGGTGTTCCCCGCGAAAAGGGTGGATCGGCGTCGGTGCAGAAAGTCGGCTGACACGCGCCGATAGCGGTACCGATAGCGATGGCGTTGGCGAGCAGGGCACTGCCTGGACCACCATGGCCGGAGAGCGTTAGCCGCGGGGGTCCACCTGGGTCCCCCGCTCCAGGGCAACTGTCTTGCGCGATGCTGAAATTGATCCCGGGTAAGCCTTGGCAGCCGACGATACCGGCAGCGGAATTTCCGGGCCCGAACACCGCAGCGCACGGACGTTCTGGTGGGCACACGACCGGTTCGGATGCGAAGCCCCGCGTGCACGATTCGGTAAACGAACCATCGGGCTTGAACACTGCGCCGCCGCACGTCTTGTATTCCGCCCCACGGACGCAGGCGCAAGCCAAGGTGGAAATGGGAATTTGCGGGAACTGGACGCTTGCTGCCGGGATGACGGCGGTAATCAAACCGTTACGCTCCTTGCCAATCTTGAGTTGCTGCGTGCCTCGCATGGGTAGGCCGATCACGAGCGGGTCACCCCACACAACTGCCCCGCTGGTTCCAGGTTGCAGAGTCTGATCGGGCTGCACCACGCCGCCGACGAGCGAGTAGGTTACCACCCTTTCCGTTGTGCAATTTGCCGCGCAACCATCGCCACCAAATGTGCGGCAGGCAACGCATTGCCCCGAAGGGCAGTCGGCGTCGTTTTGGCAAAACGTTTCCGCTCTCTCTCCGCCGACACAGACGCCACGAAACTCGTCAAAGTGCGTAAAACACTGGACATCCGAAGTACAATGTTGACCAGCCCGGCCTGTGCCGACGCAAATTCCACCGTCGTCGCATTCCTCACCTTGGTCAACAACGCCGTTACCGCACCCGGGCTCGCGGCTCGAAATAGGTGAAGACGAGGGGCTGGGCACTTGGGTTCGAGTAGGAGTGGGCGTGGGTGTAAAAGGCGGAACGCCGGTGACACACACGTTGCCTTCGCGCCCAGTAAAGCCGGAAATCGCCTGCCCACCAGGAGTGCTTCCACGTGCATTGCTTACGTTCAGTGTGCCACGGCCACTCACCGTCACGTTACAGGTGTACAACACCGAGCCATCCGGAATCGGATCCACGT
>FMJZ01065418.1_pt1 | contig 39331 bp, 29 predicted proteins | sample 1987881 | NCBI WGS metagenome assembly FMJZ01 (sample SAMEA4378227, study PRJEB15110) | soil metagenome | biome: soil; feature: Field; material: Soil | place: India | collected 2015-03-11 | depth 0 m
GGGAGTTGCTATGGAATTTTCAACAGTGATATTCGAGAAGCGAGACAATTTTGTTGTTTTAACATTGAATCGACCTGATAAGCTAAATGCATTAAATTTTCAACTATTTACTGAATTAAACGAAGCAATTAAGCAAATTGAACTGGACAGGGAGATTAGGGCTGTTATTCTGACCGGTGCTGGAGAAAAAGCTTTTGCCGCTGGTGCTGACATCAAAGAATTAAACGAATCCGATGAAATCACTGGTATCCACTTTTCGCAGTATGGATCGAGAGTTATGCTTCGGTTGGAAAGTTTAAGAAAGCCTGTCGTTGCAGCAGTAAATGGATTTGCGCTTGGGGGTGGGTGCGAATTGGCATTATCATGTCATATTCTTTTTGCATCAGAAAAGGCAAAATTTGGTCAACCAGAAGTAAGTTTGGGGATAATCCCAGGCTATGGTGCAACCCAAAAATTGCCACGATTGATTGGACGTGCCAAAGCATTGGAGCTTATTCTGAGTGGGAATTTGATTGATGCTTACGAGGCGGAGAGAATTGGCCTTGTTAACAAAGTTTTCCCACCTGATGAATTAATGCCCAAAACAATAGAGTATGTACAAAATTTGTTGTCTAAAGGAAGTCTCGCAGTGTCTGCTGCTCTGGATTGCGTTCTTTCTTCGGATTTTATGCCATTGGTTGAAGGATTGGAATACGAAAGTAGGATTTTTGGGCGATTGTGCGGTACCTACGATTTTAAGGAGGGAACAAAAGCATTTTTAGAAAAGAGAAATCCAAATTTCAAGGGTATATAAAAGGTTTAACGGTATTTGAAATAAATTCAACCATTTCTCCAAAATCCGCGGTCGAGGCTACGATATTGTATGGCTTCGCTGACGTGGTGTGGTTTAATGGTCTCTGAGTTGTCCAAATCTGCAATAGTTCTGCTAACCTTAAGAATTTTGTCGTAAGCGCGGGCCGAAAGCCCAAGCTTGTTCATAGCTATTTTAAGAATTTCATGGGACTTGTCTTCGAGGATGCAATATTTTCGAATTTCTTTCGAACCCATATCGGCGTTTTTGTAGATGTTCTTTCGTTCTTTGAACCTTTCTGCTTGAATTTGGCGAGCTCGAATAACTCTTTGGCGGATAACCTCCGAGCGTTCTCCAGTTGATTTATCAGCAAGCTCCTGGAATTTGACAGCAGGAACTTCTATATGGATATCAATTCTGTCTAAAAGTGGACCAGAAATTTTTGATTGATATTTTTGAATTAGCCCAGGTGTGCAAGTGCATTCTTGATTAGGATTTCCATAATTACCACAAGGGCAGGGATTCATAGAACAGACAAGCATAAAGTTCGCCGGGTATTCAATGGTTAACTTTGTTCTGGAGATACAAATTTTCTTATCTTCTAAAGGTTGGCGTAGGACTTCGAGCACATTTCTGGCAAACTCGGGTAATTCGTCGAGGAAAAGAACCCCGTGATGAGCAAGTGATATTTCCCCAGGTTTTATTTTGTTTATTCCACCACCAACGAGAGCAGCGTCGCTTATTGTATGGTGAGGCGAGCGAAAAGGGCGAACCGTGACAAGTGATTCATTATTTTGGAGCATACCAGCGACAGAATGAATTTTTGTGGTTTCCAAGGCTTCGTCGAGCGTTAGTGGAGGAAGTATCGAAGGTATTCTTTTTGCGAGCATAGTTTTGCCAGAACCCGGAGGACCAATCATAAGTATATTATGCCCGCCGGCAGCAGCAACCTCAATAGAACGCTTAACGTTTTGCTGACCTTTAACATCAGCAAAATCCAGATTGTAATTGTATTGATTTTCTTCGAAGATTTTAAATTTGTCGACTATTCTGGGACTAATGAATTCATTGTTGTTAAGAAAATTAACAGCTTGTAGCAAAGAATTTAGCGGGATAACACTGATGCCATCGACAAGAGCGGCTTCGTTGGCATTGCTTTCGGGCAGAGCAATAGAATGGAAACCAAGGTTTTTTGCTTCGTAAGCGATTGGTAAGGCACCGTGAATTGGGCGGAGACTGCCTTCGAGAGAAAGTTCACCAAGGAACAAAATTCCTTCTGTTGCTTCTTGTGGGAAAATGCCCATGGACGAAAGAATGCCCAAAGCAATTGGCAAATCGAAAGCACTTCCTTCCTTTCTCACATCAGCGGGAGCAAGATTTATAGTAATCTTTTTTGTTGGAAATGGGGTACCGCTGTTTTTAATAGCAGCGGTGACTCTTTCTTTAGATTCTTTTACAGCGGAATCGGGCAATCCTACGATGATGAAGTTTGGGAGGGCGTTGTCGAGATGAGTTTCTATTTCAATTATGAAAGCGTTGATACCAACAACACTTGCGGACAAAATTTTTGAATACATTATTTTTTTTGCTTATCCGACAAATCTTTGTATAAAAACAGTAATAAATCAATATAGGATACTACTCCGATAAGATTTTGATCGGTATCGACAACTGGAAAACATTCGCCCTTTTTCTTAATGAAAAGTTCTAAAGCTTTGAGAATGCTATCTTCGGGAAATAAAGCTGGAATATGACGATTAACCAAGTAATCAAAATCTGAAATTGTAGAGAATTCAGCAGCTTCTATTTCTTCCTCAGGATCGAAGATTTTTTTTCGAACATATTCATTTAATCTTTTTTCTTCAATCATTCCGATATACTTGGTGTTTTCTACGACTGGAACATGTCGGATTTTTTCATTTTTTATAAGGTCAAAAACTTTCTGCAATGTGTCGTTCCAAGAAACCAGAAAAAGATCTTTCGACATAATTTCTTCGACTTTTGGTAATTTTTTCATAGCAACCCCAAGTTTGTGTAATGGCAAAATAGAAAAAAAAGACCTAAAAGACAAAAGGTTTTTTGTTTGGGTTAATAAAAATTGGCAAAAACAAGCAATGGAATTTTTTTGTAAATTTGTAATTTAAAAAAAATTATTATTTTAGAAAATGGGAAAATCTATAACTGTTCTTTTTGCTTCGAGTGAAATTTTTCCTTATATTAAGTTTGGCGGTGTTGCAGACTTCTCCTATTCCTTCTCCCTTGCATTAAGAGCTCTTGGTCACGACGTTCGAGTTACGATGCCTCGGTATGGAAACATTTCCGAGCGAAAGTATCAAATCCACTTTATTAAAAGATTACAAGATATTCCTATTAAAATTGCAGGAAAGGAAGAGTTAATAACTGTAAAATCTTCTTCTATATGTAACCAAAGGTATAAAGTCCAATCCTATATCACTACAAATTCATTTTATTTTGATCAAAGGAAAGCCATCTACAATGACCCAGCAACTGGTAAACCCTATCCCGACAACGACGAGCGTTTCATTCTTTTCTCTCAGTCAGTTATTACTACTTGCCTACTTCTTAATTGGTTCCCAGAAATTATGCACTGTAACGATTGGCATACAGCTTTGATACCTGTTTTGGCAAAAACATTATACCCAAACAAGTTTAAGAAGACCAAATTTGTACTAACGGTTCATAATTTCTCCAACCAAGGTGAGTTTCCCCCTTCTACCTTCGATAAAATAGGATTGCCAGAAGAAGTAAGAGAAAAACTTATTCACAATGGGATGTTTAACTTCTTAAAGGGGGGAATATTATTCTCTGATTATATTACGACAGTTTCCCCAACTTATGCACAAGAAGTTCTCCAAGATGAAAATCACACAAAAGGTTTGAATAAAATTTTGTTAGACAGAAACAATAGTTTTGTTGGAATACTTAGTGGGATAGATACGTCGCAGTGGAATCCAAAAATTGACAATGATATTGCTTGCAAATTACAAAATAGCAATTTCGAGGAATATAAAAAATGCAACAAAGAAGATTTACTTAAAAGAGTATGCTTGGAGCCTAAACTTGATGTTCCTTTGATAGGGATGATTTCTCACATCGAAGAGAACAAGGGAATCAAATTGTTAATTGAATCATTCGACAAGATTATTAAAGAAGAAGTTTTCTTAGTACTGCTTGGAACTGGCGACTTAAATCTAAGCAAGAAGTTGCAGAAATTGATGGAGAAATACCCACAGAAGTTTGTTTTCAGAAATGTTTACGACGAACAGCTCGCTCATAAAATTGAAGCTGGGGCGGATATTTTCCTAATGCCATCGATTTACGAGCCATGCGGATTCAACGCAATGTATTCGATTATTTATGGTACAGTACCTGTCGTGCGTGCAACTGGAGGTTTGATTAATTCTGTTGAGCCATTCGACCCTAAAACTGAAAAAGGTGTAGGTTTTGTGTTCGACGAACCGACACCAAATTCCCTAGTCAAAAAAATTAAGGAAGCAATTGATGCGTATAAAAACAAAGAGTTATGGAAAAAGATAACACAGAATTGCTTGGAAATGCAATTTAATTGGAAAGACTCCGCAGAACAATATGTAGAAATTTATCGAAATTTGATTAGGTAGCCATTTAGGTTATGATATTTGGATTTTAATCATAAATTCTCACTATTTACGTTTTTCCTCTTTATTTTTAGTGGCAAATGGGCTTTGTGAAAAATTTTTTGCTTGGTTTTGTTGCTTTGCTAACTGTTGGAAATTTTTTATCCTCTTGCAACGAACTTCCATCGGAAATTACTTATTCTTTGCTTTACGATACAACATCTGTATTGCCGGTTACTTCGGACAGTGTTGATTTTTTTGCTGGCCTGCAAACAAAATATGTACCTGCAAGAATATTCAACACAGGTTCAATTTTTGTTGGCGGATGGAATGGATATCGTTCGGCATCTTTGCTCCGTTTCAAGGAAACGAATTTGCCAGATACTTTGCTTTGGCTTACCGAGGACCGAATCGATAAAGTTGAATTAGTACTTCCTTTCCAAAACTATCTTCTTGGTGATAGTCTCAATTCTAATTTTTCATTTAAAGTATTTTTAATCAATCAATATTGGACAAACAAAATAACATGGGACTCGATATTTAATGATTGGACACCAAAACCACTAGTTGAACAAATGCCAATAGGCTCTTTCTCGGGGAAAATAGAATTGAAGGACACAATTAATGAACTTTCAATTCAATTGCAAAAAAACTTTGTACTGGATTGGCTTAGGAAGAATAAAGATTCTATACCCATTTGGGGATTGCTTATTGCTCCCGACCCAAGTTGCAACATTGTCCATCAAATTGGTGCTCAATATATTACCGAGAGCAAAGTTAGCCATCCAAAGCTTGTCGTGTATTACAAAAATCAGGCAGATGAGAACAGAATTTGGTATATAAATTCCGCCATTGATGCATCGGTAGTAGATGTACCCAAAGTTGACACTTTAAATTCTTTTGTTATTCAAAGTGGTTTTTCGTATAGGTTCTCAGTTGAATTTGATTTGTCGAAATTGCCTAAATTTTCGGCCATACATTTTGCACAACTCGAATTAACGATAGACGCAAACAATACATTTTTTGGCAATACTGGGTTGGATTCTGTGTTTTCCGGCGGGTACTTTGGCAATAATCCGCTTGATAGTGTTCCCTTAGTATCATTTCTTGGTTCTCGGCAAGGCGAAAAGGTGATTTTTCACAAAGTATCGACTCCAATTGAACTTTGGCTTAAAGAAACTGGCAAAGGTGAATTGATTTTTTATTCTTACTATTGGAACGAAGTTCGAACTTTGAATCGAATATCATTTTATGGACTTAATGCTCCCGATCCCAGAAAGCGACCCAAATTAAAACTAATCTATTCAAAACGGTTGTTGAAATGAAAAATCTACTTTTGTTTTTTTTGAGTTTTTTATTATTCTTTATTTCGTTGGAGGCTTTTGCTCAAGGCGGATCAAATTTTTCCATCTATGGTATTGGAGACATAATGCATAATAGCAGTGGCGTCTACGACGGATTGGGCTCTTGTGCTATTGCTGTACCTAAGGAAAATTCTATTAACTTGGTTAACCCCGCTCTTTGGGGATTTCTTTCCCAAACAAGGATTCGAGCTGGATATCGGTTTAATCAAAATTTAGTTAAGACTGAAAATTCCAGATTACTGCAAAACAATGGCAAAGTTGATGGCATCATTTATGGTCTTGCTGTCGACACTGGACGGGGCTTTAGTATTGTTTTTGGTTTTAATGCTTATAGTACAGTGAATTATTACATTTCAAAAAAAGTTCAGGTAGTGATAGATGACTACGTATTACACGGAAACAATTATTATCAAGGTAGTGGAGGAATAACCCAAGGATTTCTGGGGTTATCTTTCAGACCTTTTGATTTTCTCTACTTCGGTGGGATGCTTTTAGCAAATTTTGGAACAATAAATACTTACAATAGAACTCTAGTTTGGGGTAATTATGCTTCCTCGGCAATAACCGAAAAAAATGATTATTTTGTTGGAATGGGTTACCGCTTTGGATTACTTGTAGAGCCTTTGAATAATGCTTTTGTTGGCCTATTTTACGAAAACAATAACAAGGCAAAAATAAAAAGTTATTCTCAGCATATTTATGAACTTTCTCTAGATACTACATTCGAAAGCGAATCAAAAGTCGATATGCCCTCCTCTTTCGGACTTGGTCTTTCGTATCGCATTGGCAGAACATTGCTCGCTTCTGAGCTGAGTTATAGTGATTTTAGCAAGATGAAATATAATCTTGGACCAAGAACTAATTTAGGTAAAGAGAACAAGTTTGCTTTTGGAATTTCTTATTTGGGTAGCAAGTCTGTTTTTACTTCCTTTTCAAATAGAGTTACGTACAATGTAGGCGGTTACTTCAAGCAATTGTATCCCAAATTGGATGGTGGTAATATTAATGAATATGCATTTACGTTTGGTTTTGAGTTCCCCATTGTAGGCTCAGGCACAATGCTTAATTCTGGTTTTGTTTTTGGAGCAAGAATCCCGCAGGTTGTAGGACTACCAAGTGAGTATTTTGGGCGTATGATATTAGAAATAACCCTTGGTGAAACATGGTTTGTTCCCTTCCGTAGGGAATAATTTTATTTTTGGTTTGGCGTATATGTTTATTATAAAATTAAGCAAGGGGCTCAAGCAAGCCCCTTGTTTTTATTGCGAAAATTGAAGATTAATTTATTATTTCTTATTAATGATCTTTTCGCTTACGGATTTGCCTTGCAAGAAGAGCAGCAAGTAGTCTCTCCCGCCAGCTTTAGAGTCTGTCCCACTCATATTGAATCCACCAAATGGATGGACATCGACCATTGCACCAGTACATTTTCGGTTGAAGTATAAATTGCCTACGTGGAATTCGTTCCTTGCTCTCTGAAGTTTTTCTCTGTTCAATGAATACACGGAGCCAGTAAGACCATAAATTGTATTGTTTGCAATTCTAAGAGCATCGTCGTAATCTTCTGCTTTGATAACCGCAAGCACTGGGCCGAAAATTTCCTCTTGAGAAATACGAGCGTTTGGGTCGACATCTATAAATACAGTTGGTTCAATGAAAAAGCCATCCAAACCGGCGACTTTGTTACCACCACAAAGAAGTTTGCCTTCCTTCTTTCCGATTTCAATATAAGAAAGAATGCTTTGTTCAGCCGAAGAGCTAATAACTGGACCCATTTGAAAATTGTCTTTGGGGTCGCCAATTTTGATTTTTTCTACTTCTTCTTTTAACTTTTTGACAAAAACATCATAGACTTTTTTGTCGACAATGGCTCTGGAGCAAGCGGAGCATTTTTGCCCTTGGAAGCCAAAAGCTGAAACGACAACGCCTTTGACAGCTTCGTCAAGATCTGCTTCAGAATCGACAATAATTGAATCTTTCCCACCCATTTCAGCAACAACTCTTTTAATCCAAATTTGACCGGGTGAGGTTTTTGCAGCGAGTTCGTTGATTCTCAAACCAACTTCCATCGAACCAGTGAACGAGATGAATCTTGTTTTGGGATGGGTTACCAAATAATCACCTGCTTCGGCACCACTTGCAACCAAGAAATTCAAAACTCCATCGGGCAAGCCAACTTTCTTGAATGTTTCGTAAAGAATCCAACCCATCATTGGGGATTCGGAAGATGGCTTCAAAACGACAGTGTTGCCAGTTACAATGGCTGCAGAAGTCATACCAGTCAATATAGCTAAGGGGAAATTCCAAGGAGGTATTACTAAGCCAACCCCTAGTGGAATATAGAAATATTCGTTTTTTTCGCCTTTAATTTTTGTTAACGGTTGTTTTTGTGCATATCGGATAGCTTCGCGACCGTAGAATTCGAGGAAGTCGATAGCTTCGCATGTGTCTGCATCGGCTTCGAGGTAATTTTTGCCAACTTCTGAAATCATCCATGCATTAATTTCGTAACGACGCCGGCGAAATTCTGCAGCAGCCTTGAAAAGATAATTTGCTCGTTCGCGTGCTGGAACATTTTTCCAAAAATTAAAAGCATTAAATGCGGCTTGAATTGCTTTTTCGGCATCGTCTTTGCCAGATTTTTGGAAAATACCGATAACTTCATTTTGGTGGGCTGGGTTAATCGATTTTGTCTTTTTTTCCGAAAAAACGCTTTTACCATCAATAATGTTTGGATACTCTTTGCCAAACTGGGAGCGTACCTTTTCGATTGCTTGTTTTTGCCTTCGCAAAACTTTGGGGTCGGAAAAATCCAAGTAGGTCTGATTTGCAAAAGGTTTCATTTTTGCCTCGTTTAAGTTTAACAAAAATGCTAATTTAAGCAAAATAAAAATACTTGATTGCAATGCTTAATTCCGATTTATTCTAATAGTATTAAAATGTTGCTTGTTCTGTGGTTAACAGATTAAAGAAAAAAGATAATCCACTTTTAGGTAATTTTGTATTTTTTTACTTTTGGTGGTTCATATGTTGGACTTAAAATTTATTCGTGAAAATCCCGATTTGGTTTTTAAAAACATTGAGTTGAAAGGGGAAAGTGCAAAATTAGATGTACTTTTAGAACTCGATGAGCGACGACGTTTGATTATCGTAGAAGTTGAACAATTGAAACATAAGCGTAATGTTGTTTCCAACGAGATTGCAAGGTTAAAAAAAGAAAAGCAGGATGCAAATGAAAGAATAGAAGAGATGCGTGTTGTTGCAGAGAAAATTAGGCAAATGGATGACGAATTGCGAGAAGTCGAAGAAGAAATACGTAAAGAGTTACTATGCATACCAAATATGCTTCACGAAAGTGTGCCCCATGGCAAAGACTCCAGCGATAATCTTGTTGTTCGCTCTTGGGGAGAACCACTTCAAAAGGAAATTCCAAATCATGTAGAAATATCCAAGAATCTCAATATCTTAGATTTCGAACGAGGGGCAAAAGTTTCAGGTTCGGGCTTTGCTTACTATGTTGGGAAGGGAGCAGCTTTAGAAAGAGCTTTGATAACTTTTATGCTCGAAAAACACATCAATGAGCATAAATACTTGGAATTAATTCCCCCTCTTGTTGTAAATGAATACTCAATGGTAGGAACTGGTCAAATTCCTAAACTTGCCGAAGACATGTATTACATAGAAAAGGATGAGCTTTATCTTATTCCAACTGCGGAAGTTCCAGTTACAAATTATTACTCCAATGAAGTATTGAGTATTGAAGAATTGCCAAAGAAATTTGTTGCATTTACACCTTGTTTTCGACGAGAGGCTGGTAGCTATGGCAAAGAAACGCGTGGGTTCCTGCGAGTTCATCAATTTAATAAAGTAGAATTGGTTAAGTTTACAATCCCTGAAAATTCTTATGATGAATTAGAATCTTTGACAAAAGATGCGGAAGCCATTTTGCAAGCGTTGAAAATTCCGTATCGAGTTGTTTTGCTTTGTAGTGGCGACACAAGCTTCTCGAGTGCAAAAACTTACGATTTGGAGGTATGGTCCCCGGCGGAAAAGAAATGGCTCGAAGTTTCGAGTTGCAGTAATTTCGCTGATTTTCAAGCAAGGCGAGCCAACATTAGGTTCAAACGGACTCCCAATGATAGACCAGAGTTTGTACATACATTGAATGGAAGCGGGCTTGCAACTTCTCGGCTAATTGTAGCACTTTTGGAGAATTATTATGATCCAAGGGATGGAAGTGTAACAATCCCCGAAGTGCTTCGTCAATATACAAAGTTTGAAAGAATAGCAAAGTAATGGATGATTATCGTAGGTTTCTGCAACCAAGCGTTGTTGCACAATTAAAGAACATCGAACTCAAAGCGCGATTAGTTGTCGAAGGCTTTATAACTGGGTTGCATCGTTCGCCATACCATGGTTTTAGTGTAGAATTTGCAGAGCATAGGCAATACAATCCCGGTGATGAAATAAAACATATCGACTGGAAAGTATATGGCCGAACGGATAAGTATTTTGTAAAGCAATTCGAAGAAGAGACAAATCTACGTTGCGTAATTGCAATTGACAAAAGTGGTTCGATGCGTTACGCTTCCAAAAATAATATAAGCAAGTTTGAATATTCCGCTTATCTGGCTGCTTCGCTTGCATATCTTCTGATGAAACAAAGAGATGCTGTTGGCTTAGCTTTGTATGATGAAATCCTTCACACTTATTTGCCTCCTCGGTCGAAAACTTCGTATATATCCGAATTACTAAAAGTAATAGACCAAACGGTTCCATCGGAACGGACTGGAACATCAAAGGCATTGAACAAACTTGCGGAAAAAATTAATCGCCGTGGACTGGTAATTGTTTTTAGCGACTTCTTCGACGAACCTGAGTCGGTTTTGAATGCGTTTAAACATTTTAGACATAAGAAGCACGAGGTTATTGCTTTTCAAATATTAGACCCCCAAGAAATAGACTTTAAATTTTCTGGTTCTGTTTTGTTCAAAGATATTGAAACATCAGAAACATTGCAAACACAACCAATGCAACTGCGAAAGTTTTATAGTGAAAAGGTCCTGGAATTTGTAAATTATATAAAAAAAGAATGTTTCGAGCTAAATATTGATTACAACATTGTTCGTACTGATGAACCTTTCGATAAGGCACTTAGGCAATATCTTACAAAAAGAGCCAAGATGTAACTTGAGTATGAAGAATTCTATTGAAATAAAAAAAGCATCTACGCACAATTTAAAGGGAATTGATTTACAAATACCACACAAGAAGTTAGTAGTAATTACTGGTGTGAGCGGTTCTGGGAAATCATCTCTTGCTTTCGACACAATTTATGCTGAAGGACAAAGGAGATTTGTAGAGTCGATGTCTGCATATACACGGCAATTTTTAGAACGAATGCCACGCCCAGATGTGGAAAGTATTTCTGGAATACCTCCAGCAATTGCTATTCAACAAAGAACCCAAGCAAAAAATCCTCGATCTACAGTTGGAACATTAACCGAGATTTACGATTATCTTAGACTTGTTTTTGGTAGAATAGGCAAAACACTTTGCAAAAAATGCAGAAAGGAAGTTCGACGCGATAATCCCCAAAGTGTTTACGAACATTTACTTAACACAATTAAGGAAGGAACGAAATTTTTAATAACCTTCCCTCCGAGTGAAAATTATAAGAAAATAAATGAATTCAAAGAAAGGATACTCGAGCAAGGATTTACCAGAATTTACAACCTTAACGAAAAAGAGGTCCTTTCGCTCGATGAGATTAACTTTTCTGATGTTTTGAGTTTTAAAAATAATGCAGTTGTTGCCGATAGAATAATTTTTAAATCAGACGAAGAAACTAAGTCGCGAATAATAGACTCGCTTGAAATTGCTTTCAATTTTGGCGACGGTAGGATTTGGTTAGTATTCCAAGATGAAGAAAGAATAAGCAAGTTCAGCAGCAATTACGAATGTGCAGATTGTGATATTATATACAAGGAACCCGAGCCAAGATTGTTCTCTTTCAATAATCCCTATGGGGCATGCCCTGTATGCCAGGGGTTTGGTCGGACAATGGATATCGACGCGGATTTAGTAATCCCAGACAAATCCAAAAGTTTAAGGCAAGGGGCATTACATCCATTTCGTACGAATTCATTCACCAATATTATGAATGAAATTCTGGAGGCAGCAGTTAAAAGTGGAATACCAATTGACAAGCCAATTAAAGATTTCACCTCAGAGGAGATAGATTTTTTATGGAACGGGAACGAACATTTCTGGGGTTTGAACGAGTATTTCCGATACCTTCAGGAGAAAAATTATAAAGTACAAAATCGAATAATGCTTGCTCGTTATCGTGGTTTTACTACTTGCCGTGCTTGTGGTGGTTCAAGAATACGAACGTCGGCAAGACAAGTTTTTGTTGGTAAGAAAAATATACCAGAACTTGTTAAATATCCCCTTGATAAACTTCTTGAGTTTTTCGAAAATATTGAATTAACTGAATATGAAAAAAAAGTAGTCGGGCAAGTTATCGAGCATGTAAAGTGGCGATTGAAACTTCTAATAGATATTGGTTTGCACTATTTAACACTCGAAAGGCTTGCACATACTCTCTCTGGTGGCGAAATGCAAAGGATTTCGCTTGCAAATGCTTTAGGTTCGTCACTTGTGGAAACACTTTTTGTACTCGATGAACCAAGTATAGGTTTGCATCCTAGAGATACCGACCGCCTGCTCAAGGTGCTTTTTAAGTTGCGCGATGCTGGGAATACAGTAATCATAGTGGAGCACGACCCAGATATAATTCGTCAAGCCGATATGATAATTGACCTTGGTCCAGGAGCTGGGGATAAAGGTGGGCACGTTGTTTTTCAAGGGAATTACCACGAATTGCTTCAATCAACAGAGTCCGTAACAGGTTTATATCTTTCAGGACTTAAGAAAGTAAATATTAACAAACGAGTACGAGACGAAGGGCTTGGAATAATTAAAGTTTACAAAGCACGGCAAAACAATCTGAAAATTGATTATTTGGAAGTACCATTGGGACTGATGACAGTAATTAGTGGGGTTTCGGGCTCGGGGAAAAGTACCTTGCTATATGATGTGATCTATAAAGGATTATATAACATCATGATAAAAAACGAGGCATCGAGTTCTGCTTTCGAAAAAGTAGTAGTCGATGGATACTTTAGTCGTGTTGAACTTGTCGACCAAAATCCAATAGGAAAATCCAGTCGTTCCACTCTTGCAACTTTTTCCAAGGTCTTCGATTTGATAAGGGAATTGTATTCCGAGACCCCTTTGGCAAAGCAACTTGGGCTTAAACCAGGGTATTTTTCTTTCAATGTTCCTGGTGGGCGTTGTGAAGTATGCCAAGGAGAAGGATACGTTACTATCGACATGCAATTTCTGCCTGATGTTCAGCTTGTTTGCGAAGCATGTAAAGGAACTCGATACAAAAAAGAGGTCAGAAACCTACTTTATAAGGGGAAATCAATTATTAACATTCTTGAAATGACAGTCGACGAAGCTATAGAATTTTTCTACGAAGAACCTAAAATCGTCAAGAAATTGCAAATTTATCAAGATATCGGATTAGGTTATATCAAATTAGGGCAACCATCGACAACTCTTTCTGGAGGTGAATCTCAAAGGATTAAGTTGGCTTCGTATCTTGACCAGCCGGATACGGAAAATGTTGTGTTACTCTTCGACGAACCAACCACTGGATTGCATCTTGATGATATCTCGAAATTGCTTGTGTGCTTCGACAAACTGGTGGACTCGGGTAATACTGTTATTGTTATTGAACACAATCTTTATGTAATATCTTCAGCGGACTACGTTATCGACCTTGGACCCGAAGGTGGGGAAAATGGTGGGCGACTTGTATGTTGTGGGACTCCAAGCAAGGTTGCAAAAACAAAGGAGTCCTATACTGGCAAAGCTTTGAAAGAATTTTATAAAATAAATAAGACCCAGAAAGTAAAATTAAAAGTTTAGAACTTAATTACCTTTTTTATTGCTTCTATTATGTCATTTGAGTTTGGCAGAATAGCATTTTCATAATTTTTGGCAAATCCCACTGGGCAATCTTTGGAGCCAACGCGAAGAATAGGAGCATCCAAATAGTTGAAAACATTTTCCGAAATTTTAGCAGCAATTTCACCGCCAAAACCACCTGTAATTTTGTCTTCGTGAGCGATAACCACTCTGTTTGTCTTTTTTACAGAGTTGTAAACTAAATCCTCGTCCCAAGGTATCAAAGACCGAAGGTCAATTACTTCTACAGAAATACCTTCGTGTTCCAAATCTTTTGCAGCAATTAATGAAAGATGTACCGCAGTCCCATAAGAAACTACAGTAACGTCTTTACCTTCTCGTCGAATTTTTGCTTTACCAAAAGGAACGACAAAATCGGGATGAGGCTTAAGGGAATAGGCATTTTTGAAATTGTATAAAAATTTTGGTTCTAAATACATAGTTACCCCTCGGGAGCGAATTGCATTTCGCATTAACCCAACTGCATCGTCGGCGAATGCTGGTGTTACAATTCTAATTCCGGGCAAGGTAACAAGAGAACCTTCAATATTTTGCGAATGGTACAAACCACCTTGAATATACCCACCACTGGCAAGCCGAATCACTATATTTGGGGTGAATTGTCCTTTGGAACGCCAGTAGTCGTGAGAACATTCTACAAGTTGCTCCATTGCTGGCCAAAAGTAGTCGGCAAATTCTGCTCCTTCAATTACAACACGAATGTCGTCGTTGTAACGACAGAAACCATTTGCAGTACCGACAATATTGTCTTCGGCAATGGGAGCGTTGAAGACACGTTCTTTGCCAAACATTTGTGGCATGCCTTTGACCACATTGAATACACCGCCTTTGCCAATATCTTGACCCCAAAGGAAAGTATTTGGATTTTTTTGAAATTCTTCTATTAAAGTTTGATTAATTGCTTCCCGTAGGGAAATTAATGGTGCATCGGGGTCGGGTTTGTAATCTTCTGTATTTGAATTTTTGGGAATATATGGTTCTGGAATGATAAATTTATTCCATTGAGAACCGTCGGCGTCTGGTGTTTGTTCAGCTTTGTCGGCAGCCTCGAAAATAATTTTTTGATTTTCCTCCTCTATGGCTTGTAATTCTTCCTCTGTTGCTAAACCTTTATCTAACAAATGGTAGCGAAATTGTAACAATGGATCGCGTTGGGCTACTATTGCCAATTCTTCTATTGTTCGATAAAGTTCGTGATTATCGGAATTGGAGTGAGAACCAATTCTGTCGCATTCTGCATGTACAATAGCCGGGCCCTGGCCGCTTTGAACCCAACTAATTGCATTCTGTAAAGCAAGATAGGAATCGAACGGGTCGCGACCGTCGCAGTTAATAATTTTCAAATTTTTTAGCCCAGAGAAGTTTTCGGCTACGTTAAGATTAGCCATAACTTCGTGAAGAGGAACCGATATTCCGTATTTATTATTTTGTATAACAAAGATCACTGGAAGTTTTTCGGTAGATGCACTGCATAAGGCTTCGAAATAGTAGCCTTCGGCAGTTGCAGATTCACCAGTAGAACAGAATACAATTTCATCTCCGGAATACTTTTTGATGGCTCGACCTAACCCAGAGGCATGTTGAGCGTGATTGCCAGTGCAAGAGGAAACATTTTGAATTCTTATGGACGGCTTTGCAAAATGGTTGCTCATATGGCGACCACCCCCGGCAACATCAAATTCCTTGCTTAACCCATTCAGGATAATTTCGTAAGGACTAATTCCAGCAGAAAGACATGTTAGCATGTCGCGGTAGTAAGGGAACAAAAAGTCCTTTCCAGCCCGGAAGACTTGTCCGAGTGCGAGCTGAATGCCATCGTGGCCACCAAAGGGAGCATGATAGGACCAACCTTTTGCCATTTTAAGATAAAGAGCGGCCTTTTCGTCCAATCGGCGACCAAGTTGGTTTAATTTATACCATTTTAGTATTGTTTCTTTTTCAAAACCAGAAAAGTCGAATTTACTGTAAAGTTCAACTTGGCGTTCTTTGCCCAAGTAAACAATTTTGGTGATTTTCCCTTGGCCGTTTTTTTCGGCTCTTTTTGTTTTATTGCTTTGCTTGGTTGAATTTTTCATGTATATAAAATAATTTGTTAAACTAAAAAAAATAGATTGACGAAAAAAACTTAATTTGTTTTTTTTATTACAAAGTTTGCAATATAAACAAATTCCTTTATGAAGCAAAGAAAAATTGTTGTGGGTGACGTACATGGGTGCTTTCTTACTTTGAAGAATTTATTATTCGATGTTGTTAAGATTGGTTCGGATGATATGATTTATTTTTTAGGAGACTTGATTGATAGAGGCCCAAGAGTAAAACAGACCGTGGACTTTGTCATGGATTTGTGGAAGAAAAAAAGAGCGATTTCTATTCGCGGCAACCACGAGGAAATGCTTTTGAATTCACTCAAGGATTCTATGGCTTTGAAGAACTGGGAATACAATGGATGCTCTACTACTCTTTCTGGATTCAATGTAAATCACCCAAAAGACATACCAGTAACCTACCTGCATTTTTTCGAGACAATGCCTTTATACGTTGAACTTGAAAACTATGTTCTTGTTCACGGGGATTTGGATTTCGATGCAGATGATCCTTTCAAAAACCCATATTACATGGTCTGGGGTAGAAGCACTAAAGCCGTGCCTGAAAAGATTGGTATGAGAAAAGTTGTAGTTGGACACACACCTAGGACATTAGATGTGATTATTAATTCTCTTAGCCAGTGGAAAATTTTTCTTGACGGAGGTTGTGTTTATGCGAATAGTCCATTCCGGCAGAATTTAGGCTATCTTTGTGCTTTGGATCTTAGTGATGAAAAGTTGTATTATATATACAATTTAGACTTTTAGCGCTAAATGGATTTTGATTTTAAAAGTAACGTAGCCCCAATTTCTATTTTATTAGTTGCATTGGATTAACCAAGTTTCACTATTTTGTGATCAATTTCGACTGTATGTATTTAAATTATACAATTTATGAGAAGAGTAGTTTTGGCTTTTTTTCTGATCCTGTTTTCTTTATATGCTGTTTATAGCAGCGATACACTTTTCGCAAAGTACAAAATATTTATTGCGAAACCTATGGCTATCGAAAATTTAAGGACATTGCAAATTGTTGGTGTAATAGTCGACGATAAAAATGATTCTTTAGAGTTTGTTTTACATAGAATTTTACCCGATACGCTTCGGTTGCAAGTACGATTTGGGCAAACTTATGCGATAACAGTTATTTGCGGACAAACTGGCTGGATTGTCGACCCAATGCGTAATATAATCGATCCCAAGGAATTGCACCCGGACGAGGCTTGGAGAATCCGCTCCAACGTATTAAACCTTTTTTCTTTTATTGATCAAAATATAATAGAACAGGTCAAATCTTGGGATAATGTTAGTCCCGACACAAATTACATCTCCTTTGCAGTAGAAAATTCTACCAAGGATACAATTTATTATTATTTCAATAAATATAATTATTCAGATAATTACAGAGTAGTTAATTTTTTTCATTTCCCCTATACTTTCAAAATTATTCCCAAAAGCTTTTTTGCATATAAGGGCTGGTCGATTCCCCGCCAAATTGAAGTATTTGCAAATGAAATCAAAAAAACAATCTTGATCTTAGTAAATATTAATATCAACGGTGATATAGACAGAAACCTTTTTTTGTTAAAAAAATGAATTGTTTATCTTTGTAATTTTCAATTTTTGAAAATATTTTAGGTGTGATATGAAAGTCGACGTAGTAATGCCCAAGATGGGCGAATCATTGCAGGAAGGGACGATTTTACGCTGGCTAAAGAAAGTTGGCGATCGTGTTGAGCGAGATGAAATGATTTTAGAAATTTCTACAGATAAGGTCGATACCGAAGTACCTTCGCCGGTCTCCGGTGTAATTGTGGAAATATTATCGAAAGAAAATGAGACAGTTCCAGTAGGTGCTACTATAGCACGAATTGAAACAGAAGCAACTGAGGCTGTTAACTTTGAAGAAACTAAACCAAAGCAAACTGAAATAGCGGAGGTAGTAGAAGAAAACGCAAAACAAGAGTTTATCCCACCCCACAAAATAGATGCTTCCGTTGGTAATTTGGTCGACGTAGTAATGCCCAAGATGGGTGAATCATTGCAAGAAGGGACGATTTTACGCTGGCTAAAGAAAGTTGGCGATCGTGTTGAGCGGGACGAAATGATTTTAGAAATTTCTACAGATAAAGTCGATACCGAGGTACCTTCGCCAGTCTCCGGTTTAATTGTGGAGATACTATCGAAAGAGAATGAAACAGTTCCGGTGGGTGCCGTTATAGCTCGAATTGCAACCGGGGAGGTTGCAGCTGTTCCTACAAAGCCAGAACTATCTACACAAGATGTTACGGAGAAAGTTGCAAAAGTAGATGAAAAAATAGAGATTAAGGAAGAAAGTGAAGAAGAAAAACCCAAAGTCCGCGAAGGGAAGTATTTTTTGTCGCCAGTAGTAAGAGAAATTGCTAAGCAGGAAGGAATTTCTGAAGAAGAGTTGATGACAATCAAAGGTACAGGAATTGGCGAAAGGGTGACCAAAAATGATTTGTTGAAGTATATCGAAGAGAAGAAGGCAAGAAAAGTCGAAAAACCAATTGCCACAAAAGTAGAAGAGAAAAGAGAAGTTGTTGTTGAACCAGCTATTCCAAAGCCGAGCGTCGCAGAACCAACGGTTGTTACATCTATTGGTCCAGATATTGAAATAATTCCCATGGACAGAGTTCGCCAATTGATAGCACAGCATATGGTTTATTCGAAACAAACATCAGCGCATGTCACTAGTGTTCACGAAGCAGATGTTACTGGTATTGTGAAATTCCGAGAAAAGCAAAAAGATGAATTTGAGCGGCGGGAAGGTTTCAAACTTACATATACGCCTTTTTTTGCTAAGGCAGCAGTAGAAGCAATTCGAACTTATCCGCGGGTTAACGTGAGTGTTGATGGAACCAATATCATTCAACACAAGCGAATTCATCTGGGGATAGCAACTGCCCTTGAAGATGGTAATTTAATTGTACCAGTAATCAAAAATGCTGATGCTTTAAGTCTTTCGGGTCTTGCAAGGGGAATTTATGATTTATCAACAAGGGCAAGGACTAAAAAGTTGAACCCCGATGATATACAGGGAGGTACCTTTACTTTGACTAATGTTGGGACTTTTGGAACCTTGTTTGGAACACCAGTAATAAATCAACCACAGACTGCAATTCTTGGTGTCGGGGCAATTCAGAAGCGACCAGTAGTTCGATCTGTGGAGGGCGAGGATGTAATAGTGGTGCGATACATGGTTTTCGTCTCGCTTACATTTGACCATAGAGTAATTGACGGAATGCTTGCTGGGTTGTATCTCACCGAATTGGTCCGATTACTTGAAATGCAAAACGAAAAGACATTAACCATTTAAAAATTTCAATTATTTGTTATTAAAAAAGAAGGGGGAATTTCCCCCTTGTTTTTTTCTTGTTACTTGTTTTGTATAATGTGATTTGGGAAATTTGCTAGCGCTTTATTGGGTAAGGTGGAACTTTTGGAACCTGAGGCTTTTTGTTAGTCTTAAGTTCTTCGAGAACAATTTCGATTGCCTTGTCCAGTTGTTGGTCGATACCTTGATTTTCGAGAGCTGGGTCGTTGTCGACTTCAATATCGGGAGTTAATCCTTCCCCTTCGAGAATCCACCGGCCATCGGCACTAAAATTAGCAAATTCTGGGCGCATCAAATAACCACCATCGAGGAAAGGCAACGAGCCACGAATGCCAATCACTCCGCCCCAAGTTCGTTTACCAATAACTTTCCCAATTCCAAGCGTTTTGAATTGATAGGGAAACAAGTCCCCGTCGGATGCAGAAAGCTCATTAACAAGACAGACCATCGGGCCAGTCATAACCGCATCGGGATTTGTAAAAACGACTTCTTGATTTCGGGCATTTTTGGCAACAACAAGGATTCGACGCAATCTTTCTATTATCATAGGTGAAACATTGCCACCACCATTGTAACGGTCGTCGATTATTAATCCCTCTTTACGAACTTGTGGGTAGAAATATTTCACGAACTCATTCAAGCCATTGTCCACTCCCATATCGGGTATGTGAATGTAACCAATCCTTCCGTTTGTTTTTCTTTCGACATAATTTCGATTGTATTCGACCCAATCGAGGTAACGCAAACCAGCCTCGCTGGACAAAGTTTTAACGGTGTATTCTCGTGCTCCTTCTTTTGTTGGTTTAGAATTCACCTTAACTTTTACATATTTATTTGCTTTGTTAAGGAGTGCTTTGTATGGTGTGTATTCAAAATTTAATGTTATACCATCAATTTCTATTAAATAGTCGCCTTCTTTTACGTCTACACCTGGTTCGGTGAAAGGAGAACGTGTCTTTTCTTCCCAGTTTCTTCCTTTGAAGATCTTTTTGATTTTGTAAAATCCGGACTGTGGGTCGAATTGAAACTCTGCCCCAAGCAATCCAACTGGTGTTGGTTCAACTTTTGGCATATCACCGCCACCGACGTAAGCATGACCTGCATTTAGTTCCCCAATCATTTCGCCAATTATGTAAGTCAAATCGAAACGATGCCGGCAGTAGGGAAGCAGTTCTTCATATCTTTGCTTCATTGCTTTCCAATCGACACCGTGCATATTTGGATCGTAGAAGAAGTCTCGCATCTGGCGCCAACTTTCGTCAAATATTTGTTTCCATTCTGCCCTTAGGTCGACGTAAACGGTCATATCGGTTAAATCGAGTTTCCCTTTCTCTGTGGTGACCTTATCTGTCAAGTCTGTGATGTAGTAGGATTTATCTTTTTTGAAGATGATCTTTTTGCCGTCGAAAGAAATTTCATACTGATGGAAATCTCCAACTTCACTTTCTTTTTTCTTTTCTAAATCGAATACATAAAATTTTGGAGATTGGCTTGATGTTGAGCGGACGAAGTAAAGTTTTTTTCCAATAGAACGAAGGTTGCTGTAATTTCCATTTGTTACAGGGAATTCGAAAATTCGATCAATTATCCCATCGAATTCAATGTCCACTCGAACAGACTTGTCTTGGCTAACTTTTTCGGTCTTTTCACCCTTTTTATTTTTAGTTTTTGGTTCTTGTTCTTGCTTAGTTGCTTCATCCTTTTTTTGGAGGATTTCATCGTCTAATGCAAAAGGCGACGGTGTGTCTTTTTTTAGAGTAATACCGTAGATTTTGCTCATTTCTCGATATTGGAAATTCCATTCAAATGCACCGATAGTTGCTTTGAAGGTTCTATCTGAAACAAAGAATAGATATTTTCCGTCGGAAGAGAACTCTGGAGAATAACTCCCAAAGAATTCACTTGTAACTTGCTTTATTTCCCCTGTTTCAAGGGAGTAAATGTAAATTACATTAAACTCTGTTTCAAGGTAATCTACAAATGCTACCCACCGACTATCTGGGGACCATACGAAATCGGTAATTTCCCATGCTTTAGACTTAAATATGGAAGTGATTTTTTTCGATTCAATATCTATTAAGTATAATTCCATTGTTTTGTCGGTGCAGAGCAACTTTTTGCTATCTGGTGACCATTTTAAGAAGTAGCGATAGGATTTTGCGTTGTTGGTTAATTGGATTTCGCCAGTACCGTCGGGTTTGGAGATATATACTTCTGTTTCGCCACTTTTATCGCTAATGTAGGCGATCCATTTTCCGTCCGGGCTCCATACTGGGTTACGGTCGTGGATGTTTGGTGTGTTTGTAATATTTTTAATCAAACCTTTTTCTGCAGGAAGGGTAAAAATTTCTCCACGAGCCGAGAACAATCCCCTACTTCCATCGGGCGAAATGTCGAAAGAAATAATTTGGTCTTGAACATTTTTGAATTTTGGGCGGATTTCGGGGAAATCCTCATTGATCTCTATTGTTATTTTTTCAAATTTATCAGTTTTAGGGTCGAGTAAGTAAATGTAACCACCGTTCTCAAATGCAATGAAATCTGCCGTAGCCGAAGGAAATTTGACATCGTACTTGTCGAAATTTGTTATTTTTTTCGTTTGCTTGGTTTCCAAGTCGTAGGAGAAAATGTTCATCGTATGGTCGCGGTCGGAAAGGTAATAGATTTTGTTTCCTACCCACATAGGAATAATATCCTGAGCTGGATTGTTCGTTATATTTTCCAATTTTTTCGAAGCAAAATCATAAATCCAAATATCGTCTGCTTGGCCACCACGATAGCGTTTCCAAGTTCTAAATTCTCGGAAAACGCGGTTATAGGCAAGCTTCTTTCCGTCTGGTGAAAGAGATGCAAAACCTGCTCGAGGGAGTGGAAGTTCTTCGGGCAAACCCCCGTCTACGGAGACAAAGAATAGTTTACCGCTCCAAGAATGCCACCAATTGGAACGTGAACGGTAGAGGATTTTCTTTCCATCGGGTGACCATCCCATAATTATTTTGTCAGGTCCCATTCTTTCTGGAACATTAGGCAAATCCATAGAATAAGTCAATCTTTTAGGTTCACCTCCTTCGATAGGAATAATATAAACATCGCGATTTCCATCGTATTCACCAGAAAATGCGATTAATTTACCATCGGGGGAAATCCTGGGAAAAAGTTCGAGACCATCTGAAGAGGTTATTCTTCGAGCAACGCCACCAATTTTGTCGGCAACATAGATATCTCCAGCATAGACGAAGGTTATTTTGTTTTTGGTTGCATTTGGAAAACGAAGCAAGCGGGCTTCTTCGCTTTTAACAAAATGGAAAGAAAAAAGGATAAGAAAAGCGATAAATGTGAATTGTTTGAACATATTGTTTCCTTATATTTACAACATGACAGCAACATTTGGTAAAAGTTTTTTAATTCTATCGAGTTCATCATCCGAAAATTTGTTTTTTCGGAGCTGGAGTTGCCTTAAATTCACCAACTTTGTAATGTCATCTGGGATTGATGTTAATAAATTATTGTTGGCTGCAAGATAAGTAAGATTACCGAGGTTAAATATTTCCAAGGGTAGCTGTTCCAGTTGGTTATTATTTAGGTTAAGGAAATTCAGGTTCTTCAAATTGCTGATTTCTTTCGGGATAGTTTTTAGTTGATTGTTTGATAAATCGAGTTGCCTAAGATTGGATAGATTGCAAACCTCGAGTGGTAACTCCTTCAAATCGCAAGAAGAAAGCTTTAGATTTTCTAAATTAACCAAACTATTTATTCCTTTCAAATTTAGGTTTTTGGTGTTGCTCAAGTTTAATATTTTTAAAGTTTCGATAGTGAAAATTTCAATTGGGAATTTATCAGCCTGGTTACCGATAAAAGTTAAGTTTGCAAGTACTCTAAAACCACCTTGAACTGTTGGAAAAGAAGAGATGAAATTGTTGCTTAGGTCCAAAGTTACAAGAGCTTTCAAATTAGCCAGTTGAGGGTGAATGTAGGAGATCCTATTGTTGTTTGCTTTTAAAAAGTTTAAAAGTTCGAGCGAAGCAATTTCCTTTCCGATAGAATCTATCAAATTGTTAGATATCATAAGCCGACGAAGTGAAGATAAGTTGGACAAGTTGGCACCAAGTTTCGAAATACGGTTGTTCGATAAGTTTAATGTATGCAACTTAGTTGAGTTTTTAAGTTCGGGCATTTGCTCTAACAAGTTGGAACTAAGGTCGAGATTTTCAATTTCTGGCATAATGATATTTCGAAACCGTGAAAGTTTATTGGATGAAATATCGAGGTTCTTTAGATTCGGTAAGGTTATTATGTTGTCTGGTGGGGAAGAAATATTATTTTCCTTCAGATCCAAGTTTTCGAGATTCGGTAAATCTTTCAAAATTTCTGGAAATTTTTCGAAGTTGTTTTTTGAAAGTTTAAGCACCTTTAAATTTTGCAGCATTGAAATTTCTTTTGGTAGCGAAGAAATTTGATTTCTGGATAAATCTAAAATTTCAAGGTTTTGAAACTTTGCAATTTCTGGTGGTATTTCCTTGATTTCTTTTCCAGCAAGCACTAAATTCTTAAGTTCTTTTGCTTCTGCTAAAGCAGATTCGAAAGAATTAAATGTTTTTTGCTGTAGTGGAGGTAGGTGCCTTCTTTTGGCGGTATCATTTTTCTCTGTGTTTACTACTTGAGCAAAAATTGGGTTGTAAATGAAGGTAATTCCGAAAAGTAAAACCAGAAAGCTTACTTTCATAATACAAAAAATTACTTTAAAAAAATAGTTAAACGAATTTCATTTAATGATATTATTGTTTTTGAATTGAATTAACAAAGAAATGAAGTTTTATATGAGGTTTTCTGATTAAACAACTCTCCCTTCCATTTTAATATTTTGCAAATCCTTTCTTTCGACGGCAAGTCGGCGCTCGAAATATCTTGCAATACGTATGAATGGAAGCCCAAGAAGGAGATAAAGAATTGCCGTTATAATACCAGTTCCAAGGTAGTCGTAGTAGGTAGATGCAATTTGATTGTAAACTTTTGTCAACTCAATCATAGTAATTACAGAAACCAACGAAGAGTCTTTAAGCAAGGAAATAAAGTCGTTCGTAACTGGAGGAATTACAATTCGAATAGCTTGAGGTAAAATAATATGCCATATTGCATGAAATTTAGACATTCCAAGGGAAATTGCAGCCTCCATCTGACCACGTGGTATAGCAAAAAGACCTGCACGATATACTTCTGCTTCGTACGCAGCGTAATTCAGACCAAGACCTACGATTGCAGCAAGGAAGGGGGATAGTTTGAGTCCAATTGATGGGAGTGCGTAGAAAATAATATAAAGTTGGATTAGAAGTGGAGTTCCACGAATGATTTCTATATAAGCGACGGCAAGAGAAGAAAGAATTTTACCACCATAAATACGAGCCAAAGCAATGATTAACCCTGCGAAAATAGCTAACATCATTGCTAAAAAGGACAAGCCAAGAGTTATTAGTGCAGCTTTAAGGAAAACAGGAAGGAACTTGATATATAATTGAATTCTTTCCGATAATTCACTCTTTTTTCTTACTGATTCTACAAAATATTGGTATTTTTTTGGCGGGACATTACTAGGGCTAAAGTCGTCCAAGTAGGTTGCCATCATAAAGTTCCATAGATTCCAATTCTCTAAAATTTCACGCAATTTTCCACTTTTTTGTAAATAATCTAGGGCAGTATTAATCTGATTGAGAAGCAAGGTATCTTCCTTTCTAATTGCAATACCGTATGATATTTCTCCTATTGGTTGACCAACAGTGATGAATTCAGGATTAACCGAAGTGTAATAAATCGCAATAGGAGCGTCGACGAGAGCAGCTTCTATTCTTCCATTTTTCATATCAATGAAAGCATTGGCTTCGCCTTCGTATGTTAAAACGTGTATCCCACCTTTTGCCCGAAGGATTCTTTCGGCAAGCGAATTTTTTAACGCTCCAACTTTTCTTCCAACTAAGTCGGAGAGGCTATTTATGTAATTAACACCTCTTAATACTACCAATTGTTCATGTGTGATGTAATATGGTTGGGAGAAATTAACTTCCTTCTGCCTATCTTCAGTAATTTCTAAGCCGTTAATAGCAATATGATAATCACCACGGTAAAGACCGGGGATTAGTCCATCCCATTGATTTTGCACGAAATGGGCTTCAATGCCAAGTTTCTCTGAAATTGCGTTGACGATGTCAACTTCGAAACCGATGATATTGGTTGGGATTTTTGGGTCTTGAAAGATGTATGGGGCATTACTTTCTGCGTCTGCAGCCCAGCGCAAGACTTTTATTTCTTTAGAGGATAAATTATTTGAACAAACCAAAAATAGTGCAACCCAAATTAGATTAATGGTTTTCATTTTTACTCCTTGAAGAGGCGAACGTAAGCTTCGGTTCTGGGATCGTTAGGATTTCCAAAAATTTTATCCGGTTTTCCAATTTCGATTATTTCACCATTTTCCATAAAAATAACATAATCGGAGGCAGACTTTGCAAAGTTCATAGCATGGGTAACTACTACTTGTGTCATTCCTTCGTGGTGTAGATCTATCATAACGTTAAGAACCTCGCCAACCAATTCTGGGTCGAGTGCCGAAGTTGGTTCGTCATACAACATAACTTGGGGATTGAGTGCTAATGAGCGTGCAATAGCAACCCTTTGGGATTGACCTCCGGAGAGTTGGTATGGGTAACGATTTTCGTAACCTTTCAAGCCAACTTTTTCCAAAAGACTCATTGCATTTTCGATTGCCTTTTCTTTTGGTTCCTTTTTAACAACTATCGGTGCAAGTATAATGTTTTCAAGAACTGTTAAATGGGGAAATAGGTTTAATGTTTGGAATAGCATTCCAACTTTTTGCCTAATCTTTTGTGCTTTTGCTTCGAAAGTTTCCTGCTTCTTGTTTTGCCTATGGTTGTTGTTGCAATTGTATTTTTCAATTTCTATGTCGCAAACTCTTAAATAGCCTTTTTGAAAAATTTCCAAGCAGTTGATGCAACGAAGAAGGGTGGTTTTGCCACACCCCGAGCGTCCAATAATGGAGATTAGCTCACCTCTTTTAATTGAAAAGGAAATGTTTTTCAGTATTTCCAGATCTCCGTAATTTTTGCAAATTCCTTTTGCTTCTAAAATTAATTGATCCAATTTTAAATTTTTTGCAAAATCAAAACATTAAATTTAACTTTTTTAATTTGTTTTGCAAAATGCCATTTTAAAAGTGTTTTTTTTAGCATTTCAGCTATTGAATTGCAATTTTTTCTGATATTGAAAAAATTCTTCTTCAGAAAATACATTTTTCTTTATTTTTCTAGGGGAGTGTTAATATGAAATTTCAGAGCTGTTGCGAGTTCAGTTTGTCTAGAATTTTTTTCAAAGTAGTGCTGGTAGATTTTCCTTCGATATATGGTATAACAACAACTTTGCCGCCGTTGTTTGCAACATAATCGGCACCGACAATAGTTTCGGGTTTGTAATCTCCACCTTTCACAAGAATGTCAGGTTTTACGGACATAATTAAGTTCAAAGGAGTATCATCTTCGAAAATAACAACAAAGTCCACAGGTTTAAGTGAATCTAGAATTACTGCCCTTTCATTTTGAGGGTAAATAGGTCTGGTTTCTCCTTTGAGTCTTTGAACAGATTCGTCGCTATTAAGCCCAACGACTAAAATATCCCCAAGATTTTTTGCTTGAATAAGGTAGTTGATATGCCCAATGTGTAAAATGTCGAAACAACCATTAGTAAAAACTATTTTTTTGCCCGCATTTCGAAGGTTTAGGCAAATGGTTTTTATTTCATCCATTGTAACTATCATAGGTCTTTGATTGTGGTATTGTTTTTCCGAATAGTTTCGAGCAATTTTTCGATTGTAATAGGAACCACACCGGGGTATTCGCAAACGGTTCCAGCTGCATAATTAGCAAGGGTTGCAGCCTCTTTCATAGTTGCACCAGTGGAGTAAACGGCTGCAAAAGTGGCAATTGTGGTGTCCCCTGCACCCGATACATCGGCAACTTTGCGAGCTCGTGTTGGCACAAAAGATACTTCGCTTTCGGATTCGAAAAGTGCCATACCATCGGCCCCAAGAGTAATAAGAACTGCTTTGGTATTCAACCTTTGCAAAAGCATAATACCAGATTGGATAATCTGGTCCTTTGTTTTGATATTAAAATTTAAGGCTTGCTGTGCTTCTTTACGGTTTGGCTTGAAAACAGTTGTGTTCTGATATTCGAAAAAGTTTTCAAATTTTGGGTCGACAAATGTAGGAATATCTTTTTCGTTTGCAAGTGAAACAAGCCTGTGAATCAATTTGCCGGTGATTGTACCCTTATTGTAATCTTGGAAAATAATACCATCTAAGTCTTTTTCGTTGGCTATCTGCTGAATGATGAATTTAGTAGCTTCTTCGGAAATTGGTTCCCGAACTTCTCGGTCGACACGGACAACGTGTTGGTTGTTTGCAATAATTCTTGTTTTAACGGTGGTTGGTCGGAGTGGGTCGGTGAAGACTCCAGAAATGTCGATGCCACTATTTTTAGCAATGTTAATGAACAAATTTCCGCTGTTATCTTTTCCAATTACACCGCAGAGTATGGGAGTAACCCCAAGATTAAGCAAATTGTTTGCAACATTTGAAGCGCCACCAAGATGAGCTGTTTCTTCTTCAAGTTCTACAACTGGTACAGGAGCCTCGGGAGAAATTCTATTGACAGAACCCCAGAAAAAACGGTCGATCATGATATCGCCCACTACTGCTACCTTTTTCCCTTTGCATTTGGAAAGTAAATACTTTGCTCTTTCAAGATCAACTTCTAGCATAATTAATTTTGATTGTAAAAAAAATAAAAGACGAAGATATTTTAATGTTGTTATTATCATTTGATTTTATTTTCGAGCAAAAGTTGGCAGAATTGTTGCTTGGTTATGAATTTAAAATATTACAAGTATTCTAATTTATTAGTCATTGTAAAGAAAAATTAAATTACAAATGAACTAACTAGCTGGGGGAAAACCACAAAAATTTAGTATTTAATTTAAAGTGAAGTGTATCTATTTTTGCGTCGTTGTCAAAGGTTATTTACAAGTTGAAATTTTTATAACTCAAACATGTCAAGCAATTTCAATCTTTGTTGATCCTTTTTTCCCTAAACAATTTCTTAATAAATTGTTCAGTGACACCAAGTTCACTCGCGATTAGTTTGAATGGCTTATTGGAATTTTCTTTAATGTAACGTAGAATAAATTTTTCCAACCTAGCTATTTTAGGAACGTAGATAGACATACCTGCACAGGAGCGCAACAAAAGCCTAACTGTTTCGACGCCGCAAGCATGTGCAATTAATTTCAAATCGTCAGTTAGGTCTTCCAATTGAACTTTTGCGAAGATGTCGTTTTGTTTTTCCATTTTAATTTACTTTTTCAACAAAAATTTCTTATTTTTGTTTTTGTAAGAAATACATAAATTTTATGTATTTCTTACTACAAAAATAAGTAGATTTTGCATAATAAAAAAATGAAAAATTTAAATAAGGAAATTGGTGAAAGAATTCGTTTTGTAAGGTCGATTTTCAACGAGGGGGCAAAACTTTCCGCTTCTCAATTTGCTCATCTTTTAGGCGAAACTATGCACAAAATTTTGAATTATGAGTTGGGAAGGGCTCAAGTTCCACCATCGTTTTTAGTGGCATTATACCGCAAGGGAATTAATCCAATTTTCATACTTACGGGCGAAGGAGATTTATTTGCTCCTAACAAGTATGGATTTGAATTGAAACAAAAGCTAGGAGAACATTTAAAGAAAGAAGGAAAAGAAAAATTTAATATTGATTCCGATGTAGAAAGTCATTTTAAAAATTCAAATGATTTTAGCCAGATAGAAAATTTTTCGGAAAAAAATATTAAGGAGCTGATTGAACTTGCTCGGCAGTACACAGCTGTTGCCGGTGATATTATGGAAATAATAAAAAGTCGGGGTCAACATGAATGAAGATGAAAGGAAAAAATTAATTAAGCAGGTAGAAAGAGAAATTCTTTTTGCTCATTTGCATGGGAAGCTTCCGCCTAATTTTGATAAGACCTTAGCTATTTTGAAAAGTATGAATATTGATCCAGACGAGTTGCTCGATAATGCTTTCTACAAGTTCGATCTGCTTTCTACATTATGCAAAGGTGGGGATGTAGAGCCCCTGCTGCAAAGAGACTTTGATTTTACTAAATTTAACATATTCGATATTGCTACTCAAAATAAATCTAACAATATTCAAACAAATCACTTAATTTCTTTTACAGTAAACGGGGATTCGATGGTCGGTTTAGGCATAAAAGATGGTGATGTTGTGATTGCTGAAGAAGATGATTTTGAGTCTGGTTCGATTTATGTTGTCAGGTTCGACGACACTTATTTCATAAAACAAGTTAAGAAATCTGAAAATGGGTACCTACTTATTTCTGCAAATCCGAAGTACGAAAGTGTTGAAATAAGAGAAAACCTGGGCTTGGAAATAATTGGAAAAGTGAAGTATATTGTGAAAAAAATTTAAGATATAGATTACTGAGCATGGAATTAGATCCAAATGAATATTTGCTTTTAATGAGGCTAATTTTGAGGATATTTTTAAAAATTAAGAGCAAATCAGGTAAATAATTCTTAGCTTTGAAAATTAGTTACAAAATTTATTGGATAAAAAGTTACTTCGTAAGCTTTTTTATAATATTTTGAACAATTGGATCTAAAACCAGCGAAGCTGAAACTTCGGCTTTTAAGTCGAGTAGGTCATCCCAATTTTCTGTTCCTTCCCAAAAAAGTTTTTTAAGCTCGGTCTGCGATTTGGCACTTCGCTCAATTAATACTTGCAGGAAGTTGTCCAAAAAGTTATCTAATTCTTCGGTGGATCTGAAAACTTTGTTGTAAAGTCCTTTTTCCAAGCACCAGTTAGCATCGTACCAATCCGTGTCGATTGTCATTTGCACAAAGGCGCTTTTGCCAATTTTTCGTTCTACAGCTTTACTAATAACGAAAGGACCAATACCAATTGAAAACTCACTTAACCGAACAGATGCAGATTGAAGAGCAACAACATAATCGCATGCAGAAACTAAACCAAGCCCCCCACCAACCACCTTGCCATGCACACGGCACACGACAAATTTAGAAGCTTTGCGGATTGCATTGATTACTTTTCCGAAACTTGAGAAAAAGTTTTTAGCGGTGTCAAAGTCTTTTATTGCAATTAATTCGTCGAAGGATGCACCGGCACAGAATGCCCGATCTCCGTCGCTTTTCAATAAAATTACTTTAACTTCTGGTTTTTCAGAAAATTCATTTATTGCATGCTCCATCGAAGAAAGTAAGTATCCGGGCAAAGAATTTCCTTTTGGATGGAAGAAGGTAATTAGACCAACTGAATTTAATATTTCTTTTTGAACATAACCTTCCATCTGTTACCTCTTTTGAATTTCGATAATTATGTGGTTAGGTTTGTAAAATAAGTTTAGAAATGCATCTAGGATTTTCCAAAGTCTAAATGGGAGAAATCTAAGTACTTTATATAATCGTAGGTAACGTACAAAAGAATTGCCAAATTTTCCAAATTTCCATTGAAATCCAAGCCCAATTGTTTGCAAAATGGAATTCAGCTTGTTTTCGTCAAAAGAATGAAGATGCGCATTTAAAGGAGTTGGCTTATTGCAGTGGATGCACAAAGTTTTTCTGATTTTTTCCTTGTATGGAGTGGTAAGAATTATGCTACCGTTTTGTTTGGTAACTCTTATTAATTCTGAAATGAATTTGTCAGGTTGTTCAAGATGTTCAATTACTTCCGATGCCACAGTGCAATCGAAACTTTCATTTTTGAATGGAAGGTGATAGCCATCGGCAACAATACCAAAGTGTTTTTCGTCGGGATAAAGTTTCAGAACTTTAGAAACATTTTCAAAAGAGACATCGATGGAGACAACAATACGATCGAGAAATAATAGTTTCTTGGCAAGCCAACCTTTGCCACAACCTACGTCGGCAATTATTTTTGCTTTTTGGGGAATTTTAGAAAGGATATATTGATAAATCCTTTGTTCTTCGCATTCTGTTTCGAAAAAAAGTTCCTCGAAATAATCAAAGCACTCGGAATCTTTTTTATAATGCTCAATATAATTCAAGCTTTTTTTTGGTAGTAATATAGGAATACTTTCGCAAATAGAAAATTCACCTTCGTTGGAAACAAGCGTTTGATTTTGCTTGTTAAAATATAGGGGCAATTTTTTTTCTGGGGAAACAATAAGCTGAAAAATGTTACGCATTTAACGTATTCCACGTAAAATTGATATTCCTATTTGGAAAGAAAGTAGCTTCAGATTTTCCTGTTTAGTTAAATTGAATAGCGGAAGTTGAATTGAAATACTCGGACTTGCATATATTCCAGGAAAAACTGTGGCATCGTATCCAAAGGTGGCTTTGGGTATAAAGAATAATAATGATAAGTCCGTTAGCCTACCTTCCACAATCTTTCTTCTTTGCGAATTATCAATGAAATGATATTCGGGAGGAGATTTTACTAGTTCGTAAAGTTCGTATTTTGTCGAAAGTTTTATACCAATCTCCAGATTGAATCCAAGATAGAAATTTGTTGAAGCAATTTTGTGTTTAGCTCCAAAATCAATTGCAATGAAGCTGTAATCCATAATTAGTTCGTTTTCCACTTTAACAATTTTGGGGATATTTTTGATTTGAACTGGAAAAGAATCACCCTCAGTAATAAAGTTGGCTTTGGAGTTTTGGAAGATGAAAGCTGCGCTTAGGGCGATATTAGGTTTGTACCAGTGCTCTCCTTTGAAACCGAAAGAATTAGAATAGCCAGAGCCTTGGGAGAATTTTCCGCAGTTATAAAAATTTTCGAATAATGTAATAGAACCACTGTAATTGTTTTTTGAAGCGCTTCCAGCAACACCAATGTATGTTGTAGGAATAGAGAAGGGAAGTCTTGGGGACAATTCCCAGTCGAAACCTTGGGAGTAGCCAAGAAAATGAGAAAATAGAAACAGTACAACAACAAAAGAAAATTTTTTCATTCGGTTCTAACAAAATGTTTGACTTCCCGAAAAATCCCAGAACTCATCTGAATGAAGTATACCCCAGTTGGTAAATGTGAAGTGTTGAAACGAACGTAATATTCCCCTGGTTTTAGCACATTGTCGTGGAAGTTAACAATTAAATCACCATAAGAATTGAAGATAGCAACTTTGGTATGAGTTTCGAAAGCGACGGTAAATTTAAACATTAATTCATTATCTGTGGGATTTGGAGTTGGTTCACCAAGGCTAAAGAAACCACGATTACCATCAAAAAGTTTAAAATTAAGACCGCAAAGTGAGTCCAATCGCACAAAGCTGGACTTAGTTACCGGCGTCAAAGCACGCGAGCAAATTCCATCGCCAAAACGAGGTGAAAGGAATTCTATAGGGGTTTCAACTTCGTTTCCAAGATAGGTATTGAAGTTCAGAACAATTAAAGAGTCTGAAGGTTGGAAGAATTCGTTCCATTTTGTCGATATGTTAATAGAAAGTAAACCTTGGGAAATTTCCTTTATATTGATTTCATTTGCTTTGATAGATGCAGTTCCAAGATTTGAACTACTAGTGAATTCTAATATTTGAGGATTATATTGCAAAGTATCCTGATATTCTTTAACACGGGGTATTCTTTCTTTTTGAACAAGTATGGGGATTGAGATTGGTGAACCCGGTTTAAATCGAATTTCTTCGGGGAAAGCAACATTTATTGGGTCTGGCAAAACGCCGTTGGCTTTTAATTTTATGCGTAAAGTGTCGCGAATTTTTGAGAAACTTGAAGTTAAAACAACATGGGCTTCGTAGGATCCAGTAGTACGTGCAGTAGAGTCAAAGACAATTCTCAAATTTTTGTTAGAAAAAGGAGGAATTTCAAAATTTTCCTCAAAAATCTTAAAAGGAGTTTGTGGATATTCTGGCTCGATACGAACATTTCTTACTTGGAGTACGTAATTTCCAGAATTGGTTAAACGAATTGATGTATCCCTAATAGATGGGCAACCTTCTGCATTGTTTACTATAATGTTCCCAAAGTCAATGGAATCGACTTCTGCAGACAGTTTTGGAGCTAACCCAACACCACGTATGAAAAAAATAATTTCTTTTGCATTATCGGGATAGCCAAATATTCGTCTGTTTGAAATGTCGCTTGTTAATTTTATTCTGGCAAGAAAAGTGTCTCTTTGTGTTGGTGTAAAAACAACAGTAAAAGAATCGATTTGAGTAGGAAGTATTTGCTTACCAGCACCCAAAGAATCAAGGAAACGAAAGCCGCTCGAAGGGGTATTAGTGAAGAAGTTGAGTATTTCTTGTTTAGTAGCTCTAAAAGCCAAGTTGCCATTATTTTGCAAGTATATTTTAATTACTTTTGATGTGTCGATGGGGACAGAACCCAGGTCGATGAAGTTACCAATTATTTCAGCATTTTCAACTTTTTGTATTTCAATCTTTTGCGTTACACCAACGCCGCGAATTATTGTTTGGACAGTTAGCGTAGTGTCGGGATTGCTAGGGGGACGATATAAAAAACGAACCAGGGCTGTATCGCGGCCAAGATTTATGGGATAATAGGAAATTTTCCATCTTTGTCGTTCATCGCCAGAACGATACTCTGCGAATGTTAAAGGTAATTGCTTACGTTCCAAACGAATTTCAGCATTCAAAGAACGAAAAAAGATTATGCTATCAAGGGAAAGTTCATTGCGAGAGTTATTTTGTACGGTAAGAACTTTGTAAAGTGTATCTGTAGGAGGAACCCAGACCGAGTCGAAGTCTATTAAATTTTCATAAACGTCAAGTTCGTTAACACTTTTTCTTGCTACTAGAACGAATTCGCGACCCTTAAGGATTTGGGATAGTGAAGTGGGAGGATCGCTGATTCTAGGGTCGAACAAACCAACCCAAAGTTTAACGATTTTTTTCCCAGGTGGAAACAACGGAGATGGTGCAAAAGGAATGTATTTAACTGGAAACAAATAATTTTCATTTGTATCGATTAAACGAGGGAGGTCCCTTGGTCCAAAAAATTCAAAGAAATCCAAATTGTTTGGGTCATCCACCCCACGCCCGATTAGGAACGTGTAGTCGTTTCCACCGATCTTTAGGATTTGTCCACTGAAATTAATTAGATTGAAAAGAGTTTCTAGAGAATCCCCAACAACACACATTCCCATATCAACTGTATCCGATGAAGTAAATTCATTAAAAATTAATATGGGACCTTGAGAGCGTAATGTGTAGTGCCCACACAATATGCTCAAAACCAAAAACCAGATAATGAAAATCCTTTTCAAAATCATCAATTTCTTGTTCTTTTAGATATACAAATTAATAAATTCAAATGTGTTAAAAAAAACTGACAATTTCAAATAGAAATTAGAAGACTTTTCTGATATTTTGGAATTTTATTTTTTATTGACAGAAATATTATTTATTTATTTATTTCAAATTTTATTTTATCCATTCAAAAAATTTAGAGAGTGGCTTAGGGGTAAATCTAAAATTTTGGAATTATTGAAGTAATTCTATACAGTAAACAAAAGTATTGTTAACAATTTTATTTTTAGATATTCTTAATTTTGTTTTTTTGTTTTAAAAGTTTATTATGCAAGGAACACCTAAATCACTTAGAATACATATTGCTCTTGTGGGCAGAACTAATGTTGGAAAGTCCAGCTTTCTCAACTTTATCACCAACCAAGATGTGTCGATTGTTTCGCCAGTTCCGGGTACAACGACAGATATTGTAGAAAAGCCAATCGAATTACTCCCCGTCGGCCCAGTTAACATCTTGGATACTGGGGGCTTAGACGATACTTCTATTCTTTCCGAAGAGCGTATCAAGCGAACTCAAAAGATTTTCGACCGCGCCGATGTTGTTGTTTTGATAACCGAGCCGAACATTTGGACAGATTTTGAAACCAACGTTGTCGAAACAACAAAGAAGCGCAGCCTTCCTTTGATTGTTGTTGTTAATAAAATTGATTTAGCAACTCCCAAAGTGGACTTTCTTACTACAATAAACAAGTTTTCCGATGCAATTCTGTATATTTCGAGTTTGGACAAATCAAGTTATAATAAAAAGTTAGATGAATTTAAAGGATTATTATTAAAAATTACCAAAGACATACAAGGCTCCGAACCTATACTTCTTGGCGATTTACTTCCAAAGGATGGCTTTGCGATTTTTATTGTACCTATCGATAGCCAAGCTCCGAAAGGAAGGATAATACTTCCCCAAGTGCAAGCAATTCGCGATGTTCTAGATAGCAATTGTGCTGTTTTGGTTGTGAAAGAAACAGAATACAAGAAATATTTAGACTCCTTGGGGAGAAGACCAGACCTTGTTGTCTGCGATTCTCAAGTAGTTGATAAAATGATTGCTGAAACACCAGAAGATGTGAAATGCACAACTTTTTCCATCCTATTTTGTAGATTCAAGGGTGATTTGATGACAGAAGTAATTGGAGCAGCACATTCCGAAAAGCTGGAAGATGGTGACAACATATTGATTGCAGAAGCCTGCAGTCATCACCCAATGGAGGATGATATTGGTCGAATTAAAATTCCTCGATGGTTGCAACATTATCTAGGTAAAAGATTCAATTTCGATTTGGCTGTTGGACGCGACTTTCCCGAAGATTTGACCAAATATAAATTAATAATCCATTGTGGTTCTTGTATGCTTACCCGTCGAGAAAAACTTGTAAGAATCCATAAAGCCTTGGACACTGGTGTACCCATAACAAATTATGGGTTAATTATTGCCAAAAGCAAAGGAGTTTTGGAACGAGTGCTTTCTCCATTTCCAGACATATTAAAGTCTTACAGAAATGTTTTATGTTCTAGCAAAAAGGTTTTAACTTTGTAACTTATGAAATTATTCAAGAAAAATAAAAAAAATTTTAACTATTTGGAAATGCATCCGTATCGAAGCTATCAATATGAAATCCGAAGCGATGGCTTAGTGGATGTACTTGTTCCAAAATTCACAAGTAGGTTTGCAAGGAAGTACATTCTGCCAAGAATGAAAAATCCTTACTTTCGAGCAAATATGGATGCATTGGGAAGTTATCTCTGGCTCAATATTGACGGAAAGACAAAAGTATCAACTCTTATCGATAAAATGGTTGAAAGGTTCGGCGACCAAATTCAACCAGCAACTGAAAGAGTACTATTATTTTTAACGCAACTTTACAACGCTGGTTTTATCAGTTTTTTTGAATTAAAAAAGGAGTAAACATGGGAAATATTCTTGGGAATCTGGAACCCAAAGTAGTTTGGGAAATTTTTGAGGAAATTACTCAGGTGCCTCGACCATCCAAGCGAGAGGAGAAAATTATTGCTTGGGCGATTGATTTTGCGACCAAGCATGGTTTGGAGTATAAGCAAGATAAGCTTGGAAATTTAGTTATTCGAAAGCCTGCTACTTCGGGTATGGAAAACCGCCAAGGAGTTGTTATTCAAGGACACTTGGATATGGTTTGCGAAAAAAATGCAGATGTTGTGCATGATTTTTTGAACGACCCAATTAAGCCATATATCGATGGCGATTGGGTAAAAGCTCAGGGGACCACACTTGGTGCTGATAATGGTATAGGTGTTGCCATGGGGCTAGCTGTATTAGCTACCCCAGACGTTGCACATCCAGATATCGAAGTCTTGCTCACTTTGGACGAGGAAACTGGACTTACTGGTGCACAACAACTTGGAACCGACCTGGTAGAAAATAGAATTTTGATTAATCTCGATTCCGAGGAAGAAGGAACATTCATTATTGGATGTGCTGGGGGGTTGAATACATTGGGATCGTTTTATTATGAAAAAGAGCCGGTGAGTTTCGATGCGGTGGCTTACAAACTTTCTCTTAAAGGATTAAAAGGTGGGCATTCCGGCTTGGAAATAAATGATGGACGTGGTAATGCAATTAAATTACTTAATCGTTTCCTTTGGAATTTGTCTCAAAATATTGAATTTAATTTAGCTAATTTCGATGGCGGCAATGCTCACAATGCTATTCCACGAGAAGCCTTTGCAACTATTACTTTCGACCCAAAGAACGAAATCAAATTCCATTCATTAACCGATAAGTTCCGACAGATTTTGTCTAACGAATGGAAAAGTAAAGAACCAAACATCGAACTTCTTTTCGAAAAAGTAGAACTGCCCGATTACGTTTTAACAAACGAAACCAAAAAGAAATTGATGAAACTTCTTTATATAATGCCACACGGAGTAATACGATTCAGTCCGGATGTAAAAGGTTTAGTACAAACTTCGACTAACCTCGCAGTAATAAAAACAAGTCCAGACGAAATTTTTGTGCAAACAAGTCAAAGAAGTTCCCTCGAATCCGAAAAATACGACATTGCCAATCAAGTGAAAATAGCTTTTGAACTTGCGGGGGCCTTCCCCAAGTTCAGTGGAGGCTATCCTAGTTGGCAACCTAATATAAATTCTCCAATTTTAGAAGTGGCAAAGAATACCTATAAAAACATGTTTGGGAAAGAACCCAAAATTGAAATAATCCATGCTGGATTGGAATGTGGGCTTATTGGCGAAAAGTATCCTGGGATGGATATGATTTCCTTTGGTCCTAATTTAAAAGATGTCCATTCCCCTACTGAGCGTTTAGAAATACCTTCGGTGAACAATATTTGGAAATTCTTGCTTGAAGTTTTGAAAAATATTCCCGAAAAACGTTAAAATTATTGCTTGTGCCGAATTTGCAGACAGGGTCGATTAAATCGACCCTGTTTTGTTTTTCCAGCAGGGGTTAAAGAAACTCATTTTTTGCAATGATGGATTATATCGGTTGAATACTATATTTCTCCAATCTATATATATTTATTTTAAGTATTTGCAAAGAATAATTAAACAAATAGTTATCTCTTTAATAAAAGATTAACATGCACCAACAAACAATCTTTATTTGTTCCTTTCAATTTTGCAATTACTATGTTCCACATTTTTAGTTTTTTATGATTAACAAATTCTTTCAACCTGTAAAACTACTTTTTCTATTTCTCATTGTACTTCTTATAGCGTGCGAGGAAGAAAAATCTGTCGACAACTCAAAGGATGCATCACTGATTTCCATTTCAATCTTCACAGATCCGCATCTTTACGATACGACATTGGGGACTAGGGGGGAGGCTTTTATGCAGTATCTTGCAACCGACCGCAAGATGTTAGTAGAAAGTGAAGCAATCTTGAAATCAGTAATAGAAATGATTTCGGCCGACAACTCTAAAGTTGTCTTAATTTCTGGTGATCTGACAAAAGATGGGGAGCTGAAGAATCATCAGTTACTTGCAAATTATCTTCGTCAGCTAAAAGCTAATGGCAAAAAGGTGTATGTGGTCCCCGGCAATCACGATGTTGAAAGTCCAGAAGCATATTCATACACAGGTGCAACACCTGTAAAAATTCCGACTGTTTCTGCAAACGAATTCAAAAATATTTACGCTGATTTTGGATACAAAGAAGCGATTGCAACTGACCCTGATGGCTCTTTGAGTTATATAGTTGAGCCAGTCCCAGGAGTTTGGATTTTCTGCCTTGATGCGTGCCGTTGGAAAGAAAATGCTAGCAAGGGGCACTCTGTAACTGGAGGTGCGTTCACGGATGCCACGTTCAGCTGGATAAGAGATAAATTAAGGGAGGGAAAGCAAAAAAATAAGCTTATGCTTGGCATGATGCATCATAATCTTCTTGAGCATTTCGAAGGACAAAAATTGATGTTTAAAGATTATGTTGTTGATAACTGGGAAGAAGTTAGCAGGGTGTTTGCAGAGAATGGACTAAAGGTAGTTTTCACTGGTCATCACCATGCACATGATGCAAGGATTTACACTCACGGTAGCAATTTTATTATCGACATACAAACGAGTTCGACGGTGACTTGGCCTTGTGCAATTAGAAGAGTTAAAATCGACAAAAATTTTATAATGGAAGTAAAGTCAGAGAAGATAAGCAAAATTAATTTCAAT
>FMJZ01082903.1_pt1 | contig 39239 bp, 29 predicted proteins | sample 1987881 | NCBI WGS metagenome assembly FMJZ01 (sample SAMEA4378227, study PRJEB15110) | soil metagenome | biome: soil; feature: Field; material: Soil | place: India | collected 2015-03-11 | depth 0 m
ATTTTAGCTTCGAGTTCTTTTTTAGAATTTTCGATTTTTGCATCTAATTCTTTTCTGGTAAAATCGATTTTTGCATCTAATTCTTTTTTATTATGATCAATCTTCGCTTGTAACTCAATAATCTTAGCATCTAACTCTTTTTTAGTGATTTCGATTTTTCCTTCAATTTCTTTAAGTTTGATGTTTGTGTTAGACTCTAATTGTTTAATTTGTAATTCAATTTGTTTTTTAGCCAATTCTACATCATCCTTTGTAGAAACATGCGAAAGTTTTTCGTGAAATTTTTCTACAAATTCAACAAATTCTACTAGTGCTTCTGCTTTTTGAGGTTCATCTTTGAATGCTTGATAGATTTTTGCAGCAAAAGACATGTCAATGTAATTTAACAAAATAAAATCAAAAAGTCAATAAAATTATCAATTTAACTATAGAATTTTTTCTGGTACAATTTGATTTATATCATTTAAAGGAAATTGGCAACTGAAATTTTCGCATATATATAAAGAATAATCGATGTTTTCTGGGAGAGATTTATCTTTTAATAAAAGAATATCTTTCGCATCAATATCTGGATAATTATAACCTATAATACTTTCGCTGTTTAAGTATTTACCCATATTAGATAAAATTTCTTTGAGGATTTGATCGTTTTTTGTAGATATTACGATTTGTTGATTCATAAAGTATAGCTTAAAAATACTCATTAAAAAATAAGAATAAGAAAAGGGTTGGTTAATTGCTTGATTAAAGTACACTTGTAATATTTCGCTCATGATCTTTTCACATTCATCCATATCGATACCATAAAAATAAAGATGAACAAACAAACGAAAACTAAAAGAAAGACCAGATGGTAAAACACCATCATAAAAATCGCTGCTTCTTAGAATAAGATCTGGTGCATGATCTTTTGTTTCGTATAAAACTCCACCATCATAGTAATATTTTATTATAAAATCTTTTAAATATTTTGCCCATCTTAGATATTCTGGATTTCCTGTGCTTTTATACAAATCTAACATAGCACATGCCATACTTGCATGATCTGTTAACGTACCAACATAGGGAGCTATCTTTTTTTGATGATTACTATAACTTCGGTAAAAAATACATTCTTTGGGAGCTTGATGATAATCGTTTGTATTAGCAAGATGTTTAAAGATAAAGTCAGAAGTTTTTTTCGCTTCGTTTAAATAAAATTCATTCATTGTGGTTAAATATGCATGCGAAAGGGTAGAAATCATAAGAGCATTCCAACTGGTTAAGATTTTTTCGTCTCTATGGGGTCTTGTTCGTAAATTCCTGTATTGTAATAAAATCTTTCTTGCTTTTTTGATTGATTCATTATCTAGCTGAACATTAGGGTTAATCGATAGAACATTTTTTGATTCGAAATTACCTTCTTCAGTTATGTTAAAATATTTTATGAGTTGTTGTATCTCTTGTTCTGTAAAATCATTTTTTAAAGCTAAAATAAATTCTTCTTTCGACCAAACATAGAATTTCCCTTCTTCTCCTTCGCTATCTGCATCTTCCGCGCTGTAAAAACCTCCTTCTGGGTTGTGCATATCGCGAAATAGATATTCCAAAACATCGATTGCAGTATTAAGATAGAATTGGTTTTTGTTAGTTTTGTATACTTCTAAGTTTATCCAAGTAAAAAGTGCATTATCGTATAGCATCTTTTCGAAGTGTGGAATTAGCCATTGATGATCTGTTGAATAACGCGATATACCTCCACCGATTTGATCATAAATACCACCAAGCCGCATTTCGTATAAGGTTTTTTCTAACATTTGTAATATTTTAGAACTTTTATGTTTTTTATAAATTATATTTAATAAAAATAAATTTAGAGATGGAGGGAACTTGTTTCTTCCGTTCACCAAAAATCCACCTTTTTTTTCGTCGAAGTATTGATAAAAATATTCGGGAATAGATAAAAATGTTTTAACATCTATTTCTATCGAATTCTTATTTTTTTGTGTGAATTGTTTTAATTGGTAATGGATTTCTTCGGAAAGTTGAATCAATTCTCTTTGATTTTTGTTCCATAAATCGATCATTTTTAATAGTATTTCTTTAAAAGAGGGCATACCCCACTTCCTTTGAGGAGGGAAATACGTACCACCTGTAATTGGTTTTAAACCTGGCGTTAGAAATACATTCAATGGCCAACCACCTTGTATTCCCATTAATTGAATTGCTGTCATGTAGATATGATCGACATCGGGTAATTCTTCGCGATCTACTTTTATGGGAACAAAATGTTCGTTGAGGATTTTTGCTATTTCTTCGTCTTCGAAAGATTCTTTTTCCATTACATGACACCAATGGCAGGTCGAATAACCAATGGATAGAAAAATCATTTTGTTTTCTTTTTTTGCTTTTTGGAATGCTTCTTCCCCCCATGGATACCAGTCTACGGGATTATAAGCATGTTGTAATAGATAAGGACTTGTTTCGTGGATTAAACGGTTGGGTTTTTTTTCCATTTATATAATAAAATCATACTTTGTATATTTGCAAATGATTTTTATTGATATTTCGATTCGTATCCTAAATAACCTTCTGGATAGCATTTTTTGCAACCTTTTATGCTGAGTTTTTTGGGCTCATCGATAGAAGAAATAGCAACAATGGTTTGATTTAATTCTAATGAATTTTTACAAATTGGACATTTTCTTTTTTTTATATCGCTTCGCTGTGTTAAACAATAAGGACAACCCTTAATAAAGGTTTTGATTTCGACCTTGGCAGTTTCGATTTGTTCGGAGCGTACTCTTTCTCCACTTCTTAATTGATGACCACAAAGAGGACAATATCCTCGGATTTTGTCCTCTTTGGATTGGTTCTTTATATTGATATCGAAAATAAACCACAATAAGAAAGAAAGAATGCCAATGAGTATTCCAATTATGATGAACGTATCGTTACTCATTTATTGGCAGATGTTTTTTGTGGTTGTATTACTTTGATCAATTTTAAGTCTTTTCTGTTGTATATTTGTATGGGAATATTCGAATCTGTTCCCGAACCAGTTAAGTAAATTTTATCTTTAAAAAAGGTGATTTCTGAATGTGGATTGATATTACTTGAACTTCTATCTTGTAATTCTAATTTATCATTAAATCGAGACAAATAATACTTTCCATCCAATTCTTCGATTGCATAAATCAAATTATCTTTGTATATTAAGAACGAGCTAAAAATTACAATTTCTTTGGATTTTGCTTTAACTTGGAGATTGTCTTGATCGAGTAAATACAAGTGATGGGGGGTTTGAGTGTGTGCAGCATCTTCGTATCCAATTACTACAATACCAACATTCTCTATCGGTAAAAAGGTTCTACTGCATATATTTGTAAAAGGACCGCGAAATAAAGTATCGTCTTTATTGGGATCCACCATCCATAATTCATTGCTGTAATGTCCGTCAGAAACATATCTCATAACTTTTAGAAAGACTATCTTTTCGTTGATGACATTATCACTTTGTTGTTCTTTTTTTTCGATTTCTTTTTTTAGTTCTTCATTTTCTTTTTTTAATGCTTCTAGTTGTTGATCGACTTTGGATGTGGGTTGTTTTTGCTGATTCTCTGTGGTAGCTTGATTTTCTTTTTTTTCTTCTTCTTTTCTAGTTGTCTGGGGTTGTTCTTTTTGTTCTTTTATTTCTTGTTTTGCTTCTTCGACTTTCTTTTGTTCTTGTTGGACTTCTTGTTTTTGTTGTTCAATTTCTTTTTTTTGTTCTTGTAATTGTTCTACTTTCTTTTCTTCTTGTTTAATTTGTTCTTTATTCTTTTCGGGGTCTTTTCTTAATTCTTCGAGTTTTTTATTGGTATCTTGTAATTCTTTTTGGATTTTTTGTTCTTCTTGTTTTATTTGCTCTTGGGTTTTTTTAATTTCTTCTTCTTTTTTGGTTAATTCTACTTCTTTTTGTTCAATCTTTTTAGAATCTTCTTTTTTAAGTTCTTGGTCGATCTTTTTTAACTCTTCTTTTTTTTCTTGTGGAATGGATTTATCCTTTTCGATGACTTCTTGTAATTCTTTTCTGTCTAAATCGGTTTTCTCCGGTCTTACAATATTTTTACGCAAAGGAATTAAAAGTTGAGTTTTACCAGGCCAATTTCTGTATACTCTATCAATACCAGCTTTTTTGATATCAATATTATCGAGTACTTTTTTAGAATAGCTTTCCTCGATGTTTTTTGGATTTAACCTAAGGTTTGCGTTATAATAAACTAACAATTCTGCTAGTGTTTCTGCTTGTTTGTTGTTGTATTGAAATGCTGTTTGTAAATATCCTAATAAAATTCTTTGAATCCCATTAATATGACCAAAGTTGGTTTTTTCTGTAAGGATGATGACATCAGCACCGTATTTTTCTTGGTTTGGATCGAAAAATCGTTTTGCAATAATATTAATTTCTTCTCCTTCTTTTTGCTTTAGTACATCTTCTGCTAATTTTTTTCCTGCATTAATTTGTCTTTGAATAGTAATATCTAATGCTCTTTGATTAGTTCTGTTGATAAATTGAATTCGATTTCCTTTGATAATTTCTTCTGCTACCTTGGGTTCTTCTTGACCATACAAATTTAGGGAAATCAATAAAGTTAAAAATAAAACAGAATACCTTTTGATAAATTTTAATGTTGCCATAATGCTACCTCTTATTTTTTTTACTTTTTAATCATTTTTTTGTCAATACAAATTATGCTTCTATATATTATCGATCATTTTTAAAAAGGGGATGATATGTTTAATGTTTTTTTAGAAAAATATTTTGATAAAATTCATCTTGATATAAACTCAAACGTAAAATATATTTATAATCTGCCCCAGAGTAGCTGGTCTTTTTTTGTTTCTAGTATATTTCAAGAAGGAATTTTAAAAAATCGATTACACGATTCGAAAAAGTCTGATTTTATTGTTTTTATTTTCCCCGACAAAGAATTGGCGAAACAAACCTACGAAGAAGCTTCATTATATATTTCTGAAGAAAATCTCTATCTTTTTTTAGATTTGAATGGCATTCCCTATGAATGGGCTCCCCATGATATATATATTTCCGGAGAAAGGATCCGAACCCTTTATGCAATCCGAAGTCAAAAAAAAGGCATTATTTTTACTACTATACAAGTAATTTTGAAAAAACTTCCTTCCGTAGACTTGTGGAAAAACAATCTTTTGTTATTGAAAAAAAATCAAAAGATCGACTTAAAACATTTGTTACAAACGCTGGTTGGTTTTGGCTATCGTTCGGTAGAAAAAGTCGAAAACATGGGGGAATTCTCTCTTAAAGGAGAAATCCTCGATATTTTCCCCGTTCATTTAGATAAGCCAATTCGCATCGATTTTTTTGATATAGAAATTGAATCCATTCGATTTTTTGATGTCGATTCCCAAAGAAGTTTAGAATCTATCGAACAAACAGAAATTTTGCCCACTGGGGAGGTAACACTCACAAGAGAACAATTTCTAGAACTAAAAGAAACCTTGTTAAAATTCGATCATCAACTAAGAAAACCAGATTGGTTGTTTCAGAATCATTATTTAGAGTATCCACGAGTTAACAGTAGAGAACTCAATGGTTTGTTAGAATTGATGGGATTTCAATTCCCTTATAGTACCTTCTGGGATTATTTTTCTATTCCACCTTTTTGTATTTTTGCTTTAGAAGAACAATTAGAAAAGCAAAAAGAAATTCTTTTTCGAGAATATTCAACTCTTTATGATATTTATAAAAGTCAAAAGATTGCATTAAGTCCCGAAGAATTATTAGATCAAAGTTTGGATTTTTCGTCATTTCGTTATCCTCATATTTTTATCCATTATTTGTATGATTTAGAAAACAAAGAACCTTCTGTTAAAAGAATTCACCATCATCTAAAAGATACAGAAAAATTTAAAGGAAAGATTACTGAATTTCGAAATTCGATCCAAGAATTACTAAAGCAAAATGCTTATATTTTTGTTAGCTCTTTGTATGATGTACAATTAGATCGAATTGCATCATTCTTAAAAAATGAACAAATTCCTTTTAAAAAAATCGATTTAAAAGACAATTTAAAGTTACTACCAGGTTCTATTTATCTTATAGAAAGTGAATTAAGTAAGGGATTTACTTTTACAGAAGAAAATTTCTATCTTTTTACAGATTCGGATATTTTTGGAAAAACTTATACAAAAAAATTTAAATATAAAACTCAACATACATCGCCATTAGAATCTTACCTCGATTTAAAAGAAGGAGATTATGTAGTACATATTAATCACGGAATTGGAAGGTTCTTGCGATTAGAAAGAATTAAAGCAGGAGGAAGGGAAAGAGATTGTCTTATAATAGAATATGCAGATAAAGATGTACTCTATGTTCCATTGGATCAGATTTCTTTAATACAACGATATTTATCGCCAGAAGAAAATCCGCGTTTAGATCATTTAGGAAAAGCTTCCTTCAAAAAAATTAGAGAAAAAGTAGAAAAAAACGTAGAAGAATTTGCGAAAGAATTGATGGAACTGTATGCAGCACGTTTAGAATTGAAAGGTTATGCATTTCCTCCGGATGGTGAATGGCAAGAAGCTTTCGAAAGAGAATTTCCTTACGAAGAAACCCCCGATCAGATTAGAGCTATCGAAGATGTAAAAAGAGATATGGAATCCGAAAGACCGATGGATCGATTGGTTTGTGGCGATGTGGGGTATGGTAAAACAGAAGTGGCAATTCGAGCGATTTTTAAATGTGTAATGGCTGGAAAACAAGCAGTTGTTATTTGTCCTACTACTATTTTAGCTAGACAACATTACATGAATTTTAAAGAACGATTTAAAAATTTTTCTGTTAATGTGGATTGGATTTCTGGTTTAAGAACCTCTCAGGAAATACGAAAAATCAAGCAATTATTAAAAGAAAAAAAGATCGATGTGATCGTTGGTACACATGCGTTACTTTCTAACGATGTCCATATTCCAGAATTAGGGTTATTGGTGATTGACGAAGAACAGCGATTTGGTGTTGCCCATAAGGAGAAATTGAAAAAATTAAAAAAAACAGTGGATGTTTTAACATTGAGTGCAACTCCTATACCAAGAACATTACACATGTCTTTGATTGGTATTCGCGATCTGTCGATTATCAATACACCACCTAAGGAGAGAAAACCAGTAGAGACCTATGTTTTAGAAGACAACAATTTAGCTTTAAAAGATGCAATTTTAAAAGAATTACAGAGAGGTGGACAGATATTTTATTTACATAACAGAATCAAAACCTTAGACTTGGTTGCAGAAAGAATTCGAAGTTTGGTTCCAGATATTCGTATTGCGATATTACATAGCAAATTACACGATAAAGATATCGATACGATTTTAAACGATTTTATCGACTATAAATATGATTTACTACTTACAACCACTATCATAGAAAATGGAATTGATATGCCGAATGTCAATACGTTGATTGTAGACGAAGCGGATAAATTTGGATTATCTCAGTTGTATCAATTAAGAGGTAGAGTGGGACGTTCGAATAGACAAGCCTATGCTTATTTTTTCCATAAAGGAAAGAGTGTACTTACAGAAGAAGCTCAAAAACGATTAAATACCTTGTTGGAGTATCAAGAATTAGGAAGTGGCTTTAAAATCGCTATGCGTGATCTCGAAATACGAGGAGCAGGAAATATTTTAGGAAAAGAACAATCCGGAGACATTATAGAAGTTGGATACGAGTTGTACTTAAAACTTTTAGAAAATGCAATTAAAAAACTTAAAGGCGAAAAAATTGAACAAGAAATTCGGTGTAATATATACTTTCATTTTGATTTTTATTTATCAGAAAATTATATACGAGATACGCGTCAAAGAATTGAATTTTATAAACGCTTCGAATCTGCCAAAACCATCGAAGAATATCAAGAAGTAGTATTAGAATTAAAAGATCGTTTTGGAGAACCCGACGAACAATCAAAAATCTTTTTACTACAAGAAGAGATACGAGCTCTTGGAACACAATTAGGAATTGAATCCATCTCGGAAGAAAATGGTTCAATACAAATTCAACCATCGAAACATTTTAAAGTACCAGTAGAAAAAATGTTAGAGATCATCCAAAAGAAAAAATCCTTTTATATTAAGCCTGGTAATACCAAATACATCTATTTTGATACATTAAGACTCAAATATCTAAAAGATAATAGATTAAAATACGAAGGTTTAAAAATACCCGTAACACAAGAAGATCTAAAAAATCTTATTGAACATCTAAAAGGACTAGTAGAATTAAGCAATCAAGAACTTGTACAAAAAAAACAAAAAACTATTGCATAAGAAAATAAAAAAAAAACTTTGAATTAATTTTAATGGGAGTAATCAATTATGAAGTTCAAAACCTTATTATTTACGATATTAATCACATTCCTAGCAAATCATTGTAAAGAAAAAGCTGGAACAACCATAGAAACCATAGGGAAGGATAATTTAACAACTACATCTTTCGAAACTTATTACGAAACTTATATAGAAAAGGCTTCTCGATTAGCAAATGCAGAAAAGAAAACCCTCTACGAATTGATGTGCAATCCAGAAAAGGTTCCCCAAGACCCTGCTATTCAAGAATTGATAGCTGGATTGTATCCAGAAAATGCTTACCAAAAATACCGCGAAATGAAGATTATAGAACAAGCAGCTAAATCCGAAGGATTTGATAAAAAACCCGTCATCAAGAACATCTTAGAACAAGTACAAATGGAAACACTCATAAATCTTTACATACAAGAAAAGATGCAAGAAAAAATCAAACTGACTTCTGAACAAATCGAAAAACGATGCGAAGAACTTCGTCAAAAAGATAAGCGATTTACCGCTATACCGATTGATCAATGTTTGAAGATAGCAGAAGCATCATTAATGCAAGAAATTGTTCGAATGGAATATCCTAAATTAATCAACGAAATAAAAGAATCCGTACAAATTAAAAAAAATCCACAATTTGATAAAGATAAATATTTAAAAGAAGAGATTAAATTGTTTAAAGAAGCACAAAAAATTGGAAAATGCCCTAATCTAACAGAACAATCAAAACAAGAACAAAATAAAAAATAAATTTTAAGGCTCAGCTTTGAGCCTTAACCTATCTTAGAAGTTATAATATTTTTATAAATTTCTCTAAATTTATGGATAAATAATTCCACCTCTTCTTGTTTTGTAAAAATACCATAAGAGAAGCGTAATGCTTGTTGAGCCAATTTCTCACTGTATCCCATTCTAATTAGATTTTGGGAAGGTTGTCTTGTGCGGGATTTGCAAGAACTTCCCGTAGAGCACACAATTCCTACCTGATCTAGATACATCAAAACAAAGTCTAAATCTTCTAATTCGGGGAAAATTGCATAAGTGGTGTGTTGAACCCTATTAGAAAATTCTCCAACGATAATTGCATTACATTCATCTTTTAAGAAAGATTCTATTTTTTGTTGATAACTTTTTAAATTTTTGTAATCCTCTTGATGTTGGAATTGCCATTCGAAGGCATCTACAAGGTTTTTAATGGCCACAAAATTTTCTGTTCCCGCTCTTAGTTCATTTTCTTGTAATCCACCTTTAAACAATGGTTTTAAATTACTATTTTTAGAAATAAAAGCGGCACTTCCATATCCAGCCCCAATTTTATGACCATTTACGGTACAAGCATCTAAACACGAAAAATCCATCGCGAACTTACCGTTGATTTGAATAGTATCGCTAATCAAGGGAATCGATAATTCTTTTGCAATTTTTGCTATTTCTTGTAGAGGTTGAATTACTCCTGTTTCGTTGGAAACAGCAATACAACCCATAAAAGATATTTCTTCTGGTCTAATGTTAAATTTTTTTATTGTAGGTATGATATCTTCTGGATTTACTCTACCTTCTTTGTTTGGAGGTAGCATGATGGTTTTGATGTTATATAGTTCACAAGCGCCATAGAAACAATCATGTTCATAAGGAGAAACAATAGCGTAAGGTTTTTCGGGAACAAAAAAAGAATAAACCATTTGGTGAACTGCCTCAGTTCCCGTAGAGGTAAAAATAACTTCTAGGTTGTAAGAATCCAAATGATAAAATTTTTTTAATAATTCTTTTAATTTTTTTCTGCTGTTTTCTATGATAGTGAAATTTTTCTGTGAATAAAAAGATATACCACTGGGGTTTGCATAGTTTTCGAAGTATAAGTTTAAATTGTTCTGAATTATTTCTTTAATGGGAGGATGAGTAGAATTATAGTCAAAATAGATCATAATTACAAAAAATTCAAATCATTGTCTTAAAAAAGCAATTTATTTTAGGATTTGAAAAATGAATGATTGTGGTGTAAAATTATCAAAGTTGAATTTAAAATATTTTAATTTTTTGCTTTATTTTTATGATTGTATATTCAATAAAATATTGTGAATTTTTTTAAAAAAAGTTCTAAAATTTTTGTTATAATTTAAGAAAAAAGCATATATAATATATATGAAGACCCAACACTTTTTTACCAACGAAGTATGTAAAACATCCATTAATATTACGTCCTTTCATTTTGAATACTTGATTTATCTAACAGAAACACGCTTTAACGGTAATTTATCTTTAACGATTGATTATTTACTAAAAAAATATTTAACTTATCTTTATAGGATAAGCATTGCTCCAACCAAAAGAACATTAACAGCAACCTACCAGCCAAGAACCAAAAACTATGTGATAAAAAAAATCCGTATACAGCCAACTTATTGGGGGAAGTTGTATGAACTTCGGTTTCTCTTAGGATTCTCAGTGAGTTTTATGATTCGTATTATGCTCGACTGGGAAATGCAAGATGAACAAATTCCAGTTGAACCCATATTTAGTAGACCCCCTTTAACTTCTGAGGATGAGGAAATTTACGCTCATATTCAGTTTGGGAATAATTATTCATCTTATAATAGGTTGAGTCATATCAACTTAGAGGTATATAGTGAGTTTTCATGTCCAGCTGCCTGATTTAGTATAAATTATTCTTGAATATAAACTAATTTTATTATATTTTTTTATAATAAATAAAATATTTCTTTTTACACCTGCTATTGGTTTTTCAAGAAATAATTCCATTTTTCAGAAGTTTTCTCTAATTTTTTTGCAATCTGCTGAATCTAAATATTTTGTTCTAAAACAATCTGCTTCTTCGAAACGTTTTAATGACGTCAATGTTTTATATATTAACTCATTATACATAGGTTCTTGTAAAAAGTTTTTCGGTTTTATTTCTCTAAAAGATTGTAAAGTTTTTAAAGAATTTTCTGGTAGATCTAACAATAAAAATAAATATGTCATTTCTAAATATGCGTCAATCTGAGTACTTCTATAATCCATAGCGCCTTTATATCGATCTAATGCGAGATGTAGCAGTTCTTGATTTCTTTTTTTCTTATACATCAAAATATATAATCTAGCATGGTTCAAAAAAAGGTTATCCATATTTTCTAAATCAGTTGTATAAATCAATTTATTCATGTATTCGTTTGTTTCTTCTAAATGATTGCATACAAATAAATTCTTTGGACAATCTTCTTTAAGATAAAATGGTATAGTTTTTCCTATGTATTGATAAATGGCAAAATGATACTTCGGATTTTTATTCAATAAATTCAGTAAGGCTAAATCCATTTCTTGTGGAAATGGCAAATTTTGATCTTTTAATAAATGATTTTTATAAATATTATTTTCTATATAATCTATATATTTTTTCCAAAAAATTTTGGCATCGTTAGGATAACATATTGCATCGTAGGATTGTTGTAAAATATAAGGCAGAAGAATGTTTTTTTTCTCGATTGTGATTTCTGATGGAATTTCTAATGCATAATTGGTTGCTTCTTTAAAATAGATAATGGCTTGTAACACATATTCTTTTTTATCATCCCAATATTTATATGATTTTTGGGTAATATATGTTGGTTCGAAGAAAAAAAAGTTATATTTTTTTAAAAAATCCCATTCGTATTCTTTATCTTGAGCAATTGTAGATTGTATTTCTACTGGACAAAGCTTGGACATTCGAATTAAATCTACATTGTTTTTATTCAGTATATCTATTGCTGGTAAAAAGTAATCGTTGTATGCCTTTTTAGGATCAGATGAACCTATTTCTGGATATTTGCTGGAAATTTGGTAAAGAAACGATAAAAACCTAAACCTGTATTGATAAACAATTATACTTCCTACAATCCAGATAAATATTAAAAATAAAAAATGGTATTTATATTTTAATAATTGTTTAAATATAATAGAAATCATGTTGATTAATGATTAGTTTTTTAAATTTACTTTATGACAATCAAAAAATAGTAGAAAGCATAGAAATAAAATATAAAATTGTACTATGGCAAATTCAAAAACTATTAACGTAAGAAGAAAACACCGAAAACGATTAAAAAAACTAAAAGAAAAAAGAAAACTACAAAAAATGATAGCAAAAAAGAAATAAAATTAAAGAACAATTTATAGGAACAATCGTCAAGACATATAGGTATTGTTATGAATCAATTTTTTCTTATGGCGAAAAAGAGGATAATTCCTCTTTTATTTTTTTTAATTGTAAGCAATTCAATTTTGGCAGAAGGAGAAGATAAAAAAGAATCATTCGATATTTCATCCCTTAAAAAAGAAGTCATTGAATTCTATCAGCCTCCTGAATGTTTTCAAATAATGTTTAGGACAAACCTTAACATTCCTGGATATGGTGTTCAGAGTGCAGATGGTTCTGTTCGCGCAGATAATGTTAATAATCGAATTAGAATCATCTTAACAGAAGCAAATTTAGGTATTACAATCAGCTGGATTACTGTTATCAATAATACGGCATATTTAACTAACCCAAGACAAGAGGGTATTTTAAAAATGCCCGTAGAAAAACTCCAACTAGGAAGTTTTGTCAATAATAATATTCAAATGCCTTTTTCTTTGTTTCAGGATATTTTGTTTGGTAGATTGCCGAATGCTTTAATACAATCCGAACAATGGTTTTTCGAAGAAAATCAACTTAGAGCAAGTTATATGGGAGAAGATGGTTCTACCATCAAATTTTACTTTTTGCCAACCGATAGAAAACGCATTCAAAAAATTGAATACATAAACCCCAAAATCAACTACTTAGCAATTGCAAATTTCGAAGGAAAATTCTACGATACAAAATATCCCAAAAGTGTTAACATCAATACCTACCAAGGAAAGAAACCCTTAGAATCTATGGGAATCTTTTTCTATCGTTATATCGATAAAGCTTGGTGCAAAGATGAATATTTTCCCATAAAATAAAGCGGTAATCCCGCTTTATTTTTTTACTTTTGCAAGATATTCATCTACTACATCTGCGCACTTTCTACCTTCGGAAATTGCCCAAACAATCAAGGATTGTCCTCTTCGTACATCGCCACAAGCAAAGATACCATCAACAGATGTTTTAAAATGATTTCCACCGATTCCAAAAGATGCTTTGATATTGCCATATTCATCAAATTCTACACCAAATTCTTTTAATTGATCCAAAATAGGAGATTGTTTGGGACCACTAAATCCAATTGCAATAAAAACGAGGTCAGCAGGTAATTCGAATTCTGTGTTGGGAATATCAATGATTTCTCTACGAGATTTTTTTATTACTTCATTTCCATAGACTGCAACAACATGCCCATTTTTTCCTTTAAAACCTTTGGTTTGTGTAGCCCATTTTCGAATTACTCCTTCTTCTTGGGAAGTGGATGTTCTTAATATTCTTGGATAGAATGGCCAAGGATCACTTTCGCTTCTACTTAATGGAGGCATTGGGTTATAATCAAGTTGGGTTACTGATTTTGCTCCTTGTCTATTAGCAGTTCCAATACAATCTGATGCTGTGTCTCCACCACCTATTACAATAACATGTTTTCCTTTTGCATTGATTGGGTTTTTAACTTTATCACCAGCTACAATTCTATTAGCTTGAATTAAGTAATCCATCGCGTAATAGATTCCTTTTAAATCTGCACCAGGTACATTCAGCTTCCTTGGTTCTTCTGCGCCCATTGCTAGTATGATTGCATCGAATTCTTCTCTTAGTTGTTGGATGGTTATATCTACTCCAACGTTAGTGTTGGTTTTAAATTTAACACCTTCCATTTTTAATTGTTCTAATCTTCTATCGATTCGCCATTTTTCCATTTTAAAGTCTGGTATACCATATCGAAGAAGTCCTCCAATTCTGTCTTCTCTTTCGAATACTGTTACACTATGTCCTTTTCGCGCTAGTTGTTGTGCTGCTGCTAATCCAGCTGGGCCAGAACCTACAATAGCAACTTTTTTTCCTGTTAAGAATTCCGGAGGCAGAGGTTCTACCCAACCTTCTTCGAAGCCACGATCAATGATTGTTCTTTCTATGTTCTTTATAGCAACAGGGTAATCGATTAAACCAAGAGTACAAGCATATTCGCAAGGTGCTGGACATAGCATACCTGTGAATTCTGGAAAATTATTCGTTGCATGTAATCGATTTAGAGCATCTTTCCATAATCCATGATATATTAAATCATTCCATTCTGGGATTAAATTATCTACGGGACATCCAGTATCTCCTTGACAAAATGGTATTCCACAATCCATGCATCTTGCACCTTGTATTCGAGCTGTGGTATCATCGTAAGAATCTTCGAATTCTTTAAAATGTTTTATCCTTTTTTCTACAGGCTCTCTTGGTATATCGGAACGTTTATATTCTAAAAAACCTGTTATTTTACCCATGTAATGCCTCCTCGATTTCTTCTTGTTGGTTTAATCCAGATTGATTTTCTTCTTCTAGTTTTTGTAGAGCTAATTTATAATCACCTGGGATGACTTTTACAAAGTTTTTGATTTCGTTTTCCCAATTTTCTAAAATTTCTTTTGCGCGTTTAGAATTTGTATATCTATAATGATTTTCTATCATTTGTTTAACAAATTTAATCTCCGTTGGGTTAATCAAAATTTCCAAATCAACCATTCCTAGGTTGACTCGTTTTTCGAAACTATTTTGTGGATCCCATACATACGCAATTCCACCAGACATACCAGCTGCAAAATTGCGACCAGTTTCTCCTAAAACAATTACCCTTCCACCAGTCATATATTCACACCCATGATCGCCTACTCCTTCTATTACAGCATTGGCTCCAGAATTTCTAACTGCAAATCTTTCGCCTGCTACTCCACTTATGTACATTTCTCCAGAGGTTGCACCGTATAAACATGTATTACCAATAATAATGTTTTTCGTAGGATCAAGCTTGGATTCTTCTGGGAACTGAATAATAATTTTCCCACCACAAAGCCCTTTACCTACGTAATCATTTGCTTGGCCTTTTAAGTGTAGGGTAATTCCTTTTGATAAGAAGGCACCAAAACTTTGTCCTGCATATCCTCTAAGGTTGATTTTGATTGTATCGTCTGGTAAACCTTCATCTCCGTATCTTCGAGCAATTTCTCCCGATATGATGGTTCCAAAGGTTCTATTTTCGTTGTTGATTTCTAAACTGAGTTCTACGGGTTGTTTATTTTCTATAGCTGGTAAAACTTGATCAAAAATTTTGTAATCTAATTGCTTTTCGATTCCATGGTTCTGAGATTTTGTGCAGTATAAATCTGTGCCTGGAAATGGTTGTACTTTTTTTAAGATATTTCCCATATAGATACCGCGTGCTTTCCAATGATTTCGAGGTTTGTTAAACCTAATTTTGTGTACTTGGCCAATCATTTCGTTCATTGTGCGGAATCCTAATTTTGCCATATATTCGCGCACTTCTCTTGCTACAAAATACATATAGTTGATCAAGTATTCTGGTTTTCCAAAGAATTTTTTTCTTAGAACAGGATTTTGAGTAGCAACACCAACAGGACATGTATTAAGATGGCATTTTCTCATCATAATGCAACCTTGTGTTACCATTGCAGAGGTTGCAAAACCAAATTCTTCTGCTCCTAACAATGCAGCATATACCACATCTAGACCTGTCATCATTTTCCCATCGACTGCAATAACAACTCTATCACGAAGTCCTTGAATCAGCAATGTTTGTTGTGTTTCTGTTAAACCTATTTCCCATGGGGTACCTGCGTTATGTATAGAAGAAATAGGGCTTGCACCAGTACCACCATCATGTCCAGAAATCAAGATATGATCTGCATGTGCTTTTGCAACACCAGCAGCAACTGTTCCAACACCTACACATGATACAAGTTTGACACTGATTCGCGCTTTGGGATTTGCATTTTTTAGATCAAAGATTAATTGTGCTAAATCTTCGATAGAATAAATATCATGATGTGGTGGGGGGGAAATCAACGTTACACCAGGGGTAGAATGTCTTAAACGAGCAATGATTTTATCGACTTTAAAACCAGGTAGCTGACCACCTTCTCCTGGTTTTGCACCTTGGGAAATTTTGATTTGAATATCATCTGCATTCACTAAGTAGTTGGTTGTTACGCCAAACCTTCCCGATGCAACTTGTTTGATTGCGCTTCTTAAACTATCACCATTGGGTAATGGTTTATAACGAATGGGGTCTTCTCCTCCTTCTCCTGTATTCGACTTACCACCAATGCGGTTCATTGCAATGGCTAAGTTTGTATGGGTTTCCCACGAAATCGAACCAAAACTCATCGCACCTGTTTGGAATCTTTTTAGGATTTCTGTTTCTGGTTCTACTTCTTCTATGGGAATGGGATTTTCTGCAAAATCTAATTCGAATAGGCTTCGTAAAGTGATTTTATCGCGATGGCTTTCGTAAACATCTCGACTAAATTCTTTGTAGAGTTCATAATTGTTTGTTTGGGTAGAGTGCTGCAATTTAAATATTGTCATAGGTGTCCAGAGATGAGATTCAGAATATTTTCTCCAGTAATGAATTCCTCCTGGTTGTAGTTGTCCTGGAATTAGATTTTTATCGAATGCTTTTTTGTGTCGTCGAATTACTTCTTCTTCTAGCATTTCAAGACTCAATCCTTCTATATGAGTGGGAGTACCGGTAAAATAAAGGTTGACTAATTCAGAGTCTAATCCCACAGCTTCGAAGATTTGAGCACCACAATAGCTTTGTAACGTAGATATACCCATTTTACTAAAGATTTTTAACAATCCTTTATGAATTGCTTTAATAAAATTCTTTCTTGCTTCTCTATAATCGTGTATATCAGCTAACTTTCCTTCCTTAGTTAAATCGTAGAGTGTTTCGAAAGCCAAATAGGGGTTAATAGCATTTGCACCATATCCAATCAAAAGTGCGAAATGGTGAACTTCGCGAGGTTCACCAGATTCAATGATAATGCTTGTTTTTGTCCTAAGTCCAGCTCGAATCAAAAAATGGTGTACAGCAGAGGTTGCAAGTAAACTCGGAATAGGAGCCATGTTATTAGCAACACCTCTATCGGAAAGAATAATGATATTGTATCCTTTTCGTACAGCTTCTGCTGCTTCGTCGCAGACTTGATCTAAACGATTTCTCATTCCATGTTTTTGTTCGGGATCGAAAAGAATATTGATGGTAATTGTTTTAAAATTTCCTGTTCGAATATTTCTAATTTTTTCTAGCTGATTGTTGGTAAGTATAGGATTTTTTAATTCAATTCTATGAGCATATTCTGGTTTTTCGTCTAATAGATTTCCTTCTGGTCCTAAATAACCAACCAAGTCCATTACAAGTTCTTCTCGAATAGGATCGATAGGAGGATTTGTTACTTGTGCGAACAATTGTTTAAAATATCGAAACAATGGTTGAGGTTCCGAAGATAATATCGCTAAAGAAACATCATCTCCCATAGCACCTACGGGTTCTTCGCCTTTTTCTGCCATGGGCTTCATAATAGTAGTTACATCTTCTGTTGTATAACCAAAGATTCGTTGTCTTTCTACGATGGTTTCGTGATCTGGTTGATGGACAAATGCTGGGTCGGGTAAATCATCGAGACGAATCATAAATTTTTCGACCCATTCTTTGTATGGTGCCTGATGAACAATTTTTTGTTTAATCTCTTCATCATCTACAATTCTACCTTCGATCAAATCAATAAAAAACATCTTACCAGGTTGTAATCTTCCACTTTTTACGATTTTTTCTGGATCAACAGGAATAGTCCCTACCTCTGATGCCATAATTACTAAGTTGTCGTTTGTTACAAGATATCTTGCTGGTCTTAATCCATTTCTATCAAGGGTTGCACCAATGACATTTCCATCAGAAAATACAATTGCAGCTGGACCATCCCATGGTTCCATCAATGTTGCATGATACTCATAAAATGCTCTTTTGTAGTCGTCCATTTCGGGGTTTTTGGACCAGGCTTCTGGTATCATCATCATAATAGCGTGTGGTAGGCTTCTTCCGCCCATGTAGATAAGTTCAGCAACAGAATCAAAGGTAGCAGAATCACTTTGTCCTTCCATAATTATGGGAAGCATTCTTTTTAGATCTTTTCCATAATAAGGAGATTCCATTACCATTTGTCTTGCTGCCATCCAGTTGATGTTTCCTTTTAGTGTGTTGATTTCTCCGTTATGAGCAATCATTCTAAATGGCTGTGCTAAATCCCAAGTAGGAAATGTATTAGTAGAAAATCGCATGTGTATCATTGTATAGGCAGATTCCATATCGGGATCTGTAATATCGGGATAAAAATGGATCAATTGTTCTGCTTTTAACATTCCTTTGTAGTTGATGGTTTTACTAGAAAAAGAAGGAACGTAGTACTGACTTCTATCTAACTTTAATTCTGCGCGAATACGTCTATCAATAACCCTTCGAATTAAAAATAACTTTCTTTCGAAATCGTAGGAATTTTTTATCGATGCATCAGCTTCTATAAAGCCTTGCATAAAAAATGGCAATGTTTTTTTTGCTAATTCTCCACAATATTGTTCGTTTATGGGAACTTCTCTCCAACCTAAAAATCTTTGTCCTTCGTCTTCTACTACTTTTTCGATAATATTTTGAACTTTTTCTCGTAATGTTTTTTTTCGAGGCATGTAAAAAAAGCCCACAGCATAACGACCATAAGCAGGTAACTGAATACCAATAGGATCCAATACTTTTCTAAAAAATTTGTCAGGTATTTGAATTTGGATTCCTGCACCATCTCCGGTTTCTGGATCAGCACCAACTGCACCTCTATGTTCTATGCGCTTAATAATTTCTAAACCATAATCGATGATCTTTCGGGATTTTTTTCCAGTAAAATCAGCAACGAAACCTACACCACAAGAATCCTTGTGAAGTTCTGGATTGTATAAGCCAATTTGTTGGTTCATTCGCTCTAAGTCTTTTTTGGATATATGCATATTCGGTGCTCCTTTTCTAATTTTGATTCCTGACTCTAACGAAAGGACACAATTTAAATATTATAGAGAAAAACATTGTCAGGCTATGACCAAAAAAAATTTTTTATTTCTCTTGTAAATTAAGTAAAGTTTTTTTTATTCGTTGACTATATAAATTTAATAAAAAAGTTGCATTTTATCCAAGAGGATACATAATCTCTGAGGTGATTTTATCAATTTCTTTTAAGAGTTCTTTTTCTAACTTAACTTCCGATGCTTTTAGAATATCTGCAAGCTGATCAGAATGGGTTACTCCAAAAATTACTGACGCGATAAATTCTTTTTCTAAACACCACGCGATTGCAAGGGTCGTCAAAGAAAGATTGTATTGTTCTGCTAATGGTTTTAGTCGATTGACAGTTTCTAAACTCTTTTCGTTTAAGTATCGCTTAACTTGTTTTTTTTGTCTTTCTCCTAATTTTTTGTAATACATAAAACGGGCATTTTCGGGTGGGTTTTGTTGGTTATATTTACCTGTTAATACTCCGCCTGCTAAGGGAGAATAACAAATTAAACTTACTTGTTCTTTTAGTGCGATTTCTGATAATGCATCCTCGAACCTTCGGTTTAATATGCTATAATTGTTTTGAATCGTTTCGTATCTTATCAGGTTGTATTTTTCGCTTACTGCTATACTTTTCATCAATCCCCATGGTGTTTCGTTGGAACATCCCGCAATGCGGATTTTCCCTTGTTCTTTAAGTCTTGTTAATGCTTCGAGGATTTCTACATAATAAGATTCGTGATCTGCTTTGGGATCGGGCCAATGAATTTGGTATAAATCAATATAATCTGTGTTAAGACGTTTTAAACTTCCTTCGATTGCTTTAAAGATATGATGTTTATCGAGAACGCTCATCCCATTTCGAACAGGAGGAGTAAACCATCCATGAGGTGGACCACTTACTTTGGTTGCTAGAATTAATGCATCGCGTGGTTTATTTTTTATCCATCTTCCTAAGATTTCTTCTGTTTGGTGTACCCATTTTTCTTCGGGGGGAACAGGATAAATTTCTGCTGTATCGATAAAATTAATTCCAGAATCATATGCAATATCTAGAATTTTATGACTTTCTTTTTCGTCTGTAAAAGAACCAAAAGTCATTGTTCCAAGACATAAATGCGAAACAAAAATAGGACTTCTTCCTAATCGGTTGGGCTTCATAAAAGCGATAAAAATGCCTCTGATGTTTCTTGCAATGATTTTAAAGATTGTTTGATTAAAAGAATCTGATAATTTTTATTAAGCATATTTCCTTTCAATTTAAAATTTTCTTAAAAAAATGATTTTTATAATTGAATAAAAATTCAGTAAAAAATTGACAACAATGTTGTTTATATTTTTGTTGTTATGTTATTGGGAGGAGGTATGAGTCATTTTACCAAATATCAAAAGCATATATTAAAAGAATTAACCTTTCGATTAGAAATTTTTACTCATATTGTTCCGGTTCCTGCAATTGTGTATTATGCAGCACTTGCAATCTTAACATTTAGCAAAAAGTATGCAGATTTTGCCATCATTACTTTAATGATTTCTGCTATTATTGCTGCTATTCTAATGCTTTTATTAGGTGTTGTTCTAAGGATTAATAAAATAAAAAAAATCTTTTCTATTACAGATAAACAAACTTTAAAATTAGAATTATTGCGATTACCTAAATTCGAATCGTTCGTCATAGGTTTTAGATGGGGATTAGGGGTTATTAGTGCTTATGGAATGATTATTGCTTCGTTTTTGTACAAATATGGTATTAAAGACCTTCCTGTTGATTTTTTGTTGATGATCATTCCTTTTTTAGGAGTGCCCATATTTCTAGCCATTATTCCCTTAGAAATGAGTAGTCATTATTTAATTGCAGAAAACATTATAAGAAAATACATCAAAAAATCTTTGTTAAGAGATATTGAACTTCCCACAGAAAAGCTTAAAGTCAATTATTTTATCAAGATCTTTCTCTATATCGTTTCGTTAGTAGGTATGCCCATGATTATTTTAGTATCTTTGATGAGTTTAACCTATTATTTTGGTAGTCAATTAACCAATCCTTTAATTCATTTTATTTTTTTATCTTTGATTTGTCTTTATCCTATCTTCCAGACTGCGTATTATATTGCAAAAAACCTAAACGAAGGAATTGCTCAAATTAAAGAATCCTTAGAAGAAATTTCCCAAGGTAATTTTAATACTAAGTCTGGTATTTTGACCTTTGATGAATTGGGAATGTTATCTCAGTTTACGAATAAAATTATTGTTCAATTAAAAGATATGTACGAATCTATCAAAACTTTAAACGAAAATCTGGAACAAATCGTAGAAATACGAACGTTAGAATTAAAAAACACATTAGAAGAAGTTCAAAAATTAAAACAACAGCAAGATGGAGATTATTATTTAACTTCTTTGCTAATAGAACCATTTATACAAAATCGCGTAGAAGAGGAATTTTTAAATCAATCCTTTGTGTATGATTTTATTCTAAAACAAAAAAAAGAATTTGTATTTCGCGATAAGCATAAACAAATTGGTGGAGATTTTTGTACATTTCGAAAAATTATCTTAAAAAATAAGCCTTATCTATTTTTTGTTAATGCAGATGCAATGGGTAAATCTATACAAGGTGCAGGAGGAGTTCTTATCTTAACATCTATCTTACAATCTGCGTTAGAAAGAAATGCACTTTTCGACGAGGAACAAAATGTTTTGCCCGAGTTATGGTTAAGACAATTGTTTATAGAAATGCAAAAAACTTTCGAGGTATTCCAAGGAAGTATGATGCTATCATTAATTATGGGATTAATCGATGTTCAAACCAATTCGCTTTATTTTATCAATGCTGAACATCCCTATCCGGCATTAATTCGCAACGATAAATTGAGGATTATTAAAGAAAAACATTTTCTAAGAAAAATTGGTACAACCATTACAGAAGGTAATTTATTTATCAATACCATTTACTTAAAAAAGAATGATATGTTTATTTGTGGTTCTGACGGAAAAGACGATATTGTTTACGACGATAAAATCAACGATGACGAAACACTATTTTTTCGGATTTTAGAAAAAAATCAAAAAAATCCTTTTAGAACAGTCGAATATTTATTTAATCATGCAATTATAAAGGATGATCTTTCTATTTTATGGATAGAAGCGAAAAAAAACAATCACTTAGAAAATAACTATTATTTTTATAAAAACCTAAAAGAAAAAATTAAAACTGAATATAAACAAAAAAAATATGAATCCTTGTATAGCTTATTAAAAAATTATTTATCAGATATTCCCTTAGATAGTCAATATATGTTTTTATACGCGAATGTTTGTTATAACATTGGAAATTACCAAGAAGCGAAAGAGATTATCGAAGCATTAAGACTGAGAAATCCCATCAATGCTTGGTATTTATATTTGAGTTCTAAAATATATAATAAACTAAACCTAAAAGAAAAAGCTTTAAAATATTATCAGAAAGCTATGGAATATGTAAACGACGAAAATTTAAAAACGAAGTTAGCACAAATTCGCAAAGAAATTATATTCAAATAAATTTATAATATTATTATATAAATTAAAAATTTCTTGCTTAATGAATCATATTCATTAAATAAAAATAATTATAAATTTTTAAAAAAATTATCTAAAAAATTCAATCAAAATAAGAATTTGGTTGACAAAAAAATATTGTTTTATAATATCGCATAATAGTTGTAATATAAACAAACATAATACAGGGTAAGGTGGAGAGATGTTAAAAGGAAGAGGGAGTTTCTACTCCAAGAAATTTCTTTGTGATATTGTTGAAAAATCCCAAATTTCAAAATCCCCTGATTATTTATACAAGATGTACTAATACATGTTTATAACATGTATTATAAAGTTTAAAAAACCTAAGTTTTTAGGAGGAAAAAAACATGATAGATAAACAAACACTGGAAGGTTATTGGAGAGAGACAAGGAAAAACATGATAATTATCCTTGTCATCTGGTTTGTGGCAGCTTATGTCACTGCGTTTTTTGGAGCAGAATTAAACAAGATCACCATAGGTGGGTTCCCATTAGCTTACTACTTCGGTGCCCAGGGATCTTTGATTATATTTGTAATTCTGAACTTCTACAACTCTAGATATCAAGATAATCTGGATAAAAAATATGGTGTAGCAGAGGAGGAATAGTATGTCAATGGATAGTTGGACAAAGCAGTTGACCAAGATGTATGGAATTTATACAATTGGTTTTTTTAGTGTAGTGATTATTTTAGGAATTTTAGAAGCTTTGGGATTAGAGCCTAAGTATATTGGTTATACCTATCTATTTGGTACAATAGTACTTTATGCTACTATTGGTATTTTATCGAGGACACAAGTTCTTTCTGAGTATTATGTAGCTGGAAGACGCGTTCCTGCTGTATTTAACGGAATGGCAACAGCTGCGGACTGGATGAGTGCTGCATCTTTTATCAGTATGGCTGGTGCTTTATATTTACAAGGATATGATGGATTAGCGTTTATTATGGGATGGACAGGTGGCTATGTATTGTTGGCAGTTCTTATAGCACCGTTTATAAGAAAATTTGGTCAATATACAATTCCCGATTTTCTTGATGCTCGATATGGTGGTAAATTGCCTAGATTTATCGGTGTTATTAGTGCTGTAATTGTGTCTACTGCATATCTTATTGCTCAGGTTACTGGTGTGGGCATTATTACCAGTAGGTTTTTAGGATTAGAATACAATGTAGGGGTATTCGTAGGTCTTGCAGGTATATTGGTTTGTTCTTTCCTTGGTGGTATGCGTGCTGTAACTTGGACACAAGTTGCACAATATATTATTCTTATTACAGCATATTTAATTCCTGTGATTTCAATGTCTTATAAACAAACAGGTGTTCCTATACCACAACTTATGTATGGTCAAGCTCTACAAAATATAGAAAAAAGGCAAGCAGAACTAAAAGATGATCCTAAGGAAGTAGAAGTTCGAGAAATTTATAAGCAACGTGCAGAAAGTTTAAAACAAAAATTAGCTGGACTACCTGATAGTTGGAGTGCTGGAAAAGCAGAATTAGAACAAAAGCTCAATTCCTTACCAGCAGATGATCCCGAAAGAGCAAAAGTAGAAAAAGCCTTAAAATCTTATCCAACATCACCAGAAGATGCAAAAGAAAAATGGACAGCTCAAATGAATGCAGCTTTGGCAGCATCAAAACCACCTAAATCTTATGTTCAAACCCCCACAGATGCAAAAGGATTAGCAAACTTCCTTATTTTAACCTTTATATTGATGGTTGGTACGGCGGGATTGCCACACATTCTAATGCGTTTCTATACAACACCAACAGTTAAAGAAGCAAGAAGTTCTGCTGCATGGGCATTGTTGTTTATTTTCTTGCTATATTTTACAGCACCATCTTATGCAGCTTTCGCAAGAAACGAAATTTTAACCAATATTGTGGGACTTGCATATACGAATTTACCTGCTTGGGCAGCAAAATGGGCTGGAGTAGGTTTAATTAACATTACTGATATTAATGGTGATGGTATAATTCAATTTGCAGAAATTTCTATCCAAGCAGATGCTGTGGTTCTCGCAACACCAGAAATTGCAGGATTACCTTATGTTATTGCTGGTTTGATCGCAGCTGGTGGTTTAGCAGCAGCACTTTCGACAGCAGATGGTTTATTGATTACAATTTCCAATGCAATTTCTCATGACCTCTATTACAAAATGATCAATCCAAATGTATCTCCATCTATGCGTGTAAAATTAGGAAAAGCATTGTTAATCATAGTTGCTTTGATTGCAGCATATTTAGCAACATTTAAGTTGGCGATTATCGTAGAACTTGTAGGTTGGGCATTCTCTCTTGCAGCAGCAACATTTTTCCCAGAAGTTGTGTTTGGAATTTGGGATAAGAGAATGAACAAAGCTGGTGCTATAGCGGGAATGACAGTAGGTTTAGCAGTTACTCTAATCTACCTAATTGGAAGTAGGTTCTATGGATTAGATTGGTTTGGTATTAAAACCATTTCTTCGGGAATCTTTGGCTTAATTGCAAATGTTGTAGTTGCTCTTGTGGTATCTCGATTAACACCTCCACCCGACGAAAAATTACAAGACTTTGTTGATCATTTAAGATATCCAAAAGGTGCAATTAAAGCAGGTGCGGAAGAATAATGTTGGAGTTAATCTTAAACTATACTCTTGCTTTTATCATGTGGCTCGTCATTGCACGAGCCATCATGTCTTTGTTTACAACAGATATGAATAATTTTATTTACGCAATGCTTTATAAATCAACAGAACCATTATATAGAGTTGCAAGGAATGTTTTTCCTAAGGGAACAACCTTTTTTATTTTAATTATAATAATCATTTTAAGAATCATCATTATAAAATTATTATAATCACTCTATATGGAAAATTTTTTCAGTCAGGTTTATCCATTTAATATATTACCAGAAGATGAGTTGAATTATTTATATAATAATATTATAAAAAAAAAATATAAAAAAGATGATATAATTTTTAAAGAATCAACAGAACCATTAGAGTATCTTTATATTATAGAGAAAGGGTCAGTCAGTCTAGAAGCAGATAACCAGATTATCGAAACCCTTAAAGAAGCAGATATATTTGGTTTTGTCTCGTTATTGGGAGATCAGCCTCCTACTTCCACTGCTCGAGTATTAGAAGAACCTACGATTGTTTGGTTAGTGCCAAAACAAGATTTTTTAAGACTTTGTAATGAATATAATGATTTTGCTCTCTATTTTACAAAAAAACTATCTAACAGAATATCGAAGTTTTCTACTTCACGTTCTTTTTTTGATGTTGAAGGTTTAATCGATGTTAAGATTAAAGATTTAAAATTAAAAGAACCATTAATTGTAGAACATAATAAAAACCTTTTAGATGCCATTAAACTTATGGCAGAGAAGGATTCTACTTATTGTATAATAAAAAGAGATGGTGATTATGGAATTATTACCGAAAGAGATGTGATCAAAAAGGTATTAGCAAAGGATTTAGATCCCAAAAAAATGACGGTGCAAGAGATTGCAACATTCCCAATCATAAAAATGTCATCTTCGGATTTGCTATTTAATGCACTACTTACAATGGCAAAACACAACATAAGAAAGCTTATAATTAGCGAAGGGGAACAAATTGTTGGTGTGCTTGACGATAGGACTATTATATCTCATCAGAGTAAAAATGTATTATTTCTTATAAAAGAGATCGATAAAGCAAAGTCTATTGAGGATCTATCTTATTTATATTCTATGATTCAAGATAGCTTAATAGAGATTTCTTCTCGCGGAATGGATCCAGAATATATGGGAAAATATATTTCCGAATTAAACGATTACTTTATGAAGAAGACAGCAAAGCTCACAGAAGCATTATTGGGAAAAAGCCCTTCCGATTATATGATTCTTGTAATAGGTTCAGAAGGAAGAAAAGAGCAAAGTCTAAAAACAGATCAAGACAATGTATTATTATACGAAAGTGACGAGAATAACTATTTCGAAAATTTTGCCAAAACCTATATAGATAATTTATTAAAAATTGGATTCCCTCCTTGTCCAGGGAATGTAATGATCAGCAATCCCTATTGGAGAAAAAGTAAATTAGATTGGTTTAAAGAAATCGAAAAATGGATGGAAAACCCAAAACCAGAAAATGTTTTAAATATCAGTATTTTTTTCGATTTTAGAATGGTTTTTGGTTCAGAATATCTTTACGAAGAATTAAAAGAATTTGTAAAAAAAAGTATAAAAACAAGTAAAACATTTCTTCCTTTTTTGGCATCGGAAGCAGTTAAGTTTAAACCACCATTGAATCTATTTAAACAATTAGTCGTAGAAAAATCTGGAGAAAACAGAGGCAAGATCGATATAAAAAAACATGGAATATTCCCAATTGTACAAGGTATTAGAGTATTATCGTTAGAAAACGAAATCTTCGAAACAAATACTTATGAACGCATTAAAATATTATCTACAAGAAATGTATTTGGCGAAAAATTCGCGAAGGATTTAGAAGATACATATAGATTTTTAATGAATATTAGGTTAAAATCTCAGGCAAATCAACTTTATTTAGGAAAAGAACCAAGTAATTTTATCGATCCAGAAACATTATCGAAAACAGAGCATAACCTTTTAAGGGATGCATTTAAGGTAATCGAAGAGTTCCAAGACTTTTTATACGAAAAATATAACCTAAGATATTTCGCTCAATAAAAAAATTAAATAAAAATTATAAAAATCTTAAATTATTCTTGATGATTAATTCTATTGATTAAGTTTGGTTTTATGAATTTATATTATTCCAATATTTTGAGAATTGTTTCCATCATTGCTGTTTTAATCATACATACTACTTATGCTTCGCAAAAACAATTTGCAGTAGATCTGAATTTATGGAGTTTTGATGCTTTCTTTGTCTTATTAAATCAACTTGCACGTTTTAGTGTACCAGTATTTGTGATTTTATCTGGTTATGGGCTTGCTTCTAAATACCATCAAAAAGAAATAAACCTAAAAGAATTTTATGTACAGCGTTTTTCGAAAATTGGCATACCTTTTTTATTTTGGACGATCCTTTTATTGCTAATTCGTCATTCGTTTATTATAGACGAAAAATTTTTCTATGATTTGATTTATTATTTGTTTGTAACTGGTGTTGATTATCATTTTTATTTTTTTATTATTATTCTGCAATGTTATCTAGTGTTTCCTTTTATTATTAAAATAAATAATAAAATATTTTTATTGATTTTGTTTATTTTACAATTATATAATTATAGCCCAACGGATAAAATTTTTGGATTTTTGGGGGTTTCTTATATTATCTTTCCTTCTACTTTTTTGTTCTCTTGGTTGTTTTATTTTTACTTAGGTATATTTCTAAAGCAAAACGAAGAGAAATTTAAACTCTTCCTAGCAAAATATCAATTTCTATTGGTTTCTATTTTATTAATAAGTTTTATTATGATGGTGTATGAATATTTATATTATTCTTTTAATCGAGTACCATTTTATAATTATGATCACTTCCATCGATATAGTGTATTATTTTACGCAGTCAGCTTTTTTATGCTTTTTTATTCTCTTACCATAAAGAAACCTTTATTTTCTTTTAGAGAAGATTTAGTTTCTAAAATATCGCATGTAACATTTGCAGTTTATATTTTTCATACACAGATTCTAAGAATCTTAGATATTTATCTTTTTTCTTTTGTTGCAATCAAAACTTTCTTGTTAATCTTAATTTCTTTTATTATTTTTATTTATATAAACAATTTTATAAATAAATTACAAGAAATATATTATAAAAATTATTTAATTAATATCATAAAGCAGCTTTTAGGTTTAATATAAAATTAAATACTATAAAATATAAAATTAAAACTTTTTTATTATAAAAATTTAATATTTGTTGACTATGAAATTACTAAAAATAAATTTATATTAAAGAGATAATAATCTTAAAAATGAGATCCAGTATCAATTGATACTGGAAAAAAAGACAGGAATGGATTTTTAAAAAATTATCAGATGAAGCAAAATACTTATCAGATTATGTTTTTTTAGTTGCAAAGATAAGCAGATTGATTTCTTTGGATTTTACCTTCCATTCCTGTCGAGAGGGCCCTTAGCTCAGTCGGTTAGAGCAGGAGACTCATAATCTCTTGGTCCCAGGTTCGAGTCCTGGAGGGCCCAAAGCTTTTAAAGCAAATCATATAAGACAGGAGTACAATATGTCCACAAAAACAATCGATTACGACAATCAAATTGTCCGATGGTGGGTTATTTCGGGTATTGTGTGGGGTCTTGCTGCGATGCTTTTTGGGGTAATCATTGCATTCCAAATGGTTTACCCAGCATTAAATTTTGGACCCTTCTTAACATTTGGAAGAATGAGACCAGTTCACACAAATGGGATTATTTTTGGGTTTACTTTAAGCTTGATTTTTGCTAGTATGTATTATGCATTCCCAAGGTTACTAAAAACAGAAATTTTTTCTAAAACCCTATCTAGAGTTCATTTCTGGTTATATCAACTTACCATTGTTGGTGCAGTTCTAACATTATTAGCAGGAAAAACCCAAAGTAAAGAATATCAAGAATTAGAATGGCCATTAGATCTTTTGATCGTTGTATGGTGGGTTATAATGGCAATCAATTTCTTTGGAACAATTTGGAAAAGACAAGAAAAAAGACTTTATGTTTCTATTTGGTTTTTTGCAGCAATGATTATTGGTATAGCAATGCTCTATATCGTTAACATGATGGCAATACCTGCTGGATTATGGAAATCATATTCGATTTATTCTGGTATAACAGATGCAAACATCCAATGGTGGTATGGTCATAATGCGGTGGCATTTGTTTTAACTTATCCTATTCTTGCAATGATGTATTTTTATTTACCAAAGCATACAAGATTACCCATTTTTAGTCATAGAATTTCTATTGTACATTTCTGGGGATTAATTTTTATTTATATGTGGGCTGGTCCTCATCATTTATTGTATTCTGCTGTTCCCAACTGGTTACAAACATTAGGAATGCTTTTTAGCTTAATGTTGATAGCGCCTTCTTGGGGTGGGATGTTGAATGGATTTATGACCTTGACCCAAGCAAAAGAAAAATTAAGAACAGATGCTACCTTGAAATTCATGTTAGTTGCAATTACCTTCTATGGCATGTCTACTTTCGAAGGTCCCATGATGTCTATTAGAAGTGTAAATGTGATCTCTCATAATACAGACTGGACAATTGGGCATGTACATGGTGGAGGATTAGGTTGGGTAGCAGGAATGTGTTTTGCTGCAATTTATTATCTAGTACCAAGATTATGGAACACCAAACTATACAGCGAAAAATTAGCTGAATTACATTTCTGGGTAGCAACGATAGGAATTTTATTGTATATTGTTTCTATGTGGGTTTCTGGTGTAACAGAAGGTTTAATGTGGAGAGCTGTTGACGAAACAGGTGCATTGATGTATCCAAACTGGGTAGAAATCGTTCAACAATTGGCACCATTTAGATTAATTCGAGCAATTGGTGGTACATTGTTCTTAGGTGGTGCATTGATTATGGTGTATAACGTAGTAATGACGATTAAAAATGCAGGTGCTGGTTTCGAATACGTTGATCTCCGTGAAGGAATTAAAGCTGCTTAAAAATTACAGGAGGGATATATGAGTCATCATGAAAATCAAGATTTAAAATGGTACGAGAAGTTAAGCCATAAAATAGAAGACAAAATGCAATTTTTAGTATGGATTTTTGTTGCAGCACTAATCGGAGGATTGATAGAAATTCCTCCTTTCTTTTTAATGGGAGAGGTAAAAGGACCGGTATCTATAACCCCCTATAATGCATTAGAATTAGCGGGAAGAGACGTATACCAACAAGAAGGTTGTTTTTACTGCCATACCCAAATGATTCGTCCTTTTAAATGGGAAACAGATCGTTGGGATAGAAACAGAGAATATGGTCCTGAACCTTATTCCAAAGCTTATGAATATGTATACGAACATCCTTTCTTGTGGGGTTCTAAAAGAACAGGACCAGATCTATGGCACGAAAATAGTTTAAACAACAACGCAAGCTGGCATAAACAACATTTAATCAATCCACAAGAGACATCCCCTGGTTCTATCATGCCGGCATATGATTATTTATTTAATACACCAGTGGATATTGAGCAAACCAAAGCAAACATGAATGCTCTTAGAAAAATTGGTGTTCCATATACAGACGAAGATATAGCCAAGGCAGACCAACTCCTACAAGGTAAGACACAAGGAGATGCATTAGTTGCATATCTATTAAAGTTAGGTAGAGATACAAAACAAAAATAGGATAACTTTATGGAAAACATTGATTGGGTTGGTATATACAAAGGATTAAGACTCCCAGTTTTGGGGGTTATTTTTCTAATTATTGTGTGGTATGTGTATAGACCTTCTAAAAAGAAGGAATTCGAAGATGTAAAATATACCATGTTTGATGACGACGATAAGTAATTTATAAAAGTTGTGGTGGAGAGGGTGGGTAGAAATTGGCAATGTGTACTCACATTGCCTTATAATATAAATGGAGGAATTTTATGAGTAATGAATACAGAGATGATGATTATGAAATTCAAGAAAATCGCGGTTGGTTACCTGGTTGGTGGATGTTGATTTTATATGGTACTATCATTTTTTCTATTGTGTTTGGGATTTATATGCATGGTATTGCAGGATGGTCCCAAGAACAACAGTATCAAGAAGAAGTAGCTCTATACAAAAAGTTACATCCAGAGGTTGCAGCTAAATTGAACGATGATGGTTCTAACCCATTTAGAGGCGATGCAAAAGCCATCCAAGAAGGCGAAAAACATTACAATACATATTGTGCTGCATGCCATAACAAAGATATGTCTGGTCTCGTAGGACCCAATCTTAAAGACGATAAATGGCTACATGGAAATACCGACGAAGAAATTTTTAATCTTATTATGAATGGTGTTTCTGCGGAAAATCTAAAACAAAATCCACCAAAAGGACCCATGCCAGCACATAAAGATAGTTTAGGAGCAAAAAAAGTATTAGAAGTGATGGCTTATATTGCAAGTAAAAATCCAACACTTCTTCCAACAAAAAAATAATCATGGTATCAAGGTTTCGAGGTTTTTTATAGCCTCGAAACCTTTTTTGTTTTTATTTTAAATTAAGTCAATTTCTAGTTAAGGAGTCTTTTATGGTAATCTCTCGTCCCATTCAAGGTAAGCATAGAAAAATTAAGGATCGCATTAATATCATATTGTTTGCGATTTTTTTGATTACCCCTTTTATTCGTTTTGGAGGAAAACCATTAGTTCTATTAGATATTCCAGCCAGAAAATTCTACATTTTTGGATTAGTAATTTGGCCACAAGAATTGTATTTTTTGCATATTATATTATTATTTTTAGGTTTTAGTTTATTCTTTTGGACAGCATTAGCAGGTCGTTTATGGTGTGGTTATGCTTGTCCCCAAACTCTCTTTACAGAAGCATATAATTGGATAGCGCGAAAAGTTACAAAAGATCGTTTTGGTAAGCCATCGATGAAAAAATCCGATTGGGCAGTTGTTTATGTAGTTTGGTTCTTTATGTCTGTCTTTTTTTCTCTCGTTTTTTTGAGCTATTTTAAACCTTACGAAGAAACAATAAAACAAATCATCAACTTAGAATTTTTTGTACCTACAACTTTTATTCCAGAGAATTGGGTGATTTTTACAGTTTTGTCAACTGGAGCTGCTTTTTTTAATATGGCTTATTTTCGCGAAAATCTATGTAGATTGGTTTGTCCTTATGGACGCTTTCAGGTTGCATTATTAGATCGATTTTCTCCGATTGTAACTTATGATGTAAAAAGAGGCGAACCACGCAAAAAACCTAACGAAAAAGTTGGTCAACATAAAGGTGATTGTATCGATTGTAAACTTTGTGTATTGGTTTGTCCAACAGGAATCGATATAAGAGATGGATTACAAGTTGGATGTTTGCATTGTGGTTTATGTGTGGATGCATGTACAAATGTTATGTCGAAATTCAACAAAGAAACCTTGATTTCTTATAAGACGATGGAACAAATTGATAATCCAAACAGTAAAATTAAATATTTTAGACCAAGAACTGTAATTTATGGAACAATTTTGACTGTCTTGCTGTTTGTTTTTAGTTATCTACTTATTACAAGGGTTCCAATTTATACATCTGTTTTAAGAGATAAAGCTATATCTAATGTTTATATTCCAAATCAAGGTTGGAGAAATGGATACGAAGTTCATATAGGAAATTTATCTTTTAATCCGTTAGATGCAGAAATAGAAGTTCAAAGTAATTATACATTTAATATACTTACAGAATCTAAGGAAATCAACATCAAACCAGAAGGATACGAGAAAGTAAGAATTATTTTAGAATATCCCGAAGTAGAAGGTAAACCACAAGGTTATTCTGTTCCCATCACATTCGTAATAAAAGACAAAAATAACCCAAAACATGTAAAAGTAGTAAAAAGCTTCTTTACATTTCCTGTAAGTTGAGGTAGTTATGACAAAAAATATTCAAACTAAACATCAAATACATCCATCGGTAAAAAGAATCTTTTATATTATTGGGGGATTCTTTGTAATTTTTTTTGTAGCAGTGGGTTATACGATTTATATAGCTCAAAAAAATTTCGAGCCAGTTATGGATCAACGTTATTACGAAAAAGGACTAAACTACGAACAACGAAAACACGAATTCGAAAAATCCAAAGAAAAAAACTGGCAAGCATCGATTAATATTTTAGATAGAGATTCTATCAAAAAGGATTTTCTTTTAGAAGTGCGATTGAACAATAGCAACTTAAAAGATTTTTTTTCTGATCCCGAAAGAAATGTTGTAGATCTAAAAATAAGTTATCCAGCTACAATGAAGGGTTCTTATGAATTTCAATTTGTAGAAAAGGAGTTTAAAGTTAAAAACAATTATATTGTTCTAGAAAAACAATTGCAAATTCCTGTTGCTGGTTTTTATGAATTTCGTATCGAAGTAAGACCAGAAAAGGATGCAGCGATGTTCTTTTCTAAAAAAATTTTTGTGGAGTAAGCTATGGATGCATTATATTTAACTATACCATTAGCAACCATATTAGCGCTGATTTTTTTAGGACTTTTTTTCTGGTCAGTTAAAACCAAGCAATATGATGACCCAGATTATATAGCTCGTAAAATGATTCTCGACGACGAAGATGATGTAGATAAGAATATTCAGTAAAAACTATGGATTATTTGCTATCAGAGGAGTTAGAAAAAAAATATAAAAAATTTTATCGATTATCAAAAGCAGATTTAAGAGTAATTCCAGGGGGGAAATTAAATCGAGAAGAAAAACAAAAAAAATTCTTACGATGGTTATTTTATATTTTCGTTTATTGTTTTTTTGTATCAGCTCTATTTTTTATTTTCGGATTGTATATTAAACTACTTAGATAAAAGGATATTCGATGTCTACGAAATTTGAAGTAAAACAAAAGATAACGTGCTTTCATTGTGGCGATGTAGTAAGAACAGATAAATATATCTTACACGAAAATGGAGAAGAATTGCATTTTTGTTGCAATGGCTGCTACCAAGCTTATCAGTTAATCAACGATTATGGCTTGGGTTCTTATTACAAAAATCGAGAAGATTTTGGAGAAAAACCGACAGAAAATTATGAGCTTTCTGTCTTCGAAGTCATAGATCAAAAAATTCCTCTTGTAAAAAAAGAGAATCAAACATACAAAGAAAAATCCTTTTATATTTTTGGCTTACATTGTGCTTCTTGTGTGTGGTTAAACGAAAAAGTGCTATCTCAGTTGAAAGGTGTAATAGAAGTGCGAGTGAATTTTTCTAACAATAGAGTTTATCTTAAATGGAACCCAGAATTGATCTCTTTAAAAGAAATAGCGGAACAAACTTATCGAATCGGGTATAAAATTCAGTTTATTGACGAAAATATAGAAAAATCATTTAAGAATAAAAGTGATAGTTTGTTAAAAAAGATGGCGGTTGCTGGTTTTTTTACTGGCAACAATATGATGATCAGCATGGCTTTGTATGCTGGTTATTTTGATTACATCGAACCTGCCATGAAGCAGTTTTTTCATTTTTTTAGTTTTCTTTTTGCTACGCCTGTTTTAATTTATAGTGCATCAGAATTTTTTCGTAATTCTTATTATTCTTTAAAGCATAAAGTCCTTAGCATGGATATTCTTACTGCAACTGGAATCAGTTTAGCATATTTTTATAGTGTATGGGTTACTTTTAGCTTTCAAATCAACCACGAAGTGTATTTTGATGCTGTTTGTTTTGTTGTATTTGCCATATTAACTGGTAGGTTTATAGAAAGTCGCTTAAAATTAAAGACTTATTATTACATAACGAATTTAGGTTCCATTATTCCTAGTTTTGTGCGAAAACTTAAAGACGAAGATTCTATTCGCTTGCAAAGTATAAACGAAAATCATTACCATTACGAAGAGATTGATTTGATTCAAGTGAACGATATAGTTGTCGTTTTCCCCGAAGAAATTGTTCCTTTGGATGGTTTATTGTTGAACGATGTAATCGAAGTAGACGAAGCTTCCATTACAGGAGAATATACACCAGTTGTAAAAAAAACGAATGATTTTATCGTTTCTGGTTCGAAGAATGTTTCGAGTCAAACATTGTTTTTAAGAGTTGTCAAAACTAAAAACGAAAGTACAATTTCGGAAATTATCAAATTATCCGAAAGTTCATTAAAAGAAAAGTCCAAAGCAGAAACCATCGCGAATAAAACTGCCAATATCTTTATTTTTTTTGTTTTAGTTCTTTCTATCATTACATTTGTCTATTGGTATTTTTATAAAAATCAATTAGAAAGTGCCATTCTTAATACTTTATCGTTGCTTATTGTTGCTTGTCCTTGTGCGTTGAGCTTATCAATTCCCACAGCTTTTGTTGTGGCAATACAAAAACTTTTTTCTAATGGTTGTTTGTTTAAAACCACTAATGCAATAGAATTGCTTTCTAAAACAAAAAATATTGCTTTTGACAAAACAGGTACATTAACACAAGGAAAATTAGAAGTCGAAAAGGTTTATTCTTTTGTTCCGAAAGAAAAATTAAATCAACTTATAAATATTTTTAATAGAGTTCAAAGAGAATTGATGATACAGCATCCTATCACTAAGGCATTTTTTAAGCTAGAAAACCAGTTGTTAAGCGAAATATCCATCGAAGAAATCAACACAAAAAAAATCGATATTGAGCTTTTGTTTAACGATAACCTAAGAGGAGATTATATTGCAGGAAAAGGTGTTGTAATTGCTATTGATGATAAAAAAAGTCTTTTTTTAGGTTCCAAGGAATTTATAGAAAATTTATCAAATGAATTTATAAAACAAATCATCTTACCAGGTAGGTTAATGATTTATTTAGGAATAAAACAAAGTCAAACCACAGAAATTCTTGCAGTATTTTTGTTAAGAGATTCCATCAGAAATAATGCAAAAGAAGTATTAAATACGTTAAACCAAAAATATAACACATTTCTTTTAACTGGCGATACAGAAGAAAATGCAAAATACATCCAGAACGAATTAAAATTAAAAGAAATCTATTATTCATTAAAACCAGAGGAAAAAGCAAAAGTTATTCAAAACTTACAAAAAAGTGGAATTACCATTATGGTAGGGGATGGTATAAACGATACTGTGGCATTAAATCAAGCTGATGTGGGAATATCTTTTGCCGATGCAAGTAAGTTAGCTATGTATTCTTCTGATATTTTATTGTTAAACCCCAATTTAGAATATATCAATTATATCTTAAATTTTTCTAAACAAGTTATTAAAAAAATAAAACAAAATTTAATTATATCTTTTCTTTATAATATTCTATTACTACCTTTGGCATTTATCGGATTTCTAAATCCTTTTATTGGTTCTGTCTTTATGTCTTTAAGTTCAATTACCGTTGTTTTAAATTCTTTAACGTTAATTAAATATAATAAATAGTTTTTATCCACTTAGTTTGGTAATTGCTAAAAACATACCTAATATGGTGTTTAGTTCGTTTTCGAGTTGTTTTTTTTGTTTTGTTAACTCTTCGATACTTTGAGGTTGTTCTTTGGAACGAAGACTGATGTAGATCTTTACTTTTGGTTCTGTTCCCGATGGCCTGATTGTTAGGAGTCCTTCTGGTTCTAATTCGTATTGTAAAACATCGGATTTAGGTAGAATCTTAAAGTATTCTTTATCATCTTGGTTATTGATGGTTTGATTTTGATAATCATAAACTTTTACAATCTTTCTTTCGCCTAATTCTTTTCCAACAAGGTTGCTAGAACGTAGTCGAGAAATGGTTTCCTTCATTCTTTGGAGTCCATCAAGACCTTTCATTGTGATGGATTTTAAGTCTTCTAAGTATAAACCATATTTTAGATAGATTTCGTTTAGATAGTCTAATAGGTTTCCTTTTTCTTTTGCAATAGTACATAGCAACAGAGAAGATGATAGAGAATCTTTATCGCGAACAAAATTGATGGGTAAATATCCGTAGGATTCTTCTCCACCAAATAGATAGATATCGTTTTTAGAATTGTAGATATCTTTATTTTCTTCGATCCAACGCATTTGTTCTGCAATATATTTAAACCCTGTTAAAACATCGCGAATGTAAACACCATTTTTTCTGGCGATTTCTCGTTGAAGATTGGTTGTAACTATGGTTTTAAACACAAAATAACGTTTATTTGCTTCTTTGGGTAGGTTTTCGCACAAATATGCTAATAGAATGCTTCCTGTTTGGTTGCCATTGATGAGCACATATTCCCCATTATGATTTTTTATACCAGCACCCATGCGATCTGCATCTGGGTCAGTTGCAATAAATAAATCTGCACCTACTTTTTCTGCTAATTCTTTACACATTTCGAGGGCTTCTGGTTCTTCGGGGTTTGGATAATCTACGGTGGGAAATTCTCCGTTTGGTTCGAGTTGCTCTTTTACAGGTATTACTTCTATGTGATATTTTTCTAATAGACCAGGAAGCCATTTTCCTGCTGTTCCATGTAGAGGCGAAAACACAACTTTTAATGGTTGGTTGATTTTTTTTGCGAAGAATACATGATCAAATTCCTTGTAATAAGATGATTTAATGTTTTCTCCAATGTATTCGACATTTTTTTTAAAGATGGGATCGTTTTTATCGACAAAAGGGATGTTCCAATCTTGAATTTGATCGATTTCTTGTTCGATTGCTTTTTGAACATCCCCAACGATCTGAGAACCATCTTCTTGGTATACCTTATATCCATTGTATTCTGGTGGGTTATGACTTGCTGTTAAGACAATTCCACCTTGTGCTTTTAATTTTCGTATTGCATAAGATAGGATTGGAGTAGGGGTAACTTGATCGAAGAGATAGACTTTGATATTTTTTCCAGCTAATATACCAGCAGTAATTTCTGCAAAATCGGTGCTTCTTCTTCGCGAATCATAAGCGATTACAACCGAAGGATTTTTGTATTTTTTTAGTAAATAATGAGCAAACCCTAAGGTAGTCTTCCCGACTGTATATTCGTTCATTCTACCAGAGCCATTACCGATAACGCCGCGAAGACCACCAGTACCAAATTTGAGCTCTGTCATGTATGCGAAAACATCCTCGGAACGATCCCCTTGAATATAACGGTTATAAATCTTTGCAGCCTCTTCGCGAATTTCTAAAGGGAAATAAGGACTACACCAATCTAAGATTCTTTTTTTTATGATTACATCTTCCATAATATCAATAATTCAAAATGAAATCCTAAAATCAAGAGAAAAAATCTCTATATGTGGGTATAAATTTTCGAAAGATAATGATTATCCAAAACACCCTAAAATCTGCAAGAGAATTCTGGGGGAAAACGATTATTGAAAACGAGCAATGCAGAAATTGGGATTGCCTCCGTTAGAGCAAGTACCACCGAGTAAGATTTTTCCGTCAGGTTGGATTGCAAGAGAATATGCATAATCATCAAATGAACCGATGTCTTGTATTACTTTACCGCCAGTTCCAAAATTTGTATCCAAAGTACCATTAGAATTAAAGCGAGCGATGCAGAAATCGCTATTGCTTGTGTAGCAATAACCACCGAATAAGATTTTTCCATCGGGTTGGATTGCAAGAGATATTCCCTGTTCATTCGATGAACCGATGTCTTGTATTACTTTACCGCCAGTTCCAAAATTTGTATCCAAAGTACCATTAGAATTAAAACGAGCGATGCAGAAATCTTCATTACTTCCAT
>FMJZ01017594.1_pt1 | contig 39195 bp, 37 predicted proteins | sample 1987881 | NCBI WGS metagenome assembly FMJZ01 (sample SAMEA4378227, study PRJEB15110) | soil metagenome | biome: soil; feature: Field; material: Soil | place: India | collected 2015-03-11 | depth 0 m
TCGGATACATGTGGCCAGCACTTCTGGCTGGAGTGAGCGGCGCAGGAAGAGTTCGAGCGCGGGACGGCCGGGGGGAAGTAGACCTGTTGGGGCATCTTGCGCCGAGATGATAACAATCGAGATACCATTTGTATCCGGGCGCGAGTGCAGGTCTTTTAACCACTCGATTCCGTGCATATCCGGTAGTTCTAGATCGAGCAAGATGGCATCAACAGACTGCTGGGCCAGGATGTCATCGGCCTGAGCCGCAGAAAAAGCGCTGAACAGCGTATACTGCGCTCGCTTCTCCGCGCGGCAGACCTGCTGGATGAATCGAATCATGGCCGGGTCGTCATCGATGACCAACAGACGCGCCGTGGGCTTTCCCAGGTTCTGTAGAGTTTGCAAGAGTTTCTGGCGCGCCAGCGGCTTAACCAGATAGGCGTGAATCTTGTGATCCTCCAGGAAAGGGCGCGGCAGACCAAAGCGTATCACGGGCAACTCATAGGGTAATTGCCCAGGAGGCAATGGGTCTACCTCGCCAGAAAGCAGGATGGCGCGCGGGAACAATTCGCGCGTCTTACGAAGAGCCTCTTCAGGGGAAGTCACGAGATGCAGACGGTATTCGTCCAACAAGCGTTGAAGGACAGGCGCATCTTCGGGGTCTGGAGAGAGAAGGAGGACGGGAGGCTGGCTAGGCACTGGTGGAGTAGCCTGAGTTACGACAGAAAGGTCGTAATGGGTTGGGGTAAGGGGCAAGGTGAAGTAAAAAAGAGTTCCTTCGCCGGGGGCGCTTTCCACGCCCACTTCGCCGCCATGTAGTTCGACGAATTGACGGCTGATATGCAATCCGAGTCCGCTGCCGGCGCGCCGACGCCAGTTCTCCCCGCCCACCTGACGGAACTCTTCAAACACCTTCGGCAAATCCTGCGGAGCGATTCCGCTGCCCGTGTCACGCACGCTGACAAGGAGAGCATCGTCTCGGCGTTCCACGCGCAGGGCAACGTATCCTTGATCGGTAAAGCGCAGACCATTGTTGAGCAGGTTTAACAACACCTGGCGGATACGGGTGGTATCCATAAACATGGGTGGCAAATCGGGTTGAATCTCGATGCGTAATTCGATACCCTTCTGTTCGAAAGCGTGTTCTAGCATGGCGCGCACTTCCTCGACAACCTGTTCGATGCGCGCTCGTTCACGGTAGAGGGTCATTTGCCCGGCCTCGATCTTCCCCATATCGAGGATGTCATTGATAAGGCGCATGAGATGCCTGCTCGAAGCATAGATTTCTTGAATATCATCGTAGAGCCCAGGCGGCCATTGCCCCAGAGGGGCATAGGTCTGCAGCACGTTGACCATCAGATCGCTGAAGCCGATGATGAAATTGAGCGGGCTACGCAGCTCATGACTCACGGCCAAGACAAAGCGGTTGCGATTTCCGCGCGCTTCTTCCGCCTGGGCGCGCGCGAAGGCCAGCATTTTATTGGCTTGTTCGAGTTGATAGTTGGCCTGATCGCGGTCTTTCAGGATACGACTGATTTCCGCGCGGTGGTTGCGGGTCTCTTCCAGCAATTGTTGCGCCTGATGGTAGTGATTAAGAAGCGGTATCGAGGGCGGTCAACAGGCGGCCCAAGGCACTCCATCCCAAACTCGAGAGGAACACGCTGCCCAGCGCAATACCCATCCCGTAGCCGGTAGTCAGAGCGCCGGAGCGCAGGAGGGCCCCGAGGGAGATCAGGATGAGCAAGACACCGCCGGCAGCAACCGGAACCCCCAGTGTAGCGATCGCCAGCAATGGTAAGACCATCCACAAAAATAACGTTTGTGGCGCGCCGTAGAGAGAATACGCCAGGAAGATAGCGATTCCCAGCCCGATCAACCATAGGATCTGAGAAAGGAAATAATGCCGTTTCAAAAGTCGCAACGTCCCCCCGACCAGCAAGGCCATGTAGATCGAGATGATCCAGAGACTAGGACTGAAAATATGGGGGAGTCCTACTGTGCCCACCACGTGGATAACGAAATACAATCCCGCCACGGTATACACCAGAGTGCGGGCATTCTCGCGCATGATGTCTTGCACCTCTTGGTCGCCGCGGGCTACTGTCTGTAACCAACGCATAGGGAGTCACTCCTCAAGCAGATGCCACCGCGTCAGGACCGCAAGCAAATCTTCTTGGATAATTGGTTTTTTGAGGAAAGCTGCCGCGCCCAACGAATGAGCAAGTTCGGCATCTCCCCAGGCAGAACAAACAAGGACGGGGATGGAACGGGTTTGGGATTCCAGTTGCAAGGCCTGCAAAATCTCCCAGCCGTCAACGTGAGGCATCATCACATCTAGAATGATGGCGGCTGGCTGCAAGTGCCGGGCCAGGGGAAGGGTTTGCTCCGGATCGGTCAGCCCAACGACTTTCAAGCCGCTGGCGGAGAGGTAGCGTTGATACATACGTTGAGCAACCGCCTGGTCGTCCACTACCAATACGGTACGCTGAGAAGGGGCATTGAGATAGAGCACAAGGGTTGCTTCATGCGTGGTCGGGGTAGTTGGGAAGCGTTCTTCCAGGTACGCCTGCAGGTCGGCGGCAATGCGCCGGGCAAAGTCAAGCGAATCGCGTTCGGCCTCGTACAGATTGCGCCAGTCCGATTCAAGCGAGAAAGAAACGGCCAGCGTAGGGCTTGGATCGGCTTTCAGGGTCAGGCGCACCACCTCCTCGCGATGGAGGTGGAGAGCGTAATTGAGCAGAGTCAAGATAAGCTGCCGTAGCAGCGTCCGATCGGCAACGATCGGCAGAGGTTGCGGGGAAAACGCCACATCCAAACGCACGCGTTCAATTGCCAGCCGGCGCGCGAGCAAAGCGCTGATGCCGCGCACAATCTCATTCAGGTCGAGCGTCTCCGCCTGCGGTTCGAACAGTTGATGTTCCTCTCCGGCCATCGGCGTAGCATCCGAGTCCAGCAGGGAAAAATAGCGTTCCCAGATTCGAAGGCTCAGGGCCTGCAAGGCGCGGCTGTGGTCGCGGCGAAATTGACGCTCGCCAATACACAAGAGCGCCGCGATATGGCGCGGATTTTCTCCATCTACATAACGTTGCCGCAGAATCAGATATGGTCGCCACTCCGGCGAGGGCAGAATAGGATCGCCTTTCGGGCGCAACCGTTCGATTTCTTCCACGATAAGACGCTGCACGGCTTCGGCGCGATGTTTCTCCTCGCCGACCGGTAGCAGGAAGTGAGCTGTCAGAGGATGCATTTCTATTGCCGTCAAGTCGTAGAGCCGGAGGAGCAAATCTTTGAACAGACTGGTGAAATCATTCCGATTCATGTCCGTTCCGTGTCCAAGAAATGTCCGAAAAGCAATTGTAGCAGCCGAGAGGGATAAATATTGTATTGTAAGCGCACTCTTTCGAGTCTGGAGTGTTTGAATCCGTCTCATCTCAAGTTCAGGAAAAGAGAAAAAGATGTCCCTCAAGCAAGTTTCTCTCACGCTTTTTAGCGCTCTGGCGCTGACGGCAGTCTTGCTGACCGCCTGCGGCGCTCCCCAGACCCCGGCATCGCCCACCGAGGCCCCTGCGCCGACGAAGCCGCCTCAGGTCACAGAACCGCCTACCAAACAACAAGTGGAGGTCTTCTCCTGGTGGACGGCCGGCGGCGAGGACGAGGGGCTGGAAGCCATGGTCAAGGTCTTCGCGGCCAAGTATCCCAACATTGAGTTCATCAACGCGGCCGTGGCAGGCGGCGCCGGCACGAACGCCCGGGCCGTTTTAGCAACACGCCTACAGGCCAACAATTCACCTGATTCCTGGCAGGGTCACGCTGGGCAGGAGTTGATCGGCACTTACGTCAAGGCTGGCCAGCTCCAACCGCTCAACGACCTGTATGAGGCGGAAGGTTGGTTGCAGGTCATGCCCGAGACACTCATTCCTCTTATCTCAGAGGACGGCAAGATTTATTCTGTGCCGGTCAACATCCACCGCGCGAACGTCTTGTGGTACAATCCCAAGCTCCTGGCCGATAACGGTATTGAGGTCCCTGCTACCATTGACGAGTGGTGTGCCGCTATGGACAAATTGCAGGCGGCTGGCGTCACGCCACTGGCGATGGGTGAGCAATGGACGGCCATGCACCTCTTCGAGACCATCTTGCTCGGTTCGCTTGGCGTGGACAAGTACAACGGCCTGTGGACCGGAACGACCGATTGGGCAAGCCCCGAAGTGAAACAGGCACTGGAGAACTTTAAGAAGGCGCTCTCCTACACCAATGCTGACGCCGCCTCGCCGGCCTGGCAGGATGCAGCGCAACTGGTTGTCGAGGGCGATGCTGCCTTCAACGTAATGGGCGACTGGGCTGAGGGGTTCTTCCGCAGCCTGGGCAAGACCCCCAAGGCGGATTACGGCTGGGCGCCAGCGCCGGGCGCGGTCGGCGTTTTTCAATTCCTCTCCGACTCGTTCGTCCTGCCGGTCAACCCACCGCACCCCGAAGCCGCCTTGGCCTGGCTGAAGGTCGCCGGCTCGAAAGAAGGACAGGAAGCCTTCAATCCCGTCAAAGGTTCGATTTGCGCTCGCACGGACTGTGACAAGTCTCTCTTCGGCGAATACCTGCAATCCGCGATGGATGATTGGGCCAAGGATATTGTGGTTGGATCTCTCACCCATGGCGTGGTCGCCAACGACTCGTGGAAGACTGAAATCAACAACGCCCTTGGCATCTTCCTCGCCGACCTGAACGTGGACAACTTCCAGTCTGCGCTGGCAGCGGCCTGCAAGAGCTCTGGTCCTTGTAAATAAACAAACCATAGCGTGGGCGGGGGACGTTCCTGGTCACCGAAGGAACAGTCCTCCGCCCTTTTTGTTGCGTATTCCTACACAAAGAGGTGATGGATGTCGCGCTGGTTCAAACGTATGGATTTCGCGGCGCTTGCACTGGTTTTTCCCTCGCTCCTGGCCGTGGCGGTCTTTGTTTATGGATTCATTGCCTGGACCATGCGCGTGTCATTCAGTCGATGGAAGGGGTTGCTTCCTGATTACACCTGGGTTGGCTTGAAAAACTACTTTGAATTGTTCTCCGACCCGCGATTTCATGTAGATATTCGGAATACGGTGATCTTTACTACGGTCTTCGTTGGGGGATCGCTCCTGCTGGGATTGCTGCTGGCCATTTTACTCGACCAGAACTTGCCCGGCGAGGATTTCTTCCGCAACCTGTTCATCTTTCCCATGGCGATCTCGTTCATTGTAACCGGCGTCGTCTGGCGTTGGTTGATGAATCCGGCCACCGGTAGCCGGATCAGTGGACTAAATCAGTTATTCGACGTGCTCGGTCTGGATTGCCTCATCAACCGCTGGCATACCACCCCAATTTGGGGAATCGCCGCCATTGCGCTGGCGGCTATCTGGCAAATGTCCGGTTACACGATGGCATTGTACCTAGCCGGTCTGCGCGCGATTTCCGACGAGTTGCGCGAGGCGGCGCGCGTGGACGGCGCTTCCGAGTTTCAAATTTACCGCTACGTTGTTTTACCCTTGCTGACCCCCGTTACTCTGAGCGCGGTCATTGTCCTGGGACACATTTCCCTTAAAGTGTTTGATCTGATTATCGCCGTAGCCGGCAAACAACTACCTCTCGATGTCCCTGCGATCTACATGTGGCAGATTACCTTCGATGGATATTTCTTTGGGCGCGGCGCGGCGATCGCTATCCTGTTGCTACTTGCCGTGTCCTTACTGGTTGTTCCTTACATTCGCTATACTTTGACTCATAAGGCGGAAGTATGAGACGGCAACGTCGTCGTTCCTGGTTCAAAGCGCGATACTGGCTCTACCTGCCACTGCTCTCCATGATGGTCTTTTACCTGATTCCCATGTACGTCATGCTGGTCACGGGCTTCAAGGCATTCGACGAGGTCAGCCTGAAAACGATGTGGATATTGCCACGCGGCATCCATTTCGACAACTATCTGGAGGCCTATCAGAAGCTGGCCCCACATCTATGGAACAGTCTCAATATGGTCGTGCCGGCCGCCATTGTCTCTTCCTTCCTTGGCTCGATTAATGGTTTCGTTCTGGCGCGCTGGCCCTTCCGGGGCGCCAACGTAATCTTTCCTCTCCTGTTGTTTGGAATGTTCATTCCCTATCAAAGTATCCTCATTCCCCTTGTGGAATTCACGCGGGATATTAGTCTCTATGGTTCGCTGGCCGGCCTGATGTTGACGCACGTGATTTACGGCATTCCTATCACTACCTTGATGTTCCATACCTACTATACCGGCGTGCCCAAAGAACTGGTCGAGGCGGCAAGAATGGACGGCGCGAATGTGTTGAAGACGTATTGGTATATCCTCCTGCCTATTTCCGTGCCAAGCTTCGTCGTGGTGCTCATCTGGCAATTCACCGCCATTTGGAATGATTTTCTGTTTGCTGTGATATTGACCAACCCGGAGCACTGGCCGATTACCGTCGCGCTGAACAATATGGCAGGAAGCCAGGTCATCGCCTGGAATGTGCAAATGGCCGGCTCGTTTATCACAGCATTGCCCACGTTGTCGGTCTACATCTTCCTGGGACGCTATTTCCTGCGCGGTTTGCTGGCAGGCGCCTTAAAAGGCTAGAACAGGCCACTTGATGTCCTTATCTCTTGTAGCGCGGTGAGCAGACCGCGCTTTTCATTTAAGAGATTTGTATATCCCTCAACAGAGGTGAACGGTAGTCAGGGAACTCGTTTTACTGTATAATGCTATTATCCGCTCGATCACTCTAAAGGAGTAGACTATGCGCCGAGGTAGATCTTCCTTGTTCCTTCTGCTCATCCTCGTGGTCCTTCTGGTGGTAGGGGTGCTCTACTTGCGCCTCCGGCCAAAGGCTCCAGCAGGCCCCATAGAGGTAGCCACGCCAACCTCGCTCCCGACCGTGAGCGTGGTGATCGCCGCGCAAAGCATCGTCCAGGGCGCCCAAATTACAGCGGATATGTTGACCACAGTCGAGATACCCCAGACAATGTGGTTGGCAACCTACTTTACAGACATGAACCTGGTCGTTGGGCAATATGCCAAATACCCCTTGGATCCCGGCATGTTCCTGACGACGGCCATGGTTTCTCCTACACCGCCGGTATCCTTGCCCGGCTCGCGCTGGGCCACCCTTATCCCACCCGGCATGACCGCAGTGTCTATTCCCATCACCCGTCTCTCCTCCGCGGCCTACGGAATCCGGGCTGGAGACCGGGTAGATGTCATCGCCACAATGTTGTTGGTCGAAGTGGATTCAAAATTTCAATCCATCGCACCGAATTACACGGCTTCCGTCTCTCCCAGCAGGAGCAAGCAAGTGCTTATGGGCGGCGGCACTGTAGAAGAGCCTAGCGGAACGCTTATCACTGGAGATAAAATTACCACGTTGACTGCGCAGACGATTAGTGGGACATCGCTTTCGCCGGCCGGTCGTGTTGAGAACGATCCTGCTCTGGGAGTGCCTTTTTACGTAGTCCCCTCCGAGCGACAGCGTCCTCGTCTCGTGAGTCAGATGGTTGTCAAGAACGTCCAGGTCTTGCACGTAGGCACCTTCCCTCTAACCAGCGAACAAGAACAGACGACGCATCTTCCCTTGCCAGCGCCGGCAGCCGGCGAGATGCCAGCCGCTACGACGACCCCTATGCCCACACCGGTCACGCGGGCCACTGAGCCGGAAAAGCCTGACCTGATCACCCTCATCGTCTCGCCGCAAGATGCCGTGGCGCTTACCTATTTCCTGTACAGCGGCGCACAACTAACGTTGACCTTGCGCAATCCCGCCGACAACGCTCAATACGACACCGAAGCAGCCACGTTATCCTACATTCTGGCTCAGTACAACATACCGGTTCCCGTCGCTTTGCCATACGCTCTCGAACCGCGCATTGATGAGTTGATCCAACCTATATTACCAAACGATGTAATTACCGTGACTCCCTGATCGGCAAGGTTGTAATGGAGTTTGATTCATGGCTGCAGGCGAGAAGATTCGAGTTCTAATTGTAGACGACGTAGCCGAAACGCGCGAAAATATCCGCAAACTTTTGCAATTTGAAGCCGATATCGAAGTTGTTGGCGCAGCGCGTAGCGGCCGGGAAGCGATTCAACTGGCGCAAGAGACCTCGCCGGATGTCGTTCTGATGGACATCAACATGCCCGATATGGATGGCATTGCGGCGACAGAAACCATTCGCCAGCGGGCACCCTATATCCAAGTGGTCATCCTCTCCGTGCAGGGCGACCAGAACTACATGCGTCGAGCGATGATGGTTGGCGCGCGCGACTTTCTGACCAAGCCGCCCATGCCCGATGAACTGACCGCCGCGCTCCGCCGCGCCGGGGCAATGGCCCGCGAAGAACGCGCCAAACTTACAGTAGCCGCGCCTGGCCTAGGCCCCGCCCCGACCGTGGCGCCCGGACGGCTCCCCTATGGGAAAGTCATCACCGTGTACAGCCCCAAGGGAGGCGTGGGGTGTACCACTGTCGCCGTCAACCTGGCCCTGGCTTTACACAATGAGGAAACCCCGACAGCCCTCCTGGACGTCAGCCTGCAATTCGGCGATGTGGCTGTCTTCGTGAACGAGCAAGGGAAGAACACCATCGTAGATTTGGCCCCGCGCGCAGCAGAACTCGACCCCGAAGTGGTTGCCAGCGTGATGATCAAACATGCCGCCAGCGGCTTGCACGTCCTCGCTGCTCCTGCCAGACCGGAATACGCAGAACAGGTAAGCAGCGAGCAAATCGGCAAGCTCTTGAATTACCTGCGCCAGTTGTATGCCTATATTGTCGTGGATACAGACTCCTATTTGACCGACGCTGTTTTGAGCGCGCTTGACGCAAGCGATGTGATTGTACTGCTGACCACGCAGGATATCCCGGCGATCAAGAACGGCCGACTTTTCCTAGACCTTGCTCGTTCGCTGGGCATACCGCCGGAGAAAATTCTCTTTGCGATGAATCGCTACGACCGGCGTATCACTATCACGCCCGAAAAGGTTGGAGAAAACCTCAAGCACGAAATTTCGGCGGTTATCCCGCTCGATGAGCGCACGGTCATTCCCTCTGTCAACCGGGGTGTGCCTTTTATGGTGGATAACAAGTCATCGCTAGCCGCGCGTGGGATTTACATGCTTGCGGAGGCCCTGCGGTCTCGATTGACGAAACTCGAGGAGGGAGAGCGCGAGCCAATGGAAAAGGCCAGACGGTGAACCCCTGGAGGTAAGCGATGTCCCTGTTGCGACGCATTGAACAAGGCCAGGAACGACTGCCAACAGAGAGTGCAAGTGTGACGCCGCGACCGGCGATCCCTTCCTCACCCTCCTCAGCCTCGTCCACGCCGTCTTCGTCTCCTTCTGCGCCCGCGCCGACCACGACTCCGGCCCAAAGTGCGCCGGGGGCCGCGCCCTCGCTGACTTTGCAAACGCGCCGGGTCAGCGCGCCAAGCGCCTCACCCCAAGCCGGGACCTACTTCGACCTGAAGCGGCGTGTACAGAACCGCCTTCTGGCCGAACTAGATCCATCGCTGGACATCAAGAAGACCGACGAGGTCCGCCGCGTGGCGCAAGAACTGTTCGACCGTATCCTCACGGAAGAGAACATTATCCTTTCGCGCGCGGAACGGGCCCGCCTTTTCGAGCAAATCGCCGCCGAAATCCTGGGATTTGGCCCCTTGCAACCTCTGCTCGAAGACGACAGCGTCACCGAGATCATGGTCAACGGGGCAAAGAGCATCTATGTGGAACGGGATGGCAAACTGCACCGTGTGCCGGTCACTTTCGAGAACAACGAACATGTGATGCGCATTATCAGCCGCATTGTCGCGCCGTTAGGCCGCCGCATTGACGACTCCAGCCCCTATGTAGACGCCCGTCTGCCAGATGGCTCGCGCGTGAATGCCTCCATCCCGCCCATCTCGCTGATCGGCCCCACCTTGACCATTCGTAAATTCTTCAAGAACCCCTTGACCGCCGAGCAATTGATCGAACTGGGTACGATCACGCCGGAGGCGCTCCAATTCCTCAAAGCCTGCGTCCATGCCCGCTTGAACATCATCATTTCCGGAGGTTCGGGTAGCGGCAAGACAACCTTGCTCAACATCCTTTCCGGGTTCATCCCCGCCGATGAGCGCATCATCACGATCGAGGATGCCGCCGAGTTGCAGCTGCGTCAGGAACATGTCGTCTCGCTGGAAGCGCGCCCACCGAACATCGAAGGGCGCGGCGAGGTGACGATTCGTCAACTGGTTATCAACACCTTGCGCATGCGGCCCGACCGTATCATCGTCGGCGAGATTCGCGATGAGGCCGCGCTGGACATGTTGCAGGCCATGAACACCGGTCACGATGGCTCCATGAGCACCTGCCACTCGAACTCCCCGCGCGATACGCTCTCACGCCTGGAGACCATGACCCTGATGGCCGGCATGAACTTGCCCTCGCGCGCCGTGCGTGAGCAAATTGCCTCGGCTATCGATCTTATCATTCATGAGGAACGCATGCGTGATGGTTCGCGTAAGGTAACGCATATTACAGAAGTTTCCGGCATGGAAGGCGAGGTGATCACGACCAGCGATATCTTCGTCTTCGAGCAAACCGGCTATGAGAACGGGAAAATTATCGGAAGGCTGAAACCAACCGGCCTGCGACCAAAGTTTATAGAGAAAATTGAGGCTTCGGGTATCCATTTGCCACCTTCTACCTTCGGCTCCGAGGGGCCTCGTCGCTACTGATGGTTGATCCTATTCCGGTCAGGAGGCGATTATGTCTCTATTGAAACGTCTTGAACAAGGTCAACCGCCAACGCAAGGGCGGCCGGCGGTGCCCGCCTCTGCGCCATCGTCCGCTTCGTCCCCCTCCTCCGGTAGCCCCCGCCTGGAAACTCTGGCACGACAGGCGCCTCCGCCTCCTGCCGTCAATCCTCAGGCCAGCACGTATTTTGATCTCAAGGCACGCGTTCAGAACCGCTTGCTGGCCGAGCTGGACCCGTCCATGGACATCTCCAAGCCGGAGGAGATTCGCCAGACGATACACACATTGTTCGATCAAATCCTGAATGAAGAACACATCGTGCTCTCACGGCCAGAGCGTGCGCGTCTGTTCGAGCAAATTGCAGCGGAAATCTTGGGCTTCGGTCCCATTCAACCGCTTTTGGAGGACGAAAGCATTACCGAGGTGATGGTCAACGGCCCACGAAACGTATACATCGAGCGAAAGGGAAAACTGCACCGAGTGCCTATCACGTTCGAGAACGATGAACATGTCATGCGCATCATCGAGCGTATCGTCTCTCCACTGGGCCGCCGCATTGACGAATCCAGCCCCTATGTAGACGCTCGTCTGCCCGACGGTTCGCGCGTTAATGCCATCATCCCCCCTATTGCCCTGACCGGCCCTACCCTGACCATTCGTAAATTCTTCAAGAATCCGATTACGGTAGAGCAATTGATTCAATTCGGCTCCATCACGCCGGAAGCGCTACAGTTCGTCGAGGCCTGCGTCAAGGCGCGGCTGAACATCGTCATTTCCGGCGGTACAGGCTCAGGAAAGACCACGCTGTTGAATATCCTCTCCGGTTTCATTCCGAACGATGAGCGAATCATCACCGTAGAGAACGCAGCCGAATTGCAGTTACGTCAGGAACACGTCTTGCCTTTCGAATCTCGCCCGCCGAATATCGAAGGCAAAGGAGAGGTTACCATTCGTCAACTGGTGATCAATGCCATCCGTATGCGCCCGGACCGCATCATCGTTGGCGAGATTCGCGACGAGGCCGCGCTGGATATGCTGCAGGCTATGAACACCGGCCACGATGGTTCGATGACTACCTGCCACTCAAACTCCCCGCGCGATACGCTGGCGCGCTTGGAGACCATGACCCTGATGGCCGGTGTGGAACTGCCGGTGCGTGCCATTCGTGAGCAGATCGCCTCGGCGATTGACCTGATCGTTCATCAAGAGCGCCTGCGGGATGGGTCACGCAAAGTGGTCAACATTACAGAAGTGACCGGCATGGAGGGCGATGTGATCACCATGACCGATATTTTCGTGTTCGAGCAGACCGGCTTCGAAAACGGCAAAGTCATTGGTCGCCTGCGCCCAACGGGCCTGCGTCCGAAGTTCATGGAGAAAATCGAGGCGGCCGGCATCCGTCTCCCGCCGTCCATCTTCGGCGTCGGCGAGCGGCGGCGGTAACTCGCGAGATTCTGTGGAGGCGAGGAAGGAACCCTATGGATCTGACGACTCTCCTGATCATCGGCGGGGGCATTGTCATCCTAGTCGTAATCGTCGGCTTAATCATCACCTCACGCAGTGAGCGCGGGCTAGTAGAGGAACGACTGGGCAAGTATCTCGAGGAGGAGCAAAGAGAGGAAAAAGGCAAAGCGGCCACCGCTACCGTAACCACTTGGGTAAGCAAGCAAGTGGAGAAAACAACGTGGGGAGAACGCATCGCACGTAATCTGGCGCGCGCCGATATAAAACTTAAGCCGGGAGAGTTCTTGCTCCTATACGCGGCCATCGTCGTGGGCCTGGCAGGCGTTGCTTACCTGCTTGGCGGCAAGCACATTGTTTCGGCGCTGATCGGCGCAGTCTTCGGTTTCATTCTCCCAAATGTCTATGTGAATCGCCAGAAGAACCGTCGCCTCGTGCGTTTTAACGACCAACTGGCCGACATGCTTAACCTAATGGTCAACGGCTTGCGCGCAGGGTATTCCACCTTGCAGGCGCTGGAAGCAGTCAGCAAGGAAATGCCGCCGCCCATCTCAGATGAATTCCGACGAGTTGTCCAGGAAGTGCAGTTAGGAATCTCGTTGGAACGCGCGCTGGACAACCTGTTACGACGCATCCCCAGCGACGATCTGGATTTTGTGGTCACTGCCATCAACGTCCAGCGCGAAGTCGGCGGTAACTTAGCGGAGATTCTGGATGTGATCTCCTATACCATTCGTGAACGTGTGCGTTTGAAGGGCGAGATTCGCGTCCTGACCACGCAGGTTTCCTATTCGAGCCGTATCCTTGCACTCCTGCCTATAGGCGTTCTCTTAGTCTTGTGGTTCATTAACCGCCAATACGTTATGGAATTCTTCACCCCGGAGAATCGAACTTGTGGTTTGATTGCGTTGGGAATCGCCGGCGGGATGCTCATGGGCGGTTATTTCGTCATGCAGAAAATCGCCAATATCGAGGTGTAAGAGGTGCGCCATGACGGTTCTGCTTATCGTTGGCCTGATCGTCGTTATCCTCGTGGTCCTCATTATGGTAGCCTACTCCAGCTTGCGAAAGCAAGGAGAGGAAGAAGACGATCCACTGACACGCCGCCTGAAAGAAATTACCCAGACAGGCGAGACCATCACCAGCCTGGAAGAAGTAGAACTCTCGCAGCCGTTCATGGAGCGGGTAGTCTACCCGATTATCAAGCGGATTGGCGAAGCCTCGGCTCGTTTTACCCCCCAACACCAACTGGAAACCATCACCAAGCAACTTGCCATGGCCGGCAATCCAGGGCGATTGGATGCTTCCACGTTCCTGGCATTGCGCTTTGTCCTGGCCGGCGTATTGGGCGGCGTAATCTTACTGCTCGCTCTGGTAGGCAAATGGCCGCTTAGCCGCCAAATCTTGTTCGTCGGCGGAGCGGCTCTTATGGGATATATCTTGCCGCAAAATTACCTCACCAGCACCATTCGAAAACGACAGAAGAACATCCGCAAGGCCATGCCCGACGCGCTCGACTTGCTGACGATTTGCGTCGAAGCCGGGCTGGGGCTGGATGCCGCGATGTCGAAGGTGGCAGAGAAATGGGACAATGAGTTGGCACAAGCCTTTGGACGCGCCATTCGAGAAATCCAACTGGGAAAAGCCCGCCGCGAAGCATTGCGCGATATGGCTGAGCGTGTGGGAATCCCGGAAATGACCAGTTTCGTCGCGGCGCTTATCCAGACCGAGACCCTGGGCGTCAGCATGGCAAAAGTCCTACGCATTCAGGCCGACCAGATGCGCATGAAACGTCGCCAACGGGCGGAGGAGGAGGCCCACAAAGCGCCGACCAAGATGCTCCTGCCGCTGGTTGGTCTGATCTTCCCCACACTGTTTATCGTCCTTTTGACCCCGGCGGCGCTTCGTCTGACGAAAGTCAAAATCTTCGGTTAACCCTCCCTATCCCTATGGTCTTGCGGTGTCAAGCCACGCGACTCGCAGTTCATCTTCTCCCTTGCGGGGAACATTGTTCATGCGCAGCAGGCACACGCGCTGGCGCGCTGCTCTCTACAAGATCTTCTTCCGGGGGGTAGACTGGCTGTATCCACCATGCTGTGTCACATGCGGACAACCGGGTTGGCGATGGTGTCCGGATTGCCAACAGCAGATGGTTCCATTATCTGAGCCAATGTGTGAAGTGTGCGGCATGACCCTCGATTCGCCCAACTCGGTGGGCCTGTGTCCGCTCTGTCGCCAGCACCGTCCGCCCTTTCAGGCCTTGCGCGCCTGGGCCGTTTTTACAGGCTCGCTGCGCGCCGCACTCCACCATCTGAAATACCGCAACCACGTAGCGTTGAGCGAACCCCTTGGCGAGCTGCTGGCGCATTGCGCGCGGCGTTGGCGTTGGCCGATAGAGATGGTGATTCCTGTTCCTTTAGGATCAAAGCGGCTCGCGCAACGAGGGTATAATCAGGCCGCTCTCTTGGCCCTCTTTGTGGCCGCAGAGAACCACTGGGATTACTGCCCCGAGGTGCTCCTCCGCCTGCGCGAAACGCGTTCGCAAGTAGGTCTTTCCTTCGAAGAACGACGCGCCAACGTACAGGATGCTTTTCTTGCGGACGAACGACACGTGAAAGGCCATACGATTCTCCTTGTAGATGATGTCACCACGACCGGTGCGACCTTGAGTGCCTGCGCTCAGGCTCTGTTGAACGCCGGGGCGCAAGCCGTATACGCGCTGACTCTGGCAAGGGCAACGCTGGATCTTGATTCGACCCAAGATGTCCAGCCCGCGAGGTAACGGGAAGATGGCAAAGAAAGCGCATTGTTCTATGGCCTGCACGGTTATCCTGTCGCGGCAAAAAGCGCCACTATCGAAGCGCCCCTCTCGAACACACCTTGCCTGCCCGTCGTGGCTTGCCAGGGGAGGGGAGGCGCATGTTTTTTCAACCGCTTGGCAACAGAGTGGCCAAGAACTTTGATGAGAGCAAACGGCACAAAGGAAATCCCCACCTTTTTTTCTGGAGGACGCAATGACACTCAAAGTAGAAATCTTTACGCGCAACATAGAGATCGATGACGCCATCCAGGAGTACGTTAGCACACGCGCAGCCAAGCTCGATCGGTACTTGCCGGAACTGGACACCGCGCGCCTGGACTTGGCTTACCTTAAATCCGCACGCAGCGCCAATGACCGTTATGTGGCTCAAGTCACGGTACGAGGCGGGCGCGCCTTGCTTCGCACCGAGGAACGCGCGGATAATATTCGCTCCGCTTTCGATTCCGCATTGGAAAAGATGGAACGCCAGATCGACCGTTACAAAGGGAAACGCCGTCGTGGCCGCGGCGATGGGCGTTCTGCCGCGGAAGTCGTTCCAACCCCTGAAGAAGAAACCGAGGAGGTTTCGGTAATTGTTCGTCGTAAGACGTTTAACCTAACCCCCATGGACGAGGCCGAGGCCTTGGAACAAATGAAGTTATTGGGCCACGACAATTTCTTTATCTTCTATAACGTGGAAACGAACGCCATTAACGTCCTCTATCGTCGGCGCGATGGAACATATGGTCTCATCGAGCCAACGATTGGCTGAACCCGTTCAGGCCCGGCGGCCATGCATCGGGCCTGTCCTTTCCGATCCGCCTAGCCTGTACCCCCTCTGTACGCCACATGCTTCCGACATCTTGGGGGTCGGTGTCGGTGAAACCACCTATGGAAAAAATAGATTTCGACGACAATTTGACCGACGAGATGCTTTCGACCAGCGGTATCGACATAGATGCCATCGAGCAGGCCGCCATGCACATCCTGCACGCCATCGGCGAGGACCCGCAGCGCGATGGGCTGCGTCGCACGCCAAAGCGCCTTGCCCGCATGTACGCGGAATTGACGGCAGGATATCGCGTAGACCCGGTCGCGCTGGTCAACGATGCCCTTTTCGAAGTCAGGTACGACGAAATGGTCATCGTGCGCGATATCGAGTTCTATAGCCTGTGTGAACATCACCTTCTCCCATTCTTGGGCCGTGTCCATGTGGCCTACCTGCCCAACGGCAAAGTCCTTGGCCTTTCCAAGATTCCACGCATTGTAGATATGTTCGCCCGCCGCTTGCAGGTTCAGGAACGGTTGACCCGCCAGATTGCCGATTTCCTGCGCGATCTGCTTCACCCGATGGGCGTAGGAGTAGTTATAGAGGCGTTACATTTATGCACGATGATGCGCGGCGTGCAGAAACATAACGCGCGCATGACCACTTCGGCCATGCATGGCGCTTTTCGCGCCAACCTGGCTACCCGCCAAGAGTTCCTGGACAACATCTCGCGCGGGGCCTCGCCGCTACACATTTAAGAGGCCGACCGTTCTATCTCAACCCCTACGGAAGCCGCGCCGCTCAGTGCGTGCGGTTTCTGGATGCGAACGCTCACCTTCCGGATGCGCGGCCATTGGAGGCAGAGACGGGCAACGTCCTCCGCCAGGGCTTCCACGGTGCGCCGCGAGGCGGCCTCGACCAGAGCACGCACTGCATGGGCCACCTCGGCATAATCCACGCTCAGCCTCACGTCATCCCTGTCCGCCGCTGCGTGGATATCTACATAGAATGTAAGATCAATCCAGACTTCTTGAGGGCAGGCGCGTTCCTGCTCGTGGAGGCCCAGAATGGTTCGCGCCCGCAGACCATGAATGAAAATGCGATCCATCGTCCACTCAGCGTTTTCGTCCGTTTTTCTTCGGGCAAAAATGTCCATCGGCTTCCATTGGCTCACCGCATTGGGGGCACATGGGGCGTCCACGCTGGATAACTTCCAGACTCCAGCGAGCCAACCGCCGCGCCTGTGTGCGTGTGCACCAGAAACGGACAGCAGCCGCCTCATTGGGATCTTCTCCCTCGGCAGTAATCTCGCGCGCCAGAATCACGACCAGGTCGTGCTGCGGCTCATATCCCAGGCCTAGGGCGCCGGCGCGAAAGAGAGCGTCCACGGGCGGTTGAATATGCATCTCGCGTTCGTCGAAGTCGGCCTGGGCCTCGGGCAGATCGGGGAACTGTCGCGCGACCTCGGCCAGCATCTGTTCGATACTGATTGCCAGCGAGTGGAGCTGTATTTTCTCGATGAGAATGCTGACCGGCTTCGCCTCTCCCTCGCGCCAGCCTTGCAAGTAGAAGACGCGCTGGCCGGGCCGGCCAATGGCATCGGCTGTAATGTGGCGGAGGGGAATCACATCCAGTTCAAAACGTGGCATCAGTCCGGTTGCTTGACTTGGTACACAGCAAAGTCGCGCGCCACGCTCACGTTCGGGAAGACGGTCTGCGCCTCTTCCAACACGTCTTTTTCGCGGTAGCGACGCGAGATATGGGTCAGAATCAATTGCCGCACACCGGCCTGCGCGGCCAGTTCGGCAGCCTGACGAGCAGTCAGATGAGAGAATCGGCGGGCCATTTCGGCTTCCGCTTGCAGGTAGGTGGCCTCGATGACAAGCGCATCGGCTCCACGGCAAGATTCAACCAAATTGTCCGTCTGTCCGGCGTCACCTACATGGACAAGGCAAGCGCCTCGCCGCGGTGGACCAAGCACGTCGTCGGGACGAACGCGGCGGCCATCCGCCAGCGTAACTTCCTGCCCTTCCACCAGCCGACGGCGCAAGGGGCCGGCCGGCACACCCAACGCCTCCGCCTTTTCCGGCAGAAAAGGACGGCGCGCCCGTCCCTCAAAGCGAAAACCAAGGCTGTCTGCGTTGCGATGATAGACCGGAAAAGCGGAAATGGTGAAGTCTTCCGCCTCGAAGAACACGCCTGGCTGGATGGTACGGAGAGAGAGCGGCATCGGCGGCCTCGCCCCACGCAACACAACGCCGTATAGGAGATCACGAATACGATCGAGCGCCCAACCTCCTGCATAGATATTCAATTCCTCAATCGTCTCCCAGCGCATGAACGTGGAGAGCAGACCGGCCAGACCCAGGATGTGGTCGAGGTGGCCATGGGTAATCAGAATGTGGGTTAGGTTTCTGAACCCGATGCCGGCTTGTAAGATTTGTCGTTGCGTTCCCTCGCCACAATCAACCAAGAAGCGATACTCATCGTGTTTGACGACTTGCGCCGAAAGGCCGCGCTTGGCCGAAGGAGCAGAAGCGGAAGTGCCCAGAAAGATGATCTCGAACAAGGAAACTCCTCGCCAACAATTTGCGTAATTGTACCTCATCTGCCCTGTGTTCCAGGGAACACCCACCTGAGCCGATAAACGATTTTGTTAGCGTTCACAGAAAATATCCTGATTTCGACTCCCTGTTGATATAATCAAAGCGTGAACACGAGCATCGAAGAAATTGCACGACTTTCCGAGGAATTCGAGCGAGCCGCTCCTGAGGCAATCATCACCTGGGCAGTGCAGACCTTTGCCCCCGACATTGCCATGAGTTCCTCCTTCCAAACGCAGTCGCTGCCTTTGTTGCACATGGTCACGCGCATCTACCCGGAGATTCGCGTCTTCTTTCTGGACACCGGCCTGCATTTCTGGGAAACGTTGATCTTCCGCCAACAAATCGAGAACGAGTTTAGCCTGAAGGTGGTTGACCTGCACTACGATGAACGCTGGCGACCGTTTCTAGAAGTTTATCGCGATTTGCCAAAAGAAGACCCCACGCTGTGTTGTTACATTCGCAAGGTGCAACCCATGCAGCAGGCGTTGAGTGATCTACGGGCGTGGATTACCGGCATTCGCCGCGACCAGACAGCCGCGCGCGCGGCCGCTCGAATTCTGGAACCGCAACCGGATGGACTGCTCAAAATCAACCCTTTATTGAATTGGACAGAAGCCGATGTGGAGGCATATCGTCAACAGCATCGTTTGCCGGAACATCCGCTGACCGTATGGGGATATGCCAGCATTGGTTGCGCGCCGTGTACGCGTCCCATTCGTCCTGGCGAACCGCCACGCGCCGGTCGCTGGGCAGGCACAGGCAAGACCGAGTGTGGCCTTCATACCGACCTCTTCCGCAAGCGATTGGAATCGCCAGCCGATCTCGCACGCGTGAAACTAGAAGAGTAATCATTCCTTCCCATGTTCGCTTTGCCATTTCTGCCAGGCGGCCTTGACCTCGGCAGTGACGAACATGCTGCCTGCAGAAAGAATCAGACTGTGCTCCTCCTCCGCCAGCGTCAGGGCGCGTTGTAATGCTGCATCCGGCGGCATTACAACTTCCGCCACAACGCCCAACCGACTCGCCGCCTCGACAATCGTCTGGGGGGCAACCGCGCGCGGGTGAGTAGATTGGGTCGCCAGCACACATTTCAGTCGCGGGCGGAGCGCGGCCAACATGGCCGTCATATCCTTATCCTCCGAGCAACCAAAAATGAGCGTCACGGGATAGGTAGGGAAGGTTTCGTCCAGAGTCTGGGCCAATTTCTCGAACGAGTCCACATTGTGCGCCGAGTCGAACACAATCGGAGGCGCACGGCGCGCGACCTCGAAACGACAAGGCCAGACCACATCCCGGAAGCCGACTTGAACGGCATCGGGCAATAAAGGTAAACCGCTTACTTGCAACGCGGTCCAAGCGGTGACGGCGTTGACCACTTGGTGGCTTCCTAAAAGGGGAATACGAAGACGCAGCAAAACAGGTGATTCGATTTGGAATTCTTGGCCATCTAGGGAATGTTCCAGCAGACGAAAACGCACATCACGCCCGACAAGTGTCAAGGGCGCGTGGCGTTCCGCGGCGACGCGCTCGAGGACGGCCAGCGCCTCCTCTTGCTGCGGCGCCGACACGACCGGCACCCCTTCCTTGATAATGCCTGCCTTTTCTCCCGCAATGGCGCTCAGCGTATTGCCCAATATGGCCATATGGTCAAAAGAAAGAGAGGTGATTACGCTTACGCGCGGGGTAAGCACGTTCGTAGCGTCGAGCCTTCCCCCCAGACCGACTTCGATAACTGCCGCCTCAACCCCCCTTCGCGCAAAGTAAAGGAAGGCCAGCGCAGTCGTGATCTCAAAAAAGGTCAGACCTGCAATGCGCTCTACGATAGGCCGGACTTCTGTCACCAGAGCCGCCAGATCGGCATGAGGAATGGGCTGGCCGTTGACCTGAATTCGCTCGGAGAAATCCTGTAAATGAGGAGAGAGATAGAGACCGGTGCAGTACCCCGCTGCACGCAAAGCGGAGGCGCACAGCGCGCATACGGATCCCTTCCCCTTCGTTCCAGCAACGTGGATGACAGGATATTCTTCCTGTGGCTGACCTAGGGCGGCGACCAGAGCGCGCATCCTGTCCAGATTGAAATCGGCTCTGGCGAGTTCCGAGGACTTTTTCAGGCTATAATCTACAAAGGAATACAGATAGTCTAGCGCGCGCAGATAAGCGGATTCAATCTCCGGCATGGTTGGTGTGCTCACGATTCACCTCTTGTTGCCTGGCTGCGTCTCCTTAAAGGAAAAGCGCGGGCGTTTGCGCCCTCTCTTGCACCGTTTGCATCGTCAATTCAACGTTAGCACCGCGGAAATGGCTTACCAGAATCGCTGGCAGGAGGCGCTCATCTCCTGCGCCCTGTTGGGGAATGATGCAGCCCACCTTCAATCTGCGCTGGAGCAGATACGTCACTGGGTGGAGGCGAATTGGTCAGCGGGAGAGATTCTCAACAGCGAAATTGAACTGATTTCCTGAAGTTTGGGCTATCAGCCAAAGCGCCCTTCCACATAATCCTGTGTACGTTGATCCTGTGGCTTAGTAAACAGGTCTTTTCCGCGCCCATATTCAACTAAGTCGCCCTGTAAAAAGAAAGCAGCGTAATCGGCCATACGAGCAGCCTGTTGCACGGAGTGAGGCGCTAGGACGACAGTGGTCGTTTTCTTTAACTCCTGCAAGGCAGATTCGACTTTGGCGGTTGAAATGGGATCCAGGCCGGAGGTCGGCTCATCCAGTAGAATGACTTCAGGTTGATTGGCCAACACGCGCGCCAGACATAAGCGCTGTTGCTGTCCGCCGGAAAGAGCAATGGCCGGCTCGTCTAGGCGATCTTTCACTTCATCCCAGAGCGCCGCCTGGCGTAAGCTGCGCTCCACCGCTTCATCCAGGCGCGAGCGGCGTCTTTCGCCGGCCAGTTCCAAGCCATAGGTCAAATTTTGACGGATGGACATGGGTAAAACCACCGGTCGGGCGAAGACTATGCCTACTTTTCGCCGCAAGGCAATTACATCTGTTCGCGGATCGAGGATGTTTTCGCCATCCAGGAGGATTTGCCCTGCGATGGCCTTGACATCGGTCAAGTCATTCAGACGGTTAATGCAACGTAATAGAGAGGACTTTCCGCCGCCTGCCGGTCCAAAAAGGACAGTGATAGCATAAGCAAGAATGTTGAGATTAATGCTATGCAGCGACTCGTTGCCGTCGGCGTACTGGAGCGAGAGATCGCGAATCACAATCTTGGATTCGTCCATAGGGGAAATGTTACCATTGCCGCTTCGCGCGCGCACGGGCGCGAATAAGTGTGGCAACAACGTTCATGGTCAAAACGAAAACCAAGAGGACCAGAGCCGTGCCATATTGAATGCGCACAGGCATCCCAGGAACCTGCGTAGAGATGACAAAGAGGTGATAAGGCAATGCCATGGTCGCGTCGCGTATCGAGTGGGGCAAACGCGGCAGGAAAAACGCCGCGCCGGTGAACAGGATAGGGGCGGTTTCCCCGGCAGCGCGTTCCAGACCGAGAATAATTCCAGTGATGATCCCCGGCAACGCTTGCGGCAAGACAATGCGCCGAATGGTCTGCCGCTGCGTAGCTCCCAGCGAGATGCTCACTGTACGAAAGGCCTGCGGCACCGCACGCAAGGCTTCCTCTGAGGCGCTGATGATGACCGGCAAGGTCATAATCGAGAGAGTCAAGGAGGCAGAAAGGATGCTGGCGCCAAATTGGAAAAACAGGACAAACAATCCTAATCCGAACAGGCCGTACACAACCGAAGGGATGCCGGCTAGGTTAATAATCGCCAGCCGGATGAGGCGTGTCCACCAGTTGTCGCGAGCATACTCCGAAAGGTAAATGGCAGCGGCGATTCCCAAAGGAACAGAAAAGATGGCAGCGCCGATCGTCAGGTAAAACGTGCCGATGACCGCCGGGAGGATGCCCCCTGCGCGCATGCCATCGTGTGGCATGGCCGTGAGGAACTCCCAGGAAATGGCCGGCGCGCCCTGAAACGCAATGTGAATCACCACGGCAATAATTGGAGCCACGGTGACCACTGCCAGCAGGGTCAACAGGGAAAACCCCACCCTTTGGATGAAGGCTCGCCCGGTAGCAGATCTATTCAGCCGGTTCAGAGGAGAGGGGAAAGCCCGATTCAACACAGAGAACCCAGAAGGGGAAGCATGCTCGCTTGCGCGGCGAATCATACCACAATTAATTCCGTTGAGGAGGCCGCCGAAGATTCAAGAGCACAGCTGCAATAACGGGGGCAATTTTTGTCATGAGGAGAGTATAGGCATTTAATGTATAATATGCGGGCTTGGAAATCTTGGCCTAATTTGCAGTGACTCAGAACAAATGGATAAAGCAGCTTTTCTCTCCCGCTCCCATCATCAGGCGTTCTATCGCTGTCTGTATTTTCTCAAAGAGCATCTCCTCTTTCATGCGTTACCAGATGGGCGCAAGAGTCTGCGCCACTTACAAGAACTTCGGAACAGTCAACGCGGGAAACGTTGCTTTATCTTGGGAAACGGTCCAAGCCTACGCCAGACAAACTTGAACCTTTTGCGCGGGGAAATCACCTTCGGCCTTAACCGCATTTACCTGCTTTTCCCCGAAATGGGCTTCTCAACAACCTATTTGGTTTCCGTTAATCGTCTGGTGTTAGAACAATGTGCCGAGGAAATCTTCTCCTTGCCAACGATCAAGTTCGTACCCTGGAGTTCGAGAAAGTATATACACCTACCGGTTGAAAAAAGGATCTTTCTCAATACAACCTGCCTTCGGCCTGGATTCGCGCGGGATGCGCGTCGCCCTATCTGGGCCGGAGCAACGGTCACGTTCGTCGCGTTGCAACTTGCTTATCATATGGGATTCGAAAAGGTTATTCTGATCGGTGTAGACCATTCCTTTGTTACCCCAGGAGCGCCTCATACAACCGTCATCTCAGCGGGTGATGATCCTAATCACTTTTCTCCAAACTACTTTGGTAAGGGTTTCCGCTGGCAATTACCCGATCTTGCAACATCGGAAATCGCCTATCGGATGGCGCGTCAAGCCTTTGAGCAAGATGGCCGACGGGTGCTGGACGCAACCATTGGCGGCAAATTGACTGTTTTTGAAAAAGTAGACTACAACGCACTTTTCTGATGACTCTACCGCGAATTTCCATTATCACTCCGTGTTTAAACCGAGCCCGCTTTATTCGGGAGGCAGTGGAATCGGCGCTGTCCCAACAGTACGCCAACCTTGAGCATATTGTTGTGGACGGCGGTTCGACAGACGGTACCCTCCAGATTCTCCAAGAATACCCTCACCTCCGGCTGATTAGCGAACCGGACGAAGGGATGTATGATGCCATTAACAAAGGCCTGCGGCTGGCGCAAGGCGAGATCATAGGCCTATTGAATTCGGACGACCTTTACCCGCCGGGCAGCTTATCTCTCGTGGCGGAGACTTTTTCCAAGAATCCTGAGGCTGAAGCCATCGTGGGGGGAGCGGAAGTGTTCTTGGATGAAGGGGGGCAACGAAAGGTTACGCGCTCTAACCCAACGATAGGGCTTGAGGAATTCTGGTTTCGCGTTGTGGAGGGTTCGCCGGTTTCGAACGCTTGGTTCTTTCGCCGACGAATCTTCAGGAATGTCGGTTATTTCAACGCCTCCTATCGCTATGTCGCCGATCGGGAATTCCTAATTCGGGTAGGTTTGGCCGGCGTGCGGCCTGTTCCTGTCCCTCAGGTGATCTACCTATATCGGAGTCATCGTGATTCCGCCACCCTGAGCGACGCGGATGCGCGCCTGCGCGAACGAGGGTTGTTTCGAATTAAAGTTCTCCTCGAGGGAATCCGCATGTTTGAAAGCTTTTTGGAGAACGGAGAGATTCCCGTTAACGTGCGCGACCACTTGCGCCGTGCGCATGGAAAACGATGCTACAAACTGGCAGCGACAGCCCTCTATCATCGCCGTTTCAGGCATGCTGCTCAGGCAGTGAGACACGGCACACACTATAACCCATGCTGGGTTGCGGTATTCGCTCTGCTGGCTCTGCGTCGCCTAAGGCATGGCTCCGTCCATGATACAAAGGAGTAAAAACCATTCACCATGCAAATCTCAGGGGAGCGGGTTCCATCTATGGGTTCGGGCTTGCACTGTGGATTTCGATGGCGGCATTTAGCCGGACTGGAGATTTAGAAACGCTGATAGGAGGGATTCACCTCCCCCGACGACGAATCGATCATGAGTGCTTCTACTTTGCCCACCTTTTTCATCCTTGGCGCTGCTAAGGCAGGCACCACAACGCTTTACGACCTCCTGAAACAACACCCAGAAATTTATCTGTCTTACGTTAAAGAACCGATGTTCTTTAGCCACGACGAGAATTACCAACGTGGCGTTGAATGGTATATAAAGACTTTCTTCCTAAAGGCCGAAGAATATACAGCGCGCGGCGAAGCCACGCCGCATTACCTCTACTGGGCCGAGAAAGTCGCCCCGCGTATAAAAGCGGTTTACGGCGAGCAGGAGGTAAAATTCGTGGTCATTTTTCGCGACCCGGTGCAACGCGCCTATTCCTGGTATTGGAACATGGTCAAGGAGGGAAAAGAAGACCTGCCTTTTCCCCAGGCGTTCGCTGCCGAAGAGGAGCGGATTCGAGCTAACTGGGAACACCTATATTATGCTGGTGCCATGACCTATGGCTATTATCGAGGAGGGTGCTATGCCACACAGGTGGAAGAATTTTTGAAATACTTTCCTCGGCAACGGTTTTATTTTTTGTTACAGGAAGACCTGCGAAGTCTCGAAGATGAGGCTTTCGGAGGGCTGCTCTGCTTTCTAGGGGTGGATTCGAGAATCACGTTTACTCCCGTAATGGCCAATCCTGCTTCTTTGCCGCGTAACCGTGCGTTACATCGCTGGCTACATGGTCCTTCGGCAACCAAAGAGTGGATCAAAAAGGCGATCCCCCTTCGCTGGCGTTATCACTTTAAGGCCTGGCTTACAGAAAAGAACTTGAGAAAAATATCTTACCCTGCGCTGGACAAGGAGGTGGGGATTAGGTTGAGAGAGCGATATCGTGATGAAATCAACCGGCTGGAAGATTTGATTGGCCGCGATCTTTCCCATTGGAAATAGAAGGCATGTCCCGCATTGCTTTGTTCTTTTCCTCTTTGCGCGTCGGCGGCGTCGAGCGCGTGATGCTCAATCTGGCGCGTGGCCTGCTCGCGCGCGGCATCGAGGTGGATTTGGTGCCCGTGCAGGCGCGAGGCCCCTTGCTCCCCTATGTTCCCTCCGAAGCGCGCCTGATTGACCTGGCAGCCAAACGCACCTTGCTGGCCCTGCGCCCCCTCGTGAAGTACTTGAAAACCGAACGCCCCATGGCCTTGTTATCGGCGCAAACGCACAACAACGTCCTGGCTATTTGGGCGCGCCGCCTGACTGGAATTCCTCTTCGGTTGGTGGTTAGTGAACATATAAACATCCAGGAAGTCGCAACTCGCACCAAAGGCCGGGAGAGGTTGCGCCCCCTCGCCGCGCGGCTATTCTATCCTCAGGCCGATGCTATTGTGGCTGTGTCTTGGGGCGTAGCCCAGGCTTTGCGACGAGTGATGCGCCCTCCGACGAACAAGATCTCGGTCATCTACAATCCAGCGGTTACGCCAGAGTTGATGGCCCTCGCCCAGCAACCGCTGCACCACCCTTGGTTCGCGGCAGGAGAGCCGCCAGTTGTTTTGGCAGTTGGCCGGCTGGCACCCTTAAAGGATTATCCGACTCTGCTGCGCGCCTTCGCGCGCATGCGAGCGCGAAGGCCGGCGCGCCTTCTTATCCTGGGGGAGGGAGAACAACGGAAAGCGCTGGAATGCTTGACGACGCAGTTGGGCATAGCGGAACATGTCGCCATGCCGGGCTTCGATCCCAATCCCTATCGTTTCATGGCGCGTTGCCAGGTATTCGTTCTTTCATCGGCCTGGGAGGGTTTCTCGGTAGTAACTGCCGAGGCGTTAGCCTGCGGCGCGCAAGTTGTCGCAACCGATTGCCCCAGCGGACCGGCAGAGATTCTGGAAAACGGCAAATACGGTCGCCTTGTCCCACGAGGAGATGATATTGCCCTGGCAGCTGCTATAGAAGAGGCCCTGGATCATCCGTTGCCGCCTGAAATGCTCAAAGCCCGCGCCGCGTGTTTTTCGGTGGCAGCGATTACCGATCAATACATCAAAGTATTGCTGGAGGAAGGGTAACTATGCGGCTGCTCTACGTTATTACCGATCTTGATGTTGGCGGCGCGGAGAACCAGGTGACGCAACTGGCAATCACACTGCGGCGGCGCGGTTGGGAGGTGCGGCTGGTTTCCATGCTGCCGCCAAAGGCGTTCACGGCTGAGCTGAGTCGAGGAAGCGTGGAAATCTCTCATTTAGGAATGCGGCCCGGCATTCCTGATCCTCGTGCTATCTTGCACCTGGCGCGCCTGATTCGTCAATGGCGCCCTGATGTCGTACACAGTCACATGGTTCATGCCAATTTGCTGAGTCGGGTAACTCGTATCATTACCCCTATGCCGGTCTTGATCTGTACAGCTCGCAGTACCAATGAGGGAAGACTTTGGCGCGCGGCAGCCTACCGTCTGACCGACGGCCTGTGTGAATTAACGACTCACGTCAGTCGGGCCGGAGCAGAGCGAGCGGTACGGATCGGCGCGATCCCCGCTCGGAAGGTGCGCGTCATCCCAAACGGCATAGATACGAATCGCTTTCGACCAGACGCGGCTGCCCGGGCGCGCTTGCGCGACGAACTCGGCCTCGGCGAGCGCTTTGTCTGGCTGGCGGTAGGGCGATTCGCGCCTCCAAAAGACTACCCCACGATGTTGCAAGCCTTCGCTCTTGCGCGCAAACACACGGAAAGCCTTCTCCTCATTGCCGGTCAAGGGCCTCTGCAAGAAGAATGCCTTCAGCTGGCCAAGGAACTCAACGTGGCAGAGGCTGTGCATTTTCTAGGCGTGCGCAACGATATCCCCGATTTGATGAACGCGGCGGACGCTTTCCTGATGTCTTCATTGTGGGAAGGGATGCCAACAGCAGTGTTGGAAGCGGCCGCGTGTGGTCTGCCTATTGTAGCGACTAATGTGGGCGGCATTCCTGAGATTCTGCCTCCAGAGGCACAGAAATACCTGACCTCTCCCCAGGATCCACGGGCTCTGAGCGCACTGATGATAGAATTGGTAAACTTGCAACCTCAGCAACGACGAGAGCTAGGCCTTTCGAATCGCGAGTATGTTAAAATGCATTATAGTCTGGAGATCATTGCGAATCGTTGGGAAAATCTCTACAAGGAGTTCTTGAGTAGATAACACGAGCGCAAATCGCCTCTCTGGAACGCCGGCCGGCGGTTTTGCTTCCACCTTGTTCCTTATTCGCCGGCTTCCTCGCCACCATAGGCTCGTCCGCGCAACGTGTTCTCGGCCTGGTAGGCAGAAAAGGGTTTATGTAGACCAGACAAGGCCCGCACATAATGAGGCCTTTAGGTTATCGTTGTTCTATACGATGCCCCGCTACGTTTATCACGATGCTGTTGTCACGATCGTTACGTTGTATCGTTCCTAAGACAGATTGTCTCACCTCAACACGTAGCGCTAGAAACGATACAACGGGGAAAGTCATACACTCGACGCAAGATTGTTGGAGCGAATCGGTTTGAAGGTCGTGCTGTTTGCCAACACGGACTGGTACTTGTACAACTATCGTCTCTGCCTCGCTTATGCTTTGCGCGAGCAAGGCGACGAAGTCGTCCTGATTTCACCGGGAGGACGCTATGCGCCCCATTTCCAAGCCCAAGGCTTCCACTGGATAGACATCTCTTTGAAACGGCGGAACCTCAACCCTTTCAACGAAGCATCCACCCTCATTCAATTAGGCAAAATTTACGCTCGCGAACAGCCAGACATTGTGCATCACTTCACAGCAAAATGCGTCCTGTATGGTTCGCTCGTCGCTCGGTGCTTGCGAGTGCCCTGCGTGATCAACTCGATAACCGGACTAGGATATGTCTTTGCCGAAGGGGGGTGGAAACGTCGCTGGCTGCAGAGCCCTATGAAAGCTTTATACCGGCTGGCCCTCGGTAAAACGTGGGTCATATTTCAGAACCCGGACGATCGGGCTTTGTTCCTCAAAAATCGCTTAGTAGATTCGGAGCGAACAACATTAATAGGCGGCTCGGGGGTGGATATTCATTACTTCACACCCCTCCCCTGGCCCCAAGGCACTCCGGTGGTTATCCTGCCGGCTCGTTTGCTTTGGGATAAAGGGATCGGAGAATTCGTAGAGGCGGCCAGACAGTTGCGATCGCGGGGGCATCAAGCGCGCTTCGTTTTGGTTGGAGAAAGCGACGATCAGAATCCTGCCGCAGTACCGGCACATCAACTCCGATCTTGGGTGCAGGAAGGCGTGATAGAATGGTACGGCTGGCAGGAGAACATGAAAGAAACCTACGCGCAAGCGACGGTTGTATGTCTTCCTTCTTACCGCGAAGGTCTGCCGAGGACACTCTTGGAGGCTTCCGCCTGCGGGCGACCCATTGTTGCCGCCGATGTTCCAGGTTGTCGGGAAGCCGTTCGCCACGGTGAAAACGGTTTACTGGTACCCGCGCGCAATGCGTCCGCTTTAGCCAATGCGTTACATGACCTATTAAGCAACCCCTCCCTCTGCAAAAAAATGGGAGCCAGAGGACGAGAAATAGTCGAGCAGGAATTCTCCTCCGAGGTAATCATTGCGCAAACGCTGTCGCTATACAAGACCGGCCTTCAACAGGGAAAGGTCGTGTTATGATACCGTTGGCCCAAGTAGTCAACTTGTTCGCAGTTATCCTAATCAGCTTGCTCCTTACAGTGCTGATGAATCCCCTTTCAATTTGGCTTACACGAAGAGCTGGACTGCTTGATATACCCGGGAAAGCCTCTCATAAGCAACACAACCGACCTACTCCTCTAGCAGGGGGCATAACTCTCTTTCTCGTCGGCCTTCTCCTGACCGCTCTCTTTCGGCTATGGCATAGACCCTACATAAGCCTTTGGCTAGCAGCAACCATTATCTTCTTATTTGGTATGTGGGATGATGCGAAGGGTCTGTCAGCACTACCGAAGTTACTCGGGCAGGTGCTCGCCTCGTGTATTTTGATAGCTTCGGGTGTCTCTGTCCAATTTTTGACAAAATTCTCGCTGCCCATTGAAGAACCTTTGCTCTCTCTCTTGGGATATGGACTAACCGTACTATGGTTAACTGGCGTGACAAATGCCATGAATCTCGTAGACAGTATGGATGGCCTAGCTGCCGGCATCAGCAGTATAGCCTTTGCCTTCTTTATGGGGATGGCGCTTGTTGCTCAACAGGTAGAGCTATCCTTGTTTAGCGGCTTGATATTGGGGATTGGGATTGGATTGTATCTTTTCAATGTGACGCCGGCGTGGCTTTTCCTCGGCGATTCGGGCGCTCAAACTCTGGGTTTTCTTCTCGCAGCCGTTGCGATTTTATACAACCCGGTTCAACCCCCTCAAGCTTCCTCCTGGTTCATTCCGATTATGGTTTTGGGGATTCCACTTTTTGACACCCTGCTGGTTGTAGTCTCGCGCCTGCTTCATCGTCGGCCCGTATTCCAGGCGGATCGCGCCCATACGTATCACCATCTTCTACACCTGGGACTGAGTCCAGTTCAGGCAGTAACTATCCTTCACGCAACATCTCTTCTCCTAAGCTTGTTAGCATTCATTGCTCTGTCCTTACCTCCTCTTGTAGCTAACTTGATCTTTTGGGCAACCGTCTGTTTCGGAATAGGTTTGCTGACTTTTTTTGTTCAACGAGACCCCCTAAAAGCCAATCAGAAAAGGTAATCTCGTGTGAGAGAATTTTCGATTTCCGAGTTATCCCAAACTATTCTCAAAAAATGGTGGCTCATTGTATTGTTTACAAGTATGGGCGGCTTCGTAGGGACGCTTTTTCATTCCTTGCGCCCCCCTGTATACGAAGCCAAAACCAGGCTAGTGGTCAACCTGGATGTGACCAAGTATCGACTGACGCCCAGCGAAGAAAGTCGTGTTATGGATGCCATTGTTGCAATCGTGAATTCGTCGGAGGTACAAGAGAGAGTTGTTGCCACAGCGCGCTCGTCGTTTGGTTACTCATTAACCCAAGGAGAGTTGCAACGCAAGGCGACGCTAGAACGGGCCCGCCAAGTCTTGGAGATGCGCGTCCGTGATCGCGTTCCTGCATTCGCCGCAACCCTGGTGAACCTATGGGCGGAAACAGCCTATCAGAAGTTGCTCCAGGCTCAAGAACACGCCGCCGCCGCCGATCAAATCCAGAGACAACTGGACGGGTGGTTCGCCTGCCTGCCCGGTTATGTTACCCCTACCCCAGATCCCCAGATGCAGTGCCCATCCCTCGTTCCTGCTTGGAATGAGCAATGCGAAGGGCATTCCCCTGAAGAAATAGAGGTTGCGATCCTGAGGCTCTCCAACGAGTTAATGATTCAAAGACGCCACAGTCTTGGTCTCGTGTCATTCTTAGAGTTCACCCCTCCAGAGAAAGCACTCGTGCCTGACACTCCTGCTCTCTATGAAAGGGGAACCACTATTCTGGCCGGCATGGCTATCGGCCTGTTGCTGTCCATATGGATGGTCTATTTTCTGGCGAGCAAAGCTTAATGCGTCGAGCCGGCCCATACCTAGCGCGTCTCCTCGATTTTGGTTCTGCGATAGCATGGGGGTTGTTTCTCCTTTTGTTACCTATTACTAGCCTACCCTTTCTCTCTGAGAGAATAGGGTACACTGTGGTCGCTCCTGCTTCTCTTATCCCCCTGACGTGGTTGAGCATATGGTTAGTCGCCTATTTGATTAAAGGCGGCAGGGCGCCACGCGAAAGCCTCCCTTTACTCTTCTTTGGCTCGGTGGCGATCATTTCCAGCGCTGTGGCTTTCTTCACAATAGTTATACCTTCCTACAAAGGCAAAACAACGCTGAGCGAGGCGACCACTGCTCTCGCGACACTGACGGTCGGAGTGGTTTGTTATCTGGTAACTGCAAGCCGGCTCTTCCAACAGCCCGCTAGGCTGTCTCTTACTCTTCGGTGGATTTCTTTAGGCGGGGCTCTGACCTTAGTTTGGGCCACAGTGCAAGCTGTATACATCTTCCTGCTCGATAGTCGCTTTCCCCATGCCCTCCTAGTATTCCACCGTCTTTTTTCTATCCGGGATTTCTCTCTGAATCGTATTACCGGTTTTGCCTATGAACCTTCCTGGTTAGCCCATCAGCTAAACATGTTGTATCTCCCGCTGTGGTTATCTGCAACACTCCACGGCTGGTCAGCGTTTCCAATCCGCCTAGGTAAATGTAGTATAGAAAACATCCTAGTAGGGATAGGGGGGATAGTAGTTTTGTTATCCTCGCGCATAGGCGCTCTGACTTTCTTAGCGGTTATCTGTATCGCGGTTGTTCATCATAGCCTTGTCCTTGTACGCAAGGGACAAACGTGGCTAACGGCGCGTGTAGCAGTCCAATCCGTACGCTTAAAGGACCTCCTTCAAAGGTTCACCAGCGCAGTGTTGACAATGGCTTTATTAGGTTTATACTTTATCGCAACTCTAGGTGTCGTATATGGGTTAGCACACATTGATCCTAGATTGGAGCGTCTCATTCAGCTTCCCGCTTGGCTATCCCCCCAGTCATCCTCCCTTAGTCCATATCTTGTCTTCCGCTATCTTGCTTTCGCCGAGCGTTATCTGTATTGGGTCGTTGGTTGGAGAGTGTTTTCCCTATATCCCATCTTGGGAGTCGGACTAGGGAACTCTGGTTTTTTCTTTCCTACAGTGCTTCCCACCTACGGCTTGGCCCTCGTGGAAGTTACTGACTATCTCTACCTGTCCCCTTATCTTCCTAACATCAAAAATTTTTGGATTCGCCTGCTGGCCGAGACCGGCATTGTGGGATTCTCTGCCTTCCTTGCCTGGTATCTCGTGATGTGGACCTCCGCGCGCCTCCTGCGTCGCGAAAGCACACCGCTGTATCGTATGGTAGGCTGGGCTGGTCTATTCGTGCTCGTGGCCTTCATCACAGAGGGCTTTAGTGTAGATACCTTTGCTTTACCGTACTTATGGACCTCGCTTGGCATTGTCAGCGCAACAGCAGCGTTAGCACGAGGCGAGAAAAATTTATCACAGAACTGATACTATTTGGAGTTGACCAATAATGTACGATGTCATCGATGTTTCTCTCGGTAATTTGAGTCGTTTATATCAATATAAACTGCAAGGGCTCTACAAGGCCAACTTCAACCTTAAAGGCTTTGCATACCCTTGGTTGCTCAGTTCGCATCAATGGCAACCTAACGAGAAAGTGCTGGACGTGGGAGCAGCTTATTCTCCTCTGCCTATGCATATCCAGGAAACGTACGGATGTGAGGTGTGGGTAGCAGATGACTATGGGATGCAAAGCGACGAACCGTTCTGGATGCGTGGTCAATCTCCTCAAGAACATATTCGCAGCCATCCTAATATCAAATTCGTTTTAGAACGCCTAGGTAATCCCGCTCAATCCAGCTTGCCTTCCAATTACTTTGATGTTGTTTACAGCCTTTCAACCCTTGAACATGTACCAACGTACCTCCTGCCAGCAGTGTGGCAGCATATGGACGCTTTACTCAGACCAGGTGGAGAAATGCTTCACTCGGTGGATCTCGCCTTCCCTTCCAATCGCGGTCTGAAGAAGGTCATAGGCGCCATCTTGTTCGACTCGTTCTACGCCCTAGCACCGCGATCGCTGCGAATCCGATGGGGAATGGCCACACCTCGCGCTTACCTCCGTCTTGTTTTCCAGGCGCTCAACATACGTTACCGGCTAGATAAGAGTCTTTCCGTGTTGAACATGATTCTGAACCCGGATATCTTGTCAGAAGGATATGAGATAGGCCTGAATCGAATTCTCAAGGACAAATGGACTGACTACAAATACCGACGCGTAGCCACCTTACTTATCCACTTGAAGAAGCAATAAACCTTTGAGGGATTTCCCTTGGATCGGGATTCTTGCACCATTGAGGCTAATGCTCTCCTCCATCGTCTCTTTCCTCTCTGTCGCAGCCTGACGGGCGAGGGGGTGCGGCAGACGCTTGCCATACTGCGCGAGATTGCCAACTTTGATACGCACGAAGTTCCTTCAGGGACAGTTGCCTATGATTGGGTCGTCCCAGAGGAATGGAACGTTCGGGACGCATACATCGCCGACTCGCGTGGGCGGCGCGTGATTGATTTTCGCCAAAACAACCTCCATCTCGTTGGTTACAGCATTCCCTTTGAAGGAACGTTGACGTTTGAGGAACTGCGCCCTCACTTACACACTCTGCCCGATCTGCCTCAGGCTATCCCTTACCGCACCAGTTACTACAACCGCGCCTGGGGGTTTTGCCTCTCGCAACAGCAATTCGAAGCCTTGGGTCGAAAGGAAAGGTACTTCGTCAAAGTAGATACTACGCTGGCCCCCGGCAGTATGACTTACGGGGAAAGGGTGTTACAGGGCACTTCCAGTCAGCAGTACTTGATTTCGACATATTGTTGTCATCCCTCGTTGGCCAACGATAATCTCTCCGGCATGGTGCTTTGGGTGTTGCTGTTGCGCGAACTCAGTCAAAGGCAGTTGCGGCACACGTATTGGTTTCTCATCGCACCAGAAACCATAGGAGCATTGGTCTGGTTGTCCCGTAACGAGTCCACGGCCAAGAACATCACCGGCGGTTTTCTTTCCTCCACCGTTGCCGGGCCAGGTCCCTTCGGTTACAAATGTACTTTCCTAGGCAATAGCCTTATCGATCGCGTTGTTCGCCAGACTTTTCGCGAACTGAACCTGGACTACGTCGAATATCCGTTTGATATCAACGGAAGCGACGAACGGCAGTTCTCCGCCCCTGCCTTCCGCATACCCGTAGGAACGATTTGCAAAGACAAGTATTACGAGTATACTTTCTACCACACTTCGCTGGACAACCTTGAATTTATCAGCGCCAACGCGCTTGTTCAAACGCTCAAACTCTATCTGTTAGCCATTGAAAAGCTAGAGATGAATCGGATCTACCGCTCCCTTATGCCATATGGAGAACCGATGTTAGGGAAACGAGGCCTCTATCCGGCGCTGGGAGGAAGTATCAAGCAACAAGCTGCTGACAGATCCATTCCCCATGAAAAGCGCCCCTACGAGATCTCCGAAGAGCGTGTCCTTTATGGCAACGAGCTGGATGCCATTCGCTGGCTATTATTCTACAGTGATGGCCACACCTCTCTCTTAGATATTGCAGAGAAAACAGCGCTACCGATGCGACAATTGTACGAAACGGCCGAGAAGCTTGTGACGCATCATCTTCTTGCTCCCCAGGAGGAAGAATGAAACTCTTTTGGATCGGCGGCAGTCATCCGCGCCATCTTTATTACATCAACACTATCACCCGGCGCTATCCACTGGCCGGCGCCATCGTGGAGATGCGTGAACACCTGATGCCCCACCCGCCGGCTGGACTGGCGGAGCTGGATCGCCAGAACTTTCTTCGTCACTTCGGGAATCGAGAGAAAGCCGAAAGAAAATATTTCGGCGAGCAACCGTTTCCATCCTGCCCTCTCCTCAAAGTGACACATGCCACCCTGAACACCCAGGAGAGCGTAGATTTTGTCCGTTCGATTGGCCCGGATATCGTACTTGTGTTCGGTTCCGGTATGATTCGCGAGCCACTCTTTTCCGCCCTGCCGCGCCACACAGTGAATCTCCATTTAGGACTCTCTCCTCGCTATCGCGGCGCAGCTACTCTATTCTGGCCCTTCTACTTCATGGAACCGACCTACGCCGGTAGCACTTTTCACTACATTGTTTCCGAACCAGATGCCGGCGAAATTATCCATCAAGTCGCGCCAGAGTTATATCCCAAAGATGGTATTCACGACGTCGCCTGCCGAGTGGTCATTCAATCAGCCCAGGAGGCCTTGCGACTATTGGAGATTTTCGAGCAAGAGGGTCATTGGATCTCTCGGCCCCAAAAGGCAACCGGGAAGAACTTTCTGGCGAGTGATTTCAAACCCGAACATTTGCGCGTTCTCTATAACCTCTTTGACGATGACATGGTACGGCAATATTTGGAGGGGAAACTGCCCTGCAAACAACCCAATCTGTATCGCCAATTCTAGCTATGCGCTGTTCTATCGTCATTCGCGCCTATAACGAAGCATCCCACCTGCCGCGCTTGCTGGAAGGGATACGACACCAAACGCTACAGGAGGTTGATCTCATCCTGGTTGACTCGGGTTCCACAGATGCGACCGTCTCGATTGCACAAGCGTTTGGCGCTCGCATCCTCCATATCGCCCCCGAGGAGTTTACTTTCGGCCGTTCCCTTAACGTTGGAATGGCCGCCGCTTGTAGCGAGATCGTCGTAATCTCCAGCGCCCATGTGTATCCGGTCTACCCAGATTGGCTGGAACGTCTCACGGAACCCTTTCATGATCCGCAAGTCGCGCTGACATACGGCAAACAGCGCGCACCAGCAAACGCCCGCTTTTCGGAAAAGCAAATCTTCTATCAATGGTATCCAGAGGCCTCTCAGCCGCGCCAAGCGCGCTCCTTTTGCAATAACGCCAATGCAGCCATTCGCCGTTCCCTCTGGCAGATTCACCCTTACGACGAAACGCTCACCGGCCTCGAGGACATTGCCTGGGCCAAGTGGGCGCAGGAACAGGGATATGCAATTGCTTATGTCGCGGAGGCGGAGGTGATTCACGTTCACAACGAGACTCCGCGCGGAGTGTACAACCGCTACCGCCGCGAGGCCATGGCCTTCAAGCAAATTTACCCAGAAGCGCATTTCAGCCTGTACGACTTCCTGCGCATGGTAAGCGCCAATATCGCTTCCGACTTGTTCCATGCTGCCCGCGAAGGCACGCTATGGAAGAACCTTATCCCCATCTTCTGGTTCCGCTGGATGCAATTCTGGGCTACCTATCGCGGTTATCGTGAAAGCGCGCTTCTTACTCCTGCACTACGCCAGACCTTCTACTATCCGCGCGGTTTCTCGCCAACCCTATCCATTTCGCGACGTCAGGTAGAGCCAATTCGGTATAATACGCATGATAGAGGGTAATCCCCCCCATGAACAGCGCCGAATCGCCCCTACAGGTGGATATCGTTATCCCCGTATATAACGAGGAAGAAGCCGTGGCGCGCTTCCACGCGTCCCTTGTGGAGGTCCTTGCCCCCTTACCCTGTGACTTTCACCTGCTATACGTCAACGATGGCTCTTCGGATCGGACGCAGGAAATCTTAGAGGAACTTGCTGCCACAGACCCCAGAATTACCATCGTAGAACTCAGCCGGAATTTTGGTCATCAGGCAGCGCTCAGCGCCGGCCTTGACCTCGCCCACGGTGACGTCGTCATTACCATGGATGGAGATGGGCAACACCCACCTGCTTTGCTCCCCAAAATGCTGAGCGCTTACCACGGCGGTTATGATGTTGTCCTAATGCAGCGTATGGGCCGCGAATCCATCTCCTTCTTTAAACGCTGGAGCGCATTCCCTCTTCTACTGGATCATTCGCCGTGTGAGCAATCTTCCCATATTTCCAGGAGTGGCAGACTTCCGCCTTCTTGGGCGCAACGTTGTCCAGGCCTTACGGCGCATGCCCGAACATCATCGCTTCCTCAGGGGACTGATCGCCTGGGCCGGTTTCCGCACGGTCGTTATTCCCTACGAACCGAGGGAACGCCTGGGAGGCCGGCCAAAATACACGCTCAAAAAGATGGTTCGCTCGGCTCTCGATGCGATCTTTTCTTTTTCCCTCGCACCGTTGTGGCTAAACCTTTGGACTGGCATTTTCCTATTCTCCCTGGCAGGGCTACAGGCGATCTGCCTGTTCACAGGCCTTGTTACCAAATTGCAGATCCAAGGGACACTGAATTTTGCTATCCTGGCTATTCTCTTGGCGGGAGGAACGCTCATGGTCGGCATCGGCCTTATCGGAATTTACGTTGGCCTTATCTTCCAAGAAGTAAAACGCCGCCCTCCCTACCTTATCCGTTCCCTTCGAACCGCCTCACGTCTCTCGCAGGAGCACCGCTATGCCGGCCGATAAACAGAGACACGTCCAGGAAATCTGGCTTCGAAAGATAAGAACATGTGGAGTTTACCTGCCGCTTTTGCTGGCTGTTCTCGTCATGCTGCCTCGCCTTTTCTCTCCACAGTTTGGCTTATTTGATGATGGAAACTCATTGTCTACCTCGCAGTTCCTCTTGAGGGGAGGCCGATCTTTTCCTGTGGACATCGATGATTCCCGCTTCCGCCCTGTGTACTGGCTCTCTTTTGCACTGATTTACTCCCTCTTCGGTCCTCGCCCCGTTTGGTTCTTTCTGGCGAACACGCTTGTCTTGATGACAACGACCTGGAGCCTCATGCGCTTCATCGAGAAGGTAGGGAAACCTAAGCTTCAGGCTTGCCTCACCGGCCTGGCGTTTGTCCTGGCCGGGCCGGTAATCGAAAACTTCTACACCCTCTCGAAAGGCGAGCCATGGCAGGTCATGTTCCTCGCCCTCTCGTTCCTGGCTGTCCTTCGCTACCGGTCCGCGCGTAGCATCCGGAGCAGAATAGGCGTGTTGGGGCTTGTCGCTTCCTTGCAAAGTATGGCCCATATGGCGAAGGAGACTTCCTTGTTCGTGACCTTGCCTTTCGCTGTGTGCTGGTGGGTTATCGAGCGCTGTGCACACCGCCGGCAGGAGGGAAACGAGACACGCCAATTGGCAGGCGCTTACCTGGCGGCTTCCCTACTTTCTACTACCTTGATTCTTCTGGGGCGCGCAGCATTCGTTCCGGCCGGCTTTGGCCCGCAAGGGTACACTACTCGCTACCTGATCCAGCTAGAACAAATTAGGGCCTCGCTCATTCGTTGGTCGGGATGGTTAATTCGTGATTTTGTCTATTTGGCGCCTCTAGGAATTGCGGTCATGCTCCTGGCGTTACGTTCGCGAAGGCTTCCCCAGGCCATGCTCCTGGGCAATGCCTCCGTTTGGGCGATCGGCTGGGTTGCGGTTTTCCTCCCCTGGTATTTCATGACCGAGTATTACATGTTGCCGTTTGCCCTCGGCCTGGCAGTGGTGACCGGTTCGCTAGGGATGTCTCTGTGGAAAGAATTCCGGCAATGGCTCCCCTTGCGCTTCGGGGCCTTGATTCTGAGCGCCGTGCTCTTTCTAGCCACGCTCCTTAACAACCGCACCAGCGCCGGCATCCAACTCGCCGTGGACGCGGCCAATGAGCAAATGCTGGTTTACCTGGCACGTGAGGCGCCGCCGCACAGCGACCTCATCGTAAACATCCGGGACAGCGAAGTAGAGTACCCGCGGAATATAGACCAAATGCTAGATGTCCATTACCAACGGCCGGATCTCACGGTCCTGTTGCCGCAGGCGCTGGAGGCAGGAGAGGTGGATTCCACTTCACCTTACATCCTTGTACCCTACATCCAGAACCAACCCTTGTTAACGGTGCGATTAGGGGTATTCGAGCCATCGCAAGAATCCTGGAATGCGAAGATGGATTCCTACCTCGCTTCCCATCCAGATTGGCAGCCAGTAGCCCGATTGGAACGCCATTTTCGTCTAAGTATCCTTGATTTTCCACGCCTTTTCTGTCCCTGGATCAAGACGCGTTCCTTCTGTGCCACGCCCGCCCCCTTAATAGATACGCGCTTATTCTCCTATGGGTGGAAGATTTACCGATATAGGGGCCCCTAGGGTAGGAGCGCCGTTGCGCAGACAGTCCGGCTCTTCCCCGCCTGCTCCTTGCCAAAAAAAAA
>FMJZ01000631.1_pt1 | contig 39174 bp, 55 predicted proteins | sample 1987881 | NCBI WGS metagenome assembly FMJZ01 (sample SAMEA4378227, study PRJEB15110) | soil metagenome | biome: soil; feature: Field; material: Soil | place: India | collected 2015-03-11 | depth 0 m
TGTTGGAGCCGGTGTCGTTACTAAGATCATTGAGTAGGGAGGAATGACGATTTATGGGTAGCTATTTAGAAAAACAAAGAATTAGAATCCGGCTCAAGGCCTTTGATCACAGAATCTTGGATCAATCAACTAAAAAGATTATTGATACTGTAAGAGGCACAGGAGCAAAGATTTCTGGGCCTATACCTTTGCCTACTAAGGTTAGTAGGTATTGGGTATTGCGTTCTCCTCATGTGAATAAAAATTCTGGAGAACATTTTGAGATTCGAATACATAAAAGGCTTATCGATATTATAGAACCTACTGCAAAAACTGTAGAAGCTCTTATGAATTTGGAGCTTCCTGCAGGAGTTGAAGTGGAAATTAAAACTTAGAGAAGAGGGGATTAAAAATGTCTGCACCAACAACAAAGGCGATTTTAGGAAGAAAGATTGGTATGACTCAAATTTTTGATAAAAATGGGAAGGTGGTCCCTGTTACAGTAGTAAATGGAGGGCCATGTTTTATACTTTCTCTGAAAGTAGAAGAAAGAGATGGATATAATGCTATTCAATTAGGGTATGAGCAGTGTAAGGAAACGAAGTTAAATAAACCCCAAAGAGGGTTTTTCAAGAAACTTGGGTTTCCACCTTTTAGGATTATTAAGGAAATAAGGGTCTTAAATCCTTATGAATATAAACAAGGACAACAAATTACAGTTGATATTTTTAAAGAAGGAGAATTAGTAGATATAACAGGAAAAACCAAAGGTAGAGGTTTTACAAGCCATATAAAACTTTGGAATTTTAGCAGAGGAAGAATGTCTCATGGATCTAAGTGTCATAGGAGGCGTGCATCCATTGGAGCAGGTGGTGTTCAGCATGTTATGAAGGGACAAAAGATGGCAGGTAGATATGGAAATGAATTAGTTACCATTCAAAATTTAGAAATTGTTCAAATTGATAGGGAAAAAAGTCTGTTACTTATAAAAGGTGCAATTCCGGGTCCTCCAGGAAATTTACTTACAATTAGAAAAGCTGTTAAATCTCTAAGGAAGGGGATAGAAAAATGATTCAAGTTCCTGTTTATAACCAGAATGCGGAAAAAGTTTCTGAAATAGAACTTAAAGAAGAACTGTTTGGAGTAAAGACAAGACCCGATTTATTCCACATGTGTGTTGTCATGCATTTAGCAAATGGAAGACAGGGGACTCATTCTACAAAAAGAAGGTCAGAAGTCAATAGAAGTGGAAGAAAGGTCTGGGCTCAAAAGGGAACAGGACGTGCTCGTCAAGGCGATAGAAAGGCAACCCATTGGGTAGGTGGAGGAAGACCCTTTGGGCCGAAACCCAGGGACTATTCTTATAAAATGCCTAAGAAAATGAGGAGATTAGCTATTAGATCTGCTCTATCCACAAAATTAAGGGATAATAACCTGATAATCTTAGATAAAATTGAACTTTCTCAGCCAAAAACAAAAGAGTTTGTGAAAATTTTAGATAATTTGGGACTAAGAAATTCCTCTGTTCTTATAAGTCTTCCTGTGAAAGACGAATCTGTAAAAAGAGCAACTTTAAATATTAAGAATGTTAAAACAATGATTGCCTCTTGCTTGAATGTTTATGATTTATTAAAATATGATTATTTGATACTCACTGTAGATGCAATTTCTGTTTTAGAGGAGGCATTTTTAAAATGAAAGATCCATATCTTGTAGTTTTAAGACCTATAATCTCAGAAAAAGGTACAGACTTATCAAAATATGGGAAATATGTTTTTGAAATAGCAAGAGATGCAAATAAAATTGATGTTAGAAGGGCAATAGAAGAAATTTTTAAGGTTAGAGTTAAGAAAGTTTCAATTATAAATGAAAGTCCTAAGCTAAGAAGATTAGGAATGGCTCAAGGTTATACTTCAAGAAGGAAAAAGGCAATTGTAACTTTACAGCCAGGATATAAAATTGAGCTACTTAGTGGAGTATAGGAGGTATTGTTATGCCACTTAAGAAGTTACGACCTATTACGCCAGGAACAAGACACACTCTTCTTCCGGATTTTTCTGAAATAACAAAGGGAAAGCCAGAAAAGTCTTTAGTTATTCCTTTGAAAAAATCTGGAGGAAGGAATAATTTTGGTCGTGTAACCGTAAGATTTAGAGGGGGAGGACATAAAAGACTTTATAGAATAATTGATTTTAAAAGAGATAAAGATAACATTCCAGCAAAAGTAGTAAGTATTGAATATGATCCCAATAGGTCAGCAAGAATTGCTTTATTAAGTTATTTAGATGGTGAAAAAAGATATATTATAGCTCCAGAAGGATTGAGGGTTGGAGATATGGTGGTTTCTGGAGAGGAAACAGATATAAAGGCTGGAAATAACCTTCCTCTAAAAAATATTCCAGATGGCACTTTAATACATAATTTAGAACTCTATCCTGGAAGGGGAGGACAGTTGGTAAGGGCTGCTGGAACTTATGCTCAAATCCTTGGAAAGGAAGGAAATTGGGCTTATATTCGTCTCCCTTCTGGAGAAATAAGACTCTTTGATCTAAGGTGTAGGGCAACTATTGGACAAGTAGGAAATATTGATCATAAAAATATTATTTTAGGAAAAGCAGGTAGAAGTAGATGGTTAGGAAGAAGGCCCCATGTTAGAGGTTCTGCTATGAATCCCGTAGATCATCCTCATGGTGGAGGTGAAGGTAAGGCTCCTATAGGACATCCAGGTCCTCTTTCTCCTTGGGGTAAACCAACCTTAGGGTATAAGACCCGTAAGAAAAGAAAGTGGTCTGATCGATTTATTATTCAAAGAGCTAATGAGAAGAAAGAGATAAAGTAGAGGTGAAAGTATATGGGACGATCATTAAAAAAGGGACCTTATGTAGACTCAAAACTCTTGGTTAAAGTTCGAAGGCTCAATGAAAAAGGAGAAAAGCTGATAGTTAAAACATGGTCAAGAAGATCTGTTATAGTACCAGAAATGGTGGGACATACTATTGCAGTTTATAATGGGCGAAAACATATTCCTATTTATATTACAGAAAATATGATAGGACACAGATTAGGAGAATTTGCACCCACTCGTACTTTTACAGGACATAGAATTCCTACAGCGAGAATTACAGCTATTAAATAAGGGGGTAAATTATAAATGTTTGAAGTAAAAGCAGAAAGTAAATATGTAAGGATATCTCCTTATAAAGCAAGAAGAGTCTTGGATTTAGTAAGAGGGAAAATGGTAAATGAGGCAGAGGCAATTTTAGAGACCTTACCTCATAAGGCTGCATATTTTGTATTAAAATGTTTAAGATCTGCAAAAGCAAATGCAGAACATAACTTTGGATTAAGAGGAGATAGATTATATATTTCTCGTGCATGGATAAATGAGGCTTCAAGGTGGAAAAGAATTAATCCAAGGGCTCGAGGGCGTGCTGATATAATTCAGAAAAGAAATAGTCATATAGTCATATACGTTCAAGAAAAAGAGGAGGGATAAAATGGGACAGAAAACACACCCCTATGGTTTTAGATTAGGCATTATAAAAGACTGGAAAAGTCATTGGTTTGCAGTAAAATTAGATTACTCTATTTTATTACATGAGGATTGGAATATAAGAAATTATATTAAAACAAATTATTCTCAAGCGGGTGTTTCTTTGATTGAGATAGAAAGGAAAGTGGCAAATAGGGTAGACATTACTATCCATACTGCAAGACCTGGAATGCTTATTGGACGTGGGGGTATGGAGATAGAAAATATTCGTAAGAACCTGATAAAATTAGCAGGAAAGAATGTCTTTATATCTGTAAAAGAAGTAAAAAATCCTGAAGCTGATGCTCAGTTGATTGCAGAGAATATTGCTGCTCAAATTGAAAGAAGAGTGAATTATAAAAGGGCAATGAAACAAGCAATAAACAGGGCTTTACGGGCAGGAGTAAAGGGGATAAAGATAATGTGTTCTGGGAGATTAAATGGGGCTGAAATTGCAAGATCTGAATGGTTTAGAGAGGGAAGAATTCCCCTTCAAACTCTAAGAGCAGATATTGATTATGGTTTTGCAGAAGCGAGGACTATCTCAGGAGTCATAGGAGTAAAGGTATGGGTTTATAATGGGGATAAACCAGAATTAGGGAAAGAAGTTATGGAAGAAATTCCTACTGAAACAACTGAGATTTTGCTTGACGAAGATTTTGAGAGAGATGAGGTGGATTACGATGTTGATGCCTAAAAGGGTTAAATACAGAAAACAGCATCGTGGTAGATTAAAGGGTAAGGCAAGCCGTGGAAACAAGGTAGTTTTTGGGGATTATGGAATTCAATCCTTAGCCCCTGCATGGATTACTAGTGAACAAATCGAGGCAGTTCGTAGGACTCTTACTCGTTATGCAGGGAAGAATGGAAGAGTATGGATTAGAATATTCCCTGATAAAGCTGTTACTGCAAGGCCTGCTGAAAGTAGAATGGGTGGTGGAAAGGGTGATGTAAAGGATTGGGTAGCTGTTGTAAGACCAGGAACTATTCTTTTTGAGATAGCGGGAATAGCAGAGGAGGATGCAAAAGAAGCAGTAAGAGTAGCAGGATCAAAACTTCCGGTTAAAGTGCGTTTTGTATCTCGCGGAATAGGTGGTGAGTAATTATGGTTAAAGCAAAAGAATTGCGAGAAAAAACTAATGAAGAGTTAAAAGAAGAATTAAAAAGGCTTAGGCTTGAGCTTTTCAATCTTCGATTTCAATTTAAGACTGGAGGTCTTACAAATCCCCATAAGATAAAAGCAATTAGAAAGGATATAGCAAGGATATTGACAGTATTAAGGGAACGAGACCTTAAATCTTGAAGTAAGGAGAGGAAGATATGGCAGGCAAAAGAAGAGAAATGATTGGTAGGGTAGTTAGTGCTAAAATGCAAAAAACTATTGTAGTTCGTGTAGAGACTACTTTTTCTCATCCATTATATAAAAAAATAGTTAAAAAGATAAAAAAATATAAAGTTCATGATGAAAAACAAGAAGCAAGAGAAGGAGATCTTGTTTTAATTCAAGAGACAAGACCATTAAGTAAGGAAAAAAGATGGAGGTTAGTAAAAATATTGAGAAAAGAGGAGGCTCTTCCTACTTTTATTGGAGAAACATTAGAGGAAGGTGATATAAATGATTCGTCCTCAAACTAGATTAGTTGTAGCGGATAATAGTGGAGCAAAAGAAATAATGTGTTTTAGAATATTAGGGAAAAAAGCTACCGCAGAAGTTGGAGATATAATTGTTGCCAGTGTTAAAGATGCTATTCCTCGAGCAAACATTAAAAAAGGAGATGTGGTTTATGCGGTTATTATTAGGACAAGAAAAGAAATAAAAAGAAAAGATGGATCTTATGTAAGGTTTGATGATAATGCTGCAGTTATTATAGATAAACAAGGAAATCCTAGAGGAACAAGGGTCTTTGGCCCAGTAGCAAGGGAATTAAGGGATAAGAATTTTACAAAAATTATATCCTTAGCTGCTGAAGTAATATAAGGAGGAAAGATTATGAGTTTTGGTATAAAAAAAGGAGATTTAGTATTAGTTATAGCGGGTAAAGATAAGGGGAAAAGAGGAAAAGTTATAAGTGTTCTTCCTAAGGAAGAGAAAATAATTATAGAAGGTATAAATATGGTTAAAAGACATACCAGGCCTACACCTAAAAATAGAAAAGGGGGTATTATTGAGAAACCTGCCCCTCTTTATAAGTGTAAAGTTATGTTAATTTGTCCTCGTTGTAATCAGTCAACAAGAGTTAAGTATTCCCTTTTAGAAAGTGGACAAAGGGTAAGAATGTGTAAAAAATGTAATGAAATTATTGATCAGGTTTGATAGGGAGGAATGTATATGGAAATTCTGAAACAAAAATACAAAGAGGAAATTATTCCAGAAATGATGAGGAAATTTGGATATAAAAATCAAATGGCTGTTCCTCATTTAGAGAAAATTGTAGTAAACATAGGAGTAAGCGATGCGATACAAAATCCTTCTGCTATTGAGTCTGCTTTGAAAGACTTGGCTATAATAACAGGACAGAAGCCCTTAATAAGAAGAGCAAGAAAGTCGATATCAAATTTCCATTTAAGAAAGGGTATGCCCATAGGATTAAAGGTAACATTAAGAGGAGAAAAAATGTATGCCTTCTTGTATAAGTTGGTAAATATTGCTCTTCCAAGAGTAAGGGATTTTCAAGGTGTTCCCCTTAACTCCTTTGATGGTAGAGGTAATTATAGTCTTGGAATAAAGGAACAATTAATTTTCCCCGAAATTGAGTATGATAAAATAGATAAAATAAGGGGAATGGATATTATTATAGTTACTACTTCAAAAACTGATGAGGAAGCAAAAGAACTTTTATCTCTTTTTGGTATGCCCTTTAGAAAATAAAAACTTAAAGAGAGGGAGGAAATTGTGGCAAAAAAATCTCAAATTGTTAAATGGTTAAAACCAAAGAAATTTAAGGTTAGGGAATATAATAGATGTAAAATCTGTGGAAGAACACGGGGATATATGAGAAAATTTGGTCTTTGTAGACTTTGTTTTAGAGAATTAGCTCTCAAAGGAGAAATTCCTGGAATTAGAAAGGCAAGTTGGTAGGAGGTTTTTGCTATGACACTTACAGATCCTATTGCAGATATGTTAGTAAGAATTAATAATGCGAATCAAAGAAGAAAATCCATGGTGGATATCCCGTTTTCAAAGTTAAAGCTTAGTATAGCAGAACTTTTATTAAAAGAAGGTTATATTGAGAAATATGAGATTGGCAAAGAAGAACCTAAGAAGTTTATTCGTATCCACTTAAAATATTTCAATAAGAAACCAGTAATTCAAGGAGTGAAAAGAGTTAGTAAACCTGGAAGGAGATATTATGTAGGTAAAGATGAGATATCTAAAGTTCTTGGAGGATTAGGAATTGTTATACTTTCTACTTCAAAGGGAATAATGACCGATAGAGAAGCAAGGGCTTTAGGAATTGGTGGAGAAGTTCTTTGCATGATTTGGTAAAGGAGGAAGATAAAAATGTCAAGAATAGGTAGAAAACCAATAACAATACCAGAAAAGGTAGAGGTAGAGTTTATAGGAGAAAATAGTTTAAGAGTGAATGGTCCTTTAGGAGTTTTAGAAAGAACCTTTCATCCATTGATATCAATAAGAATTCAAGACCATCAAATTATAATAGAAAGATCTAACAATGAAAAAATTTCTAAAGCTCTTCATGGATTAACAAGAGTTCTTATTAATAATATGGTTATTGGAGTTACTCAGGGTTTTGAAAAAAAGTTAGAAATACAAGGTACAGGATATAGAGCGAGAATTCAAGGAAATAAATTAGTGATGGATTTAGGATTTTCTCGTCCAGTGGAATTGGAAATACCTCAAGGCTTAAGTGTAAACGTAGAAGATAATACTAAAATAACCGTTAAGGGGATAGATAAAGAGAAGGTAGGCCAATTTGCTGCTTATATTCGTAGTATTAGACCTGCAGAACCTTACAAGGGTAAGGGTATTAGATATCTTGGTGAAAGAATTCGTCAAAAGGCTGGCAAGGCAGGTAAAAAATAGGAGGTAAATGCATAATGATTATAAAAGAGTCAAGAAAAGAAAAAAGGAAAATAAGACATCTGAGAATAAGAAAGAAAATATTTGGAACTCCAGAAAGGCCTCGTTTATCTGTTTATAAGAGTTTAAGATATATCTATGCTCAAATAATTGATGATATAAAGGGGTATACATTGGTTTCTGCTTCTTCTTTGGAGAAGGAGTTAAGATCCCAGCTAAAATCTACAGATAATATTGAAGCAGCACAATTAGTAGGAAAAATTATCGCAAAAAGAGCCTTAGAGAAAGGAATTAAAAAAGTAGTTTTTGATAGAGGCGGGTTTTTATATAATGGAAGAATAAAAGCTCTTGCTGATAGTGCAAGGGCAGAGGGATTGGAATTTTAGAAAGTAGGGAGGGAAAATAATTGAGTAAAGAATTAGAACCTATTTTTAAAGAAAGGGTTGTAGAAATTAGAAGAGTGGCAAAGGTTGTTAAAGGAGGAAAAAATTTAAGATTTAGAGCTTTAGTTGTTGTTGGAGATGAGCAGGGAACTGTTGGAGTGGGAATTGCAAAAGCAGCAGAAGTACCTGATGCTATTAGAAAAGCAATAAGGAAGGCAAGAAAAAATGCTGTAAAAATTGCTTTAAGTAAAGGAACTATCCCTCATGAGGTTATTGGTAGATTAGGTGCTTCTAAGGTCTTTTTGAAACCTGCTGCTCCTGGTACTGGAGTTATTGCTGGAGGGGCTGCAAGAGCTGTATTAGAGTTGGCAGGAGTTAAGAATGTTTTAGCAAAATCCTTAGGATCAACTACTGCGATAAATTTAGCTCTAGCAACTTTAAATGCGTTAAAATCTTTAAGGGGACTTCCAGAGGTAGCAAAAATGAGGGGAAAGAGAATAAATGAAATTATAGGAATTTCTAAGAAGTCCTTAGTTGAGGAGGGAGAAAATTGAAACTTTTTGAGTTAAGGCCAAAACCAGGCTCAAGAAAAAAGCCTAAAAGAATAGGTTGTGGATATGCTGCTTCAGGAAAATATGCTGGAAGGGGAATGAGTGGACAGAATTCAAGAACAGGGGATGCTACTCGCCCAGGTTTTGAGGGTGGTCAAACACCTCTTACCCGAAGACTTCCAAAGCTCGGTGGAATACCAAATGCTCCATATAGAAAATATACCATAGTTAATTTAAAGGTTTTAGAAGAAAAGTTTAATCCTAATGATGTTGTGGATCCAGAAGTATTACTACAGAAAAAAATAGTAAAAAAGATCAATTTTGGTTTAAAAATATTGGGAGAGGGAGAACTTTCAAAACCCTTAATTGTGAAGGCTCATTCCTTTAGTGCCTCAGCTCAAGAGAAAATTGAGAGAGCAGGCGGAAAAGTAGAGGTGATTAAATAGTGTTTGATACATTAATAAAAGCCTTTAAAATTCCTGACTTAAGAAAGAAAATATTATTCACATTGTTTATTTTTGCTGTTTATAGATTTGGTGCTCATATTCCAGTTCCAGGAGTGGATAGAGTTGCCTTAAGTAATTTGTTTAAGACTCAGGGATTTCTTGGTTTTTTAGATTTTTTTACAGGTGGGGCTCTTGCAAGATTCTCTATATTTGCTATGGGTATTACCCCTTTTATTAATGCTTCAATCATGATGGAACTTCTTACTGTAGTGTTTCCCTCTTTGGGGGCTTTAAAAAAAGAAGAAGATGGTAGAAGAAAACTCACTCGCTATGCGAGAAATTTAACAGTACTTCTTGCTGCTGTAGAAGCTTTTGGTTTGACTATTTTTATGCATAATTATAAAGTTATTCCCCAGCTTTCTCTTATATATATTCTTAATATTGTAATTACTTTAACTGCTGGAACTACTTTTATAATGTGGTTAGGAGAACAAATTTCTCAGTATGGTGTAGGAAATGGAGTTTCTTTATTAATTTTAGTCTCTATTTTAGCTCGTTTTCCCACTGATATTACAAGAACATTTTTATTATTACAAAGAGGGGAGATAGGTATTTTAAATGTAATAGTTTTCTTTATATTGTTAATTGCAATAATTGTTGGAGTAGTATGGGAGGAAAACGCAGAAAGAAGAATTCCAGTACAATATTCCCGAAGGGTGGTAGGAAGAAAAGTATATGGAGGACAATCTACATATCTTCCCTTAAAGTTAAATCAAGCAGGGGTTATTCCAATTATATTTGCAATCACTATTTTAATGATTCCTCCTACTATAGGACAATTTGTCAATATTTCATGGTTAAAAATTTTCTTTAACATTTTTTCTCCTGGTTCCTTTCTCTATCCTATATTTTATTTTCTTCTTATTTTAGGTTTTACTTACTTCTATGCATCTATCGTTTTTAATCCCAATGAATTATCAGAAAACTTTAAAAAATATGGCGGTTTTATTCCGGGTGTAAGACCTGGTAAGCCTACAGAGGAGTATTTAGAAAACACTTTGAACAGACTTAATTTCTTTGGTGGAGTATTTTTGGGATTAATTGCTTTAATACCTACTTTTATTGAATTTCTTACTGGAGTTACTGAATTTCAATTGGGAGGAACAAGTATTTTAATTATGGTAGGAGTTATTTTGGATACTATTAAGACTTTGGAAGCTCAGATGATAATGAAAAGTTATGAGGGGTTTTTAAAATGAGGATATTAATATTTTTTGGGCCTCCAGGGGCAGGAAAAGGAACCCATGCTAAGGGAATAAGTGAGATTTTAAGTATTCCTCATATCTCTACAGGAGATATTTTTAGAGATGCAGTAAAGAATGAGACAGCTTTGGGAAAAAAAGTTAAAGAATATTTAGATAATGGGAAATTAGTACCTGATGAGTTAGTATGGGAAGTGGTTAAAGAAAGAATAACAAAAGAAGACTGTAAATTTGGATTTGTTTTAGATGGATATCCTCGAACAATTCCACAAGCAGAGTTTTTAAAGAAATTTTTATCAAATGAAGAAATAAAGGTTATATATCTTAAGGTATCAGATGAAGTTGTAATAAAGAGACTAACATCTCGTAGGGTATGTAAAAACTGTGGAGCTATTTATAATTTAGTATCTATGCCTCCAAAGGAAAACAATAAATGTGACTTTTGTGGTGGAGAACTTTGTCAAAGAAGTGATGATACTGAAGAAGTTATTAGAAAAAGGCTTGATGCGTATTATAAAGAAAGTCAAGGATTGTTGGAATATTATAGAAATGAAGGTTTGGTATATGAAATAAATGGAGAAGAGGATAAAGAGATTGTAACTCAAAAAATATTAAAGGTGGTTGGTGATGAAGTTCAAGGTTAAAGAAAATATAGAGAATATGAAAAAAGGTGGAAAGATCTTAGCACAAGTTTTTAAGGAATTAGAAGAATATATTCAAGAGGGTTTTTCAACTTATGAATTGTCCCGTAAGGCTGAGGAATTAATTTATAAATATAGAGCAAAACCTGCCTTTAAAGGATATAGAGGATATCCTGAGGTAATTTGTGTGTCTATAAATGATGAGATAGTTCATGGAATACCAAGAAAAGATAGAAGATTGAAAAAAGGAGATATTGTAAGTATAGATATAGGATTAGAATATAATGGTTTTTACGTTGATTCCGCAAAAACTTATTCTATAGGGGAGATATCTCCTTTAGTTTTAAAACTTATTGAGGTTACAGAATCTGCTTTGTGGAAGGGTATAGAAAAAGCAATGGCAGGGAATTATTTATCAGATATATCTTGGGCTATACAGGAATATGTTGAAAAAAATGGTTTCAGTGTTATAAGGGATTTTACGGGCCATGGAATAGGTAGAAATCTTCATGAACCTCCAAGTGTTCCTAATTTTGGTCCTCCAGGTCAAGGTCCCATTTTAGTAGAAGGATTAGCCTTAGCGATAGAACCAATGGTATCTATAGGAGACTATAAAGTTAAAATTTTAGATGACGGATGGACTGCAGTAACTCTTGATGGGAGTTTATCAGCTCATTTTGAGCATACTATAATAATTACAGGAAATGGTCCCGAGGTTTTAACTCAAGAGGGATAAGGAGATGTATGACTAAGAAAGAGGGAATTGTACTTTTGGGTACTGTTAAAGAAGCTCTGCCTAATGCAACCTTCAAGGTGGAGCTGGAGAATGGTTTTGAAATCTTAGCTTATATATCTGGTAAAATGAGAATGAATTTTATTAGAGTTATGCCTGGAGATAGAGTTAAAGTAGAATTGTCTCCTTATGATTTAACTAAAGGGAGAATCATATACAGATTTTCATCAGGTAATAAGGAGGTTAAAAATGAAAGTTAGAGCTTCCGTTAAAAAAATATGTGATAAATGTAAAATTATAAAAAGAAAAGGAAAGGTAATGATAATTTGTGAAAATTCGAGACATAAGCAAAAGCAAGGTTAAGGAGGTATAAAGTAAATGGCTCGTATTGCAGGGGTAGATTTGCCAAAAGATAAAAAAATTGAGGTCGCTTTAACATATATTTATGGGATTGGTCGTACTACCAGCAAAAAAATATTAGAGGTGACAAAGGTAGATCCTAACAAAAGAGTTAAAGATCTAACAGAAGAAGAGATTAGTAAATTACGTGAAGAAATTGAGAATAAATATAAGGTTGAAGGAGACCTAAGGCAAGAGTTGGCTTCTAATATTAGGAGATTGATAGAAATTGGTTGTTATAGAGGGATTAGACACAAGCTTGGTCTACCTGTAAGAGGACAGAGGACTCGTTGTAATGCAAGGACAAGAAAGGGGCCACGTAAAACTGTAGGTGCAAAACGTAAAGAAAAATAAAAACTTGAATTTGGGGAGGTTAAAAAATTAATGGCAAAGAAAAGAAGAGTTAGAGGACCAAGAAGAGAAAAGAAAGTTATACCTGAAGGAATTGCTCACATAAGTGCAACATTCAATAACACAATTGTTACAATAACTGATCCGGCAGGAAATGTGGTCGCATGGGGAAGTGGTGGTACTGCAGGTTTTAAAGGAACAAAGAAGGGTACCCCTTTTGCAGCTCAAATTGCTGCAGAGATAGCTGCTAAAAAAGCCATTGAATATGGAATGAGGAGAGTAGATGTATTGGTAAAGGGGCCAGGTCCAGGAAGAGAAACTGCTATAAGATCTCTTCAGTCTGCCGGTTTAGAGATTAATTTAATTAAAGATGTTACTCCTATACCCCATAATGGGTGTAGGCCACCACGAAGACGTAGAGTATAAATAGGGAGGAAGAAGAATATGGCAAGATATACAGGACCAGTTTGTCGTTTATGTAGAAGAGAGGGAATGAAGTTATTTCTTAAAGAAACAAAGTGTTTTAACAATAAATGTCCCTTTGACAGGAGAAAATCTGCACCTGGACAGCATGGTAAGGCTCAGAGAAAACTTACAGAATATGGGTTGAGATTGAGAGAAAAACAAAAATTGAAGAGGATTTATGGTGTATTAGAAAGGCAATTTAGAAGATATTTTGAGGAGGCCTCTAAAGGGAAAGGTGTTACAGGTGAAAGACTTCTTCAAATTTTAGAAACTCGATTAGACAATGTAGTTTACCGTTTGGGATGGGCTTTAAGTAGAGATCAAGCAAGACAACTGGTCTCTCATAGAAAAATTCTTGTTAATGGGAAAAGAGTAAATATTCCTTCTTATAATGTCAAAGTTGGAGATATAATCGAAGTTGTAGAAAAGGACCTTGTTCCCATTCAAGAAGCTCTCGAGACTTTTCCTAATAGGTATATTCCTTCTTGGTTAGAAGTAGATAATGTAAATCTTAGAGGTAAAGTTTTAAAATTGCCTATAAGAGAAGAGATAGATGTTCCTATACAAGAACAACTAGTTGTTGAATTCTACTCTCGTTAAGGAGGTCGATAAATTGATTGAAGAAACGAGGAAAGTTTATATTGAAGAACTAAATGATACTTATGGAAAATTTGTGATAGAACCTTTAGAAAGGGGCTTTGGGTGGACTATTGGTAATTCTTTAAGAAGAATTTTATTATCTTCTATTGAGGGAGCAGCAGTAACTGCAGTAAGAATAGAAGGAATAAGACATGAATTAGATATCTACAAGGGAATGAAGGAGGATATTTTGGAGGTTTTGTTAAATCTTAAAAAATTAGTTGTAAAGATCGAGGATAATGAAGTCCATACCCTTCAATTAGATGTTGTAGGACCTAAAATAGTTAAAGCAGAGGATTTTAAAGTTCCTGCTAATGTAAAAATAATAAATCCTGACTTAATAATTGCCACTTTAGTTGAGGAAGTTCCTTTATATATAGAGGTAGAGATAAGAAAAGGAAGGGGTTATATATCTGCAGAAGAAAATAAAATCCCAAATCAGCCTATTGGGGTAATAAATTTAGATTCCATATTCTCGCCTGTTAAAAAAGTAAGTTATGAGGTTGAAAAAACAAGGGTTGGAAGAAGGACAGATCTTGATCGCTTAGTAATAAATATATGGACTAATGGATCTCTTTCTCCAGAGCTTGCCTTGAGGGAAGCTGCTAAGATTTTAATGGATCACGCAAGATTTATATTAGATCAGGAATATTCTATTGCAGAAATAAAAAAGGAAGAAGTACCTTTAATTAAGGAAGAAGAGAAGAAGGTTTTAACATTAGAAGATTTAGGGTTATCCACAAGAGCCTATAATGCTTTAAGAATGTCAGGAATTCATAATCTTGATGAATTACTTACTAAAACAGAGCAAGAGTTAATCAATATAAAGAATTTTGGGCAAAAATCCCTTCAAGAACTTAAAGAGAAACTTAAAGAAAAGGGCTATTTTTTAGCTATCACGAAAGGAGAGGAATCTGATGAGGCATCGTAAAGCATATAGAAAATTAAGTAAGCCTACCCCTCAAAGAAAAGCCTTATTAAAATCTTTACTGCTCTCTTTTTTCAAGCACGAAAAGATCATGACTACTTATCCCAGGGCAAAGGAGCTTACACGTTTGGCAGAAAAAATTATAACCTTGGCAAAGGAAGATTCTATATATAATCGTAGATTAGTTTATAGTTGGATTCAGGATCGAGAAATTGTAAAAAAAATATTTGCTGAAATTGCACCTAAATATCGACAGAGGGATGGTGGATATACAAGAGTACTTAAGGCAAGTACTCGTAGAGGTGATGGAGCGCAAGAGGCAGTAGTTGAATTGGTATAGATGATAGAAGTAAAAAAAGTAACTTTTATTTATAAAGAAGAAAATAAAAAGGAGAAGGTAGCCATTAGGAATCTTAATTTAAACATACCTTCTCCTTCTTTTTGGGCTATAGTAGGAGCTAATGGTTCAGGAAAATCCACTTTAGCACGTCTTATGAATGGGCTCTTAATTTCCACATATGGTGATGTAATAGTGGATGGAGTAAATACGAAGGATGAAGAAAGAATTTGGGAGATAAGACAAAGAGTTGGATTAGTTTTTCAGAACCCAGAAAATCAAATTATAGGTATGACAGTTGAGGAGGATGTGGCTTTTGGGTGTGAAAACTTGGGATTATCTCCAAAGGAGATTGAGGAGAGAATAAATTTTGCTCTTTCCTCTGTAGGTATGAATGAATATAGAAATTATCCTCCTCATTTATTGTCTGGGGGTCAAAAGCAACGAGTTGCTATAGCAGGCATTTTAGCGATGCTTCCTAAATATATTATTCTGGATGAACCAACTACAATGTTGGATCTCAGAGGAAGGAAAGAGATATTGGACATTGTAAGACAACTTTATGAAAAAGAGAAAATTTCCATAATATTAATTACTCATAATATGGAAGAAGCTGTTTTAGCTGAAAGAGTTATAATATTGGATAATGGTGAGATTAAGTTTATGGGAACCCCAAGAGAAGTTTTTAATCTTGAATCAGAAATTTTTAAGTGGGGATTGGATCTACCATTGGTTACAAAGTTATCAAAGATTCTTCAAGAGAGGGGATTTGATATTTATCATCCCATTTTAACAATTGAGGAGTTAAGAGAATGTCTTTAATTTTCCTTGAAAATGTAAGTTTCTATTATCTAAAGGATACCCCCTTAGAAAGAATAGCCTTAGAAGAAATTAATCTTTCTATTAATGAGGGGGAAAGAATAGGTATTATTGGCGAAACAGGATCTGGAAAATCTACATTAATTCAATTATTTAATGGACTTTTACAACCTACCAAAGGAAAAGTATCCTTGAAGGATAAAGATATAAGAGAATGGTCTATTAAAGAAATATGTAATATTATAGGCTTAGTTTTTCAATATCCTGAACATCAGTTTTTTGGGGAAACTGTTTTTGAAGAAGTAGCTTTTGGGCCAAGAAATTTAGGTTTTAGAGAAGAAGAGATGGAAAAAATCGTTGAAAGGGCTTTAGATATTGTTGGACTAGAATATGAGGAAATTAGAGGAAGGACTCCCTTTTCTTTATCAGGAGGAGAAAAAAGAAGGTTGGCTATTGCAAGTATTTTAGCTATGGATCCTGAGGTTTTAGTTTTAGATGAACCTACTGCAAATCTGGACCCTCGAGGAAAACGCGAATTGATGGAATATTTGAATAAATGGGGAAGGGAAAATAAAACTTTAATAATAGTTTCTCATGATTTAGATGAAATTATTCCTTTAATAAGAAGAGTGATAATACTACACAAAGGAAAAATCATATTTGATGCTTCTATTGATTTTCTATTTAGAGAAAAGCAAAAACTAATTGAGTTTGGTTTAGAACTTCCTCAAATCCTTCAGATTGTAAAGGTTTTAGTAGAGAAGGGATATCCTGTTGAAGGATATATGACATTAAATGAGATAGCAGAAGTAGTTCTTGCATATAAAGGTTATTTGGCATCATGGAAGTATTAAAAGCTTTTCCCTTAGGCCAATACATTCCGGGAAATTCCTTTTTACATAATTTAGATGCTCGATCTAAATTAGTATCGTCCTTTTGGTTAATAATATTATTGTTTCTCTTAAGATTAAATCTCTCTTATTTGATTTTCTTTTTATTTATAATTTTAGAAATTTCTATTTCTCGAATTTCTTTAAAATATTTTATACGAAGCTTAAAACCTATATATTTTTTAGTAATATTTACTTTTATAGTACATTTCTTTTTTGGAGAAGAAGGGGGAAGAATATTTTTTAAATATGGAATTTTACATATAACTGAAAAAGGAATCAAAATGGCTGTATTTATGTCTACAAGACTTATTTTTCTTGTTATGATTACGTCTCTTTTGACTTTAACTACTTCAGTTTTAGATCTGGCACATGGTTTAGAGGATATATTAAAACCTCTAAATTATATTAAGTTTCCTGTTCATGAATTCTCAATGATGATGACTATTGCTCTAAGATTCGTCCCAACCCTTTTAGAGGAGACAGATAAAATAATTAAAGCTCAAAAATCTCGAGGTGCAGAGTTTGGGAAGGGTAATCTTTTGGAACAAGCTAAAAAGCTTTTGCCCATTATTATTCCTCTTTTTCTTAGTGCCTTTAGAAGGGCTGGAGAATTGGCAGAAGCTATGGAAGCAAGGGGATATAGGGGAGGAATAGGTAGAACTCGTTATAAAAAGGTTTCTTGGGGAGAAAAGGAAACCCTATATATTTCTTTTATAATCTTGCTTTCTGTATTTTTATTAAGCTTATAAAATGTATAATTGGAAATTGACCATCTCCTATATAGGTAAAAATTTTTATGGTTTTCAGAAGCAATCAAACAAAAGAACAATTCAGGGAGTTTTAGAAAAAATATTAAGAGAGCTTTTTCAGGAAAACATAAAAATTTTTGGAGCGGGTAGAACTGATGCAGGAGTCCATGCAATAAAACAAGTAGTAAGTTTTAAATCTTACAAAAATTGGAATTTATATAAATTAAAAGGTGCAATAGATGCTCTTCTGCCTGATGATATAGTTTTAAGAAATATTGAAAGGGTTGATGAGATGTTTCATGCAAGATATAGTGCAAAAAGCAAGGCATATATTTACATTATTTATAATTCCGAATCTCCATCCTTATTTTTAAGGGATTTTGTTTGGTGGATAAGATATCCTTTAGATAGAGAAATTCTGTCAGTTTCTGCAAACTTAATTATAGGAAAACATGATTTTATAAATTTTTGTATAAATAAGGAGAATAAAAATACAATAATTGAAATTGAAAATTCTTACTGGAAATTTTATGATAAATTCTTGATTTTTTATATTTCTGCTTCTCATTTTTTAAGGAAAATGATAAGATTTCTAATAGGAGGTATGGTAGAATTGGGATGTGGAAAAAAGAACCTTGATGACTGGATTACTTATTTTGAGAAGAAGCTTGATAAAAGATTTTCTCCCTGTGCTCCACCTGAAGGTTTATATCTTTTTGATGTGAAATATTGACAGAAACTAAAAAATTGTATTATATTATTTATTCTTAAGAAAGGAGGAAAGAAAATGTCAACTTATATGGCAAAAAAGGAAGAGATTAAAAGAGAATGGTTTTTGGTAGATGCTAAGGGTAAAGTTCTGGGAAGATTAGCCTCTGAGATTGCAAAAATTTTGAGGGGCAAACATAAGCCTATATATACATCCCATGTAGATACAGGAGATTTTGTAATAGTAATTAATGCAAAGGACGTTATATTAACGGGAAAAAAGGAAAGTACTAAGATATATTTTAGGCATTCAGGATATCCCGGTGGTGTAAAGGTTCTCACTGCTAAAGAAATGAGAACGAAATTTCCAGAAAGGATCATTTATTTTGCAGTTAAAGGAATGCTTCCCAAGAATTCCTTAGGCAGAAAAATGCTTAAAAAACTTAAAATTTATTCTGGACCGGATCATCCTCATCAGGCTCAACAACCAAAGATATTAAATATTTAGGAGGGATCAATGTTGGAATTAAGTATTAAAGAGGGAAAAGTAATACATGAAGTAGGAAGTAGAAAAACTTCAAGAGTTAAAGTGTGGCTTCATTATCCAGGAGAAGGGAAAATAATTGTGAATGATAAGAATATAGAAGAATACTTTGGGGGAAGATTGTTTTTTAATGTTTTAGCTAAAAAGCCATTAGAACTCACAGGAACAAAGGATCAGGTGGATATTATTGCAGATGCTATGGGTGGAGGTCCATCAGCTCAGGCTCAAGCCTTAGCTCATGGTATTGCTAAAGCACTTACATCTCTTAATCCAGAATTTAGAGGTATATTAAAGAAAGAAGGATTATTAAAAAGAGATCCCAGAGAAAAAGAAAGAAAGAAATATGGTTTAAAGAGAGCAAGAAGAGCTCCCCAATATTCAAAGCGTTAAAATATGGAATTAAAAGATTATATTATCTCTTTAGCTAAAAGGGCTATTGAGACATATTTAAGAGAAAAGAGGGTTATAGAACCTCCAGAGGATGTTCCTTTGGAATTAAAAGGAAGAGGTGGTGCTTTTGTTTCTATTCATACAAAAACAGGTAGGCTTAGAGGTTGTATAGGAACTATACAGCCAATATATGAGAATTTAGCTCAAGAAATTATACAAAATGCTATAAGTTCTGCTTTTAGAGACCCAAGATTTCCACCCGTTAGTTTAGAAGAATTAGATGATTTAGAGTTTTCTGTGGATATTCTTTCCCCTTTAGAAGAGGCAAAAAACTTAAAGGAATTAGACCCTAAAAAATTTGGAATAGTAGTGGAGAAAAACTGGAGAAGGGGAGTGCTTTTGCCCGATCTTGAAGGAGTAGATACCGTTAAAAAACAATTGGAGATTGCATTAGCAAAAGCAGGTATTGATCCTTCGGAAGATTTTAAAATTTACAAGTTTACAATTATTAGATACAAGGAATGAAAGAAGCTCTATACTATGAAAAATTAGAAGATGAGAGGGTTCAGTGTTTTTTCTGTCCAAATCGTTGTTTGATAATCTCTGGAAATAGAGGAGTTTGTGGGGTCAGAGAAAATAAGAATGGTATTTTATATTCCCTCAATTACAATCTTATAAGTTCCATAGCCTTAGATCCCATTGAGAAAAAACCTTTATACCACTTTCATCCAGGAAAACTTATTCTATCAGTAGGGACAGTAGGATGTAATTTTAAATGTCCCTTTTGCCAAAATTGGAATATTTCTCAGGTTTCTCCTGAAGAATTAAAACTTGAAAAAATTGATAGCTATAGATTAATTTCTCTTGCAAAGTCTTATAAATCCTTTGGAATTGCCTATACCTACAATGAGCCCTTTATATGGTATGAATTTGTTTTAGAAACCTCTAAAATTGCTAAAGAAGAAGGATTAGATAATGTTCTTGTGACCAATGGCTATATAGAAGAAAAACCCTTTTTGGAATTAGCTCCATATATTTCTGCTATGAATATTGATCTAAAGGCCTTTACTAGAGAATTTTATTCAAAATTATGTAAAGGGAAATTAGATGCAGTATTAAACACTATATATTTAGCTCACAAAAGGAACATTCATGTGGAACTCACTACTCTTATTATTCCCACATGGAATGATGGAGAAGAGGAAATTGAAAGTTTAGTTAACTGGGTAGCAAGTATGGATAAAAATATTCCCCTTCACTTTTCTCGATATTTTCCAGCTTACAGGTTTGACTTACCTTCCACCCCTTTTGAAACTCTATTAAAAGCTTATTCTATAGGTAAAAGGAAGTTAAACTATGTTTATTTGGGTAATGTATGGAATTTAGAAACCTCTACAACCTTTTGTCCTAAATGTAAAAATTCACTTATTATTAGAGATGGTTATTATATTAAAAAAAATCTTTTGCTGAATAATAATTTATGTCCCTTTTGTGGTGAAGAAGTTTCTGTTATAATATGAAAAAAATTATGAAATTTCCTAAATTCTTTTATGTAATTTGGGGAGTATTATTTTTGGGATTTTGGGTTTATAGTTATTATCAGTGGTGGTTAGATACTCCATGGAGGGAAAGATGGAAGAAGCTTACAGGAAATCCAGAACTTTTTTATTTGAAAGAGATAGAACTCAAAGGAGAAGTTATAAATCCTTATACTATTTTGGGAACAACCATATCAGTATATTCGTTGGAGTTTGAAAACTATAGATATGATGTAATAAGTTATACAGGAATTCCTGAAGAGAAAGCTGGAATAATTGTTAAGGGTAAGGTTAAAAAGGGTTTTAAAGTGGAAACCTTTTTTGGAAATAGAAAGATCATTAAGACTTTCCCTTGGGTAATTATAGAAGAGGAAAGGAGAGAGATACGATGAGAAGGTTTTTTGGGACAGATGGAATAAGGGGGAAAGTTAATGAAGATTTAACTCCAGAGTTTACTTTAAAATTGGGGAAAATATTAGCAAATTATTTAAAAGATGAAAACGGGAAAATAATTGTTGGATATGATACAAGAATATCTAAGGATATGTTAAATTTTGCCTTACAATCGGGAATACTTTCCGCAGGAATGGATACTTTGGACTTAGGAATTATTCCTACTTCGGCAATTGCATATCTTGTTAAAAATTTAGATTTTGTTTCCGCAGGGATTATGATTTCAGCATCCCATAATCCTGTAGAGTATAATGGTATTAAAATATTTAGAAAAGATGGTTTTAAACTTTCTGATGAAGTCGAGGATGAGATAGAAAAGTTGCTCGATTCTGAAAAACCTCTTTATTTAAGAGAAAAAATAGGAAAGAGAATTGAGTTTTCTAAAGGAAGAGAACTTTATGTAGAATTTCTCAAGAATATTGTGAATATTGAGTTAAAGGGTTGGAAAATTTTTTTAGATTGTGCTTATGGTTCAGTTTCTGATATTGCTCCTAAGCTATATGAAGATTTAGGTGCAGAAGTGATTGCTATAAACTATAATTATGATGGAACAAATATAAATAAGAATTGTGGGGCAGTTTATCCTGAAGTTGGTCTTGATAATTTTAGGAGATCCGATGCGACAATTGGTTTTACCTTTGATGGAGATGGGGATAGAGTCTTAGCTTTTTCTAAGGATTTTACTATTGTTAATGGAGATAAAATTCTGGGAATTATTGCATTATATTTGAAGAAAAGAGATAAGCTTAATAAAAATTTGGTAATTGGGACAATAATGACTAACTGTGGACTTGAAGAATTTCTTAAAAAAGAAAATATTTCCCTTCTTAGGACTAAAGTTGGTGATAGATATATTTTAGAAGAGATATTGAAGAATAATTTAAATCTTGGAGGAGAGCCTTCAGGACATATTATTATTTTTGATTACTTACCTACAGGGGATGGTCTTTTAACTTCTCTTTTTCTTTTAAAAATTTTAAAAGAAGAAAATGTCTCTTTAGAAGAATTGGCACGTTCTATTCCCCAGTTTCCACAAATTACTGAAAATTTATTCTTAAACAAGAAATATTCAAAGGAAATCATAGAAAATAGTGAAGAGTATGTCAGGGAGGTGATAAAGGAAGAAAATATTAGATATATAGTAAGATTCTCAGGCACAGAATCTTCAGTTTTGAGAATTACTTTAGAAGGAGATGTTCCTGAAAGCTTTTTGAAAGAGTATATGAAAAAAATCAAAGAGAAGATAAAATCCCTTTTACATTAAGCGCCTGAACTTACTCTATATAGAGTAAGTTGACGAGGTGGAGGTTTATCGGAGTTTTCGGCGGATGCCTCCAGGCAATTACTACTTGCCTTAAGGAAACTCACAAAACTGGTGGGTGACCGCCAGGACAAAAGGTTTCCAGTAGTAAGGTGAGTAAGGAAGTCTCCTTCTCATAGATTTTTTATTATGGGGAGGAGAAAAATGTGTGGGATTATGGGTTATGTTGGAAGAAAGCCATGTATACCTTATATTGTAAAGGGATTAAAGATGTTGGAATACAGAGGATACGATTCTGCAGGGATAGCTACTTTGGTGGATGGAGAAATAAAAATTAAAAAGGTCGTTGGCAAGGTAAATCAGTTGGAGAAAATTGTGGTAAATAATGAGGAAGGCTATATAGGAATTGGACACACTCGGTGGGCGACCCATGGGGAACCTACCTTAGATAATGCACATCCTCATATAGATTGTAACGGTCGTTTTGTTGTAGTTCATAACGGTATTATAGAAAACTATAAAGAACTAAAGGATTATCTATTAGAAAGAGGACACATATTCAGAAGTCAAACAGACACAGAAGTTATAGTACATCTTTTAGAGGAATTCTCTGAAGAAAATATTGTATATTCCTTTAAAAGGGTTGTTGAAAGATTAGAGGGTTCTTTTGCGTTAGTAGTATTGGATAAAAATAATACTCAGACTCTTTATGGAATAAAAAGACAAAGCCCTTTAATAATTGGTTTGGGAGAAGGAGAAGTATTTGTTGCCTCTGATATACCTGCGCTTTCCCTTTGGGTTGAAAACTATATTTTCCCAGAAGATGATCAATTAGTTATTCTTAATCCAAAAAAATTAGAGATTTATAATCTTAAAGATAAATTGGAAAAGTTAAATATAAAACCTGTTAAAATCTCAAGGGAAAGGATTTCCGTTGATAAAGGTGGTTATTCTCATTACATGCTAAAGGAAATACATGAACAACCTGCGGTATTAAGGGAGATATTTACTGAAGGGATAGAAAAAAAAGAGAATTTCTTCTTTTTTAAAGATTTTAAAGAAGATAATAACCTATGGAAAAATATAAACAAAATATCTATAGTTGCTTGTGGAACCTCTTATCATGCAGGATATTTTGCAAAATACCTCTGGGAGGAAGAATTACCTTATAATGTAGAGGTTGATTACTCTTCGGAATTTAGATATAGAAAGCCTAAAATAGATAAAAATACACTTTTTATCGCCATAAGTCAATCAGGAGAAACTGCAGATACTATTGCAGCATTAAGATTGGTAAGAGAAAAAGGAGCTAAAATTCTTTCTTTGACTAATAATCTTAGAAGCACCATAGCGAGAGAGAGTGATTTTAACTTATATTTAAGAACAGGAATAGAGATAGGTGTAGCGGCTACAAAGACATTTATGGCAGAATTAGCCTTTATTTTTCTTCTAAAGGAGTATATAAAGCAAGAATTATATGGGGAAAACACCATAAATTGGGATGATTTAAGAAAAATACCTGTTTATTTAGAAAAGATTTTATCTGAATCTAATTTAGTAAAAGAAATAGCTTATAAATATTCAAAAAATAAGAATTTTCTTTATATTGCACGGGGAAAAAATTTTCCATTAATTTTGGAAGGGGCTTTAAAGTTGAAGGAAATATCCTATGTCCATGCTGAAGGCGTTTCTGCAGGTGAAATGAAACATGGCCCTATTGCATTATTAGATGAAAATACTCCTGTAATGACAATAGCAGTTCAGGATGAGACCTATAACAAGATTTTTTCAAATTTGGAAGAGGTAAAAGCAAGAAAAGCACCAATTATTGCTATTGCTACTGAGAATGATAAGAAAATTATGGATGTTGCTAATGATTTTATATATGTTCCTAAATACGATTCTAAGTATTATCAGTTTTTTGTAACAATTCCCCTACAACTTTTTGCCTATTATGTAGCTGAGAAGTTAGAAAGAGAAATTGATCAACCAAGGAATTTAGCTAAATCTGTAACGGTAGAATAGTTTATGACTGAAAATTTAAGAATACTTGGAGTAGGTTTGGATATTATAGAAATTGATAGAATAAGAGAAATATCTCTAAAATATAGAAATTTTTTAGAGAGAATATTATCTATAGAGGAGAGAAGACAAATAGGTAATAAAAAGGACAAATTTCCATCTATTGCTGTAAGATTTTCTGCAAAGGAGGCATTTATTAAAGCCTTAGGTGGAAGATTTGAGGGATGGTGCTGGAAAGATGTAGAAGTATTAACAGGAATAAATGGAGTTCCGGAAATAAGATTAAAAAATAAAGCTTTAGAGGAAGCTGTAAAAAGAGGAATTAAAGAAATAAAGATTAGCCTTTCTCACTCTAATAAATATGCAGTTGCAGTAGTTATAATTTTAGGATAAGGGAGAGATATATTCCTATGAAGGAAAGCCCATTGGAAAATTTAAGAAAAAAACTGGAAGAGATAAAAAAGATTTTAGGGGATATAATTGTTCCTAATCCTAAGAAACTTCAAGAAAATTGTGAAAACTTTATTACTCTTAGACAAGAGATACAAGACTTAATTGATGAATTAGATAAGTTAAAGGTTCCTATAGAGCCGGAATTGGTTCGATTGAGAGAGATTGACTCTTTAATAAAATCAAATCTGAGAATATTTGATAGAGGGCTAAGAAATTCTTCTGTAATTTCAAAGTCTTCTTGCTATCCGAAGGAGTTTTGGTGGTGGCATATATCGGAAATTTTAAAAATAGAAAAAAAGAAGAAATTAAAAAAATTCATATTATATATAGGAATATTAGGGATTATTATAACGGGGATAATATTAATCTTTACATTTTATAAAACTCCAGAGGAGGAATTTCTAAATGCTTTATCTTATGTGGATAAGTTAATAGAAGAAAGAAAATATGAGAGAGCAGAAGTAGAAGCCAAAAAAATTTTAGAAAAATATCCCAATAGAGTAGAAGTTTGGATAAAATTAGGGATTATTCAGGAGATGAAAGGTTATCCTGATTTTACTTCCACCTATAATAAGGCTAAAAATTTATGTAAAAATGAAGAAGAATTTTACATGAGTAGAGCGATGGAATATTTTAGGATAAAGGAGCTTGAAAGAGCAGAAAGGGATATAGATAAAATTTTAAAGAAGGATAGTGAAAATCCCAAAGCTTTATATATATTGGGATCTATATATGAAGAGAAGGGGAAAATATTTGAGGCATTAAAGGTATATAAAAAAATAGAATCCTTGGAAGATAAAGTTGATCCACAGCTTATGGCAATGACGAAGATTAGATTAGGTTTACTCATGCAAAAAATCCCATCTGCCCTTCCCTTGAAATAGTTTTACAAGGAAGAAAGATTAATTTTGCCATTTTATCAAATATATGTGGTATATAAATAAAAATGTCACATATTGTTACTAAAGGGAAAGGTCACATAAAATTGTAAGGAAGAATTTAAAAAGAAGAGAATTCCTCCCCCCAGATCATCCTTGGAGGAAAGGTCTTCCAAAGGAATCATGTGTGACTTGCCTTTGGGAATACTTTTATCAAATATACTTGAAAAAAGAATTTAAAAGTGCTATATTGAAGATAAAGAGCCCTGCTGTGTGCGTGATGTGAACGTGTCCTTGGCTCAACACCTTTTCTTAGGAAGCCAATATCTTATTTTGGGATTGCGGCTCTAACGAGCTACATAACCAAAATAAATGAGGCTTAAAAGTTTTGGGAAGAGGGCGCAAAGGCATGTAGCATCACGGTACAGCGGGGATTTTTAATAATAAATAGAAACCTTGGGTAGGAAATGAGGATAAGTCAAGATATAAGAGAGAAATTTATTAAATATTTTGTAGGGAAGGGGCACTTGCATCTTCCAAGTTCTTCTTTAGTTCCCAGTGATGATCCCACTTTGCTTTTTACCACTGCAGGAATGGTACCTTTTAAACCTTACTTCTTAGGACAAGGAGACCCTCCAGCAAAGAGAATAACGACGATTCAAAAATGCTTTAGAACTACAGATATAGAGAAAATTGGGATTACTCCACGTCATCTTACCTTCTTGGAAATGCTTGGAAACTTTTCCTTCGGAGACTATTTTAAAAAAGAAGCTATAGAATTTGCATATGAGTTTCTCATTGAAGAGCTTCGCTTACCCTTATCTTCTTTGTGGATTTCCATATATGAAGAGGATGATGAAGCCTTTGAAATTTGGAATAAACATATTGGTATATCTAATGAGAGAATAGTAAGATTGGGGAAAGAGGATAATTTTTGGGGACCACCAGGGCCTACAGGGCCTTGTGGCCCATGTTCTGAAATTTATTACGATTTTGGTCCTAAAAATAAAGAGGAAGAAGATTTAAAGCCCGGTGATCCTGGTGATAGATTTATGGAAATATGGAATCTTGTATTTATGACCTACTATATGGATGAACAAGGAAAAATGACTCCTCTTCCTCAAAAAAATATTGATACGGGGATGGGATTGGAAAGAATTACTACTGTAGTAGAGCAAGTAAATAATGTGTTTGAGACAGATCTTTTTAAACCATTAATAGAAGAAACAAGAAGATTGATAAATCAAGAAGATAAAGTAGTGGAAAGAATAATTTCTGATCATATAAGGGGAATAACCTTTCTTATGGCAGATGGGGTTATTCCTACCAATGATGGACGAGGTTATGTTTTAAGGAGATTAATTAGAAGAGCTGAAAGAAAAACTTTTGAGAAGGGAATAAAAGAGCCTTTCTTGTATAATTTGGTTCCTAAAGTTATTGAAATCATGGAGTCTTTCTATCCTGAGTTGGTTTATAAAAGAGATTTTATAATGAAAATATTAAAAAGGGAAGAAGAACAATTTCTAAGAACCTTAGAACAGGGACTTTATCTTCTAGACTCTCTAGCAAGAGAAGGAAAAACTGAGTTATCAGGAGAATTTGTATTTAAACTTTATGATACTTATGGTTTTCCTTTTGAGTTAACCCTTGAAATTGCTCAAGAGAGAGGATGGAAGATAGACTTAGAAGGTTTTAATAGATTAATGGAGGATCAAAAAAGAAGGGCAAGAATTTCACTAGAAGAAAAATTAGAAAGTGTTTGGATAAATCTCTCTGATGAGGAAATATATAGGTTAAGGGAAATTCCTCCTACTGAGTTTGTAGGATATGAGTTTTTAGAATCAAATTCTAAGGTTTTATTTTTCCTACAGGGAAGACATGAGAAAGTAACTAAACCCTTTGAGGAAGTTTATTTTATATTAGATAAAACACCTTTTTATGCAGAAAGTGGAGGACAAGTGTCAGATAAGGGAATAATAATTGGAAAAGAGTTAGAAGTTATTGTAGAAGATGTTCAAAAGTTGGGAGAGAAATTTTATGTTCATAAGGGAAAAGTAATGAAAGGAGAATTTAGAGAAGGGATAGAAGTTATAGCAAAGTTTAATAAAGACTTAAGAGAAGCTGTTCGAAGGCATCATACTGCTACTCATCTATTACATTCTGCTTTAAGAGGATTTTTAGGAAATCATGTTATGCAATCGGGATCCCTTGTTTCACCTGAGTTTTTAAGGTTTGATTTTACTCACTATCAACCTTTAACATCTTCAGAGATTGAGGAGATAGAAAGAATAGTAAATAATTACATAGTTTCTAATCATAGAGTAGAAAAAATATATACTACTTTAGATAAAGCTAGGGATATGGGAGCTTTGGCTTTATTTACTGAAAAATATCAGAAGGACGTGAGGATTATTAAAATAGATGATATAAGTATAGAACTTTGTGGTGGGGATCATGTTGACTCCACAGGAGAGATTGGGCTATTCCTAATAACAAAGGAAGAGGGAATTGGAAGTGGAATAAGGAGAATTTTTGCATTGTGTGGTCTAAAGGCATGGGAATATATTAATTCCCAGAGAAAAGCATTAAGTAATATTTATAAAGAAATTAATGTTAATAATTTGGAGGATTTGAATCAAAGATTATCAAAGATATTAAGTCTCTTGGAAGAAAAGGATAAAAAGATTAAAGAGCTTGAAAATGTAATATTGGATCATGAAGTTAATAGAATATTAGATAAAGCTATTGTGAAAGATAATATAAATATTTTTATTGAGAAAATAAATACTCCATCTTTAGAAATGGTAAGGAAATTGGGAGATTATTTAAAAAGTAGAAAATCTAATAGTTTAATTATTCTTGGTATAGATCAAGGAAATAATACGTCTTTAAACATAATGTTGTCTCCGAGCTTAGTTAAAAAAGGGATACTTGCTAAGAATATTGCAAGATTATTAACTGAGAAATTAAATGGAAAAGGAGGAGGAAAAGATACCTTTGCTCAAATAAATATAAATAAGATTGAGGATCTAAAAATTATTAAGGATATATTAATGGAATGGATATAAATGTAATTATGGGAAGATGGTTGGCAATTGATTGGGGAGAAAAATATATTGGATTGGCTATTTCTGATCCCTTAGGGATGATTCCCCAGGGAGTGGGCGTATTTGTAAATAAGGGGAAAAAAGAATTCTTAGAACTTATTAAAACAATAATAAAGGATTATTCAATTAAGGGATTTGTAATTGGATTACCCCTTTCTTTAAAAGGTGAAGAGACTCAGAGAAGTATAGAAGTAAAAAAAATTGGTGTGATTTTGGAAAAATTTTTTTCGTTACCAGTATATTTTGTTGATGAAAGATTTTCCACAATTGAAGCAGAGAGAATACTGATTCAGGGGAATGTAAAAAGAGATAAAAGAAAAATTCTTATAAATCAACAGTCTGCTATAATAATTCTTGATAAGTTTCTCTCACAATTTTCTTCTTGACTATAATAATAACAAAACTTATAATCTGGTTCAAAAGGGCGCGTAGCTCAGTGGGAGAGCACTATCTTGACGCGGTAGGGGCCGGTGGTTCAATCCCACCCGCGCCCACCATATGAGAAAGGCAAAGAAGAGGAGAGTACTCTTACTGAGGCTTTCAGAGAGGAAGGAGATTGGTGGAATCCTTCTAAGCTTCATAAGGGGAAGACCACCTCAGAGCTTTTTTACTGAAATATATATTAAAGTAAGTAAAAACGGGTAATTTCGTTAAAGATTGAAAGTGGGTCAAAACAACCAATTAAGGTGGAACCACGGGGCTCCCGTCCTTTAAGGCGGGAGCTTTATTTTTAAAAGTTAAGGAGGAAATGAAATATATGGCATGGATTATGAAGTGGAAAGACAATGTTTGGAAATGTCAAGGAAGTATTTTATCAGCAATTGAGGAGAAAGGATTAAATGATATTGCATTTGGGGCTAAAATCAACAATAAATTATATGATCTCTCTCATATTCCTGAGGAGGATTCTGAGGTAATAATATTAGACTGGGATTCTTCTGAGGGGAGAGAAATATATAGACATACTACTTCTCATATTATGGCAAATGCTGTAAAAGAGTTATTCCCAGATATAAAATTAGGAATAGGTCCTGCCATAGAAGATGGATTTTATTATGATTTCTATAAAAAAGATCCTTTTACTAAAGAAGATTTAGAAAAAATTGAAGGAAAAATGCAGGAAATTATAGAAAGAGATTTATCCTTGGAAAGAATTGAATTGACAAAGGATGAGGCAAGAAAACTTCTAAAGAATTTAGGTGAAGATTTTAAACTTGAGCTCTTAGAGGAAATTCCAGGGGATGAATCCATAACTTTTTATAAGCATGGAGATTTTATAGATTTGTGTAAAGGTCCCCACCTTCCATCCACAGGGAGGGTAAAATATTTCAGACTTCTTAGTACTTCTGGAGCCTATTGGAGGGGAAACGAGAAAAATCCGATGTTTCAAAGAATATATGGAACCTCATTTCTGACCAAGGAGGATCTTGAAGAATATTTAAAGGTAAGGGAGGAAGTAATAAAAAGAGATCATAGGAGATTGGGAAAGGAACTAAATTTGTTTTTTGTCTTTGAAGATGCTGGTCCAGGTTTAATATTTTATCCTCCAAAGGGAGCAATTATAAGATATATTATTGAAGAGTTTGAAAGGAAAGAGCATATGAAGAGGGGATATCTTCCAGTTATTACTCCACATATTATGAAAATAGATCTTTGGGAAAAATCTGGACATTGGGATAATTTTAGAGAAAACATGTTTTTCTTTGAAATAGAAGAGCAAAAATATGCAATAAAGCCTATGAATTGTCCGGGACATATACTTATATATAAGTCCTTTATTCATAGTTATAGAGATCTACCCTTAAGATTTTTTGAAATGGGAACGGTTTATAGATATGAGAGATCTGGAGTTCTTTATGGGCTTCAGAGGGTAAGAGGATTTACCCAAGATGATGCCCACATATTTTGTACTCCTGAACAATTGGAAAAGGAGATAAAAGAAATTTTGGATTTTGCTTTCTTTATGCTTAATTCATTTGGATTAGAGGATTTTGATATAACCCTATCAACTCGACCAGAAAAATATATTGGGAGTGATGAGATTTGGGAGAAGGCAACAAATTCCTTAAAGAATGCTTTAGATTCTTTAAGGGTGAAATATAAAATTGCAGAAGGAGAGGGAGCTTTTTATGGTCCTAAAATAGATATGGGATTAAAGAGCTTATATGGAAAATCCTGGCAGGGCCCAACAATTCAAGTGGACTTTAATCTTCCTGAAAGATTTGATTTAACTTATGATGCTCCTGATGGAACAAGGAAAAGACCTGTTATGATTCATAGGACTCTTTTAGGTTCTATGGAAAGATTTATGGGGGTATTAATAGAACATTATGCTGGAAGGTTTCCCCTTTGGCTTTCCCCTACTCAAATAATTATTTTACCTATTGCAGATAGACATAAGAATTATGCTTTAGAGATAGCAAATATATTCGGAGGAGAAAACTTCAGAGTTGAAGTAGATTTGGATCAAGCAAGTTTAAATTATAAGATAAAGAAAGCTATTTCCCAAAAGATTCCTTATTTATTTATTGCTGGAGACAGAGAGATGAATGAGAGAAAGATAAGTGTTAGAAAACATGATAGGGATTTAGGAGTATTTTCTATAGAGGAAATGTTGAAAATTCTTAAGGAAGAGGTGGAAAGACGCTTAACATGATCAAGTTTATATTAACAGTATGGATGTTTTTGTTGGGAGCAAGTATAGGAAGTTTCTTAAATGTAGTAATATATAGATTACCTAAGGGAGAATCTATAATTGTTCCCCCTTCTCATTGTCCTAAGTGTAATCACAGATTATTCTTATGGGATTTAATTCCAGTTTTTAGTTATATTTTTTTAAGGGGAAGATGTAGGTATTGTGGGGAAAGGATTTCTATAAGATATTTATTAGTAGAAGGCTTTTTAGGTTTGTGTTTTTCAATTTTATTTTTAAATTTTGATTTTACTTTCTTTACCCTAAAATCCTTAATATTCATTTCCCTTTTACTTCCTATTTTTTTCATAGATTTAGAGCATATGATAATACCTGATATTCTTTCTATTCCTGGTGCTTTATTGGGAATTGTATTATCCCTTTTTGAAGGAAGATTGATGGAAGGTGTAAAGGGGGGAATAGTTATTGGAATAATACTTTTACTAATCTATTTTTTAGCACTAATTATTTATAAACAGGAAGGAATGGGGCAAGGAGATATTAAACTGGGCCTTTTATTGGGAAGTTTCTTGGGATTAAAGCTGGGTATGCTATCTTTATTCTTAGGATTTATTTTAGGAGGATTAGTTTCAATAGTCCTTATTATTCTAAAAACTAAAAGATTAAAGGAGTATATTCCCTTTGGCCCCTTTCTTATAATCTCTGGAATTTTTAGTTATTTTTGGGGTGAAAAATTAATTAATTTTTACCTTAGTTTATTTTACTCATGAATTATAGAAACTTTGGATTTACCCTTTTAGAATTATTAATTGCTTTCTCAATTTTTTCAGTCATTGTTATTGTTTTAAGTTATAATTTTATAAATTTTTTTGAGAGGTTAAGTCTAGAAGAGGCAACAATTTATTTGTTTACAATGTTAAAACTTTTTCAAGAAAGCGCACCTTCCCAGAGGGATTATTATGATCTCTTTGAATTTTACCCAACTATTGAATTATGTATTTGGAAAGTATATAATTCAAGTAGTAATAGCTATAAGAATTATCGGATAATTGATTTTAAAAAATATAAAGTTGATCTGATATCTGCTAATTTTGGAACTTTAAATTCGTTACACTTTACTAATTTAGGAATACCTTCTTCGGGAGGTACAATAATTTTAGGGAAAGGGAAGTTAAGAAAATATATAATTGTCACACCAGCAACGGGGAGGATATGGATAAATGATTCTCCACCAGAAAATTGGTAGTGAGGGCTTTACCCTAATAGAAGTATTAATTGTAGGTTTGATAATTTCCATTGCGATGTTTGCTGTATTTCAGATGTATTCCTATGGACTATTTCAATATCCTAAAATAAGTAATCTCGTTCAGGCTAATCACCTTTTACTTAGAGAGGCAGAAAATATAAATTCAAGGAATTTTAATCAATTAGAAAATTTCCTTTCCAATAACTATCCTAAGGTAGTCAATATCGGAGGTTTAAGTTTTAGCCTATCTTATACTTTGAATATTCCGTATTCATGGTGTAGGGTAATTACCCTTATTGTATCATGGAGGGATGGGACTTATACTAGGAGTTTATCATTAGAAATATTGAGGTCCATACCATAATGAAGAAAGGATTTACATTAACTGAACTTTTGATTAGTATTACAGTATCTTTTATTGTAATTACTGCTATTGTCAATTTTCTTATTATAGGCTCTCAAGGTTATCAGAAAATAAATCAAAAAATAGATTTACAAAGAAATGCAAGATTGGCATCAGATAGATTAATTAGAGAGGTAAAAAGAGCTTATTCTATTGATCCCTCCTCTGATGGTAGTAACCTTATATTTAATTACTATGTATATACTCTTCAATCTAATATTGTCTCCTCCTCTTTATCTATCATTAGATATTATGTAAGTAGTTCTGGGATTTTAAAAAGACAAGTAAGACAGGGAGTTTTATGGGTTGGAGATAATCCTTTAACAGAAAATAATATAAAAGTTTTAACACCTGTTTTTTATTATTTAGATGTATCTTTTAATCCTACCTCTCCAAACTTAGCTAAAGTAATTCTTGTAAACCTTAGATTGGATGCTAATAGAGATAATCAGGCAGATTATACATTATCTTTTTCCATTTATTTACCTCTTAAAGAAAATTATTTCTTGAGGTAAAATATAAATGAGGTGATAAAATGAAAGAAAAGGGACAATTAATTTTGGTTATTTCCATAGTCCTTTTCCTATTTATTCTTGGTGGAATAATTTTATCCTTGATCCCTCCTGAGAATTTAATGAGTAGAAGACAGATAGAGAGTAATCAGGCCTTCTATCTTAGTCAGGCTGGCTTGGAAAATGCAATTTATCTAATTAATAATGATAGTAATTTAAAGGATTTAGTGATTTCATCTAATAAGGGATCGTATGGTTTAAATGTCAGCTATACTATTACTCAAACATCAGGAACAAAATTGACAGGATCTTTTATTTTCCCTATTCAATTAGGAGAATATGTGGTATCTGCTAACTACACAAATGCCTTAATTAATCAAGGAGGATTATTGGCTCAGGGTGATTTCTTTGTGATAAAAAGTACAGGGTATATTCCAACAGTTTCAAATTATAAAGCAAAAAGAAGTATTGAAATATTTGGGAGAGTAGATCAAATCTCATTAGATCCCTTTAAATACGCAGTTTTTGCTGGAACAAGTGTGGACATTAAAGGAAGCAGTGTTATTCGTGGTGACCCCTTGGGGGAAGGAAGATTTGATACTGCTATATATTCTCGTGGTAAGGTTGATTTTATAGGAAATAGAGTTGAGGTTAATGGAACAAGATCACCCATTCGGGGAGTTGATTATATAGCTAATGATACTTCATTACAGATGCCCCGATTAAATATGAACTATTTAAGGGCAATTTCTATGATGCAGGGATTATATAGGAGTGGAAGTAAAATTGATTTAAAAAGAGTTGTAGATGTAGCTCAAAGTAATCCTTCATGGTATAATTCTGCAATTGAAACATATAATACCTGGTCTTTGGTTATCTTTGTAGATGGTTCTGCAGATATGGCTGGAAAAGTTGAGTTTCAAGGGATCATTGTTATTAATGGAGATTTAAAAATTACTGGGACTGGAAATAAAGTGAAGGGTATAGTTTTTGCTTCAAATATGGATACTGTTCCTGATGACTTAAGTATATATGGAGATCCAGTTATTGATGGTTGTTCCCTTGGGGAGATTGTTGATATAGGGGGTAATAGTACTGTAAGACATAATAAAGACTATTTGAATAATATTTTTACTACCCATGGGATAGAAAATATAGTTCAGAAGACAAGGGGAAAATTAAAAGCTCTTTCTTGGAGGGAGTATTAGTTAGATATGGGTATTAAAGATTTATTTTCTCCTGAAGAACAGATAATAGGAATAGATTTTAATAATCCTATAAGAGTTCTTTATGCAGGGAGGAAAAAGGATAAAATTACTATAAAAAATATTTACGAAGAGAGCTTTTCTGATGATATATTTCAAGGGGGGCAAATTTCTAAACCAGAAGTTGTAAAAGAGATTTTAAGGAAAATTTTGAAAACTTTTAAAGTCAAAAAAGGAAAAGTTCTTTTTTCAATTCTTGCTCAAAATACAGTGATAAGATTTATAAACTTTACCTATATGCCAGAAGAAGAGGTTAGGGAAGCTTTAAGATGGGAGTTGGAGAGATATATCCCGTTCCCAGTAGAGGATGTATATTTCGACTATCAAATATTAGGTATAACAGAAAGGGAAAATACGAAGGAGTATCAGTTGTTATTGGTAGTTTCTCCTTCAGAGATTTTAAATTCTTATTTAGAAATTATAAAGGATTTAAATTTAGAGCCGGAACTTATAGATGTAAGTTCCTTTTGTGCTATAAGAACTGCGATTAAAGAAAGAAAGGAAATTCCCGAGGAATTAACTCTATTTATTTATGCTCGAGACAGATTTGTTGATTTATTAATTTCAAAAAATAAAAAGCCCTTTTTCTTTAGAACTCTAGTTACTAAGAATTGGTTTGAAGATGAAGAATTGGATGATCTAAGTAGGTCATATGCTTTAGATGAGTATTTAAAAGAGATTTTTCAAAATGTTAATCTTTTCTATATGCAATATCCTGGGGAACGTATTGAAAGATTAATTCTCTTAGGAGATAATGGATTAAATCAAGATTTTATAGAAATGTTGGAATCAATGATGGGAATAAAAATAGAAATATTTCCTATGTCCTTGAATGAGATGAATATACAAGTTAAAAGTAAAGATGCACTATCTACTTTTCAAAAGGATCTTCCGAAGTGGTGTGTTCCATTGGGACTTCTTCTTTGGGGGAAGGTATAAATTATGTTTAGAATAAATTTATTACCAAGGGTAGTTAAAAAAAAGGAAGTAATAAGAATTCCCTTTTTAGGTATATTATTCTTTATTGTTTTATTTATCCTCCTTTTAGGGGGCTTAACCCTTTATAGAAATCTATTAATAGAGGTTAGAAATCTGAGAAATGAGAATATCTCTTTAGAACAACAGATATCTTCTATAAAGGATAGATTAAGAGAACTTCAGAAAATAGATGAATTAAAAAAGCAATATAGTGAGAAATTAAAACTTTTGGATGAAATTTCCCATAAGGAGATTTCGTGGTTATTCCTATTTGAAAATTTGAATAAAAATACTCCGAAAAATTTATGGCTTAAAAATTTCTCTATGGAAGATTTGAGTTTAGGTATAGAGGGTTTTGCATTATCTTATAATGATATAGCAGTTTTTCTTGCTCAAATGGAAAGTTTGGGAATATGGGAGAATGTGAAGTTATCTTTTGCATCAAGAGTGGGAAATCCGCCCTATGAATCTATTAATTTTCAGTTATCTGCACAGTATAAGAGAGGGATGGAATGAAGATAAATATTTGGATTATCCTTTCACTAATTTTATTATTAATAATAGGGGTTTTTTATTTTCTTATATACCGTCCCCTTGATGAGGAGAAAACAACTCTTTTAGAAAATATTGAGATCAACAGGCAGACTTTATTAAGATATCAAGCAAGTTATAAGAAATTATTAGAGGAATGGGATAAATTTAGAGAAGCTCTTCGAAGATATTCAGAATTACAAGAAAAACTTCCTCTGAAGGAGGATTTACCAAGGCTTCTGATTTATATAGAAAAGATATCTCGGGATTCAAAATTAAAGATAAACTCTTTTAAGCCCCTTCCATCTACAATACCTAAATCTGAGGATAAAACTCCTCCTTATGAAGAATATAATTATAGTATAGATATGGAAGGAAGTTATGGTTCTTTTTTACTCTTTCTTTCTAAGATTAAAACAGCCCCTCGATTAATATTAATTAAAAATTTAAAGATAAATCCTGTTAATGTTGAGGCTTCTTCATTGAAATATAATTTTATTTTATCTACATTTATAGCTCAGTAAGGGGGAGATAATGAATTTAAGCGCTTTATTTAAAGAACCAAAATTTAGATTAGTAATGTTAATAATTGGAAGTTTATTATTAATAGGAGGAGTAGGTTATTATTACTATGCTAATTTTTTGGTTTTTCCACCTGAGCCCGAAGCAAAACCTAAAGTTGTTTCCACTCCTCCTGTTACTGATACTTTAACACAGATTTTAAGTACTTTAACTTATAAAGAGGTAGTTTATACATATGTGAATATTAATTTGGGAAGAAGTAATCCCTTTGCTCCAGTGATAACTCCTCCTAAGGAGGGAACAGTTGTTTCTACTACAAAACAAGTGGTAGGGATTACTCCAAGAGGAGATAAGGTATCTACACCCATTAAAATAATTTCACAAGTTAAGACTTTTGCAAAGAATTTTAGATTAACAGGGATAATTAAAGTTGGGAGTATATATTATGCCCTTCTTGAAGAGGGTGATAAAGGATATTTTGTTAAGACTGGGCAATTTTTGAAAAATGACATATTTGTTTCGAAAATAGATGATGAGAGTTTAACTTTAAAAAAAGGGAATGAGGTTGCCATATTAAAATTAGGAGGTGAATGATTTGAAATTTATTAAAAGTTTTATATTTTTATTGCTTATTTTAACAGTAATAAACTTTGCAGCAATAACTTCCTTGGTAAGTATTCAAATTAAGGAGCCAACTCCAGGATCTATGGATATTATATTGTTTTTCTCTTCGCCTACAATTCCTAAATATAATGTCTCTCAAAAGGGATCTCAAATATCTTTAACATTAGAAAAAGTTGAGAACAAGATTAAAGGAAAGTCTTTAGATATAAACAAAGGTTTTATTAGTAAGATTGACTTTCAGGAGGATATTAAAAAAGAAACTCTTACCTTAATTTTTAACTTTGTTGGTTCAACTCCTAAATATAATATATCTACAAAGTTAGGAAGTATAACATTATCTGTTAATCCACAGATTATAACTGAAGCAGAAGTAAAACCTTCTGTTTCTACTAAAAAGAAAGAATATAAATTATTAGGGATCACAATAGATAAAAAACTAAAACCACCTTTAATTATAATAAATACTGAAAACAAATTAATACCTCCATACAAAACTTTGTTATTAAAAAATCCCTTAAGATTTGTTGTGGATTTAGAAGATACCCTCGATAAAACTTCTGTAAAAAGTTATAATATAAATGTTAGCCCCTTTTTGAGTCTAAGAATTTCTCAATTTTCAAAGGAACCAGTAATAACCCGTTTGGTATTTGATTTAAAAGTTTCTTATCCAAAAGTAAATATTAAAGAAACAGATCAAGGGTTAGTTGTGGGAACGGAGGATATTCTTGCAAAACTTCCTGGGAGGACAGTAAAAGTTGAGGTAAAACCAGAGATAGTTTCAGAAGAAAAACCTAAGGAGGTAGCAATAACTCCATCTTATATTTCTGAAGTTCCCTCAAGAACTGCCCCATCTGAAAGTCAGATAATTACTCAACCTAAGCCTACAGTAGATAGATTTTTACAAAAAATTTCTTTAACCTTTGATAGAGCGGAAATAAGAGATGTTTTAAAGGCAATGGGTCAGCTTATAGGGATAAATATCATAACTGATGTTAGTGTACAAGGAAGAATAAGTGTTTACTTGAAAGATGTGACCTTTAAAGATGCTTTTTATTCTCTTCTTGCTGCAAGCGATCTTGGATATATTCAGCAAGGAGAAGTTTTAATAGTGAGTACCTTAGACAAAATGCAAAAACTGGAAAGCAGAGATATAACAACTAAAATATTTCCTTTAAAATATTTTGATTCAAAGAAAGCTAAGGATCTTATAAGTAATATAAACAAAAATCTTATTGTAGCCACCGAAGAAGATAGAAATTGGCTAATTATCTCTGGACCATCTGCTGATCTTGTTAAGATTGAAAATTTTGTAAAATCCCTAGATATTCCTGCTGAAAAGATTATTACTGAAGTGCCTGTTCCTCCTGAAAAAATCTTGATGGAGAAAATTGATGGTAATATTTATATCTCTACAAGTTTACAGGGAGAAGATATTAAAGTTGTTTTACAGGAGATTGCAAAGAAAACAGGTAAAAGTATATTTATTGAAGGTGATATAAGTAGGAATATATTTGTTACTCTTAATAGAATCCCAGTAGATCGTGCTTTAGATTTGATAATTAGAGGGAGCGAATTATCTTACGAGATTAAAGAAGGGGGAGAATTGTTGGTTAAGAAAAAAATACAAGAAAAAGTAGAACCCCCAACTTTAGCTTTAACAGATCTTTTGAAAATAGATAAGATTGGTAACAAAGTATATGTTACTGCAGAGCTTAGGAAGATTGATATAAGAGAAATCATAAAAGAGTTAGGAAGAAAGGCAAATATAAATTTTGTTATAGATCCTAAGGTCTCAGGAGAGGTTGAATTTTACATAAATAAAGTACCCATAGAAGAGCTTCTTCCTCTTTTAGGTAGAATAGTGGGATTTAGCATTGAAAGAGTAGGAGAGATAAATTATGTAAAATCTTTCGAGGAGAAGGTAGCATTACCAGTAG
>FMJZ01005900.1_pt1 | contig 39137 bp, 29 predicted proteins | sample 1987881 | NCBI WGS metagenome assembly FMJZ01 (sample SAMEA4378227, study PRJEB15110) | soil metagenome | biome: soil; feature: Field; material: Soil | place: India | collected 2015-03-11 | depth 0 m
TCCTTCTCTTCCTGCGCCTGCGAACATCGGTAAAGAGGTGAAACTAGCTATCCATATACCCGTAAATGCTACCTACGGTGGCCAGAAGCTTGTTAGCGGCGTCACGATTGAGATAAAGCTTCACTCAACAGGCGGGAAAGAATACTTTACAAGCGTGGTCCTCCCTTAAGATAGCCCTCACTCCCCCCACCCTTTTTTTCTCATGTTTTAAGCCGGTGGCCTAATATTGGATGTTAAAGGTGGAAGCATGCGGGTGTCGCCCCCGGGTTTCTCAGCAGGAGGTTTGAAAGCTAGAGTGTTTAACAAACTTTATAAAACTCTCCCCTGTTCATACTCTAGCCAAATGGGTTCTGAGAAGCCTGGGGAGAAGAAGGATAATCCTGCTGTGGCTGAGGCCAGGGTTGAGGCTAAACCCACGGTGGTTGAGAAGAAGGAGGAGAAGCCTAAGCCCGTGAAGAAGGAGAAGAAAAAGAAGAAGGAGGATGAGGAGGAGGTTGTCGAGTATGTTTTCGACCCTATTCCCGTTAACGCTAAGCCTGTGGACGAGTACTGGATTGAAGAGCCCTTCGTCAGAATACTTATAGTCCCAATTCCAGGTAGGGGTGGTGAAAAAGGATACTTCGTCGACGAGGTTTCACTGGATAAGACTGAGAGGAATGCTTTCAACAGGCTTAAAGATATTCTGAGCAGGGAGCTCAAGCCTCCTGAGGACATGTCTGTGGAGGCGAGGAGCTACGTTATGGAGGAGGCCCGCAGGCTTATGAAGAAGTATAGGAGCATACTGGGCTCTCTGAACGAGGAGTCTATGAGGAAGGTTGAATACTATATTAGGAGGGACCTTATAGGCTACGGGCCGATAAACCCGATCGTCGAGGATAAGAATGTTGAGGATATTTCCTGCGACGGCATCGACAAGCCTGTTTACGTTTGGCATAGGAGGTATGAGAGCCTCCCCTCGAACCTGAGGGTTGCGGACAAGGGTTATTTCAACGACTTCATTATTAAGCTCGCCCACTTCGCCGGGAAACATATTAGCGCAGCCTTCCCGATTGTCGACGCTATGCTCCCGGGCAGGCATAGGCTTGCAGCAACCTACGGGGACGAGGTTTCAACATTCGGCTCAACATTCACCATACGAAAATTCAGGGAGGAGCCTTTCAGCATCGTCGACCTGATAAAGCTTGGGACAATGAGCCCATCGCTGGCTGCGTACTTCTGGTTCATTCTTGACAATAGGCTAACCGTCATCACTATAGGCGGAACGGGCGCTGGTAAAACCTCTTTCCTGAACGCTTTAACAAACCTTTTCAAGCCTGGTTTAAAGATCGTCACGGTTGAGGAGACCGCTGAGCTGAACATTCCGCACGACAACTGGGTCCAGTTCGTAACCAGGGAGAGCTACGGCCTGGGGACTTCGAAGATAGGTGAGATAACGATGTTCGACCTCGTCAAGACCTCCCTCAGGTATAGGCCTGACTACCTGATCGTCGGAGAGATCAGGGGTGCTGAGGCGTTCGTCTTGTTCCAGGCTATGGCCAGCGTTTCACGCGACACTCCAGTCCTGGTGAAGAATAGGGAGGGACGTGTGTCGCTGGTCAGAGTGGGTGATTTCGTAGACGGGTTTTACGGGGAAGGGGAGGAGCGCATCCCCAAGCATGTTGAAGGATACTGGGTGCTTTCTCACGCTGGTTTTAAACCGGTCTGGAAACCAGTGCGATACGTGCTGAGGCACAGTACCGGGGAGGTTTACGAGGTTAAGTATGAAAGCGGCGGGAGACTGCTGGCCACCGGCAGCCACAGCGTCTTCACCCTTGATCCTGAGACTCTCGATGTTAGGGAGGAGCCTGTTGAACGGCTTAAGCCTGGGGATTACTTGGTTGCGTTCACGGGGGGAGGTGGCGACGATTATCACGTCATCAACGGAGTTGAGATGCTCAGCGGGCTTGAAGACGTTTACGCCGACAACCTGCCGGCAGGTCTGAAGCAGCTTACTGGAGGAAAGAACCCTGTGCTGCTAAGCGTTCTCGCCAAGCTGGATGCTGAAGAAGAGGAGCTGGAGGGAGCCGTCCTGCATCGTCCACACGGGCATGCACTGCCCGCTCTGGCCCGTCTCGACGAGAATCTAGCATTCGTGTTCGGCGCCTACGTGGCTGAAGGATGTGTTAAGCGGGGCAGGGGTAAGAGACTATGCTTCACGTTCGGCAAGGGTGAAGCAGGTATAGCTAATAGGGTTGTGGAGATCCTGGCTGAGAGGTTCGGCGTCAAACCCTCGGTAGACGACCGTGGAACATACCTTATCTACGAGTTTAACCACACGCTTCTCGCGGAGCTGTTTGAAAAGCTGCTGGGGGCACGCTTAAGGGAGAAACGAATCCCTTCGCAGCTCTGGTCTTCTCCAAGCAGTGTTGTGCGAGCGTTCTTCGAAGGGTTGCGTGCAGACGCCCGGAGAACCGTTAGGAAACGGGGAGCCCAGTACTTGACGGCAAACGAGTGGCTAGCATACCAGCTTACGTGGCTCGCCAGGCTGGCCGGCTTCTACTCGAGCCTACGATGCGAACGCGGTACGGGTAGAAACTCTGGCAGGACATATTGGAACGTGATCGTCTACCTTGATCATAGGTATAGGAAGCCAAACCCGGCTGAGAGAATTCCCGTGAAACCCCTCTTGAAGCTGATTGGAATCGCGAAGCCAACATCGATGCCGCTCAGGCTAACATACGTCAGGAAGAGGGAATTCGTAACGAGGAGAAAGGCACTGGAGATACTGGAGTGGGTTAGGGCGAAGGGTCGCCTGACTCCTGAAGCACTCAAGTACTTAAGGATGCTGGAGAAGCTGATTGAGGGTCAGCTCGCCATCGTGAAGGTAAAGAGCATACGACGGAGAAACTATAAAGGTTATGTCTATGATCTTTCTGTCCCGGGGACGGAATCCTTCCTAGGAGGCGGGGTCCCCGTTCTCCTACACAACACTGGCCACGGTGGCCTAAGCACTGTTCATGCTGAGAACATTGACTACGCTGTTAAGAGGATGACGAGCCCGCCTATGAACATCGCCGAGTCCTATATTCCGCTCATGAACGTGGCATGCCTTGTTGAAAGGGTTGTCCTCCCCAAGAAGGCTGGAGTGCCCTTCGGAAGAAGGGTCAGGCATGTCTGGGAGCTTGACCCTGAGGGGAACAGGATTACGGTTGCACACTGGGACCCGATGGAGGATGTTCACGAGGTTGACTTCAGCAGGTCTGTGCACCTCCCCAACGTGTGCAGGAAGATAGGCATGCCTCCAGACTGGTACATAAGGGAGCTGCAGGTCAGGGAGAGCGTCATAAGATGGATGATGGATAATAATGTGACCCACTTCAGGGATGTTGCTAGGATTGTGACGGAGTTCCACGTTAAGAGGGCTGAGGTGCTTTCAAGACTAAGGTGAATTGTCCTACTGGCCCTGGCTTGAGAATGCTCGCAGCATAGTTTCCATAATGCTTTTCTCAATAGGCTCAATACAGGATGTTAAGAGCAGGGAGATAGACGACCGCATCTGGATAGTCTTCCTCGCTTCAGCAATAATCCTAAACCTTCCGGGTGTTTTAAACGGGTCTGTCGAGCCAGCCTGGTGGCTTCTCTTCGCAGGCCTCCAGTCAGGCCTCTTCATCCTCCTCTACTACGGGGGTGTCTACGGGGGTGCTGACGCAAAGGGGCTTATGTGCCTGAGCCTGATGTACCCCTCCACGCCGACGGGTTTCCTGGTAGACCTGAGCACGGGAAGGCTTCCAGTAGCGTTTTCAACGATGAACAACGCGCTTATGCTCACCATCCTATACCTCCCGGTTAACCTTCTCTGGAACATCTCTGTTAAGCTTAAGGGGGTTGAGCTTTTCAAAGGCTTGGAGAAAGAAAACATGCTTAGAAGGGCTGTTGCGCTTCTCCTCCTCAGAAAGGTAAGGTTTTCGCAATACCTTGCTGAGAACAGCAGGTTCCTCCTTGCTGAAAGGAGGAGCAGGAGCGGTGTTAGAAGAATAGTTTTCTCAAGAAAGATAGATGAGAAGGCTGAGCAGGGTTTCAAGTCTGACGAGCATGTTTTCACAAGCTTCCTCATGCCCCTGCAGGTCCTACTGCTCCTAGGCCTAGTCACACGGCTCTTCTACGGTGATGTTCTGCTAGCGCTCTCGCTCCTCGTGGCCAGCCGTTTCGCAAAGTGACCCAGCCATGCTTCTTGAAAAAACATAAAAACTTCCAGACCCTGTTGGTCTCGAGTTGAGGGTCTTCGCATGCTCGGATGTGCACCTGCGGCTCAGCCTGCTTGAGGAAGCCTTGAAAACCTCTAGGGGTGCTGACCTAGCTGTCTTCCTAGGCGACCTAACGGTTTACGGCAAAGGCTTGGACGCTGCCTTGGAGAAGCTTAGGGCTTTAAACGATAATGTTCTCGTAATACCTGGTAACAACGAGACTCCTAGCGAGCTGGAGGAGAAGGCTTCCGCCAGGGGCATCGTGTCCCTGCACGGTGTGAAAAAGTTTTTCAAAGGCTTCACCTTCGCAGGCGTGGGCGGGAGTCTTCCAACACCCTTCAACACTCCTTTCGAAGCAGGCGAGGACGAGTTTAAACGTGTTCTCTCAGGCTTCAAGGGGCTTGACAGGCTTATTCTGCTTTCGCACACTCCTCCCTTCAACACTTCTTTAGACCTTACTTCCATGGGTGAGCACATCGGCTCAGTTGAGCTGAGAAGGTTTATTGAGGAGGAGGCTCCGCTAGCATGCTTATGCGGCCATGTTCACGAGAGGGCGGGATTGTCTGAAAGGGTTGGCGGAACCCTTGTCGTAAACCCTGGGCCCAGAGGGATGCTTATAGAGCTATGAAGATACTCGTGACGGGGAGACCCGGGATCGGTAAGACGACGCTTGTCTCAAAGCTTGCCCAGATGCTTAAGGAGAAGGGTTTGAGCGTGGGCGGCATGATAACCTACGAGACTCGGGAGAAGGGTGTTAGAACAGGCTTCCTTGTTGAGGATTTGAAAACCGGCTTGAAGAGCCTTATGGCCAGTGTCAACTATAGCTCTGGCCCCAGGGTTGGGAAATACGTTGTCAGCCTGATGGAGATCGAGAGGGTCGGCGTCAAGGCTATTATGAATGCTGTTGAAAAGGATGAGGTGGTTATCATAGATGAGATAGGCCCAATGGAGCTGTACTCAGAGTCCTTCAGGAAAGCGGTTTCAAACGCTTTCTCCTCGCCGAAGAGTGTTGTCGCAACCATTCACCAGGGGGCTTCGCAAAACTCTTTCTGCAGGAGCATTCTTTCAACCAGCGGGGTTTCAACCTTCATCGTTACTCTTGAGAACAGGAATCTACTCCCGAAAACAATTCTCGATAAACTGTTACCGCCCCGTGAGGGTTTATTCAACGGTAGTGAGTCGAATTCTCCTGATGAAAATGGCGTTTAAACACGGGTTTCGCCGACTTGTTCCGGCCTGGGTTGAAACATGACGATCCTTGCAGTCTGAGCCCGCTGGGTTAACACGGTTTAAACCCTTCTTAAAACGTTTTTAACTTAGCTCGGCGCGAGTCGATGTTTAACCTTAGGCTTGAAACGGGAAACTTTTATAATATTCTTCCTCAGCCTTCTGGTGAAGCCTGATGGTTCAGCAGGATGCTGCCGAGCTTAAAGAGAGGATGATACAGGTGGCTGGCCGCACGATACTCGTAGGCGGTTCGAAGCCTGTTCTAAAGGAGGGTGAGGAGCACGTTAGGGACACGCTTTCAGTCTGCCCAGAGTGCTACAGGCTTCTCCCCGCGCTTGTCTACGAGAAGGATGGTAAAATCTGGATTAGGAAGAAGTGCCCGGAGCACGGTGAGGTCGAGGACCTTTACTGGGGCGATGCCGCGATGTACAGGAGGGCGATGAGGTATGAGGCTCCTCGGGCAAAGGTTAAGTATGCTTACAAACAGCTTGAAAACCCCTGCCCCTTCTCATGCGGCATATGCTCAGTCCACACTACTCAGACGGCTCTCGCCAACGTTGTCGTGACGAACAGGTGTAACTTCTCATGCTGGTACTGCTTCTTCTTCGCCGAGAGGTCTGGCTACGTGTATGAGCCGACGCTGGAGCAGTACAGGATGATGATGAGGCATTTGAGGAAGCAGTATCCTTACGGTGCTAAGGCTATTCAGCTCACGGGCGGCGAGCCTTTGATGAGGGACGACCTTGTGGACATAATCAGGATAACGAGGGAGGAGGGCTTCACCCATATTCAGCTCAATACTCACGGTGTTTTCTTCGCGCTTGAAGGAGGCGTGGAGCTCGCTAGGAGGCTTAGGGAGGCAGGGGTGAACACCGTCTACCTGAGCTTCGACGGCCTAGATCCAAGAATAAACGTTAAGAACCATTGGGAGGTCCCCTATATTTTTGAAAACTTCCGTAAGGCCGGTATGACTAGCGTTGTCCTAGTCCCCACGGTAATAAAAGGCTGGAACACTCGCGAGCTCGGGAAGATAGTCAGGTTTGCAGCAGTCAATAGCGATATTGTTAGGGGTGTTAACTTTCAACCAGTCTCGCTCGTCGGCCAGATGCCTAGGAGCGAGAGGGATAAGCATAGGATAACCATCCCGGATGCGATAAGGCTCCTGGAGGAGCAGACCAATGGCGAGATAGGTAGGGACGCTTGGTACCCTGTCCCGTTCACACTCTTGCTGACAACGTTCCTGGAGAGGCTGACTAAGGGTAAGGAGGGGTGGCACATGCCTATTCACCCGGTCTGCGGAATGGCTACCTACGTTTATCTCGACAGGTCTAAGGATGACATCCGTTTCGTGCCAATAACGAGCTTCGTCGACGTAGAGGGCCTCTCGGAATACTTGGGGGAGAAGACTGTTGAGATGGAAAGGGGCAGGAGCAGGTACATCGTGATGCTTGAACTAGTCCGTAGACTTGGCGGCTTCATAGATAAGGAGAAACAGCCCAAAGACCTCAACCTAGGAAAAATACTGTCCAACATAATCCTTAGAAGAAGCTATGGCGCACTAAGCATATTCCATTATAAATTTAATTATTTGGGTATGATGCATTTTCAAGACTTATATAATTATGACATTGAAAGAGTTATGCGTTGCGGCGTCCACTACGTAACTCCTGAGCCCAACGTTGTCCCGTTCTGTGCGTTCAACGTCCTTCCTGAACTCTATAGGGACAACGTGCAGAGAAAGCTTTCAAAAAGTTTAGAAGAGTGGGATAAACTCAGGCCAGGGACTGTTGGCGATAAGGCTAAATACAAGAGGGATGTTAAGAAGCTCACATCCGGAGAAATATATAAGAAGACTTATGCAGGCTTCCTCGATTAAAGCCCGGTGACACAATCGTAGGTGCTGAATATTGCATGAATCGCGCTCCTCATTTAGCGTATCGTCTGTTTGTAGAACTTCCCCTTGCCTCTGTCCCAAGACTCGTACGCCAGGACGATGGCATCTACTCTCTTCTTTATCTCCTCCATTTTCTGATCGGCCGTCATATTATTCGCATGGAAGACAGAGCAGAATTGACAGTACTTGAAGTAAATATCGGGAGGGATGAAAAGGACAACCTTAACTCCGGTCTTTCTGGTCACGAGTTTAGCTATTTTCTCCTCAAACCTTAGCCTAGCTATCAGCCCCCTGTACTTATTATACTTCCTCCAGTTCTTTTTGTCCTGTAAATCCTTGAGGAGGGATTCTAGCTGAGATGGATAGATTCCATACTCCTCAACCCATCCTTCGACCGATTCGATGCCATCGGATATGACACGGCTATTAAAGCATACAGGCTCCGATATGCTGAACCGTTAGGAGAAGCCTATGGGAAGGCTTACGAGGGTTTTCTTTAACTGTTCTAAACATAAAAGTTTAAAACCGTTAGCCGGTAGAGTCTTCAAGAATGGTTCTGGTCGGTGAGCCGGCTCCTGATTTCGAGGCTCAAACCACAAGGGGCAGGATTAGGCTTTCAGAGCTCAGGGGGAGATGGGTTCTTCTCCTGACTCATCCTTCAAGCTTCAACCCTGTCTGCACGACTGAGATGATCGCTCTTTCCCAGAGGATTGACGACTTCAGGAAGAGCGGGGTAGAGGTTTTCTCAATATGCCCGGAGAGCCTTATGAGCGTGATATCCTGGGTTAGGGATGTTGAGGAGAAATACGGGTTGAAGATAATGCTTCCTGTTGCAGCCGATCCCGATAGGAAAACCATCGTCGTCTACGGGGCTACGGATGCTAAGGGGAGCGTCGCCAGAGGGGTTTTCCTCATAGACCCCGAAGGGGTTGTAAGGTTCACAGCCCAGTACCCTGTTGAAATCGGGAGGAACGTGAAGGAGCTCGCCAGGGTTACTCAGGCTGTTCAAACCTCTGTTAAATCGGGCCTCCTGGCTCCAGCAAACTGGGAGCCGGGTGAGCCGATGATTATTTCTCCACCCTCAACAGTTGAGGAGGCTGACAAGAGGGTTAAGAGCGGGGCTGAACGCTGGTATATTCAGAGGAAACAGGTTTAGACGAGCCTTTTCCTTCTAGCCGTGTGCGAAAGCGCTTCGAACAATATTCTTACTGCTGCCGCCGCTGAGGCGCTCCCGGGGTCGAGCAACGGGTTGAGCTCAACAAGGTCAAGCCCAACAAGCTTTTCGCATAAAGTGTTCTCCAGAAGGTCGAGCAGGATGCTCGTCGATATTCCGCAGGCCTCAGGGTTAGCAACCCCCGGCGCGTAGGCGGGGTCTAGAACGTCAAGGTCTATGCTGACATAGATGCTTCCAGCGTTCTCAACAATGCTCCTCAGCCTCATGCATGCCTCCTCAGGGTTTACGAGAACCTGTCTAGATGAAATGAAGGTTTCGCGGCTCGCGTACTCAACCTCCTCCCTGCACGCCGCCCTGACTCCCACGTGCACAACCCTGCAAGCCTCCTCCCTTATCCTCCTCATTACTGTCGCATGGCTAACCCTGACGCCCTCGGGATACTCGTCCCTGTAGTCGAAGTGAGCGTCGAAAGAGACTATCGTCTCCGGCCCAAGGCTTCTCGCAGCCCCAAGGGTTATCGTGTGCTCCCCTCCGAGTAGAACCGGTGTCTTAGAATCCGCATGGATCTCCCCACATACTTTCTCAACCCTTTTCAAAACCTCGTCAACGTTGAAAGTCACAGAAACATCTCCCAGGTCTGAAACCCTAACGTCTTGAAAGTCGACTCCACCGCCTAGGCTGATGGTCTCAGCCTCAGCTGAGAAAAGCCTTATGCTGGCAGGCCCGAATCTTGAACCCGGTCTGAAGCCCGTCGTCCCGTCGAAAGGCACTCCCACGACTGCGAACCATGATTCCTCATAGCTGCGCCTTATCCCTGAGAAGAAGTAAGGGTTTTCAACCAGGTATAGCCTAGCCTCATCCAAGCCTGCTTGCAGAAGCCCTTGAAATAGATAAAGATTCCCCCGACCGTAGCCGTTTAAAAACCATTCTCAACACTGTTTAAACGGGTGAAACATGGATTTAAACCAGTGTCCGCAAGCGTTCTCATGCTTAACGGTTTTCGAAATAATCATGCTCTGCCACGCTGCTTTCCAAGACTTGGAGAAAAGGGAGCTTGACGCCTCCGCGTGGCTACCGATTCTCCTGCTCGGGCTCTCGGCTTTCATCCTTCAGCTGGCTTCAAACATGCTTTTCGAAACCTTTTTCAAGCTTGTTCAAACCATGAGCCTCCTAGGATTGCTACTCCTCCTAGGCCTCTACGGGCCGGGGGATGCCTTGATACTTGCAGGCGTATGCTTGACCAATGTTTCAACCACCAGGCCCCTGCTGCAAGGCGGCCTCTTGAGGGTTTTCCACCCGGATTTCAGCCTGACGGTTCTTTTGAACGCGGAAATCCTGTCTTCAGCAACCGTTGCTTCAAACCTTTTTCACAACCTTCGCTCAGGAGCCTGGGGCCCTTACCCGGGCGAGCCTTTTAAAAAGAGGATTGTCCGCATGCTGCTGCTCAGGGCTGTGAGGAATGGGGGTGAATCCTTTCCAAGGGGGCTTGACGCCGGCAGCGCTGAGGGCGGAATAGTGTTTGTTAAAAAGACTGTTCCACTCGCATTCTTCATTCTTCCAGGCTATGTGGTGACGCTTCTCTTCGGAAGCCTCCTCCCCCTACCGGCTTAGGCAGACGGTTTTCAAGCCGGGGATTAAAAAACCTGCAAACCTAAGGTATGAATACTGCTGCCGCCACGACGGTTGTCCACATGCCGTCCTTATTGCCCACTGCGGACTGGGTTATGCTCATCGTTTTAACCCTGCGGCCGCTTATCTTCCATATCTCCTTCTGCTCATCCCAGCTCTTATCTATGTCGAACGGAACCCCGAGCGTGGAGGCCAGCATGAATGCTGCAAGGTCCTCAGCGTAGTCTCCAGCCTTCTTCTCAGTCTGGCCGAAAGAATGATGCTCGCTCAAATAGCCGTAGCTCTCGTCGTCAAGAGGCTTAGCCATGCCTATTGACGCCGCTATGAGCCTGTTAGGCTCGTTAGTCTCGTTCTTAGCTAGGACTACGAAGATTATCTGCCCCGGCTTAAGCTTGCTTAAACCCTCCTCCCTGCTTATAACCCCGCATCCCGGCGGTATGATGCTTGAGATCGGGACAAGGTTGAACTGAGCTATGCCAGCGTCCCTGAGGGCTATTTCGAAGGATGCGAGCCTCTCCCTGTGTACGCCCACTCCTTTAGTGAAGAATACTTCCCTCGGCACGAAACTGTATCCTTCCATCCTTTAACTGTTGAAAGAGAAATCGTTAGAAAGGTTTAAGATAAAGTTTTCCTCCGTGTGTAACCCGTAGAGTCTCGCCGGCTCGGAATGTTGACGAAAGGCTGCAGGGCGAGGCGGGCTCTGTGAAGACAGGGCTGGTGAGCCTACGGGTTGACTGCTGAATACGTTGGGCAGCGGGCTGTTGGAAGTGTTGCTTAAAATGGCTGGCGGTAGGATGGAAATGGGGAGGTTCGATCTCCACATTCATACTTTCTTCTCTAGGGATTCGCTCCTAGACCCGAGGCTGCTGCCCAAGGCGGCTGCTTCAAGGGGGCTCGCCGGCCTGGCTGTGACCGACCATGATTTTTTCGGAGCCCACAGGATGCTGGAGTCAAGCAGCCTCATAGTCGTGCCCGGAATGGAGATAAGGACTTCGGCTGGGGACATGATTGTTCTTTTCATACAGGAGCCCATCCTGTCTAGAGACCCTTTCGAGGTTTATGACCTGGTTAGGGAGCAGGACGGCGTACTGATAGCGGCACACCCTTTCGGCTTCCCGAGGCTTGGCGGCAGCATGGGCGAGGAGGTTACGCGGCTTCTAGACGGTGTTGAAGTGGTTAACTCTAGGAACATTTTCAGGGGGCAGAATGAGGAGGCGCTTAAGCTCGCTAGGAGGCTTGGGAAGGCTGAGACAGGGGGGAGTGACGCCCATACTTTGCACGAGGTCGGTAAAGCCTATACTCTTGCAGCCGCCTCCAGCCTCGACGAGTTACGTGCAGCGATCAGAAGCAGGATGACTAGGGGTGCAGGAGGCTTGAGCAGCCCCCTTGTACACTTGGCAAGCTTTTCAGCGAGCATTGTTCGCAAGCTAGCCCGCCACCCTTAGTTTTCTAAGCGTTTGTTCCTAACTATGCTCGCCAGGTCTAGAGGCGAAGCTTTCAAGGCTTTTCCATCATTACTTGAAAAAAATAAAAAAGGAGAAAGGGATGCTAAAAGTTCCGTCAACACTTCTTAGTTGTCTTCTTAGTCTTCTTCTTAGCCTTTTTCTTAGCGGCCATCTTCAGTAAAACATTATGCAAGCATACACTTAAACTTTTTGTTTTTTAACTTTTTTACCGGCGCTAGCTCAGCCGGCTAAGCCGTCAAGGGTTTCCAGAAACTTCTCCTCCACCCCGACAGGCAACACTCCTGAGGCTGCGACACTGTGTCCGTCTCCAAACCCCCCGTGCTCAGCACAGGCTTCCGGAAGGATTTTCGACAATGGTGGTTTAACCCCCTCCTCTATCATACTTCTAAGTCTTGAAGGCGCTCTCGCCGACACTTTCACGTAGTCCCTCCCCAGCAGGCCGTAGCCAGGTATCTCCCTCGGGATACTCATGAACCCGATCAAGTATTTACTGTCGTCAACAATCCTTTGATAGCTTAAGAAGGATGTGAAGCTTCCGAGAACCTTGCTGCCCATTTCTTTGAAAAAGCCGCCGGAGTCGAACCATTGCAGGTTCCTCCCCCCACCCAGCCCCTTTCTAATTATCGTGGCTAGAAGAGCCTTATTAGCCCTCCTCCTCTCCTCCTCGAGTTTTTCTGAAAGGCTCAGGGCCTCCGGGGTGAAGCCTTTTAAACAGGCTTCAAGAGCCTTCTCCACGCCTCCCCTGTAGTATCCTGCTGAGGCGAGTATCGTGAGGATCTGGGAGGCATTAACCCTTGAGAGGCCGAAGCCCTCTGCAACAATCTTGAAGTCTTTCCTCGACTGTTTCACAACCCCCTCTTTCAAAGAATCTTCCAAGGCGATCCTGTTGAAGCCTGCTGGTTCACCAGGTGTTTCAACTGAGCCTATCACCGCCAGGTGGGAAAGCCTGCTTAAACCCCTGTCAACCTTTCTGGCGAAAAGATAGGCGACTGTCGAGGCTGAAGCATCTCTCTCACCCCGGTAGCCGTAGAGCTCAGGGTTCAGGTTTAGAACATTGCTTCTCCGCGAAGGCTGAGTATCATGGTGGTCAAGAATGACCGCTAGGCAATTCTTCCCAATGTTCGCCTCTATTCTCCTGATATGCGCTGAGCCAATGTCGCTGAACACTGTCACAGGATGCTCGGAGAGGGTTTTCACGAGAACCTCTGGGAAAAGCTTGTCTAGGCAGAGGGTTTTAACGTTGAAACCTATTTTTTCAAGCGCTGTTTCAACTATCGCCGCTGAACAAACCCCGTCAGCCTCGTCGTGATGGATTAGAACAGCCTCGCCCACCCTGCGCCTAAGCTCCTCCACAGCCTTCGCAAGGCTTGCTTCAAACTGTTCCAAGCCTGCTCATTGAAAAACAGCAGGGGGAAATAAACGTTAGGAAAAGCGCGAAACGGATATAAGCATACGCGTAGCACTGTTAACGAGGATTCTTGCTGAGCGAGGAGATCGTTAAGGCTGTTGAAAAGGTTAAGCCCAGCATTGTTAACGTGAGCACTGTTAAAATGGTTTACGAGTTTTTCTTCTACGCTTTTCCTGTTCACGGCGTGGGCTCAGGCATAGTTGTCGACGAGGATGGTCTTTTCCTGACGAACCATCATGTTATAAAGGGTTCAGACCGTATTCAAGCATCCTTCTACGACGGGCTTATGACGGAGGGCCGGGTTGTGGGAGCCGACCCGAGCCTGGACATAGCCCTCGTCAAGGTTGACGGTGTGAGCCTTAAGCCCGCTGAGCTGGGCGACTCGGACACGCTTAGGGTTGGCGAGATAGTTATCGCGGTGGGGAACCCGCTCGGCCTCGCTGGGGAGCCGACTGTAACCATGGGTGTTGTAAGCGCTTTAGACAGACAGATAGTTTCAAGGGATCTTTTCTTCCCAGAGCTTATTCAGACGGATGCTGCGATAAACCCTGGGAACAGCGGCGGCCCCCTGGTCAACCTTAAGGGCGAGGTTGTGGCGGTCAACACTGCAGTAATACCTTTCGCGCAGGGTATAAGCTTCGCAATACCGATAAGCTCCATCAAGCCCCTTGTGGAGTCTTTCAAGAAGTACGGCAGGATGGTTAAGCCTTGGCTCGGGGTCAAGAGTATCGACGTTAACAGGCAGATCGCAAACTATTACTCGCTTAGCGTTGACTACGGGGCGCTCGTCGTTGAGGTTTCTCCGCGGAGTCCTGCTGAGAGAACAGGCCTGAGGCCTGGGGACGTTGTCACCATGATAGACGGTAAGCCTGTTAAAAGCTCAGCCTCCCTGGTGAGGGAGCTTAGAAGGAAATCCGTGGGCCAGAGGATAGAGCTCCTGATATATAGGGGTTACAGCAGGTATGTTGCTTTACCGGTTCTCGAGGAAGCCAGGTTTCAAACTCTTGGCTAAGCCTCTTCCCAGAGTGACTCTACTTGAAGACGAGCTCCTGCAGAAGAGTCTTAACAGCCTTCTTGCTTAGCTCCCTGGCGGCCTGGTCGAGAGTAACGTGTTTCAAAGCCTCCTTCGGACAGTATTCGACGCACCTCGGGTAGCCGTGTTTCTCGCAGTAGTCGCAGATAATGATCTTCCTCTTGTCGAGATGCAGCCTTATGACTCCGAAGGGGCATGTTTCAACACACCAGCCGCACCCGTTGCACTTATTCTCGTCTACAACTATGATTCCACTGGGCTTCTGTTTTAAAGCGTCCCTTGGACATGCTTTGACGCAGGGAGGGTCCTCACACTTCCTGCATACTACAGCCAGGTTTAGGAAGGGCTCTATCCTTACAACTCTTATCCTGGACTTCTTAATGTTGAGAACGCCCTCGCTTGCGAAAGAGCATACGTATTCGCATATCCTGCACCCGTTGCACTTGTCAGGGTCGCAGACAATTATCTTCCTAAGCCTCGACTCCAACCTCCTCCGCCTCCTTGGATAAGCCAAGCTCTAAAAGCTTGCGTTTCAAAGGTATTCCATCCCTACTCCAGCCTCTGCACTCGTAGTAGCCGTCTAAAGCCTCCTCGTACTCCTCCCTCCTTATAACCGCCCCCTTAACAATGTCGTCGGGCAACGGGTCTTCGAAAGCCCTTGGAGGCGGGTAGTCGTCCTTCCTTGTTACGCCGCACTTAACGTTGAAGCATCTCGCAACATTATGGGTTCTCTCTCCCGCCTTCAGGATCTGCTCGCCAGTCATGCTTAAGCCTGTTACAAGCGTGTAGAGCTTTGCAAGCTCATCCATGGATTTGAATATCCCTCTGGTGAACTTGCATATTATCAGGGAGTCTATCACCGCATACTGGTTTTCACCGTCGTAAACAATCTTACCCCTACTCTTATCTAGCCTAAGCCTGTCAACCTGGCCTTTAACGTCAACTTGGTATGAGCCTGACCTAAGGTAGTCCGCACCCCTGTTTGAAACGGCGAATCCCAGGGTTGAGGTTTGGAGCGATCTCAACTCGTATGCAGCCCATTCAAGCCCTTTACAATGCATAGCGAATCTTTCAGAGCCCTTCCCGACTATTTGAGAAGCCCTCCTGACTCCCTCGCTGAGCAGCATTCCAAGCCTCCCCTCTTTAAGACACATTCTCCTAAGGGCCTCGAGAAGGATCTTGTTGCTGCCAAACCTGAGTTCAACACCGTCAGTATCCTCCTTCGTCAGGATGCCCTTTTCGAAACACTCCATGGCCCATCCCACCACGTTGCCCGCGGAAATCGTGTCGACTCCGAGCGTGTCGCAAATCTCAACAGCCTTTGTTATAGTGTCTAGGTTAAAGATGCCGCAGTTGGGGCCAAGCAGCTCTAGGCTCTCGTAGTCGACGCTTGAAACCGTGCCAGCATAATCCTCCCTGGCCTGATTAACATGGTCGCAAGCTATGGGGCATCCTGCGCACGCAACTATCTTCTTAACGTGTGTTTTAAGCATCATCTCCCCGGACACCTCCTCAGCGTACTCGAACGTGCCCCTTTGAAAATTGTATGATGGTAAGCATCCCAGCTTGTTGTGCACGAGAATATTCGCAGGCGTCCCGTAGACCCTGTACTTCTCGGTCGCAGGCCCCTGGCAGCGCTCGTTCAACTCGGCTATGAGTCTTACGAGGCCCTCTACGTCGAATACTTCAACATCCTTGGTCCCACGGGCTGCAACAGCTTTAAGGTTTTTAGAGCCCATTACCGCGCCGAGGCCGCACCTGCCGACCTGCCTGTTCCTCTCATTCGTGATGTTCGCCAGCCTAACCATCCTTTCGCCAGCCGGGCCTATTGAGGCTACCGTGAAAGACTCGTCTCCAAGCTCCTCTTTAACCATCTCCTCAGTCTCCCAGGTAGTCCTGCCCCAGATGTTTGAAGCGCTTCTAAGCTCAATATTTTCATCGTCAATAGTAAGGTAGACGGGTTTCTCAGACCTGCCTGTGAAAACAACACCATCCCAGCCTGCGCTCTTAAACTCTGACGCGAATAGTCCTGTGGAGATTCCGAATCCGAAAATATCCGTTAACGGGGATTTTGCGAAAACAGCATACTTGTTACCGGCTGTCGAGATCGTCCCTGCTAATGGGCCGGTCCACCAGATTAAAACGTTCTCGGGTGAAAACGGGTCTACCTCCGCTGGCTTAGGCATCATGTCGTAAAGCATCCTCGCTCCAAACCCGTAGCCGCCTATGTAGTTTAGGGCGAAAGACTCGTCAAACCTGCCTACGGAGGTCTTGCCTCTAGTCAGGTCGACAATCAAGTATTTCCCAGCGTAGCCCTTCATCCCTATCCTCCTCCAGCCACTGAGGGTGCTAGAACAATCCTGTCCCCCGGCTTAATAAATTGCTCGCTGATCCTAGTTAGGTTGACAACCCTACCGTTAACTATTATCAGGGAGGATTCGTCCATAGGCTTGTCGTCGGGCCCTATGAACTCTGAGCGTAGATCAACCCCAATAGCCTCGCCCAACTCCATGATGATTTTAAGGAGGCTGGTTCCTGGCTCAACATTGATCCTCATGCTTTTCCTTTTAAAGAGTTCGCGGAACCTTCCGACAAGCTCCAGCTCAACCTCGTTCAAAGCACCACCAGACATTCATGGGAAGCATAATATAAGACTTTTCCAAGAGCTTTAACTAATCGTTAAACAGTCTTCTAAAAGTTTTTCTACCACGCCACAAAGTCTTCCCCTGCTAATTGGCGGCAAGGCTGTCTGAGGACGCTTCGCTTCTAACCTTTGAGAGGCGTTTCTATACTGATTACGTCTGCCTAATCCTTGACAGGAGCAAGTGTATTTTCTGTGACGTGTGCATCCGGGTCTGCCCCAAGAGTGCGATCAGGCTTGCGAGAAAGGAGGATGGCTCTCTAACTCTTAAGATAGGGGAGGAGTGCAGCCTATGCGGTGCATGCGAACCTTTCTGCCCGGCTGGCGCGATAACCATGACTGTTAACGGTAAGCGTGTTAACCCTATTGTCTCTTCAGGAGGCTTCCCCCTCCCTTTGCCTAAGATAAGGGTTGACCAGGCTAAATGCAGAAAAGATTGTTTCGAATGCTCCAAGGCCTGCCCCGCCGGAGCGCTGAAGATAGACTCTGAGCACAATGTTAGGGTTGACGAGGAGAAGTGTTTAAGATGCCCATGGTGCGAGGACGCTTGTCCGGAGAAAGCGGTAAAAGTAAACCCTTTGTTCGAAGGAACAGTTTTCATAGACGAGTCTAAATGCGAGGAGAAGTGTGACGCATGCGTGGAAACCTGTCCGACGAAAGCCATCTTAAAAACCGGTGGGAGAATAAGTGTCAGCCCTAGGTACTGCATACTTTGCAACGCCTGCATTCATCTCGACGCTTGCAGGAGCCACGCTATAACCGTGGTCAGGCGGAGAGTTCTTCACGGTGAAGGCTTCTCAACAGTCTGGGCTAACGCTGTCGGGAGTCTTCTAGGCGGGAAACCCTTGGCGAGGGAGCTGGACTCTCAAGGCTACCGGAGGATAAGGAGGCTTATTGAGGAGGCTAGGCTCTGATGAGCGGGGAGCCTAGGATAGGGGTGTTCGTATGCCACTGTGGCAAGAATATTGCTGGCACAGTCGACGTCGCCAAGGTTGCCGAGTACGCTAAGACTCTTCCCAACGTTGTCTACTCTTCCCACAACCTGTACACTTGTTCGGACGCCGGCCAGGCTGAGATAAAGAGATTCATTAAAGAATATGGGCTTAACAGGGTTGTCGTCGCAGCCTGCAGCCCGAAGATGCATGAGCCAACTTTCAGAGCATGCGTTTCGGAAGCAGGTTTAAACCCGTACCTGTTTGAAATGGCTAACATAAGGGAGCACTGCTCCTGGGTCCACCCTAGTGACTCTGAGGGTGCCACTAGGAAGGCCATCGACCTTGTTAAGATGGCTGTCGCTAAGGCCCAGCTCCTAGAGCCGCTTGAGCCGATAATCGTCCCGGTGGAGAAAACACTGCTAGTAATAGGCGGTGGGCTGGCGGGCATGAGGGCTGCGCTCAGCGTTGCGGACGCGGGTTACAGCGTAATACTTGTTGAGAAAAACACTATGCTAGGCGGTAAAACAAGACTTCTAGGTAAAACCTTCCCCATGGTGGACTGCACAGCCTGCCTCGTCAACGAGATGATTAACAGGGTTCTCACACACCCCCACATAAGAGTGCTGACACTATCAGAGGTTGCCGCGGTGGAGGGCTATGTTGGCAACTTCATGGTAACAGTAAGGAGGAAACCGTCAAAGGTTTTAGAGGAGTGTGTGGGCTGCGGGAAATGCGTCGAGAAATGCCCGGTAGAGGTTGAAGAGGAGTTTTCATGCGGGCTTTCAAAAAGGAAGGCTATATGCCTGGTTGAGAAGACACAGGGCACTGTTGCCTGCGAGCAGGGCTTGGAGAAAACCCTTCATGTTCATGGGCTTGTTGGAAAACCCTTGGCGGCAGTAATAGACGAGAAGAATTGCACGGGCTGCGGCGAATGCGTAGAAGCATGCCCGGTTAAGGCAATAGACCTTAAGGCGCCGGCCGTGGAGGAAGTCTTAAAGGTTGGGGCGATAATTCTCGCAACAGGCTTCGACCTTTTCAACCCGTTGAGGAAACCGGAATACGGGTACGGCAGGCTTAGAAACGTCCTAGCAAGTATGGAGCTTGAGAGAATGCTTACACCAGACGGCCCAACCCAGGGTAGACCGGTAAGACCCTCGGACGGGAAGCAGGGTGCGAAAATAGCCTTCATACAGTGCGTAGGGTGCAGAGACGAGCAGACAAACATCTACTGCTCAAGAATATGTTGCATGATAACCCTGAAGCAAGCGCTCCTCCTTAAGAAGAACAACCCCGACGCTCAGGTAACAGTCTACTACATAGATGTCAGAGCAGGGGGGAAAGATTATGAAACAATATTCAGAATGGCGAGGGAGAAGGGGATAAGATTCGTCAGGGGTAGGCCGAGCATGGTTGAGGAAGCAGGCGGAATGCTGAAGATCCGGGCTGAGGACACTCTCAGCGGCGAGATAACAGAGGAGCAATACGACCTCGTAGTCCTTGCAACAGGCATGCAGCCTTCAGAAGACACAGACAGGCTCGGGGAAATACTTAGAGTGCCGAGAGACCAGTACGGGTTTTTCATGGAGGCACACATTAAGCTTAAACCTGTTGAAACCGTTGTAAACGGCATATACTTGGCGGGCTCGTGCGCAGGCCCGACTGACATACCTATGACAATAGCCAGGGGGCACGCAGCAGCCTCGAAAACACTCGTGCTCTTCTCAAAAGACTTCATGGAGCTGGAGCCAATAACAAGCTACGTCGACCCGCTGAAATGCAAAGGCTGCCTAGCATGCACCAAGATGTGCCCCTTCCAAGCCCTGAAACCCGTAGAGACGGAAGGCAGGAAAATCATCAAAGTAACGCAGTCAATGTGTGCAGGATGCGGAACATGCGCAGCAGGCTGCCCCTTCAACGCACTCAACCAACACCACTTCACAGACGAACAAATATTTGCACAAATCGACGCGGCACTCGAAGAAAACCCTAAAGAAAAAATTATAAGTTTCTGCTGTAACTGGTGTAGTTACGCGGGATCGGACTTTGCTGGAGTGTCTAGGCTCGAGTATCCTTCAAGCGTGAGGATAATCAGGGTCATGTGCTCAGGCAGGGTAAGCGAGAAAATGATTTTGAGAGCGTTTGAGAAGGGTGCTGGTATGGTTCTCGTCGCGCCTTGTCACCCTGCAGACTGTCACTACATCAGCGGCAACGAGTGGGCTCGCCGGAGGGTGGAGGCTTTGAAGAAGAAGCTTGGCAAGATGAGTGTTAATCCTGAGAGGCTTTGGTTTGTCTACGTTTCGGCTGCTGAGGGGAAAGTTTATCAGAATACGATTATTAAAATGCATGAATACTTGCAGAAGCTTAGGAATGGAGAGATAAGCTGGGGTACTGAGGAGGCTAAGGCAGTAGCCTAGTTCGTAGAAACGTGCGCTAGAAGTCAACCTTAATAGGTTCTTAATCACAGTGTTTTTCCTTAGCCTTTGATTTTTACCAGCATTATTCTGTGAAACTCTTTCCTTTCTTGCGTGCGCGAAACGTTATTGTGAACCGATATTTCAATGTTTTAAACCAGGTTTTAGTTGTAGGCTCGACGGTGATCTGCATGTCTTTCAATGCTGAGACTGTTTTAAGCAGCTCCCTCGGATAACCGTTTTAAAATGGTTTTTCTAATATTTAAGCATAACTATTTCATAACTTATCGTGGTTCTCGAAGATTGAAAACACAGTAAAGCTGTTAAGCTTTTCGAGCTAGAGTTGTGCATGCTAAACATGCATATCCTTCCAACAGTTCTTTTCTCCGAGAGTATGCGTATTTTTGCAAAGATTAAGAGGATAGCGAACGCAAGCTGTTTCCCTATACTCGCATACCTAGTGATGATGTGAGAAATGCGCGTTAGCAGGAGGGTTGCTCGCCAAACTCCGTTTACTATGCTCTTGCTTTATTCTCGCTGGGCTATTTCACTGGATGCTCGTGTAGGCTCCTGACGCCCAGTTCAGAAGGATGTAGAAGACGTATGTTTGGTACCAGTGGGTTTCATGATGATTTCTATCTTCAAACCTGTATTTTTCCTCAAATGTGGCTTCAAGGTCTGAACCTATGTAGACGATTCTTCTCCCCGTGTCTTTAGAGAGCACGGCTGCCGGAGTATTCTCAATATTGCCGGAGAAGCCGTCGGGCGGTCTTCCCCATATCGCGATGGTTTCGCCCCAATCCTTAGTTTTAACCCTGCAGGTTTTGAAGCCGTCTTCAGACTCGTATAGGGTTCTCTTCCTGAGGGCGGGTTTCAGAATGCTTTTAACTGTGTTTAAGTAGCTTATGGTTTTCGATTTAAGATTTTTCTCTTCAAGGGTTACTGGGCAATTGACGCTTGAAAAGGGTTCCCCCATCCACACGACACCACCCTTCATCGATATGAACTCGTCTGCAAGAGGACCGTATTCCTCAGGATCCTGGTTGACCAGCCATAACGCCACATATCTGCCCTTTTTAAGCATCTGCTTAGCCTCGTCTAAATCATCTATGAAGTAAAGGTTCGGATAGGAGTGCATGGTGTTCCTTTCTACGCCTTTAGAGTAAACGTAGAAGCAGGCTGGGAAAACCCTTATCTTAAGCGAGTCGGAGCCCTTGAGGCTGAGGAACTCCCAGTCCACCGGTATGTCCACATCCAGCTGATCCCAAAGATGCAGATGGTAGTTGGGTGTAATCATTGACAATGGTATTTTACTACTTCCCCCCGCCTCCATTCTCGTCTCGTAAACCGTCTCGCCTATTTCCCAGCCTTCAGGCGGTTTAACAGCGAACCTGAGTGTTCCGGACCTGCCGCTGTGATTCTTCACCTCAAGCTCGTAGTCAGCCTTAACACGGGGTGACTCAGCCATCGGAGGAATAAGCCTGAAGCATACTATGTCCTTGGCTTGAAGAATAAGCGGCCATGAAGGCATTGATTCCCCATTCCTGCTCGCGACGGGTGTGATCGCATACCCCTTGTTTTTCTCGGCGAAGAGAGGCATTATTTTGAAGAGGCGAGTATTTTGTTGACTGCCAGCCTCCTCGTATTTCCATCCTTCAGGCACATGTAGGGATAAGGAGTAATCCGTGAAGCCTTCAGCCTCTGCTTCAACCTCTATCTCCACGCCGGGTATGAAGGCGTTGTCAAGAGCATTTACTACTTGAACTCCGTCCCTCTTCTTTAAACGTAGCTCAACGCTCGGGAAAAGTTTTTCGCCGACCACAACTATTCCCCAGGTCTTAAACTCTGGGACTTCGATTCTGATCTTCCTCTTCTCAACCCTGGCTTCCAGGTTTTTCACTCCGTATTCCGGGGTGGCGAAAGACACTTCAGGAGGCCACTTTAAATTGAAGCATGAACAGTCCAGCTCTATCGACACGTTTTTAAGAAACGGGGTTTCAGGACTTGTGTTCAGCAAATGCATAATGATTTCTTCTCTCCCGCTTGAAAGCACTCTACGGTTAACTATGATCCTTAACGATTCACGCGTGTCAATAGGCTTCGCAACGTCTTGAGCAACGTAAACATCAACGTATGGGCCGTAAATATAGTCTGAAAACCTTCTGGAAAAACTCACGTATTCTGGTGACGGATTGCTGTGGCTAACATCCGTACCCTTGTTGGCCAAGGTAGTGGCGTAAGAGAGGTTCTGGTAAGCGTCGTCGAACGGAGTATAAGCATGCCAACCCCACCAGTTTATGTTGCAACACCTTAGGCTCCGCATCCTCATCCTCCTGTGAAAATCGTCCCATGAAGACGGGTGGCCTAGCGACTCGCCCATGGCTGTCCAGCCGAAGCGCCAGTTCTCCTCGTCGATATACATGCGTGCCAAGTTGTTCGGACACACTACGAAGTTCGGGTTTCGCTCCGAGAGCTTGTGAGCGTCAAAATATCTTCCGAAAGCCTCATCCAGATGTATAAAGTCGAATCCAATCCTCTGTGCGAACTCAAGCTGGGAAATCATCCATTTGGAGAAAGTTAAGGGGAGGGGGAGATCCCTGTTCCACTCGGATGACGGGTCTCTAGCACCCCAGAAACGCTCCCTAGTGTCATGCCAGTAATGACCTGCATAAGCCTTCATGAAATCGTCCGTCCAGTTTTCCTCAGAGTCTGGAAGCAATGCGAAGGTAATGGCCATCATGCCCCCGCTCATGTATGTTCCAACCCTCCTACCTTCAGCATGATGCTTCTCTATCAACCGTACTCCGTCAACCGTAGGCCGGCAGCTACACCTGTACCAGAGTGGCTGCGTTCTTGGGAATCCCTCTAGAGACCATTCTCTTCCAGACATGAAAACAACCCCTCTATGTTTATCCAGAGACTCCACGCCTTCCCCGCCCCACTCGACATCCATATAATAATACCGTAGGTCTCTTGCCCACCTCGGAAGTTTCAGCGAGATTAATGCTCCCTTCGCCCTTAGGAGATGTTCCACTGCTTTAAGCAGGAGGCTTTCCCTCTCCATGTCGAAGCCCAAATCATAGTTTTCAGCCCTCCCCAAATAGCCTTCCCCCCAGCCCTTTGTAGACCTGTATTTCCCTAGAAGTTTTTCAGCTTCTTTCAACGCGTTGCCGACGTCAAGGGGTAAATAGCCCTTCCTCCTAGCTTCAGCAGACTCTTCTTCAATCCTACTCTTCAGCCTCCAGACTTCAGCTTCATCCATTATTCATCTAGCGTTGCTTTCTCCCTCTTTCTTTTATTCTTTCTCAAGTATGCGTGGGGTGAGGACATTGACAAGGCGTTGGAATCCTGTTTTTATCTTAGCAGGTTCACTTGCTGGCTATTGTCACGTTTCGGAACTTGAGGGAGGGTGCTGAAACCCCGTAGTCGTGCCTCGTATCGTTGCCAACCATGTCCAAACCTTCTTTAAGCATCTCGTAGAAATTGCCCGAGATAACCCCGTTCTTCACGGGCCTAACTATCTCGCCGTTCTCAACCATGTACGCGTGAGTTATGGTGGCGTTTAAATGCCCGCTGACAGGGTTAGACATCCATTCCCCTATCGTGCTCATCACTAGCACTCCGTTCCTAGTCTCTCTGACGATCTCTTCAAAAGTTGCCTCTCCAGGTTTAAGGTGGAGATGATGTAGGGAGGGTCTCGGAGCCGTGGAGTAGCTTCTCGAAGCGTTGCCCGTGGATTCTCTCCCCTCTCTGTTCGCGGTGTAAGTATCGTAGACAAACGTGTTTAGAACACCTTTGCCCACTATCTCCAGGTTCCGCGTGGGGAATCCCTCGTCGTCGAAGGCCTTGGAGCCCAGTACGTTCACTCTAGAACCCAAGTCTACTATAGTAACCTTGTCCGACATTATCTCCATGCCTATCTTTCCAGCTAGGGGTGACCTGCCCTCCTGAACGTTCAACGCTGAAACCGCTGGGCTAAGCATGACTGGCAGGAGAGAGTCGGAAACCCTGTTGAGCGTCACCACCTCATACTTCCCGTGAGGTATTGAGCCTGCTTTAACGAACTCCTTGGCTCTTGACCCTGCTTCAACCCCCGTCTTCCTAGCCTCCAGCCTCCTGAGACTTCGAGCTATGCTGTATTCCGAATAGGTGCCGACTTCACCAGCCTCGTCAACCCTCGCGTCTATGTAGAGAAACGCCATGGTCTCCCTCCTTGTAACCGGGCCCCCGTAAGTGTTGGCGTAAGTCGCCTCCATTGCTCTAGACGTCAGGAAGCCTCGGATAGGCTTAGCCTCAACGTGGCCCTCCTTAACAGAGTCCAGAAGCTCCCTCGCGATGGGAAGCAGGTCCTCCGGCGTCGCCTCTGCAGTAGACTTGTCAAAGTTTTCCCCAACATCCCTCGCTCCGATATTCTCGTTCATCCTCACCCATCGAGGGTCAGGTGGAGAAACCCTTGCAACTGAAACAGCAGACCTTACAGCACTGTCAACACCTGTTTCACTCACATCCTGGGTTCCGACGATTGCTGTAGACTTTCCAACAGCAACCCTGATCCCGAAGGATTTCAGCCTAATAGTCTTAGAAGCCTCTACTTCTCCCGCAAGGGTTAACGATGTCTCAGCTGTGCTCAGGAGGAAGGCCTCTGCCTCTGAGGCGCCCAGTTCAACAGCCCTCTTAACCGCCTTCTCAACATTCATCCTTCAGCCACCTCCGACGATGAGCTCCCTGATCATTACGTGAGGCCCACCGTCCCCAACCCTAGCTAACTGGTTATCCTTGCCGCAGCCGCCGAAGGCTGAAGTCGTTATCCTCAGGTCTCTCCCAACTGCTTCAACACCCTTGAGCGTTTCAAGTATTGAGCCGGAGATGACTACGCCCCTGACCAGCTCGGCAAGCTCACCGTTGCGTATCATCCACGAGGGTCCGGCGGAGAAAGTGAAGGTGCCTGAGGCAGTGTCAACCTGGCCTCCCGTTGCTCCTCTTCCCAAAATATATATTCCCTCCCCGGTTTCCCTAATAATCTCATTGAAACCATGATATCCAGGCGTCATGAAGAAGTTGGTCTGCCTCACGATCGGAAAATGTGTGAAGTCCTGTGCTCTACTGTTCCCTGAAACCGGCAGGTTAAGCATGCCAGCTGTCTCCCTGCCCGTCATGAAAGATTTCAACACACCGTTTTCGACAACAATTACCCTTCTCTTAATGTTGCCCTCGTCGTCAAACGGGACGAAGTATCCTCCCTCAACAAGACCGTCGTCGACTATCGTTACTAGGGGTGAGGCTATCTCGCTTCCAATCCTTCCTGACAGTATTGAGTCTCCTGAGGACACCAGGTCTCCCTCGCACGCGTGGCCAAAAGCCTCGTGAAGTATTAGGCCAACCATCTCCGGGTCGGCCACCGCCTTAAGCCGTCCCGACGGGGGAAGTGGCGCTTTAACAGCCTCCTTAGCCAGCTTGCTGACGTCCAGTGAGAACCCTGCCCAGTCTTTGCCCTCTATGAACTCCCAGCCGGCTACGGCGGACTCTTGATCGCCCACCCTCTCCATCGCACCGGCTTCAAAAGCCACGCTCATGTGTCCAAAACCCAGCAAGGATGATTCATATTCCAGGTCTACACCGTCGCTCGTAACAACATGCCTCCAGTCGCGCTGGATGCCTAGCCTAGTGACAGCCGACTTCACTCCCTCAAGGCTCAGCCCAGCCTTATTAACCTCTATGGTAAGGCTGACCTTATTCTCGTCTGAAACATCCTCGGGCTTTTTCCTCCAGGCGGATTTGAAAACCCCCTTGCAGGCTTCTCTTTCACCCAGCTTCTCCACCTTCCTGGAGACTCTGGCTGCAGATATGGCTTTCTCAACAGCCTCCTCAACGCTTTCACGGTTAAGATCGTTAGTCGATGAGAAGCCGAACCTGCTGTCGTAAAACACCCTTATTCCCAGCCCGGCGGAGAAAGTTTTAGAAAACTCCTTGAGAACCCCGTTGTCAATCGTGATCAACTCGTAGTTTGTCCGTTGAGCCCTGGCTTCAACATAGGTCGCGCCCAGTTTTTCGGCTGTGCTCAACCCATAGGCCGCAAGCTCCTTCAACATTTCAAACATGGAGTAAAAAATGTTTAACAGGCTATTAAGTTTTCCTAGGGCAGTAGGTTTGGATTACCGGGCATCTGACCTTCAAGCAGGACGGCTCATCTATTCTAGAAAACAGTTTTATCCTACCACTTATTATTTAAATAAAGTAGGAGGCTGAGCATTCATGAGCGTTAAGAATCGTGACACTCCGGTTTCGGAAGAGAAGCGGACATGCCGGGTTTACGCTTGCAGGGTTTTCTCAATGCTTAAGTCTGGCAGAAGGATGATGGCGCTAAGCCTCATAATCCTTCTGGTTTTATCCGCCGCAGCATACTTTTAAATCAGTTCTTTTGCAAGGCTGAGCGTAATAGGGATATTGAAAGTTGAGGGAGCGCTGCTCACCAGTGACCAAGCCGGCATCGTTATACAGTCACCACGTCGAGTGCTTCGCAAAACACTTTTCAGTCAAGCCCATAGCATTAAAGATTTATAAATAGCCAGCTATAGTATTCTTTATGCAAAAGATAGAGAAGATCGAGGGGATTGGACCCGAGTATGCGAAGAAGCTTCTTGAGGCTGGGATTAAAACGACGGACGACCTGCTTAAGGCCGCTGGGCCAAAGGATGCGAGGAAGATGCTTGCTGAGAAAACCGGGATTACGGAAAAGCTGATTCTTGAATGGGTGAATCTTGCAGACCTCTTCAGGATTAAGGGGATTGGGGAAGAATATTCTGACCTGCTTGAGGAAGCTGGTGTCGACACGGTTGCTGAACTCGCCAGAAGAGATCCTGCGAACCTGCACGCCAAGATCCTTGAGACCAATAAGGAGAGGAAGCTCGTAAGGAGACCTCCGACGCTGGAGCAGGTCACGGACTGGGTTAAGCAGGCGAAGAAGCTCCCGAGGAAAGTAGAGTATTAAAACCGGCTGCTCAACCCCTAGCCTCCTCCTTCCCTTTTTCTGGTCCTATATATCTTTTGGCATAGATCCCCCTCCACCTTGGCATTGTTGATTCAAAGAGGCAACCGAATGCTTAAATTAGTCGACGAGTGGGAAGGGGTCATGGGGTTAACCAGGCGCCGAAAAACATCTCATCCGATTGTAATGGCTCTTCCACCGCATCTTCCCGCTTTTCATCCTTAACTTAAAGGGCTTGCCGATAATGGTCTCCTTCATCTGTCTTCTTCACTTACTTCTAAACCAGCTAGTCTCGCTGCAGAGATTACTTCGTCCCTATGGTCCCCTAGGAAACTCACTCTGTGGAAGCCGAAAGTGTCCCAATCATAGTTTTCCAAAATCTTCCTCGCATCGGATTCCACCAGAACCTTCACTCTACACGCCTTTTCATCCTTAACCATGCCGATGATTCTCCCAGTTCTTACTGCAATCTTCTTCTTCAACATGCTTATCTTGATCGTCGTCAACGTTTCCCCTACTGGAAACTCTACGAATGACACTGCCCCCATTCCATGCGATTCACCATGTCTTTCTATTTCATATGGTAACGGCCCCTTTCCTATTCCAAACATTCTCGTCGGGGCAAAGCAATGCATGTAAGTAACACGGTTATGTACGGTGTCAAGCGAGTGGTTAGTCATTATGCTCGGCTTGTCGAAAAGATGACTGACGAAGAGGGCGCTTATCCCAGAATCCAAATCGGCCTCGCAGATTCCGGTGTAGCCCTCGTCCATCAGCCTAGAGAATGCGAAGCATGGGAATGCAGGCATCTTTCCTGTTAGGAAAAGGGTTCCACAGTCAAAGGATATTGCGTCAGCACCGTGTTTCCTCATCAATTCCTTTGAGGCCAAGTAGAGTCTAGCAGCGTTTTCAATAGCCTTCTCGGCAGTCTCGGGATGAATGTTTTTAGCATTCTTTTTCCATTCTTCAACGATTCTTCCCACCTCCTCCGGGTCCACCTTGCGATAATACTCTAAGACTTCGTCTGGATGCCACCTCACGACTTCAACGCCGAAAACTTCTCGTAGGTTCTTACAGTAGAGCTTCTCGTTTCTCCTCCAGGAGTGCGCCTGATCCGTGCCAACCAAGTCTATGTATGTTTCTTCTATAGACCATCCTGCCTCCCGGCTAATGATCTGTTTAATCGTTTTTTCAACGTATGGTTTCTCAAGGTCTGGGCCTACAAGCTCCATTATGCCCTCTAGGTTTAAACTAGTCTTCTCATCCAAAGTGTAGACCAGAATCCTCCTGCCCTTCATCAAAAGTATTCTTCTAAGCATGTCTATCGCTTTTTCAATGTCCTCAAAATCCGGTGAGGATACTGGCAGGACCCTGCATCCTTTACTCTTCACCATGTCCCATATTTTCAGGAAAACTGGGTCGCCACCATAAGGATGGTTAGCCAACACTGTGTAAACGTTAAGCTCAATAAGCTCAACACCGGCGTCAACGATTCCAGGGTCACCGTATTGTCCAATAATGTAAACCAACAGTCCATCGCATTCTTTCACATCCTCCTTAATCCTTTTCATCTGGTCAGGGTTATACTTTGTAACTATCTCTTCATCAACAAACTCCAAGTCCATGAACCTTGCGCGAAGCCTCTCTAAAACAGTCCTTTTATACTCCTCATTGTCAAATCCGATATACGGGTGGCCTGCTTCAAAATCCGGCTTGCTTATAAATACGACGCAGATCTTCATATCTAATAATCAATCTTTAAAGCAATATTTATTTTTTGTGTTTTGAAATGCTGCATACGCTAGTGCTCCATGGTCACTGGATATGATTATCTGGAATAACTCCGCTACGTCACTATCTCTTCAAGCCTATTGTTCGCAGCAGCGTGTTTAATCTCGAGCATTGGCAGGTCCATGGGAGTCTCTATTCTCTCCAAACCGTGCATCCTTAGGGGGCTGAGGTATTTCAACGTGAGCCGGCGCATCTCTGGGGAAGTCGGCCCCACGCATGGGCACCCGGGTATTCTTGGGCTGACGTCGAAAACATAGAACTCCAGCCTTCTCTGCTCAGGGTCTTCAGAATCATAGGCTATTGCACCCTGAAGAGCGAAAAGCCCTGTCATCCCCGGCGGATACTCTCTTTCACATATCCTCCTGAATTTTTCGGCAGCCCTGTATACAAGGGGTTTTAAAGACTCTCTCATCGTCAACCCGTAGTGGCCAACCTCCTCGTTCTTAACGGGCACGTCTAGAGACAACTGGTTTTTAGCCGGCAGCCCGAGTATGCCGTGCAGGTTGGTCTGCTTCCTGTCGTCGAATCCAAGCAGGTCGAAGTCGTCGAAAACGTCTTTCAAAGCCCATCCTTGAAAGTTAGCGTTAAACTTCTGTCCCAGCACGTACTCCTCCATCCTAGCTTTTCTCAATCCCTCCTCGCTTATCACACCCCTTCTGATAAGCTCCTCAGCCTTCTCGTAGTACTCCTGTGGCGAGGAGGCATAGAAGAACGCTCTTTCAAGAGGCTTCTTCCTCTGCTGAACCTTAACTATCACCAGCCTGTCTATTTCCTCAGGCTTGCTGAACATCCGGGGTGTTCTTATTCCCGCCTTCTCAAGAAGCCAATACTGGTTTCTCTCCTCGCCACGCTCCTCAGCCCTCAGAATCATCCTGTTGCCGTATATCGGAATCCTGAAAACCTTCTCGATATTGTCGTAGCCAACGTAGACTGAGAAAGACCTATTCGGAATGAATATAGTGTTCAGGCTTCTCATTTCCTCCTGAACCTCCTCACTAACCATGTCTGAGAACCTGTCGACCATTAGCACGTGGTCGAAAAGATGCTTGTTGTACTTGGCGTATAGCTCCTCCCTACTCTTCTGGCATACGACGAGCGTCTTGAAACCCATTGTTTTCGCCGAGACACCGACCTCCTCCGCTGAATGCGAACCTAACACGCCGATGGTTATGTTGTCAGCATCGTATTCTGAAACAATTTTCCGAACCTCATTTAACCTAACAGTCATACTGATCACTAGTAATGTTTAACCAGGATCACCCTAATATTTCTTTAAGCCTATTCTGCTCAATAGCCTCCCTTATTTCAACGGCTATCCTCCTACCCGTTGTCATGGGCACGCCGTGCTTCAAATACGCGTATGGAGAGCCATCCATAAACACGTTTGTCCCGGCAACTATCCTTGCCGAGACCTCGAAAACATAGAATTTCAAGTCAGGTGTGACAACAGTCTCCAGGCAGAAAGGCCCGAATATGCCTGGCTCACAGACTTCCCTGGAGGCTTCAACCACGCTCTGCCCCATTTTAAAGACCTCCGGCAGTAGGGACTCGCGTAGGAAAAGCGGGAAATTCCCCACGATAGTGTAGGTTGCCTCAATGTCCTGCTGTAGGCCGGCAGGTATCCTGGATATCGCGTCAACATTCGACTCGTATCTTTTGTCGAAGCCCATAAGCTCAAGCTCTCCACGTATTACGGAGTAGAAATAGTGAATATAAACCGGGATGCCTACCACGTACTCTTGAATAAAATAATCCTTTGAGCCGCCTATCTTCCTATAAAACTCCTCGCTGCTCCTCGCCAGAAAGTACCCTTGGCCTCCCTTCGCCCCTTGGAACTTAACTATGCAAAGCCTTTCTATCTCTTCAGGGTGCTCGTAGACCCCGGGCAGGTTTAGCCCTGCCCTCTCAAGCCATTTCCTCTGAAGGTTCCTGTCGCTCTCCCACTGCAGGATCCGTCTGTTGCCGTAGTATGGTACTCTGGTCTTCTCAACAGCCTCTAAGCCTATGTAGGCTACGAGGGAAGCGTGGGGAATAAGGATCGCGTTCTCCTTCAAAAGAGCATTCTCCGCTGTATGGAACTCGCTGTAGGATGGGATTTCAATTATTCTGTCGGACACTCCGAAATGACGGTATATGAAGCTGTACTGCTTTTTACATATCGCTATCGTCCTGAAGCCCTCGTCCCTCCCCCCTTTAAGAATCTGGAGTGCGGAGTGGCTCCCGATGGTTGCAATAGCGTATTTCCTTGTCGAATCCAACGCGGAGTGCCTGTTAGACTTCCTGCCGTCGTTTTTAAATCTTGCTGAGGCTGGGTTGTCATGTTCAGATTTCAGCCTATTCCCGTGTTCTTCTTGCTAAAAACACTCGTAAAGATTTAACGTTGTCCCCCTCTTCGAAGCATGCATGAATGTTTCACCATTTTTAACAGATTAACCACGGCAACGCGTGTTGCTTACTGTTCTCCCAGTGTTGCAGTAGATTTATAAATGGCGTTTTTTTGTCTCACACGGCCCGCGTGAAGGAGTGGTCAGAGGGATAAGCAATGGAGTGGTTCCAAGTAACGCCGATAGCTGGACTGGCTGCCGTCGGGTTGGCTGGATACCTCTACAAGTATGTCGCTAAGGAGGAGAGCGGCACTGAAAGGATGAGGGAGATCGCGAACGCTATAAAGGAGGGTGCGAAAGCCTATCTTAAAAGGCAGAATTTAGCTCTGACTGTTTTCGTCCTCTTGATGGCAACTGTTCTCGGCGTGCTTTACGCTTTTTCCCAAGCGAACATTTACTACGGGATTAGCGTAGCCGCATCGTATCTTATCGGCTCACTGTGCACGACCGTCGCAGCCTACGTCGGGATGATGGCTGCCGTTGAGGCTAACGTTAGAACGGCCAACGGTGCTAGACAAGGATTGAAGAAGGCTTTCCCAGTAGCCTTCTACGGCGGGGCGGTGATGGGGCTGTTCGTAGTAGGCTTGGCTCTCCTAGGCATAAGCTTCCTCTTCTACTTTTACAACACTATCTTAGGCTGGAGCGCTGAGGATGCGTCGAGCATCGTGCTAGGCTTCAGCTTCGGAGCCAGTGCTCTCGCGCTCTTCGCCAAGGCTGGTGGAGGAATATATACGAAGACGGCTGACATCAGTGCAGACCTCGTGGGTAAGATTGAGCTCGGGATCCCTGAGGATGATCCCAGGAACCCGGCGGTTATTGCTGATAATGTTGGGGACAACGTGGGGGACGTTGCGGGAATGGGTGCTGATCTAGTGGACTCATACATAGCAAGCATCGTTGCCGCGATGATAATCGGCTCGGAGCTGCATGAAAGCGTTTTGACTACGCTGCCGCTCCTGATAGCAGCCACGGGGCTTTTCGCCTCGCTAATAGGTGTCTTCATAGTCAGGCAGAGCATAAGGGGGAACCCGGGTGCAGCTCTCAACAGGGGCTCATTCGCCACATGGCTAGTCTTCGCAGTTTTCCTCCTGGCTGTGACGTATTTCTCAGGACTGGAGGGTAGCAGGTGGCTCGGGGTCTTTCTGCCGACGGCCGCAGGTTTAACAGCCGGGGTGATCATCGGAATCACTTCGGACTACTTTACCTCCATAGACAGAATGCCTGCGCAGAAGGTGGCTCAGGCCTCGACAACCGGGGCCGCTATAAACATTCTTACAGGCTTCTCCTACGGTATAATCAGCATAGTTCCTCCTGTAATCGGCGTCTGTGCCGCTACTCTAGCAGCCTGGTATCTGGCCGAGGCTTTCGGCGTAAGCCCGTTCTACGGTATCGCGATATCAGCCGTTGGAATGCTTGCGACAGTAGGCATGACTATTGCGGCTGACGCTTACGGGCCTGTTTCAGACAACGCGAAGGGTATTGCTGAGCAATCCGGCTTGGGCGAAGAGGTTATTGAGATTGCAGACAGGCTTGACGCTGCCGGAAACACTACGAAAGCCATCACGAAAGGCTTCGCCATAGGCGCGGCGGCACTCACTGTTCTAGCGCTTTTCGCAGCCTACGCTCACTTGGTTAATATTGAAACGCTTGACCTGATGAAGCCGGGGGTTGTCGTCGGGGTTTTCCTAGGCGGAATGATGCCGCCGCTGCTCTCAGCCCTCCTAATCCTTGCTGTCGGTAGGAACGCTGAGCGAATGGTTGAGGAGGTTAGGCACCAGTTTAAAGAGATCCCTGGGCTGATGGAGGGGAAGGCGAAGCCGGATTACGCTAGGTGTGTGGATATTGCGACAAGAGGTGCGATAAGAGAGCTGATGCTGCCGTGCTCTTTAGTAATAGCTGTCCCGGTTTTAACCATGGTGTTCCTAGGCAAGGAGGCACTCGCCGGCTTCCTTGCTGGGAGTATCGTTACGGGAATAATCTTCGCACTCTTCATGGCGAACTCCGGTGGGCTCTGGGATAATGCTAAGAAATACATAGAGTCTGGGGCACATGGTGGGAAGGGCTCGGAGGCCCATAAGGCTGCTGTCACAGGTGACACTGTTGGAGACCCGTTCAAGGATACAGCTGGCCCTTCTTTAAACACGATGATCACAGTAATGTCTTTGGTGGCAGAGGTATTCGCTCCACTAATACTCCTCTTAATACCATGAACCTTTTTTATACGATGATGTGCCCGAGAATAGTTAATCTTATAAGCATGTTTTTACACGTGCCGCTAGAAACCAGAGGGGATTAGAATGTCTAAGCCTTGGCACGCTGCGAGTGTTGATGAGGTTTTAAAGGAGTTAGATGTAGGTCATGAAGGCTTATCTACACAGGAGGCTGTTGAAAGGCTTAAAAAGCACGGGTATAACGAGCTGGTTGAGAGGAAGAGGGTAAGTCCTCTTCAGATATTTTTGAGCCAGTTTAAGGATGTTTTTGTAATTATGCTCCTAATTGCAATTCTACTCTCAGTCATTATAGGCTGGTATAAAAGCACGGTGATCGAGGGACACAACGGTGGCTCTCTCGACGAGTATATGGATGCTATAACTATTGGAGCCATAGTGGCGTTAAACGCTGTCATAGGGTTTGTTCAAGAATATCGTTCAGAGAAAGCGATAGAAGCGATGAAAAAGCTTGCAGCACCACGCGCCAGAGTTTTACGCGATGGGAGGGAAATGATCATCCCTGCAAGAGAGGTAGTAACGGGCGACATAATTCTTCTTGAAGCAGGAGACAGGATACCTGCTGATGCTCGCCTACTGGAAACCGTTGAATTGAAAACTGAGGAGGCTGCTTTAACTGGTGAATCCACGCCCGTAAATAAATCCGTTAAACCTGTTGATGAAAAAACACCCATTTCTGACAGAAGAAACATGGTTTTCATGGGGACTTACACAACTTACGGTAGAGGGAAAGCCGTCGTTGTAGCTACGGGAATGCAAACCGAGTTTGGTAAAATTGCTGAGATGGTGCAATCCGTGGAGGAAGAGGAAACACCTCTAAAGCAAAAGCTTGAGAAATTTGCGAAAAAACTTGGGATGATAATTGTAGTTGTATGTGTAATTGTCTTCATTCTTGAAATCATCCGTGAGGGGCATCATCCGGAAAATATTGTGGACATGTTTATGACTGCAGTCGCATTGTCCGTTTCCGCCGTTCCAGAAGGGTTACCTGCGGTTGTAACTGTTTCTTTGGCTTTGGGTGCAAGAGAATTGGCTAAAAGAAACGCTATTCTGAGAAGATTGGCTTCAGCTGAAACCTTGGGTGCAACCACAGTTATTTGTTCTGATAAAACAGGAACGTTAACCAAGGGTGAAATGACCGTGCGAAAAATCTACGTGAGCAACAAAATTTTAGATGTAACCGGCGTTGGATACGAGGCTAAAGGGGAGTTTCTTTTTGATGGAAAGCCTTTAAACCTAAAGGAAAACGATGATTTACATTTGCTTCTTAAAGCATCAACCCTATGTACAAACGCTCAATACGATGGGAAAAACATTATTGGAGACACAACCGAAGGCGCCTTGATTGTTGCGGCAGCTAAGGCTGGAGTGGTCAAGAAAAATTTAGAGAAAGAATACCCGAGAATACGTGAAATGCCCTTCACTTCTGAAAGAAAACGTATGACAACAGTCCATAATTCATCTGAGGGTAAGCTGTTCGCTTATGTAAAGGGAGCGCCGGAAGTGGTTCTTGAACGTTGTACGCATACAATAAATGAAGGAAAAATTGGAAAACTAACTGAAAATAAAAGAAGGGAGATTCTTGAAATAAACGAGAAAATGGCAAGCGATGCCCTTCGCGTTTTGGGTGTGGCATTTAAAGAATTTACTTCCCTCTCAACCGAAAGGCTTGATGATGACTTGGAGTCTGGGCTTACGTTCATCGGTTTAATTGGTATGATTGATCCGCCGAGAGAAGAGGCAAAGATAGCGGTTAAAAAATGCGATGAGGCGGGAATAAAAACTGTTATGATAACAGGTGATCATAAGTTGACTGCTGTTGCAGTAGCCAAGGAGCTTGGAATGCTGAAAAGCGATATGGTTCTTACAGGTGCTGAACTTAATACTATGAGTGACGAGGAGTTTGAAAAAACAGTGGAAAATGTTTCGGTATATGCACGAGTTTCTCCAGAGCATAAGCTGAGAATCGTCAAAGCCTTGAAAAAGAGAGGTCACATAGTGGCAATGACTGGCGACGGTGTTAACGACGCACCGGCACTTAAGCAAGCAGATATCGGCGTAGCAATGGGCATAACCGGCACAGATGTCACGAGAGAAGCATCTGACATTGTTTTAGCAGACGATAACTTTGCAACCATCGTAAACGCCGTGGAAGGAGGCAGAACGATCTATGACAATATCCGCAAGTTCTCGTTCTTCCTCTTAAGATGCAACTTTGATGAATTAGCCTTAATCGGAACCTTCGCATTGTTAGGCCTAGAGCTTCCGTTAACCGCCGGCATGATTCTCTGGTTAAACCTCGTCACCGATGGAGGACCTGCACTCGCGTTAACCATGGATCCTCCGGAAAAAGACATCATGAAAAGACCGCCGCGCAACCCGAAGGAGGGAGTGTTGCATGGGAGGATTGCTTCAATAATAGCTACTTTCATTCTGCAATTCGTTCTAACGGGAGGCTTATTTTATTGGCAATACTACTTGTTACCTGGTCCTTTAACGGAGGAAAAACTGGCACAAGCCAGAACCATGGCATTTGTTCGGGCGACACTGCAAGAATTGTTTGTTGTTTGGAATTGCAGGTCAGAAAAACGCAGCGTCTGGAGAATGGGTAGGGAAAACTTCAACAATAAGTTCATGATAATATCAGTTATAGTTTCAGCAATAGCAACCATACTTGTGCCGTTCTTCGGCGTTCTGGGAACAGTTTGGCTAGACGATCCGTTGGAATGGGCTGTTGCAATAGCGGCTTCGCTGTCAGGCTTATTTATACTTCCAGAGATCTTCTATGGAAGAAAAATATGGCGTTGGGCGTAACGCAACACTCTTTTCTTTTAAGACTATTAAGACTATTAGATAATAAAAACTTAAGGTGCCAGTTAATTGTGACTCCACAAGCCCCCTATAACTCAGGACATTGATTATTATCATCTGTTGCTTCCTTATCAGCGGTGAAAGTTCCATTCGTCATTTCTTAGAAGAAATTATTTACGGTTTCTCCTAAGCGAGAGCTTAATTCCCTCAATGCTGACTAAAGTTATCAAGGATACGCCAGTGGCCAACAAGAAGCTAGTTAGATCCGGTTCAACGATTCCGAGTACCTGACGAGTAACGGAGAAACTAGTTAAAACTAGTAGCAGAAAGATTTCCCAGAAAATAGCTGCCAACAAAAACCTGTGGGGACGTGTCTCAAAGATGGTATACTTCAATGAACGACAGGTTAACGCCAGAACCAATTCAAAGAAAACGAATGTTATGAAGACTCTTGTACGAGCGAGTTCTTCATAAGGAAGGGATGCTAAGAAAACCCAAATGATTAATGGCACTCCTACTATCACCGCACGCAAAAGGAAGGATTTGACTTCTTGTGTAAAAATAGTTTCCCTTGGGTTCCTAGGCGGTCTCTTCATTATATCTGGGTCAGGTGGACTTAAACCTAAAGCTAGGGCTGGAAGGCCGTCGGTAGCGAGGTTCACGTAAAGGATTTGTACTGGAAGCAACGGAAGAGGGAATCCTAGCAGAACAGTTGTTGAGAGCATCACTATCTCGATCAGATTAGCCTGCAAGAGGTAGGTGAGGTATTTCTTTATGTTATCATAAATCCATCTGCCAAGTTCAATCGCATTCACTATTGTTGCAAAATTGTCATCTGCCAACACCATGTCCGCGGTTTCTTTAGTGACCTCGGTGCCGGTTATGCCCATTGCTACGCCAATATCGGCATTTTTCAACGCCGGTGCATCGTTAACACCGTCGCCAGTCATCGCAACAACATGCCCCTTTTTTTTCCATGCTTGAACAATTTTTAGTTTATTCTCAGGCGATACACGGGCGTACACAGTTACTCTTTCAACTATCTCTTCCAATTTTTTATCAGACATCTTCTCCAGTTCTTCACCTGTTAAAACCAAGTCGCCTTCTTTGTAGATTCCGAGCTCCTTAGCCACTGAAATTGCCGTAAGCCTGTGGTCACCAGTTATCATAATGGGTTTTATCCCTACTTGCTTGCATGTTTCTACAGCCTTTATAGCCTCTTCTCTGGGAGGGTCCATCATACCTAACAAGCCCAGAAATATCATGTTGCTTTCAATAGCTTTTTCGTCTAAACTATTCACAGCCTTAATTGTTCTTTTGTAGGCTACGCCTAAAACCCTAAGGGCGTTTCCAGCCATATCGTTATTAAAGCTTAATATTTCTTTCTTCCGCTCTTCAGTTAATTCCTTGACACCGCCCAGTTCATAAATATGGGTGCATTTCTCCAAGACTTTTTCCGGCGCGCCTTTCATACAGAAAATTTTATCGCCTTCAGGAGTTGAGTGGACAGTCGTCATGAGTTTTCTTTCAGAGCTGAATGGAACTTCGTTGATTCGCGGATACTGTTTTCTAACTTCTTCTTGTTGTCGGCCTGATTTGGCAGCAACGACCAGAAGTGCACCCTCAGTTGGATCCCCTTTAATACGCCATTTACCGTCTTCACGTATCAGCTCAGCATCATTGCATAAAAGTGAGCATTCCATTAAAAGTTTGAAGCCTTCACTCTGCAGAATTCCTACATCGTCCCTGTCAACTTGAAAGACACCTTCAGGAATGTAGCCGACTCCAGAGACTTCAACCATATGATCCAAGGCGTAGATTTTTCGCACAGTCATCTCTCCCTTAGTTAATGTTCCAGTCTTATCCGAACAGATAACGGTCACTGTGCCTAAAGTTTCTACGGCCGGCATCCTCCTGACAAGAGCATTCCTCTTAGCCATCCTGTGCATCCCTATTGCAAGGCTGCCAGTTACAACAGCTGGCAAAGCCTCCGGGACTGCTGCCACTGCCAAAGCTATGCTGAAAAGAAGGGTCTGTAGCAATGGCATACCCTTGTAAACCCCAATGATTATCATAGCGACCGCTATGGACAACGCTATCGTTCCAAGCCATTTTCCTATCTCCCTTGCCTTCTTCTCAAGAGGAGTTTCCTCTTTCTCAGCGGCGGCTACATGCTTAGCTATTTTACCAAACTCTGTGTTCATTCCTGTGGCGACAACAACCGCTTTCCCTTTACCACCTACAACCTCCGTGCCGGAGAAAATCATGTTTCTTCTATCAGAGACCGGGGTATTCTCAGAGAGGAGAGTTGCCTCTTTGAACACAGGCATGGACTCGCCAGTCAAGGAGGCCTCGTTAAGACGTAGGTTAATCACTTCGATTAATCTGGCATCGGCAGGAACCCTGTCCCCCTCTTTTAATACAAGTATGTCCCCAGGAACAACCTCTTTTAGAGGTATTGTGAGTTCTTTAGATTTTCTTATCACAGTAACAGTTGGACTAAGCATTCTCTTGAGCGCCTCCACCGCTTTTTCAGCACGATACTCTTGGTAAAAGCCGAGTATGGCCGATACTAAAACTATGGTGAAGATAACTAGAGCATCAACATCATGTCCTGTAGCTAGGGAAATTAGTGTCGCGCCAATCAGAATAAGTATGAGGATACTTCTAAACTGGTTAAGGAAGATCTTTAGTGGCGATGCCTTTTTACTGCTCGTAAGCTCATTAGGGCCATACTTTTCTAGCCTCGCCTTAGCCTCCTCGTCAGTCAACCCGTTAACGCTTGTATTAAGTACGCGTAAAACATCTTCAACATTTATGGAATGCGCTCTCTTTGCAATTTCTTCCTCCAGGTAAGACATCAACCTTAGCTTACTTAAGCCCTATTTATTTTTTTT
>FMJZ01021010.1_pt1 | contig 39020 bp, 27 predicted proteins | sample 1987881 | NCBI WGS metagenome assembly FMJZ01 (sample SAMEA4378227, study PRJEB15110) | soil metagenome | biome: soil; feature: Field; material: Soil | place: India | collected 2015-03-11 | depth 0 m
TTGGTTGCTGGCCAACGCACCGCCGCGTGTATTTACAACTCCCACAAACTCGACAAACGGAGGCCAAGTCACGGTGAAAACGCGTCTTGTCTACTTACTGGCATCTTTCATAATGTTGTTGTCGTTGCCACTTCCCCTTTTTGCCCAAGCTGCTGTGCCCGCCGCAGAAGTACGTCAAAACCTGTTCTCCGTGTGCTTCAAGAATGCTCGCGAAGGGTGGACCGTGGGCGACTTGGGTCGCATCTTTCACACGATCGATGGCGGGCAAAACTGGCGCATTTACTCCGCAAACACGAAGCGTCCCTTTGTGGCCATCTCCTGCGTCGGAGATAAGCTCTGGGTGGCTGGCCAAGGAGGGCAAATTGCTTTCTCTCCAGACGGGGGGCTCAACTGGCACATGCAGCCGAGCGGAACCAATCGAAACTTACTCGATATTGAGTTCGTCAACGGCCAACAGGGTTTGGCTGTCGGCGATTTTGGAACCCTCCTGCGCACCGAAGACGGCGGAAATACCTGGACAAAAATCTCGCTTCCGGAGAACATTGAATTACCTCCGGACATCGCCGAAGTCGTGCAACCGGGAGACGTGATCTTGTACACCATTGCCTTCGCCGACGAGAAGCATGTCTGGATTGCGGGAGAATTCGGGGTGATCTTGTTTTCCCAAGACGGAGGGCTCACCTGGCAGCAGCAAAAAAGCGGAGTCGAAACCACTCTTTTCGGCGTCACCGCGCTCGACCCCCAGCACGCCTGGGTTGTCGGGATGGAGGGGGTGATGTTGGTCACCGAAGATGGCGGGGCAACCTGGGTCAAACAATCTGTACCGATGCCAAAGGGCTTTGTTCTCCCCATTTACGACGTGGCTGTGCGCGGCCTCTTTGGTTGGGCCGTGGGCAACAGCGGCCTCTTGCTGTACAGCCAGGACGCGGGGAAAACGTGGAAGCTCTACGATATTCCGGTACGTATGGCGGGGTCTTGGTTCCGCGGGGTTACACTATTCCCCGATGGTCGTGGCTATGTCGTCGGATCGAGGGGATTGGTTCTTTCACTCGATCGTGACAAAATGACCCCACTCAAGGAAAATTACTAAGCAAGCACACTAGGAAGGCTGGCGGAGGTTAAGCTCGAATGTTTCCCCAACGTTGGATCGAAGCGTACTTGCGGTTTCTGCTCAATTACCGCCGCTCGGTGACGGCGTTCGTCGCATTGATGACCTTATTTTTCACCTACGGGCTCACCAAGATCAGGCTGCACACGGATTTCTTCGATTTCTATCCCCGGCAGCACAAGTACATCAAGTTTTATCACGAGTTCCGAAAGATGTTCGGAACCGCCAACGTGATGAACGTGATTCTGGAGGTGAAGTCGGGGGACATTTACAACCCGACAACCCTACAGAAGCTCGATTACATCACCAAATTCATGATCAACACAAAGGGCGTTGTTCCCTACCAAATCCTGTCGATCGCTCACCCAGCCGTAAGCAGTGCCACTGCGACTCAGGGGGCTGTCCAGGTCCGTCCTATTTTCTATCCGGGTGTGCCGAAAACACAGGAAGACGCCAACCGGGTGCGATTTGCCGTTTACGCCAACCCCAATATTCGGGGTGTCTACGTGGCCAACGACGACACGGCTGCCGTAGTCAACACCGGCTTCTGGGAGGAAGCCTTAGACTTCCGTTACCTCTACGACCGAATGATGCAATTGGCGGCGGAGGTAGAAGATGACAACCACCGTGTTCACATCACCGGTTTTCCCTGGTTGTACACTTCGGTACTCCAGTATTCCGGCCAGCTCGCACTGGTTTTCGTTCTCACAACAGTGGCGCTTTCGTTTCTCCTGTACTCGTACTTTCGGACCTGGACTGGAATCTGGGTACCCATTTTCTCCGGCATTCTTTCCAGTGTGTGGGGGCTGGGGATCGCTGCGTGGCTCGGGTTCAATCTCGACCCACTGGTCCTGGTCATCCCGCTCTTTCTAACGGCCCGTGCCCTGAGCCACTCAGTACAGTCTATGGACCGTTACCATGAAGAGTTCTATCGCCTGAAGGACAAGAACCAAGCGATCGTCGTATCGTACTCGCACTTGTTCGCACCTGCGATTGCCTCGATCGTCACTGACGGCATTGGCTTGCTCATCGTTGCTGTGGCGCCGATTCCGCTGATTCAAAAGGTGGCTATTTTTGCCAGCTTCTGGGTGGTTTCCATCTTCATCAGCGTAGTCACTTTGCATCCGATCATTCTCTCTTACATCGACCCACCGCCTCCAGTGGACCACGCGGCACACGGGGCAAGGGCACGTATCAGCATCGGCGCGGGAACCGCGATTCTTTTTGCCGCGATTGTGGCGGCGGTTGCGATCGACCGGATGGGCGTCATGCACCGTTTCATTCAGCTCTTCCCGCCGAACATTGCGCGGGCGCTCGAATTCATCGGACCGGGGATGCTTTGCTTTATCGCGGTGTCTCCAGTCATCGCATGGTACTGGCTTTCCTACTGCGAGCGCATCTACCCTGCGTTCACTCAGCTCGTCATTAACGCCAGCGAAGGCTGGCGCCGTTGGGCCGTGATCGTTCTTACCGTTGCTCTTTATGCCCTGCTCCCCATCTGGGGCTGGCAACTCAAGGTGGGCGACATGACACCGGGCTCCGCCTTACTCTTCGCCGACCACCCTTACAACGTTGCTTACGACATCCTCAACAAACGCTTCCTCGGAGCCAGCCAACTGATCATCATTGCGGACACCAAGCAACCCAACGGCGTGAAGTCTGCTGAAGCATTGACCACGATGGAAGAGTTTGCCTACCACATGCAAGGTGCCAAAGGCGCCAGTGGTACGATCACCATCGTGGATATCATCAAACAGCTTGCCCGCTTGCAACACGATGGTGACCCAAAGTGGTCGATCATTCCCTTGAACCCCAAGGAAATCGGGCAGATCATTTACACCTTCACACAAAACGCCAACATTGCGGCGCTGAACTTTTTCATGGATCCAAGCGCGCGATATGGCTCAATCATCACGCTGTTCCACGAGTACTCTCATGCGGTGATCATGAACTCGATTGCCTACGCCCGGCAATTCGTGGATCAGTACAAAGAGGGGTTCGTCGACTTCCGTTTCGCCGGTGGTCTATTCGGTATCCTTGCCGCGGTGAACGAAGAGGTGGAGAACTCGTATTGGAAGAACCTCGGACTCATCTTCCTGATCGTATACATCTGCCTTTATCTGACCTATGGGTCGCTGTACTGCTCTCTGATTTTGATGATTCCGGTGGTTCTTTCCCAACTTGCGGCCGAGGCCCTCATGGTGTGGTTCCGCATCGACTTAAACGTCAACTCATTGCCCATCGCGGCTGCTGGTGCCGGAGTCGGTGTCGACTATGGCATCTATCACTTTAGCCGGATGATCGATACGTACGACGAGATTGGTAAACTCGATGAGGCGGTAGACTACGCCACCGCGACCACGGGAAAGGCGATTATTTTCACCGCCTCCACGATGATTGCAGGAACGGGCTTCTTCTGGTTCTCTGACTTAAAGTTCCAGGCTGAAATGGGTTTGCTTCTTGCGCTCCTCATGAGCTTCAATACCTTTGGTGGTCTCGTGGTGGTTCCTGCTTTCGTCAAGGTCCTGCGACCGGGGTTCTTGGTGAATCGGAAAACAAAGGCTATGCTGGCAGAACAGCGACAGGCAGCCTTGGGCACTGCCCAGTGACGGTCCCTGCTGCTGGGGTCGGTTTTGAGAAAAGGAACAAAGTCTCAGGAGGTCAGGTTATGAAATGGGGTCAGAGGTCCCAGATTTGGCTCACTGCGTTGGCGGCTCTTGTGTTTGCCGCAGCGCCGTGGCGGAGCATTGCTGCAGATCAGGCCGAAGAGGACAACAAACCGTGGATCCTCGATCAAAACAACTGGCAGCGAGGGAAGGATCTGCTGCCGGAGGTGATTCTCAACCGCGTCAAGAATGGGGAGTACTGGTTCCGGGTGGTTCCGGTCGACCCTGAAAAGTTCAAGCAAAACTACTCCAAGCGCTTCTGGGAGGCCAGCGAGGCCAACGACGGCAAGTACGATCTTGACCCGGCAACTTGTGGTTTGAAGGACAAGAAGACGGGGAAAATGCCTGATTTTTACTTCGGTTACCCCTTCCCCAAAATCGATCCCAAAGAACCGTACGCCGCTTGCAAAATGGCCTGGAACTTTTACGCCGCGAATGGGATGGGTAACGGCCAGGGGGCCACATTTACCCTCAACGGAATCGACAGCAGCGGCGAGTTCAAACGCATCAAGCTGTGGTTGCACATTAACGCTTTCTTGGGACGTTCTGCGGGACCAATGGAGAACCCCGAAAATCTTCGAGCCACAAGCTTGTCCAACGTCTTGGAACCACAGGATGTGGATGGAGTGGGTGGTCTGACGAAAGTCATCAACGACTGGACTTCTCAGGACCAAGCTTGGTTCTACGTCCCCTCCACGCGGCGGGTTCGGCGGGTTAACGCGGCCACGCGGTCCGATCCAGTCGCCGGCCTCGACATCTTTGCCGACGACGTCAATTGTTACGCTGGTAAGATCGAATACTATAAGTGGAAACTCATCGGCGAGGGCAAGATCCTGGCGCCCGTTCTGAGCCCCGAGCCCCTCAAACAAAAGCAAGTTTCACCAACCCGTTGGGAAGTGGAAATTCCTTACTTCAAGGGCGCCTACGAGACCCCCGGTGCCAAGGGTGCCCCGTGGCTTATCGTGGAAAACTTGAACATGATTCCGCGCCCAGTCTGGATCTTGGAGGGACAGTCTGAGGACCCGTACTACAACTTTGGGAAGGTGATCATGTTCATGGACAAGGACATGTACCGCATTTGGTGGAAGCTCGTTCACAACCGGGCCGGGGAGTACTTCTATAACGCGATGTGCGCGTACCACTGGTCGAGGAGCGATGATGGCACGTTCTCTGCCGTCACCCCGAACATGGTGGTCGGCGTGAACGACAAGACCAACCGTGCGGCGATTGGTGGCCGTTATAGCTCGCAGTTCATCGAAACGAACTTCCCCCGCGATTACTTCACGCTAAAGCATCTAACCAGCATTTCTGACTGATTCACATCACTTCTGTTCCAAAGGAAGAAGGGCTTCCCAACCGGGAAGCCCTTCTTTTTTCTCCCCCACGCCCCTCTGGTGGCCCAACAACAGACAACCTAGCGGTTCGTGTGCAACGGCTTCAGAAGCGGGGCTCAAAGTGCAGGAGAGAACGTCGTGCACACCGGCCGGCCTGGTCACTGGGACGAGCGACCATAAGCTTAGACCAAACGGCCATTCACTTACCCTCGGGCCGCCGAAACTCGCCTTTTAACCAACGGGCAATCCAACCTTCCTTTTCACTTCCTGCGATGGCCTCGAGTTCGCCGTGGTCTAACCACACTCCGCGACACTGGGGGCATTCCTCCACCGCTATTCCCCGCTCGATCACGTGTTGCAGCCGCACGCCGCATTTGGGACAGCGCATCCGCGCCAGCTCGCGCACGTGCGCCTCCATTTCTTCTTGCTTGGCCTGCCGCATTTTCTCGATGAGCTTGCGGTCCTGCTCAGCAAAGTACAGGTCCTCCCTCGCGCGTTCGACATCGCGCAGTTTCTGCCCTAAGCGGTCCTTCTCATCGGATACCATGCACCGAATTCCTTTCTTCCCCTCGGGGGCGCAGTTGGCGCCAACGAGAGCGCGCCCATTCGTGGAGCCGTCGGGCTCGTTCGCTCTCCGTGCTCAACAACGATAACCCCACGACGATAAACAGTATGCCTTGGAGAAACGGAAGGAACAAACCGACCACGCCGAGTCCAACCAACGCCGAGCCGAGAACGATGCGTAACCAACGTCCCACGAGCGTTCGCCGTACGGGCTTTGGGCTATCTTGATCCATACCTCGCTCCTCAGCCAACGGCTGTGGTCGGTGTTTAACGAGCAAGTTGTCTCCCGGCTAGTCCTCGCTCCTCTACCTGGCCCGCTAACGTTATCACCGGCAAAAGACTCACCCCACAGCCTTCATGGTGCGCAACTCATCGGAAATCGGCATGCGCTGGAATACCCTCTGAATTTCTTCGCGCGGGACGGCGAACACAGCGCCATTCGAGGGTACGGGCTCTTTCCGCAGCCACTCGGGTAAATCTGCCTCTTCTAACTTAAAACCAGCCCGGCGGTTAAATTCCCACTCGTCCACCATGCATTGCCAGCCTAGGTCCGCAGCTTCCTCAAACGTTAGATTCGCGCCAAAAAAGTAATTGTACAACGTTCTGATGTCTTCGATCGTGGGCTGCTGAAATTGGCAGAATCCGCTGGAGTCACAGAGGGCGTTGACCAACTGTGCCTCCTGCGATGCACGAGCCAAATCCCCTGAGCTGGCAATGACCAAACCTGCCGTGTGATCGGCGCCCATGGCGCTCGTGGCGTACGTAATGCCCGTGGCGTTTAGCGTCCTCGGCTCCCACGCAGGGATACCCTGACCATGAATCGCGGGAATCCGGTCGGTAACGCCGAAACGTTTTGCCGTCGCAACAACCCCCCGGGCAATGGTTTCGGCAAGCTCGTCTCCCTTATCGACCTTGTCCAACAGTGCCAATACCGCCTCGCCATCACCCCAGGGAAGTGCTCCACAGTCCATGGCCAAGGCAATGGCCCCGCCTGTCTCGATGGTGTCCAGGCCAAGTTCGTCGCACATGCGATCGATGCGGGCCACTTGATCGAGGTCCCCAATACAGCAGTTCGAACCGCACAGCGCCAGAGTTTCGAACTCCAACGCCGAGGTAACGTACTGCCCATTGGCATCGTGCACGATGTTCGAGCAGCGCACGATGCATCCCGTCATGCAGTGATGCATACCGCCGCCCCGCGTCGCGAAATTTTGAACGATCCGGGCTCCGTCTAGCTTGTCCGCATGCTCGAACTGCATGGCCCTGCGGTTCCGCGTTGGGAAGGTATTCATCATGTTCGCCAAGGGAACGGTGGCCGAAGTTCCGAACTGGAAGAGTTGGGGCCCGGCTTTGTACTCTTTGGTGAACTTTGCCACATATTGTTTGAAGCCCGCTGGATCCGCCGGCTGTCTTGCCTGGGTGCCCTCATCATCGACCACAACTGCCTTTAACCCCTTGGCGCCCATTGCGGCACCCAGCCCACCTCGTGCGGCGTGCCGTGCCGGGTGACGCTTTCCCTCGTCCGTGAACGCAACGCTCGCACCGGAGAAGCCCTTTTCTCCCGCGGGCCCGCACAAAATAAACGCTGCTCGCCCGGAAAACATCGTGGCAAGCTTCTCGGATGCCGCATAGGTGCGTAAGCCGGCCAACTCCGGGCATTCACGAATTTGCACCCCATTTCTATCGATAGCCACGAGGTAACGCTTGGAGGGGTCCTTGGCTTTTCCTTCCACGATCAGTGCCCGGTAGCCTAAGCGAGCGAGCTTTTGGCCCGCCTGGCCTCCCGAGTTGGCTTCTTTGATTCCGCCGGTAAGGGGGCTTTTCCCTCCGACACTCATCCGACCCGAAGTGGGCGCCATGGAGCCAGAAAGCACACCTGGAGCAAAGATTACCTTGTTTTCGGGGCCCAACGGGTCGCAACGGGGATCGACCTCCTTCAGGAGAATCTTTGCCGAAAGACCACGCCCTCCGATGAACTTCCACTCGCTCGGAAACGGTTCTTCGCGCCAACTCAAATCAGTCATGTTCACGCGCAACAGCTTTTCCATGTCGTCCTCCATTCTTCCCGCAGAATCCCCCCGCAGGGGATGATCTGCGCCGAATCTCGACTCACAGGGCAACAACTATCCTCTGCCGAGCAACCAGGCCAAATGCAAGCACCGCTGCATCCGACTTCAGCTTCCCCTCGTACCACCCTGCTCTCCAGCTCCACTTCCCTTCGTTTCACCTTCCGACAACGATTTGGCGTCCGACGCAAATCCCGGAAATAATTCGTCTACGAGCGGACTCTTCCGAATTCCACGCCACCGCTCCGCCGCTTCAGCTTGCATCCATTGCCAAAGCCGAAGCACTACCGAGTCGACTTGTCCAGGAGCCGTCCTCCCGTCGAGCTCGGCTAACCGATCGAACTCCCAGCTCCGAGGATGGCGCGCCACAAGGAAACGCCAGCTATCCTCGGGCTTCACCTGACGCAACCAACCCCATGCCGAAAGAACGCGGACAAGATCAACGGCACTTTCCAGCGGGACAGCATGGCGCTTCGCCCAGTGGACCAAATCGAAACTCGTCTTGCCCTCGAGAAACGCCAGCCAGGCGGAACGCAACACTTGCAACGCGAGAATGCTCCACGGGTAGCGGGAAGGGGCAGCTCGCACGCGGCCCGATTCGGCAACGGCCGCACACTCGGCTCCAAACAAAAGGACGACCCAGCTCGCATAAAACCACACCAAGGTAATCGGCAGTTGGGCCAGCGCACCGTAAACGGCACTATACCGAGCCACCCCAATTTGCAGGCTAACGTAAACCCATTGCACGATCTGCCAGCAAACTCCCCCAACCACCGCACCGAGACCAACGGACGGCCAGTGTGGAGCTCGGTTGGGGAGCACGACGTAAAAAAGCAACAACCCAATAGCGTTCAGTACCGCTGGAACGGCCACCAATCCCCAGCGAAGGAACTCGCCCGCCAGAGGAACCCCCTCGACGACACGAATGACGTGTCCGAGGCGCAACGAAGACGTGAGCGCGATAGCTGCCAGCAGCAGAAAGGGAGTGAGCAGCACCAAACCGAGGTACTCGCTCAGACGCCGCCACCAGGTGCGGCCCTGCCGGACGCGCCATACGTGGTTGAGCGCTCCTTCGATCGCCGCGAGCAGGCCGATCACGGAACTCAGTAGCAGCACGCCACCCACCGCCCCAACGACGCTACCGTTGATCCGTTCAATTGCGGCCAGGATCGCCGCGAAAGTTTCGGCGGGCAGAGCCAGCCTGCTCAGAACGAGTGGCTCGATTTTGCGCGGAACTCCCAAGCCCTTCAACACAGCGAAGACAACGGCCAAGAAGGGGACGAGCGACAGTAGCGAAACGTACGCCAGGGCGGAGGCCCGCATCAAACAGTCGTCACGGTAAAAGCGTAGGGATGCCCGAGCGAGAAATGCTGCCGCGCTCCGCAGACCCTTGAGCAGCACCATGCAACCGCGACTCCGGCGTCACGGAATATGGGTGTAGGTCCAAGTCTCCGTCAGCACGTCACCGCCACGTCGAAGAAATGCACGAAGGTCAACGGGACGCTCGCCCACTACGCGAAGCTGAAAACCGAGACGCCAAGTCTGATTGACTGGGTTTTTGACCACGTGATGCTCCACGATCTCACCCGTTTCTCGGCCAGAGGCCACGGTCAAAACTGCCTCCGGTGGGTTCGCGGCATCCAGTCGGTTGAGGGCTTCTCCTTGGAAGTCAACCACAAATCGCTGGAACCCCTCCTTCGTCCGCTCTTGCCGCGTGGCGACCACCCGCCCGCCCGGCGGACGCGCAGCATCTTCCCCATACCAAAAGATCGTGTAACGAAGCTCTCGCCGGTCGCCCTTACGCGGGGCTTGGCGAGGTCGCCAGTACGCCACGATGTTATCGTGGATATCGGAGTCGGTCGGAAGTTCGACAAGCTCCACCCATCCCTGTCCCCAGTTGCCATGCACTTCCTGCCAGGCGCTCGGGCGCATTTCGGAACGCGCTTCGAGATCCTGATAGTGTTCGAAGTCACGGTCGCGTTGCAGCAACCCGAAACCCCTGGGCTCACTTAACTCGAAGGCGCTGACATGAATCCGAGTGGGGTTATCCAACGGCCGCCACAGCCACTCTCCCGTTCGGCTGAGCAGGAGTAGGCCATCGGAATCATGGACTTCGGGTCGGAAGTCGTTGAAACAACGAGGGGTATTCTCCCCATGAAAGAACATGCTGGTAAGCGGCGCTATGCCAAGCTTTTTCACGTCCAGCCGGAAGAACAGGTGTGCCTCGACGTCCACCCTCGTTTGAACTCCGGGCACGACGAAGAATTGGTATGCCCCGGTCACGCTCGGGCTATCCATTAATGCATAGAGCGTGAGGGTCGTTGCCTCTGCGGTTGGACGCACGAGCCAAAACTCGGTGAAATATGGAAACTCCTCGCCCTCCGGTTCCACGGTGTTGATTGCCAAACCACGGGCTGAGAGGCCGTAGATCTGGTCGCGGCCGAGGGCTCGAAAATAACTCGCCCCCAGGAACACAATGACTTCGTCTTTGTACGTCGGGGTCTTGATCGGGTAGTGCACCCGGAAGCCAGCAAAGCCGATATCGTCCGGAATACGATCGGCAAAGGTGTTCTTCCCATAATCGAATAGCGCTGGGGAAAACCGCACGTGCTCCACGCGTCCGGCATCGACCACGTTAATCGAAACAGGTCGGGGATAATACAGGCCGAGATGAAAAAACTGCACCTCGAACGGCAAATTCTGGTCGCGCCAAAGCGAGCGATCGGTTCGGAACCGAATGTCGCGCCATTCGTCGTAGGTCATGTCCAGCATCCATTGTGGCACCCGCTCTTTCGAGTCGCGGTACGGCTCGCTCGCTAAAGATTCTGCTTTCTGAACCACATCGGCAAAGCCAAACGCGAACACCTCTCCGGCAAAGAACCCGAGCGCCACGGCTAAAATCACGACCGCCGCTCTCCACCGTCGCATGGATTCTCCTCCACTCCTGCAAACTCTCCCGGCAATAGCGAGACCAAGCCCGAACACCAGGGTCGGTTTCGTATAGCGCAACCGCTGGGCTTCGCACGGAGCACGGGGCTGCTAGACCGGCGAGCGTTTTTGGTTATAGCGGGTGGTCATGAGTGGAGAGAGCAAAGTTCCCAACCCCATCACGGGCGACGTCCTGGTGCGCGGTTTCGACCGGCACATGGGGGTACGCTTCGTTAGCGCGTCGCGGGATGAAGTGATTCTCGAGTACGATGTAGACGAGCGGCACTTGCAGCCGTACGGCATTGTTCACGGCGGAATGCACTGCGCAACGATTGAGACAGCCTGCTCCACCGGTGCAGGGCTAGACGCCATGCAGCGAGGGTTGACTGTGGTCGGTGTCGAAAATCACACGAGCTTCGTGCGAGCAGTTCGAGCTGGCACCATCCGCGTAACAGCCACACCGATTACCCGTGGCCGACGTACCCAGCTTTGGGAAGCGACCGCTCGCGATGCACAGGGCCAAATTGTCGCCACGGGCCGCGTTCGCCTTCTCTGTTTACAACCGGGGACAGAACTCGGTGGTGCGCCCGTGCCTCGCCCAGGTTCTTCAGAGGAGTAACCAGCCGCTGGCGTTCCCCGTAACGCCTCCCTGAGGCGAAGGTCGTCGCCAAAGCATCGCTTGACGCACTTCGCACGCGGCCATGGGCGCTTCCCTGCACCTGCCACAGCACTGATGGTCGAGGCTTCCCTTGGCACGGCAATGACGGTCGCAAGAAATTCCTAGCGCAGGCGGTTTTTGCCGGCCCTTACTGTGCCCGTCGGCACAGCTTTCGCTGCAAGCCTCCTTGGAAGATGTTCGGCAGTAGCAAAGAGTTGGCTCGTTGGGCCCTGTGTACGGTCGTCCTATTGGGGAGCGCAGTCTATGCTGACACGTTTTACGTGGCTCCAAATGGAGACGACAGCGCCTCAGGCAGCGCCGCAAGTCCTTGGGCAACCATCCAGAACGCTGTAAACCGTGTCAACCCAGGTGACACGGTGATCGTGCAGCCGGGCACTTATCGAGAAAGCGTGATTATCTCGCGTAGTGGTAACACCCAGGGTCTCGTTTCGTTGGTGGCCATGCCGGGGGCCATTCTCGAGTCCCCTGACCCGGGGCAAAGTCTTTCTGCTTTCGATCTGCGCGAAGGGGTGGGGTACATCGTCATCGAAGGCTTTGAGATTCGGGCGGGATACCACGAGAGCGTGTTCTTGCGGCCAGGGGTCCACAATGTGTGGTTGCGGCGTCTTTATATTCACGGCAACCGGAGTGGAATTTGGGTCGCGGGAGCATCGAACGTCACGATTCAGGGCTGTACGGTCGAAGGAAACCGAAGCACCGGTATTCGGGTCTACCAAGGAAGCAGTGGGGTGACTGTTCTGGATACGGCTGCGATCGCAAACGACGACGGGGCTGGGTGTGCGGGCGGTGCGGACGGCTTCGCCGTGGAACAGGATGTCAGCGATTTCCAGTGCCTTCGTTGTCGCGCCACTGGCAACGGCGAGGACGGCTTCGACCTGGCAGCTCAAAGCGTGCTCATCGAGCAAAGTTGGGCGACGGACAACGGCTGTGCTGGGGTAAAGCTCTTCCGAGGAGGCCAGGTTGCCAATTCTGTCATTGCCCGCAATCGGACCGGCCTGCTCACAACGAATTCGAGCGCGGAAAGCGTGGGCGTACAACTTGTTCATTTATCCGTCGCTGACCACACTGGCGTGGGCGTGCTGCTGCGGGCACCCTTGGAACGGTTTACCCAAGCCCCCTACAGCGTTTCCTTACAAAACTCGATTATTGCTGGGTGGGCAAAGGCCATCGAGGTGGAATCGAACGTGAGCTTGACGGAGCAAAACAACATCGTTTTTCGGCCTGACTCTACAGAGCCCTTGATCTCCCTCCGCCGCAGCGAGGGAACGCAGACGTTTTCAGGTCAAGACATCAACGCACTGCGCTACACAACCCAAACGGGACTCGGACAGGGAACGCTGGCTGTAGATCCAGAATTTGCTGATCGACAGGAATACCAACTGTCCCCAACGAGCCCGGCCATCGATCTTGCATTGGTACCTAATGAAGAAAGCCGGGACGTCTTAGGGCGCGTCCGCCCGGCTGGCCTAGCACCGGACATTGGCGCCCACGAATCCGAATTCACCTTACAGAACCGTGCCCCCTGGCCGGATCCCGGCCCTCCACGCCGGGTGGTAGCAGGAGTTTGGTTACAGGTTTCCGCGTACGGATCCATCGATCCCGATCGCGACGCCCTTGTTTACTCCTGGAATTTTGGTGACGGCAGTGAGCCGGTTCTCGGTTTCTCCCAAAGGCACCTGTACTTGGAGCCCGGTACCTACCTCATGGAACTCGTGGCCAGCGACGGGAAAACCCAACGAGGCCGCGCGGTTCCTGTCTCGGTCGAGTGGCCCCCAACCAGGCATGCACAGCACGACACCGCTGTTGTCCCAATCGCGCCCTTGAAAGTAGTGATCCCGTCGGGAAAAACCGAACGGAGCCGCACGCTGTCGGTCAAGGTATATAACGCCGATGTGACGACAACGGATGAACCCCTAGGACACCTGATAAGCCTCACTGCCTCGAATGGCACCTGCCCGCCGGGCACGGTCGTCGCTCCTCCTGACTTCGAGCGGCGCGCTGCAGGTACCCAGGATCGGGCTTTGGTGCCACCCGGTCGCAAACGCACAGCTCGGATCACTCTTCGCTTCACTCGGTCCGCTGCACCCGGATGCCAACTGGAATTTACGGCCAATACGGTACTGCCGGGAAACATCGATCCCGTTACCGAGAACAACCGCGTGGTGGTACCGGTCGCAGTGATCGATCGCAATGCGCCCTAGTACTGCCGAGGCGCGCAGCGTGTTTCATTCCCGTCCAAGACGGTTGTCCACACCAAGAGAAACACGATGAATCGATGGGACTGGGATTTCCGTCGACACACCAACTCCTCCACAGCAACCACTTGAACATCCGCCCCAAAATGTCGCCCCACGCCTCGCCTCGTATTCCTCGACGTCTGCCCCAGGAATCACGCCCTCATACGGCCGAGTTGACGGCCAGAAGAAAAAAATCAGCGCTGTCCCTCCGCTGCCAACTTCTAGCTGACCAAAGCGCATCTCTGCGTACCTCAGGGCACAAAGGATCCACGGCTCCTAGCTAGTAAAGAGCCCACGCGCAGATGGTCGTCGTTCTATTTCCGCAGCCCAACTCCCTGGCGGAGCCCCTCAATAGTCCTTTCTCAAAAACGATTGGAGCCCCAAAGCAAGGAGAACGAAGCTCCACAACGTCAGCGACAACCACACTGCTGCCGGCGGAAGGGCGACCGGTAGAAGAAAGCGCAAGCCTAAGTCTTGGTAGAGAAGCAAACGAACGGCATCGATTGGGTTCAAGAACACGGCCGCCGTCAAAAGTGGTTCGATGGGGTATTCCTCCAGCACCACGATCACGTACAGTAACGCTCCATCGTAAATCACTGCGGCGGTTAACCAGGTAACGAGTAACGCTCCAAGGCCGCGGGTTCGGTCTTCCACCCAAGTGGCCACCACGACGCCCGTGAGCACGCATGTGGTCGATAGGGCAACGTTTGCCAACAACATTTGTAAGGTTGCTGCCAACGGCAATCCCGCCGGCAAGACCACAGCGGCCACGGGAAGGAAAAAGCTCGCGCCAAAAGCGAGGACCAATGCCACTACCGATGCGAAAAATACCGCCGCACGCGACACCGGTTGCGTGAGCAAGAAAGCATCGTACGGACGCCGGGCATAAATGGAGTTTGCCGCCGCCACAGCGCTAACCAACGGAATCACGAGCAGGCTCGCATGGGCCAAGATCAGCAGCGTGCGATCGCTCCCTTCGCTGAAGACCAGAGTCAGAGACGCAATTGCCAGGAAAAGCGCAGCGTAGCCGTACAACCAACGCGCCCGCAGCAAGTTACGCAGTTCGTAGCTCAGCAATCGAACAAAGATAATACTGCCTCCTCTAACGAGTTTGTCTGCGTGCGGGTTTGGAGCTCTGAAATCGCACCCGAGAAGATGATTTTACCTTCGTCCAGAAAGGCGATGCGATCCGCCACGGCTTGGACTTCCTGGAGCAAATGAGAAACGAACAAGATCGCGGTCCCTCGCTCTTTCTGCTCCAAGAAGAGGCGCCGAAACACGCCCGCGGCCACTGGATCGAAACCAACCGTGGGTTCGTCCAAAATCAACACCGGCGCACCCACGCCCAACGCTAGAATCGCACTCAGCTTTTGCCGCGTGCCCAACGACAACGTTCCCACCGGTCGGTCGAGGAACTCCCCGAACCGGAAGCTATCCACAAAGGGCTCGAAGTTTTTTCCGTCCAGCCCCCGAATTTCCTGGACGATCCGCAAAATTTCGCGTGCCGTTAAGTTCCCTGGGTAGTAAGGACTTTGTGGCATGTAACCAAACAAACGTTGGTAACGTTCGAGCGATCGCAAGGGACGTCCCTGCCACAGGATCTCCCCACGGTCTGGGCGAACGAGGCCTAATACCGCCTTCATCAAGGTGCTCTTCCCACTCGCGTTCGGCCCAACGAGGGCTGTAAGCTCGCCTCCGGCAACGGCCAACGAAACGCCCCGCAGCGCCGTAGTTCGCCCGAACGATTTGTAAAGTTCGTGTATTTCCAACATCGCTCTCGGCCATCCCTTAGTTGCGCCGGAAACTACCGAGGCGCCACCGCCGTCTCACCGAACCGGCACCAAGGGGCTCACCGCAAAAACCAGACTGGCCTGCCACCTCCACCTCTTCCTTCATTGAGCCACACCGAAACTCACTGCTCGTTACCTTTGGTGTCCGCCGGAGCTCGTAGACCTTGCCTCGTGATCAAACCAGCTCGCAACACGCGTCCAAAGCCAAGGGCATCCGCGCGCACGGGTCAGATCCCTGCCATGCTAACGTTCGCTGCAACCTGCCGTGTCTCTCTGCATTTTGGGACGCACATCGATGAGCTCCGCAGGGGCAAAGGCAGGGATCAGTCTTTCAGCTGTGTCGAGAAATTCAAAAAAAGTACTTTTCACCAATAAACCTGCTAACGGGTAGCGCCCCAAAAGGACCGCTGAGAACGACACCGGACGAAACGGCAGGTCGCCATATCCATCGCGGTCACGATCGTATCCCCAGTACGCACCATAGTAGTTCCCTTCGAAGCGGTTTCCGCCCGCTTGCAGCGAGTTCGTGTAAACATCGAACAGGTTTCCTTCAAACGCGTTTCCATGAAAACGGTTCCCTTCTGCACTGCCCCACAGGGAGACCGCCAAGCCGTTCCGCCAGAAGTCGTTACGCTCAATTTCGTTACGGTTGCTCTGGTCGACGTGCAAAGCGACCGAGTTCTCCTCGAAGCAGTTTGCGATCAACGAGGAATCAGCAATCTCTTTCAACAACAAGCCATACGCAGCCTTCCCTTCGTGGTGGGCAAACGTATTTTCCCGCATGGCCACACCTCGGGAATACATCACGGCCACGCCGGCACCGTTTCGTTCAAACTGGTTCTTGGCAAACTCATTGCGGTCGGAATACATGAAGTGCAGACCATAGCGAATGTTGTCCGAGGCAGCGTTGTTTGCCAACTCGCTTTCCGTGGTAAACTCGAGGTAAATTCCATCCCGGTGCCCTCGAACTTGGTTGCCCACCACAGCTAACCGCGTGGAGTTCCATGCGTGAATCCCGTTGCCTGAGCCACCTTCTCCGCGGGGCACGCCGAGGATGACGTTGCGTTCCACTCGACAAGCCTCAACGTTTTCCAAGTAAACAGCGAAAAAGTTGTCGTGGAACCGGTTGTCTGACACCACGCACCGCCGGGCGTCCGTTACCCGCACCGCCGCAGTATCGCGCAGTAAATCGCGGCCAGAGTTGACGAAGTCGAACCCTCGAATCACAACGTCATCGGCGCGCACCTGCACGAGTGGTCGCTGCCCTTCACCATCAATAACCGCACCCTCTCCCAACAGTGCGATCGGCTTCGTAACCTCCACAAATTCTCTGTAAGTGCCGGCACGCACCACCACGGAGTCCCGCGGCTGGGCTGCGGCCACAGCCGCTGAGATGCTCTTGTACTCGCATTGCGAGCAGACCACCAACGACGCAAGGAACCAAGCCGTCATCACCAGGCTACTCCTGGGCGTTCAGCTCGCTCCACCGACGAACGGAAAATTCACCGCTACCAGCACCCATGGACTCGAGCCATGCCCGCGCCTCTTCTCTGCTAGCGAACGCAGCCAGGTTGCCCCCCATTGGGCTTCGGATTCCAGCCCAACGAACCACCCACGCCTTGCCACCCTCGATCCACCGCGGGGGGTCGAGAAACGAACGAAGGTACACGCGACGGATCTGATCGCGGTGTTCCATTGCATACCGCTGCGCGCACTCCACCGAATCGAAGAAGAGAACGCGGCCCTTCGTTGTGTGTTCCTGCACGACAAATCGTGGATCCGCCACTGTCATCTGGCACTGCACGCACCTCACCGGAGACGCCGGTAGCTCCACTGGCCCACTTGGCTGACATCCTAAGGTCAAGCAGGTCAACACGAGGCAAACCAGCCCCGCCCACGGCCAGCTAAGTCGCAGGAACGGCCTCATAGGGCGGTAACGACTAGGCGCTCGTGCCTAGCGGCATCAACGGCTTTCGCCACAACAACCACAGGCCAACAAACCCACACAGCACCGCGAGGATCAAAGCCACACCCCCAACGTGGGGATAAGACACCGCAGTGAAGTTCAACAGTTCTTTTGTTCCAATGAGAGGGGGCTGGTAGGACATTCCCGGGATTTTGATCGGAGCCGTGGGGTCAAGATTGTGCCCATAGTCGTAACCCCACAGATAAAAATCTACCAAACCAACGATACCCAAGAGCGAGTACACGCTAGTCCACAAGGCCGCGAACAGCCGCCGGGGCACGGCCGCGACCAGAAAGGCAAAAACCGAGAGGCTCACTACCGCTATAGGCATCCACCGCAGTTCGGGAATGCCCGACGGATCAATCGCCTTCATGCCAATGTAGTGGTTCAGGCCGTTGACTAGGTCTAGCTGCCCACTGATGCGGTTAATCCAAATGAACATCGAGATACCCTCTGGGTACTGGGGAGCATACAAGCGAATTCCCCAAAGAGGCAGGAAAAAATTTACCAGAGGGAGCGTGCCCGCGAGAACAAAGCACGCCCGCGGGCCCATCGCAACGCGTTTCATGCCTCGGCCTGCCTTATTTGCCTGTACCGTAACTTATTGGCACGTTGGCGCCTGGCTCGGAGACGCGGACGTATCCCTGCATTTCCTGGTGAAGGGCCGAACAGAAGTCGGTGCAGTAAAATGGATAGACGCCAACCTTCTTGGGCAGCCACTTTAAGGTCTTGGTTTCACCAGGCATAATCAGCAATTCCGCATTTTCCGACCCGAACACGGCAAAGCCGTGGGGGATGTCCCAGTCCTGCTCGAGATTGGTCACGTGGAAGTACACAGTATCCCCCACCTGAATGCCTTCGATATTGTCCGGCGTGAAGTGGCTACGAATCGCCGTCATGTAGACGTGCACTTCGTTGCCCCGGCGCTCGACACGGGCATCCTTCTCGCTTTTCACCGCATCGGGATGGTGATTTTTCTCAATGGGATAAATCTTGGCCACCTTGTCTTTTAACACGTCAGCCGGGAGCGCCTGGGCGTAGTGAGGCTCACCCACTGTGGGGAAGTCGAGCAACAACTTCATCTTCTTGCCAGAAATGTCATAAAGCTGCGCCGACTGGGCCAGCTCGGGGCCGGTCGGCAGATACCGATCCTTGGTGATCTTGTTCATGGCTAGCAAGTACTTACCCCAAGGCTTTTGGGAATCGCCGCCCGGGATCAGGAGGTGGCCAATCGAGTAATACGTGGGCACGCGATCTACTACTTTCCAGCTCCCCAATTCCCACTTCACCACCTCGGAACTCACAAAGCACGAGGTGTAAGCGAAGCCCTGTCCGTCGAACTCCGTATGTAATGGCCCCAAACAAGGCTTCTCGACTTCCCCGGCAATTGTGGCCTCGTAGGCCAATACCGGAATCCCCTCCACTTCGCCGGCGAACTTCTTTTCGGAAATTGCTTTTTGCATCTTGGTGAAAGAGTGAACGGGAATCACCGTGGCCAACTTCCCGCCGCCAACGATGTATTCTCCTGACGGATCCACATCGACACCGTGGGGGGACTTGGGCGTGGGCAGGTAAAAAATTACGCCCGGACAGGCTCCGGCCTCCAGCACGGTGACCTCTCGCTTCACTTCGCTCGATGCCAGGTGCCGCTCTTCATCGTACACGTTGTGATAGTATTCCGTTTTCCAGCTCTGCCCCTTGCCCTCCTTCAAACACTGCTCTGCCCTTTGCCAGTTGACCGCGGCAATAAAATCTTTGTCGTTCTGCGATGCCCGGATTTCCAACAACGTGTGCGCCTGCTCGGTGTTGTAACTCGTGAAAAAGCACCATCCATACGATGGGCCCCTTCCGCAGTGCGCAAGATCGTAGTTGAACCCGGGCACCAGCAATTGGAAGGCAATGTTCATCCGGCCAGAGTTTGGGTCAACGCTGATGAAGTTTAAGGTGCCCTTGAAGTTCTCTTTGTACGTTTGAATGGCCACATCACGCTGTGGCACAGGTACCGAGAACCGCGTGGCCGAGACAACGTACTTCGTGTCGGGCGTGACAAACGGCGAGGCATGATTTCCCCCAGAATTCGGAATCTCCAAGATCTCCACGGTTTGAAAGGTTCTCAGGTCTGTTCGTGCAATCCGAGGGGTGTTGTTCGAGTTCCCAAATATCCATCGCCCATCGGGCACACCGTTGGTTTGCGACAACTCCGGGTGGTGGTAGTCGTCCCACGGGACGAAACCATGGGAAGTCATCAACAACGACTTCGTCTCCTCAGAAAAACCGTACCCGTTCTCCGGGTTCACGGCAAATACCGGGATCACTCGCAGAAGCCGGCCCGAAGGTAGGCCGTAAACAGCTAACTGCCCGGAAAACCCCCCGGAGAGAAAAGCATAAAATTCATCGTGCTTACCGGGGGCGACATAAACCTTTTGCGCGGCGTCTTCGGCCATAAAGCCCTGCGTCGAAACCTGCTGCTTACAAGCTGCGCTGAAGAATAGAGCTGTCGCCAATAAAACACGAAAACTCCAATGCCCGATGGAGATTGAACGACTCATAACCCACCTCCTCAAGTTTGCACCTCAGTGCGGCAGTTTGTCGCAATTGCGGTGCCGCAAACGCCGCTGCGACTAGGCTTAGCCTTCGGGCAATGGACCCACGCGGGGGCAAGCCCGATTTCGCATGATTGCACATGACGGCGTTGCCAAGCGTCTCAAGTTCGGGATGGTGGGCACACGCAAGTGCAAAATCCACAAAAGACGGACGACTACCTAACCGCCCCACAGGGCGAGTCACCCCAAGTGAGGGTATGACCCACCCTCTCCAGAAGTTCCCAACCGAAACTCAGGAAGTCCTCCGTGCCGCGGAAGGCACGAGGTCACGAAGCTCCGTCAAGCTGCCGAAAATACTCGAGGATTGCTCGCGCCTCTTCCTCCGAAACATTTTGGTAGGTCATTTGCGTGAGGTAATTGGCCAGTAGTTCCTTGGCCGTTGGATCTTTTTGCGTCATTTCAACCGGATTCAGGATCATATTCATAATCCACTCCGGGGTTCTTCGTTGCGTGATCCCTTTTAGCGGTGGCCCAACGAATCGCTCTTCGAATCGGTGGCAAGCAGCGCATTTCTGCTCAAATGCCGCCTTGCCCTTCTCCGCCATCGATGGATCGAGGGCACCAAGCTGAACGCTTTGAATCGGACCGACCCCTTTCCCCGCGTGCCCCGCCGGCGCCGCAGCCTGGGCCGGCGTGGACGCTGGGCTACTGCTCTCATCCGGCCGAGAGCACGCCACGAATGCAAGCAATGAGCACAAAAACAAAACCGAGGCCCAACCTTTCATGTCTGTCCTTTCGATTACGGTTTGAGAACTAGTCGGTAAACCGACTGAATCGCGGCCTTGTGCAAGCGCCATACCGACCGCACCGCAGCAATGAACTCACGACCACTTCGATCTTATCTTCACGGATCGGGAAATCTTTGCCCCTAATCCTCCTCTTCTCCGTCCAAGGGCGCGTGGATTCGCTCCATGTTCGGACTCTGGCCCGATGCAACCTCTTTCGTGGGGCATCGACCTCTCACCTGCTGAATTGCACGCCGATGCCGGAGCGCCATCAAGATCGATTAATCAGGGTTGCCGCCACGGCTGCGCCAAAACCATTGTCGATGTTAACGACCGTCACGCCCGCGGCACAGGAATTCAGCATGGCCAAAAGCGCTGCCAGTCCGCCAAAACTGGCCCCGTACCCGATACTGGTTGGAACGGCAATGACTGGACGGTCCACCAACCCCGCGACCACGCTTGGCAACGCTCCTTCCATTCCCGCCACTACGATGATCACCCGGGCCCGCCGGAGTGTGTCGAGGTGGGCTAGTAGCCGGTGCAATCCAGCCACTCCGACATCGTGGACCCGCTGAACCCGGTTGCCAAAGAACTCGGCGGTCACTGCTGCCTCCTCGGCTACGGGTAGGTCGGCAGTACCGGCAGCAACCACAGCGATCTGGCCTTTTCCGGAAGCTCGCCGTCGTTTCCCAGCCAGTGTGGCCACGCGGCCAAGTTGGTGGTAGCGGCTTTCTGGCAGGGCACTTTCGAGTATCGCTGCCGCTGCGGGATCGATGCGCGTCACCAAAACATCGTGCCCCTTGGCTCGCAGCGCGCTGGCGATCTCGACAATTTGTTCCACAGTCTTGCCGGGCGCATAGATCACCTCGGGAAAGCCGGTTCGCAGTGCACGATGGTGATCCACCTTGGCAAACTCCAAATCCTCGAAAGGCAGCAGCTTCAGTGCCTCGTATGCCTGCTGCGCAGTCAGGCGACCTTGTTCAACGTCTTCTAGCAACCGTTTGAGTTTCTTCGGTTCCATATACCCCACTCACGCAATAGCATGGCCCGACAGATGCGCCCGCGCGTCACCGTGCAAAATGGTCGAAACCCAGCCGTTCGAGCTCAAGTTCGCGGCTTCCTTGCTTCACCGTCACACGATTGCCCCGGACGATTCGGCCGATCACTGTCACCGGCACATCCTCACGTCGCGCAAGCTGTTGCACAGTCTCGAGCCGTTTTGGAGGAACGGTAAACAGAAGCTCATAGTCCTCGCCTCCGCTCAGCGCGAGCGTGAGATCCTCGGCTGCGAGCCTTTGGTAAGCCTTACTTCGGGGGATTGATCCCGCATCCACCTCCGCGCCAACGCCGCTGGCTTCACAAATATGGTGTAAGTCCTGCACGAGCCCGTCGCTCACATCGATCATTGCCGAGACGCACTGCCTTTCGACCAAAGCCCGACCCAGCCGGTCGCGCCGCGGAGGTAGTTGCCACCGGCGTAGCAACGCTCGCGGGCAACGTTGCCGTGCGCGTAACAGACACACGCACAGGCCAGCATCCCCGAGGTTGCCAGTCACAACCACGAGCTCACCTGGGCGAGCGCCTGAGCGGTGTACCCGATTCCGCGGGGCTTCGGCAAGAACAGTGACACTCACGGCGACTTCGAGTGAGCGATGCAAATTGCCCCCGACAACATAGGCACCCCAAGCCCGAGCTTCCTCCACCAACGCTAGTTCCATGCGGCGAAGTGCTGGCAAGCTCAGGTACTCGGGCACGCCGCAGTCCAAAAGCGCAAATCGTGCACTGCCCCCCATTGCGGCAACATCGCTCGCGGCCACCCGGAAGCTCCGCCGCCCCAATGCCGCCAAGGAAAGCCATGAACGTTCAAAATGCACCCCTTCGACTTGACTGTCGACCGTTATGAGCCAGTCTTTGCCATTCGTTCTCACGCGGGCGGCGTCGTGTCCTGGCCCGACGACCACGCCCCGCCCTGTCGGCAACCGCTCGATCAGTTGGCGCAGAAACTCGAACTCCCCTTGCTCTCGGCGCGAATTCGACAACACGAGGTCCCAACCTTACCCGAGCGCTACATCGTCTTCCACCGGCAGAACCGCCGTCACCCTGATGCGCAACCGGCTATCGAAGTCTTACGGAGACTGAACGGGAGCACCTGTGGTGGAACACTCTCCGATGATGCCCACTGAAAAGATCCACCCAGCCCGAGAATCTCAACCCAGGCCTTGACCACGACCAGTCGAAAACAGCGTGCTGCGGACCCACCGCTGCCCCTCGAGCGTCAGCCGCCGTCTGCAGACTTTGCAAACCGCAACCTCGAGGTTCGCACGGGAACGAGGTGGCTGCAGACGTTCCGGAAGAGCCACGGTCTGAAGTGAAGAAGACTCCGAGCCTGCGGATTAGTTTACCTTGCGGAAGTGCATGCCCCCTGGGCCAACATAGCCTTCCAGGCGACTGCCCCCGCACTCATGTTCGGTTGGTCCGCTTCAGCGAGCTGTAACCATGATCGCGTCGCTACCGTACAAGCCAACAAGCACACCGTTCACGCTAGCGGGTGGCCAAACAGCAAACGGAACGAGCAAAATTCCATGCTCGCTCGGCTCCAACTCGCAGCCTTCCCTTGGCAACGCATAGCAATGGCACAGGAGTGCGGCTGATCCAGGGAAGGGAAAGAAGGCTGAACAAGCGGCGGCGCACGCCAGATGCGGGTTTCCTCTTTCCCGACCAGGGTAAACCCAACACCCGCTAACCCCCAAGCGATTGGTCATCGCAGGGGCCGGCGCAAGCCACGTCGCCCCGATCGAAAGACTGCCCGCGACTCTTCCGATCAGGGCAGAGGCACCACTGAGAGATGAAGGGATTGCCAGACGATGGGCCTATGCTCGTTACCGCGAGACTCTGATTTACTGCCCGGCCCGTTCCGACCGTTGGCCTGTGTTCTTTCGTTTACGTCTCTCTTTCTTGCTAGCTTTCAGGGGCTTCTCCCCTTCGATGCTCGACTCCGTGCCTCCCCCTTTCCGAGTGACAACCCCCGTGTTCTCTTTTTGAGCCCCAGCTCTAGGTCGGCTCGAGGATGGTTCATCCTGGTCACTTGGTTCTGGTCCAGAGTTTTGACTCTTTTGCGCCTCGCCCCCCGAACCCCGCTTGGCTCCTTTGATGCGCTGTTGTGGGTGCGCCAGGGGGTCGTTCGGAAAGTACTCGGTCCAGTCCACTGCCTCACCCACTGCCACGCTGCTGAGGCCAAGCCATAGCCACGCCACCGCAAAGGACATCATACGAAAGGTCATGGGCCACGTTCAGGAGCAAACCGTGTGCTCCGCGCCAAAATGCACAGGACGACCAAAAAAGCACACAAATTTGTGCAACCCTCCCAACTTTTGCGCCACCAAACCAACACTGCGCCAACAGAGTAGCGGTGGGCTATCGGACAGCAGAGCGCAGCGTGGCAAGTCCGTCGCACTTTCGACCTGGCATAGCTTCTGCTGAACGGGCCACTTCAACCGGGAGGGCTAACTGTGGAAACTCAGCAGATCACACAGACATTGGTCAGTCGCGTGCTGGTGTTCCGGGTCGATGATGGGAAATTTTGCGTACACGCTGATTGGGTCGAGGCCATTTATCCCCGGAGGGAAGTTGCGTTGCACACCCTCAAGGGAGCTGACGGCTCGACGCAGCAGTTCCTGCTTCACCGGGGGCAACCAGCTTGGGTGGTCGACCTTCGGCAAGCGTTCGGAGTGGATGACGTCCTCGGAAGTACTGAGCGCCCAGCCTTTGCGGTTATCCGCTCCGGCTCGGCGTTGCTTGCCGTAAGAGTGGATGAACTGACCGGGGTTCGAGAACTCGACCTAGCCGAGCGCTCGCCCGTTGCGACCGCTCTGGTTCGGGACGGCGGCCATCCCGTGGGTCATCTTGTGGAGATCGACGGGGAACTGCACGTACTCCTGGATCCGAACCGCATCTTGAGCAATTCCTTGCACGACGCGTTGGACCCGCTGCTCGAGGACGCCCTCGCTTTCCGCGACCGTCAAGCGAGACTCCAGCGGTTGATACCGGACCTCCGACGTGAGTGTACAGTGGCAGGCCTGAAGGCCTATGCCCGGCTGACGCGGCGCAATGGTATGGCGCGTGCGGCAGCGGCTGCAAAAACGGTACTGAACCTCCTGGAACAAGCTCCGAGGTTCAATGGGGGAGTGGAAGGTTCATTGGGGAGCGACAAACTCTTACGGGATCTCCTCGCTCTGGCGACGTCTAGGCAATCCGGTAGGATTCAGGTCGAAACCCCTCAAGGAGCTGGAAGCATTGCCCTGGATACTGGGGCAATTGTGGACGCTGAATTCGGTCAGGACCGTGGCCGCGAAGCTTTAAAGGAACTGCTGGCACAACGCGAGGGCAGGTATCGCTTCGACCCTAACGCAGCGCCGCCGGCAAGTCGGCGTATTCTTGATTCCCCCGGTTGGGTTCTCACGGAGATCCTCGAACAACTGGCCGAAGAGCGGAGGGTCAAGCATCTGCGAGAGACACCGGGATCATAAGGAAACAGGAAGGGGAGTTCTTTGCATGACGGTCGATCGCAAACCACGAGTCTTAGGAGTGGATGACAGTCTGACGATCCGAAAAGCCTTAGAAATCGTGCTGAAACCAGCGGGCTATGAACTAGAGCTAGCTGTTGACGGTGCCGACGCGCTGGCCAAGGCGAAAAGTTTCAAGCCGGACGTCATCTTATTGGATTTCATCTTGCCCGACATGCGGGGTAGCGAGGTTTGCCAGCACTTGGCACTCGACCCCGAAACTGCCCAGATTCCCGTCATCTTGGTGTCCGCAAAGGGCGCAGAGATCCGCCAGGCCTACCGGGATGCTCGCAACGTCGTCAGCTACATCGCTAAGCCCTTCAAACCGCAGGTTGTCACCAGCATCGTCGCTGAGGTTCTTGCGAAGGCGGCTGCTGGGGAACAGGTCAAAGCAGCCGTTCCCGTGCACGAGGCTGAGGGACTATCTGTCCCACCCGTTGCACCCATGCCCACCCCGGCCCCCTCGCCCACGGAGGTCCCAGCTCTTGCCGCGGGCGCCGAGGCTCCGCTGCCGCCAACCGAGCCAGCTCTTTTGTCCGGCATGGCGGCAGCCCGCGAAGCAACTGCAGCCGTTCCGCGGCCGCGTCCCGCCCCTCGGCGACGGCCGGCCACTCGGGAGCAAATGCCCGAGCTGCCGATCGGCCAGAGCATGGCAGCAGGGTTTGGAACGCCGTTGGCCTCGGAGCCCGCTCGGCGGGAAGCCCTGGACCTCATGTTCGAAACACTCCGTTCGAGCACGGAGGGAGTTTACGTCGAAGAGGTCGACACGCCCCTTGGTGCGACAACCGATCAGGCCAAGTCGTACATCGATATTTTAGAGGCATTGATTCGGGAACTGGGCGAAGGGCTGCAACACGCACGGTCCGGTTTCAAGTACCGCTTGTACAGCGACGGGTCAGTGCGTTCGTTCAATGAATCGCTGCATGAAATCTTCCGCCGTACCTGCAGACTTTTATTCCGTGCAACTTCGGCTGGTGTCGCGGCCCACGAATCGCCAACCGAGAAAAAACGCGTGTTGGTCGTTTGCACCAAAGGCAGCACCGTACACCGGCAGCTCCCGGCCCTAAGCGCCGCGCATCCTGACTGGCAACTATTCCACATTACAGAGGGCTTCCGGCAGCTCCCCATGATCACCAGGTTGTTTGGGCCGCAAACGGTTTTGGCCGAGGTCACTTGGTCCGGCGCCTTGTGGGATCAACTCGCTTTAGCAGCCCGTTTGCCTGACATGGCCTCCGCACAAGTAATCGGCATTCTCTCCTCGGAGCGGACCATACCCCAGTACCTTGCCGACGAGGCTGCACGGGAAGCCGCACTCCAAGAGCGACACATTCGCACCTTCGTCCGCTCGCTGTTCGAGGCAGAACAGCACGTGGAAGCGCCTGCCACACCGCCTCCGTCCCAAGGCACCGAAGGCTCAACGCCGGAGAGCATGCTGATGCATCCACAAGAGACCACTCAAACCAGCATTTCCCAAGCGGAAGCCCATCTTCCACCGCCGACCCAACCTGCTTCCTAAGAGCTGGGAGTGCTTCGACAGTTTAGGACTTTTTCCAACGAAGGGGAAACACAACAATGCCGAAAATTTTGATTGTTGACGACATTCGCAGCGACGTACAGCTTATGGCCGATACCTTAAGGCCGGCCGGCTACGAATGCATTCGGGCCAGTAACGGTCTCGAAGCCATCGAGCGAGCCCGAACTGAGCAGCCCGATCTTATCCTCTTGGATATCGTCATGCCCGGGCAAGATGGGTTTGCCACGTGTCGGCAGCTCAAGCGCGACGCCACGACGAAGCACATCCCCGTGGTCATCGTGAGCTCCAAAAATGGCGAAAGTGATCGGTTCTGGAGCCAGCGTCAAGGAGCGGCCGACTACCTTACGAAGCCGTTCTCCCCGAACGACTTACTGGCGATCGTGCGGAAGTACGTATGAAAGCACCCAACAACGCAACCTCCCGCGACGAAATGTCGAGTACCCTAGGGGCACTCGACGTTGCCGACCAACTATCCGAGCGGCTAGCACAGCTGGGGCACGAACACTGCGTATTTTCCCGTAATGGCGAGCTATTTGCCATTCCCGTGAGTGCGGCACGGGAAGTTTTGTTCGATGAAACACCAGCACCGGTGCCGCGCGCTCCCGATCTAGTGGTCGGGGTGATCAATTTGCGGGGAGAAGTACTTCCCTTAGTGCGGTTCGACCTCTTATTGGGTTTCGAGCCGCGGGTGTTCACGCCGGAAGATCACGTACTGGTGCTCTCGGTCGAGAACATCCATCTAGGACTTATCGTCGATCGTGTGCGCGAGGTGCGCCCAATCAAACCCAGCGAGATTCGCGGGGGCGCTGAAGCCGAGGTCGGGCGCCCGCACGTAACCGGTTACTGGGAGGGACCGCTTGGCGTGGTGTACGTCCTCGACCCTCGAAGCCTCGCGCACGCCGCAGTGAGTCTGGCACAACAAGGATTTCAGCAGCGCCGGGCGCAGGGATTTAGCGTTCGGGCGCTTTCCTGAATTTCGCCCGAAGGGAGGAGTTCCAGATGGCGACGAAGGCAGAAGAGAAAACCCCCGCAAAGCGAGCACGTGCTGTTCGCTTTCCCATCCTGTGGCAGTTGATTCTTGCCTTTGTTCCCCTGGCGGTCGCCGCTATCGCTGCGGTTGGATACATCGGTTACCGGGTGGCTTCCGACTCGCTGCGCCAGCAAGCACTTCGCCAGTTAGCCACAGTACGCGACAACAAGGTGCGGGAGATCGAGCGTTACCTCAACGGCCTCGAGGATCAAGTGCTCAGCTTAGCCCGCAACCCCAGCACGGCTCTGGCCGTTCGCCAATTTATCACGGCGGTCAAGGAGCTCGAGAGCGACCCCGCAACCGAAGGTGACAAACTCCGGCCGCATCAAGAGGCCATCAAGCAATACTTCAGTAGCTTTTTCGGCACCGAGCTCGCGAACAAGACGCTTAGCCTCAGCGAGGTGATACCACCGCAACGATCCGGAATTTACCTACAATCACAGTACATCGCCAACAACCCCAATCCCCCGACACGGAAACTGCTCTTGGAAAATGCGAAAGACAATACAAGGTACAGTAGTTACCATGCCGTGTGGCATCCGGTGTTCGTGAACACCGCGGTACGCTTCCGTTACGAAGACATCTATCTCGTAGACACCGCCACCGGTCGAGTCGTCTACTCCGTCAACAAAGGACCGGACTACCAAGCGAATCTTCTCGAAGGCCGTTTCGCCCAAAGTTCCCTTGGTCAACTTTTCCAACGGCTCCAAACCGAAGCCCGCGAAGGGGACTACATTTTGTTCGACTTCTCGCCGTACTTCGTGCAGCACGGGCGAGCCTCTGCGTTTGCTGGGAGCCCGATTTACGAAGCTGGCCAAAAAATTGGCGCACTGATTGTTCAACTGAACATTGACGAAATCAACGCGATCATGACGGCAGACAGTCAGTGGGCCCGCTCGGGTCTCGGGCGAACAGGGGAAGCATACTTGGTCGGGGCGGCAAAGGGCGACCAGTTATTACGGAGCGAGTCGCGGTTTTTTGGGGAGCTGAGCCAAAACAACCCCGCTCTGGCGCAGGCGCGGACGGCGGTCCTCCGCCAGAAGATCGATACCGAAGCAACGCGCCTTGCCCCCGGCCAGGAAGAATTCTCCGGTCGCTACATAGGTTACCGGGGGGTACCGGTGCTGGGTACTTCTGCCCCGCTGGAGAATTTACACGGTCTCGATTGGCTGGTCGTTGCCGAGATTACGGAGGAGGAGGCGCTCGAGCCAGTCGTGCAACTGCGGAAGATGACCACAGGTCTCGCCAGCGCCTTAATTGGCGGATTTGTGCTCACCGCACTTTTGGTGTCCGCCAGCTTTTCCCGACCAGTCCGCGCCTTGGCCAACGTGGTCGCCGAGATTCAAAAAGGTAACTACCGTGCACGTGCACGAGTGCGGGCGCGAAACGAGCTCGGCTTACTCGCCCAAGGATTGAACCAGGCGTTAGACGAACGCGTCGACGCCCTGGTGCAAGCGGAAGAAGAACACCGCCGCCTACAAAAAGAGATTCGTGACCTCCTCATGGTCGTGGCCGCTGCTGCGGACGGGGATTTTACTCAGCGAGCGGTCGTAGGTAGTGGAACTCTCGGTAATCTCGCCGACGCCTTGAACCTCATGTTCGAAAACGTGGGCGCGCTCATCCAACATCTTCGGGGGGCATCCGCTCGCGTCTTCGAAGCCGCCACTGGAATTCGTACCTCGGCCGATCAACTCGCGGTCGGAGCCTTGCGGCAAGCAGAGGACGTCGCGCAAACGGCGGACAGCGTCGTCAACATGACCGAGCGAATTCGAGCCGTGCAAAACGACGCCGCCGTGGCTGCGGAAGCGGCGCGCAAAACCGAGGCTGCTGCACAACAAGGCGGCGACTTAGTGAAGCGGGTGATTGCGGGCATGGATGCCCTGCAAAAGAACACGCGAGCAGCAGCAGTAAAAATCAAGCGGCTCGGCGAGCGCTCCATGGAAATCTCGACCATTACCAACACCATTCAAAAGATCTCCGCCCAAACCAACATGTTGGCGCTCAATGCGGCCATCGAAGCTTCCCGGGCGGGCGAGCACGGACTAGGCTTTAGCGTCGTTGCCGACGAAGTCCGGAAACTCGCAGAACAAACCGAAGCAGCAACGCGCGAAATCGCTGAGCTCATTGCCTCGATCCAAGCCGAAACCAACGACGCCGTCGGCAACATCGAACGACAAGCCCAGTACGTGGAAGAGCAAACGTCCATGGTCTTCGACGCCGGAACGAGCCTCGAGGAAATCTTGCAAGCCTCCACGCAGAGTGCCCAGCTTATTGCCGACATCTCCCGTGCCACCGAAGAACAAGCCGCTACTGCTCAGCGAGTCAGCAACGCCATGCAGAGTATCTCGGAGGTTGCCCGCCAAGCGCAAATTGCAGCGGAGCGCACGCAACAGAACTCCGCAAGCCTATTTGAAGTCGCCAAGCAGCTCAACGAGCAAATCGGCCTATTCCGCGTCCCGGAACTCGACGCCGACCAAACTCCTGGCGAACTCCCCGCCGACACTGCGGAAGTTGCCGACAGCAGCATGGCTCCAGCAGCGGAGGCAGCTGACAACCGGGGCAACGGTCGAGCGCTGTCGTTCTCCTAACGATGGGTGGCTCGGATCTTTGCGAGGGGAACAGACATGGGCGACCGGTTCCGGCTCGAAGAAATCAAAGACTTGTTCCAGGAGGATGTCCTCCGACTTTTGGCGGGGATACGGGAGGAGTTGAGTAGGCTCGCAGACGACCCCAAAGACCCAGACGCCGTGGAGCGCTTGCGCAGCTACGGGCATTCCCTCAAAGGCAGCGCTGGCCTCGTGGGTCTCACGTACCTGAGCCGAGCCGGTGCCACGATCGAGCGAATGTGCGATTTGCTCCTGGCCCAGGTGCCCACAGCCCTGCGACAGGTAGCACTGTTCGAACAGCTGCAGCGTGGTTTGCCCTTGGTCGAAGCGCTTTTGGAAGATGCGATGGAGGGGGCCAATCCAGAGCGGCAAGAAAATTTGTTCACCGAATTTCTCCTCGGTTTTCCCGAGGAAATACGCCAGCTCGTTCAGGAACAGGAGGCAAGCGAGGGAGCTCGTTCTGTGACCTCCGCATCGACACTTTCCGCTGGAGGAAGTTCCACCGAAGACGAAGCCTGGCTGGCCGAACTCGAAGCAACGTTCAACGAAGAACTGCGCGAGAATCTCGCGCGCGTGCCAGAACTGTTCCAAGCGATCGAGGATCCTGCTCGAAAGAGCCAAGCTTTTTACGATCTTTCGCGAGTCTTCCACACGATCAAAGGATCTGCCGCCATGGTCGGCCGCGAGGAGCTCTCGAACCTAGCCCGTTACCTTCAGGATTCGTTCGCCCAGGCGGCCCAGGCGGGAGCTTTGCCGGCAGAGAGCACGGCCGCCGTACAAACGACTTTAACTGAGCTCTTCCAAATCGCTGGCTTGCCTCCTCCCGACCTCCGTGCCTTCCTGCATCCGCCGACAGCGCCGCCATCGCAAATGGGCGCACCGCAACTCCCGGACGTTGACCCCGAGCTGCTCGAGGCGTTCGTGCTCGACGCCGAGGAAGCTTTGGAAGCCGCGGAGCGCATGCTGCTTCAGCTCGAGCGGCAGCCCGAAGACCGCAGCCTCTTGCAAGCCTTGTTTCGCCGCTTCCATACGCTCAAAGGGGCCGCGGGTGCGGTGGGCCTCGACCACATTGCGGAGCATGTGCACCAAGGCGAATCGTTGCTGGAGGCTATTCTGAGCGACACCCTACGCGTGCCGACGGAACGAATGGTCGACCTCTTGTTCCGGCTCACCGATGCCATTCGTGCCTTCGTGAACCAGGCGCGCGCCGGTGTGCCCGCTGCGGAGGAGGCCGCACAACAAGTGGCTCAAGAAATCGCCGCGTTGAGTGCCCAAAGTGCAAGCGACGAGAGGTCGGTTTACGAATCCCAGGGCGAGACGCCCGCGACCGGCACGAGCGAAGCTGGCTTTGCAACCGAGCAAGAGCTCGACGCCACCACGGTGCGTATCCATGCATCCCGCTTAGATTCGTTGATGAGCCAAGTGACCCAACTGGTGGTCAGCCGCACGCGCATGGAACGCAAAATTGAGACCTTCGCCGAACTGCGCGACAAACTCGACTACTGCCGGCGCCGGCTAACGGACCTCATCCAAGGTTTTCAGGAACACTACGAATACACCATCGGCGAGCGCCGAGGGCAGAGCGGAGCAAGCGAGTCGGCAACCACGACGGAAGCCGACAATTTTTTCACCGACCTCGAGTTCGACAAATACGACGACGTCAATATTCTGGCCCGCAGCGTGATCGAACTGGCAACGGACACGGGAGAAATTGCCGACCAGCTCGGCAAGCTGATCGAGTCGTTTGGCGATGAATCGCGCCAGTTCAATAAGATTACCTCTGCTTTGCAACGGCAGATCACCCGCCTGCGGATGATTCCCTTGGACACCGTGTTCCGCCGCTTGGTACGCCCGGTGCGAACGGCGGCCCGGCAAGCCGGAAAAATCGTGGACTTGGTGCTCGAGGGTGGCGATGTGCAGTTGGACAAAGCAATCGTCGAGGCTCTGTACGCGCCCCTGCTACACCTGGTGCGAAATGCCATCTCTCACGGCATCGAGCCCCCGGCCGAACGGCAATCTCGGGGAAAGGCGACCGCCGGAACGATTCGCATTTCCGCACATCCACGCCACAATAGTGTGGCCATTGAAGTTCAAGACGATGGCCGCGGAATTGACTACGATGCCATCCTCGCCAAAGGGCGAGCCCTAGGCCTCATTCCCGCCAACGCACAACCGTCGCGAGAGCAGCTTTTGTCCCTCATCTTCCGTCCCGGCTTTAGTACCGGCGGCGAGGTAACCGACCTTTCCGGGCGTGGCGTAGGCATGGACGTGGTCGCGCGAGACATCGCGGCACTGAACGGCTCGCTGCAAGTGGAGTCGCGGGACTTCGAAGGAACTACGATCCGCTTGCTGCTCCCCATTAGCTCCAGCATTGACGAGGTCTTGATCCTGCACGTTGGCAACCAACAGTACGCCATCGGTGCAGATTTCGTGGAGCAAGCGGTCAGTGTGCAGCACGAGCAACTGATCGAAGTCGAGGGGCAGCCCATGTTGCAGGTGCGGAACGAACTCATTCCGGTGCTCTTCCTCGGCCCTCTGGTCGAGCAACCAGCACCCAGTGATACAGCAACTGGTCTTCTCTTGCGCAGCGGTGACAAGCTCATGGCCCTCGTGGTGGATCACGTCGAACCGCAACGGGAAGCGGTGCTCCAACCGTTAGGCCGAATCCTGGAATCCCATCCGTTCCTTTCCGGGGCAACGATTTCCGGTGATGGAACGGTAATCTTCACGCTCCACGTAGCTCACCTTTTCGAACTCTTGCAGGCCGAGGCGCCGCACCAGTCCACTTTTATTTTCGAAGCCCAGAGCGACACGGTCGAAGTCCGGCCCGAGGCGATTCTGGTCGTCGACGACTCCATCAGCGTGCGCAAACTCACCACTCGCTTCCTCCAAAGCGAAGGCTGGGAGGTGGACAGTGCTGTGGATGGGCTCGATGCACTCGACAAACTGGCCTCCGGTCGGTTCCGTTTGGTCATCACGGACCTCGAAATGCCCCGGATGCACGGTTACGAACTCATTGCCGAGATTCGTCGCCAGCCCCAACTCCGCCATCTCCCGATCATCGTGTGCAGTTCTCGTTCGAGCGAAAAGCACCGTGGTCGTGCTCGCGAAGTTGGCGCTCAAGGCTACCTCACCAAGCCGTTCACGAAGGAACAACTGATCGAGGAAATGGTCCGCGTGGCCGGTAAGGAGATCCTGCCTGCACACCTTGCCGCCGCTGAACCAGCGGACGCTTAAAGCGGTGCCCATGGCCGAGCAAGAAGAACGCTCTTCGCCCACAATCGAAGACCTGATCGTTCTCCAGTCGACGGTTGAGTCTCTACGTCAAGAGCGGGATCAACTCCTGCGTCGCTTGCAGTTCGCCGATTCCTCGGCGCGAGAAAGGCTCCAGTTAACGGAAGCGCGTTACCGGGAAGCACTGGCTCAGGTTGAGGCTCTGAAACGGGCGGCCCAGCAGATACGGGAGCAACTCGAGCAAGAGGTGGCTGAAGCCCGGCAACAACTCCAGCTTACCTCCGAGCAAGCACGACAGTGGCAACTGACGGCCGAAGGGATGCGGCAACGAGCCTCGGAGCTGGAAGCGCTTTTGGATGGAGCCCACAGCCGTGTTGCCGACCTAGAAACGGAAAATGCTGTGTTGCAAGCGGAAATCGAGCGCTTGCAATCTCTGCACGACAGCACCCACGCCGAGCTAGAGCAACTACGGGCGAGTTTCCGCGATGCGGAAAACGCGCGCGCTCTGGAAGCCTCTCGCAACGAAACGATGCGCGAAGCCGTGGCCCGGCTCGAGAAGCAACACAACGACCTCCAAGAGAAATTAAAGCAAGCCCTCGAGCTCGCGGCCCACCGGCTGCAGGAGAACGAAGCCCTTTCCTCTGCCCTGCAACTGGCAGAGCGGAAAATCGGTGAACTGGAAGGGGCACTGGCCTCGGTTCGCTCGGAGTTGGACTTGCTTCGTGCTGCGCAAGAACGGGAACGACAGAGCTGGCAGGCGGAGCTGGCTTCCAAATCGGAGGAGTGGACGCAGGAGCGCGATACACTGGCGCGGGCCCTGGAGCAGGAGCAAAACCGGTGCGTCGCTCTCGAGCGCGAGGCCGGGGCTTTGCGAGCACAACTTTGCTCGCTGCAGATGCGGGCCCAAAACGACGCCGAACAAGCTCTCCGTTTAGAAGAGGAATTGGAGGCCCAGCGCACAGAGCGACAGCGAGAACGGGAGATCTTCGAAGCGCTGGGTCGCCAGCGCGAGGCGGAGTGGCAGGAGCGCTTCGAAGAATTGCGTCAGAGTTTCGACCGATACCGAACGGAAAGTGAACAGCGCATCGCGGCCCTGCGAGCCGAACTTGAACAAGCAGGCGCTGCCGCCCGCGAAGCCGCTAACGAAATTCGCCGCCTTCAGGAGCTGCTCGCAACCGCCACCGCGTCCCGAGCCGCCCTCGAACAGCAAGCAGCACGCGATGCCAAGGAACTCGAGGTGCTGCGGCAAGCCTCGGAAGAAAGCCAACACCAGCGGGAACGGCTCGAAGCACAGGCGGCCGAGGCGGCGCGTCAAATCTCCGCATTACGCGCAGAAATTGCCGACGCGACCGCTTTAGCCGAATCGTACCGCACCCAACTGGCGGAAGCGCACCATCGCGCGGCCGAACAAACGGCTTCTTGGGAGAGCGAGCGCAGCCAGTTACAACAAAAAATCAACGACTTGGAGCTCGCGCAGCTTCAGGCCGATGCAGAGCTGGAACAGGCCTGCTGGCAAATCCGTGTCCTGGACGCAGCCTTGCAAAAGGCCACCGTCGAGCACCATGCGGCAGCGCTTGCGGCAGCCGAAGCACACTCGGATGCTGCGCGCTGGCAGCTCGTCGGCCGACTCCAAGCCAGCGCTTACGAGGCACTCGAACAACGGTACCAGGAACACACCGAAGCGGCGGCACAACGTCGGGAAGTGCTTGCCGCGCTTGTCCGCACCTTATCGCTCGAACGGGAAGAACTTTGTCGCCGCCAAGCGCAACTCCGTGCGACGCTGGAAGCCAAGACCCTGGAGCAACAGGAATTCGAGGCAAGATACCAGGAACTCCGTCACGCACACATGCAAGCGCTGGACGAGGCGGCGCGTCTCCGGCAAGCTCTCCACGAGCTGGAAGCGCGCGCAGCGGCACTAACGGGAGAACTCGCCCAGCAGCAAGAGGCCAACGCACGTCTGCTCGTAGAGCATCAGGAGAGTTTGTCGGAGCGAGATCGCTCCCTGGCCGGCCTGGCCGAAGAACGCCAGCAAATGCTTCGCCGCATCGCGGAGCTGGAGTCAGCCCTTGCAGAGGCGCGTGCGCAAAGTTCTCGCACCGCGAGCACCTACCAGGAGGAAATCGCTGCGCTTCGCGCAGAACTTGCGAGTTGGCCTGAACGTGCTGCGGCTCTGGCGGAAGAGACCCAGGAAAGGGTTCGATCCTACGAAGAGGCCTTGCGCACCAAAGACCGCGCGTACGAGCAGCTGCAAGCTGAGTATCGTAGTCTCGAGGACCAGGCACGATCACTCGCAGTGCGTTGTGAGGAGCAAGCGGCGGTCCACGAACAGGCCCTCACAGAACTGGAGCAGACGCGGCAGCACCTCGAAGCGCTGCAGGAACAAACGGTTGCGGTTTTGCAGTCGCAAGAGGTTCTAACGCAAGAGAACCTGACGCTCCGGGAAGAACTCCAACGGCTCGAAACCGAGCGCCAGCGACTCAGTGAAGCGCAAAAGCAACTTGCGCATGAGCGGGAAGTAGCAATGGCCCGCTGGCAGGAAAGCGAAACGCTTCGGCAAAAGGAGCAAGCAAACTACCTGGCCGTACGACAACAACTCGACGCAGAGCGCGAGGCCCTGCGGGAGGCCTTGGACGCCGCTCGCGCGCAGCAAGCCCAGCTTCAGGCTCAAATTGCATTGCTCCAGCGGGAAAAAGCAGCTCGAACCAGTTTGGCCGCTGGCGACCTTGTGGAGTTCGAACGAGAGCGGGCGGAGCTCAAGGCTCAGGTGGAAAAATTGTCCGCGGTGATTCGCCAACTTGGACAAGAGCGGGAAGAGCAGCGCGTGGCCGCGTTGCAAACGCAGTCCGCACTCACGGCACGCATCGACGAACTTGCAGCGGAACGTGGCGCCCTGACGCTACGGGTTGCCGAGCTAGAAACTTTGGTGAGCCAACTAGACCGGGAGTGTGAGCGACTGCGAAAGGAGCGGCTGTCACCAGAGGAACTCCGCCGGTACAAGGCGGAAGTGAGCCGGCTGGAGGCACGTGTGGAGGAACTCGAGCGTTTGCGGGCGGAAGCGGCCCAGAACCACTCTGCTGTAGTCGCTGGCTACCTTCTGGAACTCAACCAGCGTACCGACGCTCTCCAGGCCAAAGAGGCAGAGATTCAGAAGCTCCAACGAGAACTGCAGCAGCTCCGTGCGACCCTCGAAGAGTTGCAAGGTCGGTTGCACGTAGAACAAGAAGAGCGCGCCCAGCTCGAAGCGGCACTGGATGAACTGCGCCGTGCAGCCGCGGGTGGCAGCCAACGGGCGACTTTCAAAACACCGCCAGCTCCGCCAGTGACGTCGCCGCAACTCAGGCTCGCAGAACCCGCGGCGGTGTCACCGGGTGCACCCACCGGTAGCGGTTTGAGCCGCACACAGCCCATTCCCGGAACACAGCCATCTCTAGCAGAGTTGGCGGCAAACCCGGGATTGAGTGTAGTCCACCTAGAAGAGGCCAAAGAATGCCGAGAAGGTGTTCAGCGTCTTCTCAAGCAACTCCCGGGCGTGCGTTACCTGAACACGCTCGATTTGGCGGAACCCCTCAAAGAGCGAGCGCTACTGTTTGTCGTGAACCTTCTCAATCGAGCGCACGACCCGATTGCCGCCCTGGCACGCGTCGTGCGGCACACTGGGGATTACGGCATTTTCGCCTACTGCGCCGACGGCAAGTTTGGTTTTCTCTTCGGGGAAGCAACTTTCTTTCCGAGCCCGTTCGACGTCGACGCGTGTACCACCTGGCTCATGTCCACATACGGTACGATCCAACGCCTCTTGGTCGCCAGCAACAACATTGAAATGACCAGCGAACTGCGGACGGCTTTGGCCAAGATCCGCTGTTCCGCGTCGGTGGCTTTGGACTATCGCCAGGTTGTAGAACTCGTTCCGCTCATTCAGCCTGAAGTCGTGCTCGTGGACCTCTCGTTACCAAGGGCCGACGGGCTGCGCCTCATCAGTCGCCTACGCAACGACGAGAAAACCGCCGCCTTACCGCTTGGCATCATTTTGCCCGACCATCACCGTGTGGCGGAATTTCGGCAAAATGCAGCCCGAGCTGCGCGGGAAGGATCTCTTTCTGTCGAAACCTTGGTGACAGCTCTCGCGCGACAACTCGGCTTAGCCGAGCCGCGCTCGGAGAAGGGTTCCGGAACAATCGCCGCGCAGTCGACCTGACCCAGCCACCAGCGAGTTAGTTCTGGGTGCCGGCTAATTCGTGGTGGGCTGATTCGAGCCACGCCGTAACCGTAGCGAAGGCCACCTCCCGCAACTCTCCTTTGGCGAACTGCACCACATGGGGACGGCGGATGAAACGGCCGTTGGCGACCTCAAAAGTGCCGCTCGGTCCCTCCAATTGGTAAGGGCGCTGCAACGCCGCCCAAAGTTCCGCACGGGCCACGTTCGCGGGCAAGCTCGTCAATACCTCCTGCAACCACCGAGCAGCCTCATAGGCGCTGACTTCCCGGAAAGTCGGCAACCGGCCGACCACCTGGCGGAACTGCTCGACGGCAGGATGCTCGGCGTGCTCCGGAGAGAATCCCGAGGTAAAGACCACCCCGCTTACGTCGGGAACCATCGCAGCCAATTGGCTCCAGTCCTCCACGCCAAGCAAGGGAATGTCCGGCATCTCCCGCTGCAGAAAACGGGCAAAGGCTGCGGCAGTTAACACGTGATCTGCAAGCAGCACCGCTTGCATGTTGTCGCGCTCGCGCCAACGGCGCAGCAAGCCTGCAGTCACTCCGCGCGTGTCGGGAGCGTAAGCCTCACCGCCGACAATTTCGCCCCCATGACGTAAAATCTCGCTTTGCGCCCGGGCAAAAAACTGTCGACCCGCGGCGGTGTCCGGGTACACCACGGCAAAGCGCTTTAGCCTGGCACGGCGAACGGCATAATCCACCAGGACGCTCAGCGACTCCCCTTCGGTGAGGCCCGCGGCAATGACATACGGGGCCTGCTCCCCTCGCCCAAGATCCACGAGCGGCAGTGCACGTTCCCGTGCAATCGCAACGAGCTCCTGGGTTGCTGCAGGGGTAATCACCGCTGCCATTTGCGGGTCGCTCGCCAAACTACGGAGCGCAGCCTGCGCATCCAAAGGATCGCTCGTGCTCTCGCGCGCTACCACGTGCTCTGCACCCACCGCCAGCTCCACGGCTCGAACCAACCCGCGCTCCGCTTCACCGCCCGGCACCAACACGCCAACAAGCCAGGGGGAAGCCAACGGCTCCGCAGCACGGCCGGACGGGCCGGCAAGACCGGCGGCTACCGGTTCCCCGGCTTCCACCGGTGCCTCGACCTGACCCGGCTCCACGGGGGCCGACGGCGTTGGTTCGATCCCGGCGAACTCCGGCAGCGGCTCGGGGATTTCGGGG